>Ga0154020_10000248_pt1 | contig 64233 bp, 57 predicted proteins | sample Klosneuvirus_201_FD_109709 | JGI IMG/M metagenome (GOLD analysis project Ga0154020, IMG submission 109709) | Active sludge microbial communities from wastewater, Klosterneuburg, Austria - Klosneuvirus_20160825_MG | ecosystem: Engineered > WWTP > Aerobic digester > Activated sludge | place...
GACAAGTGGGATATCGCCATTGATGATGGTGTTGTCTACTTCTCGCGGAGTTGGACGGGAGAACTCGTCTACAACTGTGATCTTGAGAAGCACGGCGATCACTACCATGTTACATCGATCGTTCTCTCAGAGGACATCATCGATGAGAACGATGTCTATTACCACGTCCACGTAGTGAACTATCTGCTGTTCAGTCATTTGTTCGATGTGGTCTATCCGCATCCGCTGCCACTTACGGAAGAACTCTCGGAAGACGACATCTTGATGTCGTCGTTTGCATCGTTTGGAAGAAAGGGGTGGTTTGCGACGAAGGAAAGGTTTGGGAATAGCGAATAGCGAATAGCGAATAGCGAATAGCGAATAGCGAATAGCGAATAGCGAACGGTTGGGTTGATTTGGAAGAGGCGTACGTAATTGCGTACTATTGTGCGAAGAACACAGGAGTGGCAATGAACACGCTTACTGCGAGCGAAGCTCGGGCAAATCTCTATAAGCTGATCGACGAGGCGATGGAATCCCACGAGCCGATCACGATAACAGGTAAGAGGGGCAACGCTGTGTTGATCTCTGCCGATGATTGGTCGGCTATTCAGGAGACTCTCTATCTCTTGTCGGTTCCCGGGATGCGTGAGTCCATCATAGCAGGGAGGGCGGAGCCACTTTCCAAGAGCAAGAAAGAACTTGACTGGTGAAATGGGATGTAGTGTTTGCACGACAAGCCAACAAGGACGCGAAGAAGTTGTTGGCGGCCGGACTCAAACCGCGAACAGTAGAGTTGCTCGCTGTTCTGGCTCGTGACCCGTTTCAGAATCCACCTCCGTATGAGAAGCTCGTTGGAGATCTATCCGGCACGTACTCGCGTCGGATCAATATCAAACACCGGCTTGTGTATGAGGTGTTCGCGAAGAAGAAGACCGTTCGTGTGCTGCGTATGTGGACACACTACGAGTGATCAGAACAGCGAACAGAGAACAGCGAACAGCGAATCCACTCAAAGAAGGCGCTTGCAGAAGGCGCTTGCAGAAGGCGCTTGGAGAAGGCGCTTGTAGAAGGCGCTTGTAGAAGGCGCTTACCAAGCCGATCAGAACTTCGAGCCGATCACATGTGGGAGCATTGCGCGCCACGTAGGCCAGTCGTGGGTGTAGTCGTTGCCCCAGACATCAAGATCGAATGGGATGCCCTTTGCATCGAGGATGCGCCCAAACTCTACGCTGGCATTGGGATCTTCGTAGTTGCCGCTGCCGGTGAGGATGTGAATGTGGTGCTTGGAGCGGAGGAGATTCAGCCAATATTGATCTGTAAGGTTCGGCAGATAGTCCATTGGCGAGTTGAAGTAGCAGTCCTCGTCAAAGTAGCCCTTGGAGTATTCCTTCAGATCGTAGATGCCACTCATGGCTATCGTGCCATCAAAGACATCGGGTCTGCGGAACAGTGAGTTGGCAGCATGAAGAGCGCCGAGAGAAACACCGCTGGTGATGATCGGCACTTGACCGTCGCAGTCGCGGAAGATGAACGGGACCACTTCTTCAACAACGTAGTTGTTGTACTGTTGATGTCTGATCGACTTCTCGCGACCATGCATCCGATCGTTGAGCCAACTTTCACTGTTGATGCTGTTGATCGAATAGACCTTGATCTTCCCTGCTTCGATGAAGGGGGCTATTGAGTCGATCAGATAGAATCGCTCATACTCGAGATAGTCAGCGGCTGCACTGGGGAACATGAGGATGGCCGTGCCATAGTGACCGTAGGCACAGATCTCCATGTTCTTGTTGAGGTTCGGGCTCCACCAGGTTGTGATATCTCTACGCATGACAACTCCAAAAGTCTAGTTTGATCGAATGGCTCAATATAGCCCCTTACACAAGCTCGGGAGCAAGGGGTAGAGCGGCATCACAGAAGAAAAGAATCGAACCGTCGTGGATGATGATCTCCACGCGTTCGGCGTTGGAGCGATTACGTGCCCCCTCGCGCGTGCCATGCTGGAGCACTTCATCGTTGAGCGACCATACAAGGCCGGATGTTGAGATGCGTGCATGGGGCTGCGGTATGATGGAGAGCAGTTCTCCCATCGTTGACGAATACGCAAAACTGTCGTAGAGCGGGATACCGAATCGTTCGCGGTCCAAGGCAACGAGATCCATTGTCCGACCAAATCGTGTAAGCACCGACCAGTTGTTGAGCGTGTGTTCAAGATCACCACCATGGATCCCTACAACTAAGAGTCGGTTCCACATCATCGTCTGGGCAAAACGCAGTGCCTTCTCAAAGTCGTTCGTTTCTTGATCGGGGTCAACGATCAGTTCGGATGAATCTCGCAATGTGGTAAGGATCTCGTCTTCGATGGAATCAAGATCTCCAACAATGAACTCGGGCACAATGCCGGCACGGTAGAGTGATCCTGCAGCACCATCAGCAGCGATAAGGGGGCGATCCACTACGAACTCAAAGACATCGACCGAGGGAATGCTGCCATTGAGACAGATCACAGCGTCGAACGGAGTGGATGTGCGTTTCAATTCATTCACGGTCTGCCCGCCCCTTCCCATTCGTTGAAGATGGACATCACGATATCGATCCCGTCGGTCAATGCAGCAGGCCCCGGCTGCAGGATGATCGGCGAGGGGATGTCTCGCAGAAATCCCGTGCGGTGTGGTCTGAGATCCGACCATCCGGGTCTGGAGATGACGCGTTCGGGCTTGAGCATCTTTCCGCACCACGACGCGAGCATGATGTCCGGGTCTCTGCGTAATGGTTCTTGGATATCTGCTACGATCCGTTCCTTTGCATTCGGATGGACGCGATTTTCGGCAAAGACATCAATGCCACCACAGATCTCGATGATCTCACTCACCCAACAGATGCCCGTGATGAGCGGGTCGTACCATTCTTCGAAGTAGACGCGAGGAGATCGTTGACGTCGTGAGCCACGCTCCGCAGCTTCGTCTACACGATTGCGTAGTTGTGCGGCATATTGCTCGGCCATTGATGCATACCCGATCATTCCGCCCAAGCGCGTGATCATGGCAAGGATCCCATCCACAGAGCGCTGATTGAAGCAGACAACGTCGATGCCTCGGCGAATGAGTTCTGCGGAGATGTCGGCCTGCAAGTCCGACCAAGCGAACACTACGTCCGGACGCAAAGCAATGATCTCGTCGAACTTCGCGTCGAGATACGTGGAGACCTTTGGCTTTTCCTTCCGAGCTTGGGGCGGTCGTACAGTGAATCCCGAGATACCAACGATGAGATCTTCAGCACCGAGTGCATACATCGTTTCAGTGGTCTCTTCGGTGAGGCATATCACACGTTTCGGATATCCGAATGCTCTCACTGTTTTGCCTTCTTCGGGAACTTCACAACGGTACCCTTCGGCATGAAGAGAATGGACCGGCGATCTTCCTTCACCATCTTACTGTATTCTGTTTTGAAGGTGAGATATTCTTCAGGCATCACCCATGGGCGGTGATTGCCGATGGAGCGGATCACCGTGAGTTTGCCGGGCGACATATAGGAAGAACGTTCGTAGCTGATCTGTGGGAGTACGGTGCGTGCCACAGAAGTTCCTTCAGAGAGAACAAAGCCCGGGGGAACTGTCAGACTGACGATCTCCGTTGTGGAATCGTGGAAGCTCGGAACATGCATTGGCTGAAGTCGTTTAGCATAGGACAATGCAGCAGAAGGAACGATCGGCCTGTCCCACGGAAGTCGTGCGATCAAGAAGCCCCCTGCCTCCATCATGTAGTTTGGAACATAGAACGTTACCGAGAAGCGCAACGTGGGAGCGAGTGTATCTAGATCATCGATCTCAACTGAACGAAGCTCTACATCCGGATAATTCTCACTCAGCATCTCGATGATGCCCTTGTCGCGATCCTTCTCCGTGCGGTCTCGCCATGCAGCCCTAAACATCTGTGTGCCTGCGCCTGACTCTGTATAGGTCTGCTTGATCACCGCCGAATTGTCGTCGGAGATATTCACATCCGTCACGATCTTCATCGTGTTTGGCATGAAGTACGACTTGTTGAGGTACATCGGTTCGCGCAATCCCGGACGTACCACGAGAGAAAACGCGTTGAGATCTGCGTGAGGAATACTGCCGATAGGAACATTGTCTGCGGTGAGATCCAAGAGCAGCGGCATTGAGTCTCCAGGGATCGCTACGATCACATGGTCGAACGGAATGCTTGGAAGGGGCTTGCGTTGAAATGGAGATGTCTGCGTTTGCACCAATACGTGGTGCGACGTGATGTTCCGCTCAGCCAGCATAGCGATGCATAGTGTAGCAACATCCTTGCAATCACCGATGCGTGTATTGATCACACGCTCGGCCTTTTGTGGCACGTAGCCGGATTGACGAAATGGCATGTAGCTGTATCGCACATCCTTGGTGATGTAGCGGTAGACTCCGGCGATGATCTGTTCTTTGGAATATGACGCAGAGCGCGGGAAGAGCGAATCCATGAGCTCGCGTACTTCCAGAGAGGATCGAGTTTTCGGACGTGCGATGTCGTGATACCACAGAATGATCTCTTCCCAATTGGGAACGCTTGAGATCTCAACGCGCTTATCTACGTCGTAGATGCTTGGCATATCCTCTTCGTAGTCGATAGCCGGTTCTTTCCCCGACTCCCATGAGGCGAGTTCACCATAAGCGTTCTTTGTGGTGACCATCTCTGACTCGATGCCATAGGCACGCCACTGAAATGCTTCATCAGGTGGAGTGAGGACTGCGTAGTACGAATAGAGCTTTGGATACGAGCCGTTGAAGGCAAAGTTGTCGGCGAAGAATGCGGAGAGTCGTCCCGACTCTGCCTCTAGGTGACGGTAGCGAACGTAGATGAAGTCACCGGGTTCAATACCCTTGAACACGAGTTGGCCAGAGCCTTTATCTGCTGGTATTTCTCTTCCACGGGGTTTCCGAACGACAGCCTTTTCAACAACCAGACTGCCGTTTGCCGGTAGGTAGACCTCTTTGAAATCGTCGATCCCTTCAATAGTCAGGATCCGTGCTACATACTCGCGTTGGATCTCGCATCGGCTACCGTCGTAGACAACTCTTCTCTTTGCATCGTAGAGATAGACTGCGGCATCATTCGGATAGGCAGAGGCATCCGGAGCAGACCGAATGATACTGTCGATGTCTGCCGAAGGAAAGTACGTGAAGGGGTGCGGATCGCCTTTAAGGTCGCGGATCAGTTCACGTGTCTCAAAGTTCGACGGATCGATATCGAGAGACCTCTGCAGATCGCTGATGGCGGCTGACTTCTTCCCAAGACTCTTTTGGATCACACCTCGTTTGTACCAAAATCCGCTGATGTTCGGGGCGATGGCTATGGCACGATCAATGGCGGCCAATGCATTGCCCCATTCCTTCTTGTCGATATAGATGTCTGCGATCGAAGAATGAAAGCCACATCCGGGCGGGACGAGTGCGAAGAGCTTGTCGTAGGTTGACAGAGCAGAGGACAGATCACCTGCATCAACATAGAATTTTGCGAGAGATTCAAGACCGCGGAACGATACGTTCACTGCGAGGTTCCGCTTCATGATGTCGATGGACTTCTGTGGTCCCTGTGATGCCTGCTCCGACATGGTAGCCGAAAGCGAAGCGTAAAGATAGTTCCCCGGATACCGTTCAAAGGCCTCGTTGAGCAATTCTGTGAAGCGCTGAAGATCTGACTTGCGCTGAGCGATCAACATCGCTGACTCGTAGTAGGTAGTGCTTGTTGAGTCTCGGCGTTTTACGAGCGAGAGAATGCTGTCTGCATCATCATTTCGATCCTGAGAAACAGCCTCATTGAATCGATACATGAGGGTAAGGGGCAATCCCGGTGCCACGGTGGAGATGTGCTCGATCATCGCCGTTGCATCGTCCGAGCGGTCGCTGCGATTGTAAGCCTCTAGGAATAGATTGTCAATGAGAATACACTCCGGTGCAACGAGACGTGCCTTGCGAAGAACAAGAATTGCTTCTTGCACATTGTCATTGCGCAAGTATGCTTCAGCGAGCAACAGGTAATTCTCAAGATGATCCGGATGTGATGCGATGCGTTCGGTGAAGAACGTGATGTATGGATTCGTGATGACCCGAGGATCAGGGTCCTGGCTCTTGAACACCTGAGGCTGCGTGTTGATCGTGAGGTTGTCTATCGTACGTCCGCGTTCGTCGGTGATTCGAAGGAGGAAGTTGCACCGGTCGAGATCACTCGCGCCTACCTTCACGAGCACCTTGTTCCAACCTTCGTTCAGCGTGCACTCGGTGATGTAGGTGTCGAGGTCATTATTGAACTCTTCAAAGGTCTCGCGGATCGATCTGTCATTCACGAAGAGTTTGAAGGAGCCCGACGTGCCGAGACGCATTTGCACTCTTTGTTGCGTAGGACTCTTCACATAGGCAACGGAGTAAAACTGACCTCTATGGGTGGACGAGAAATAGGTGAAGTCTATCCATAGATCAAGCCTCTGCACCGGCGGATGCTGCCAGCGGATCATCCCACCGTTTGTGTTCTTGTACACAGCGCCTGTGTCATCTGCTCGCTCGGGAGGAAACACCTTGTCGTGTCCCGATCCGGAGATGTTGTCGAACGGACCAACAATGCGCCAATCGAGAATGGCACCGATCTTCTCGAATTTCGATCGTGCATCTTTAACACGCTCCTTGGACTCATCGATCGAACCAAGGCGCTCGTATGCCATTGCCAGTAGGATGCCCGATGCATCCGGGTTGTCTACCACCTTGTTCAAGACATCCACAGCGCCCCAGGAGGGCTTGTTCAGCGCCGCGCCGAACCGTGCTGTCGACATTGAGGCATAGAGGTAGGGAGCCTGATCAGGAACAGATAGAAGAGCCTTGTGAAGAGCTGCCCAGGATGAGGAGTCATCCCCTCGGATGCTTGCCTCGTACACCAAACCAAACCATGCTCGTGCGTCTTTGGGATCGCTTGTCGTTGCCTGCGTCAACAGCTGTTTAGCTTGCTGAAGGTCATTCTTCAGAAGAGCTTGCCAGCCTTCAACGGTTGGCTGAGCGTGCAGAAGAACCGGAAGCACAAATGCCGTAGCTATGAGAAGAGAAAAGCGGAGCGTGGTGAGGCGCGCTGAAGAGGTCATATTGTTGTCGATCAAATTCAGAGTTGTCGGGCGAATCACGTGGTTTGCTAGTTTGCACAAAGCTCAAACAAACTAGCAAAAGCCATGCTCACCGTCTCCTCTCTCCTTGTTCCGACCGACTTTTCGGAGAACGCCGGAAAGGCACTTGCCCTGGCCAAAGAAGTGGCCCGCGGCACAAATGCCTCCCTTCACCTCGTACACATCGTTGAACCGGTGGTCTACCCTGCGGATTGGAGCTACGCACAAGTTGGCTTTGCCGACATTGAGCAAGAGCTACAGACCAACGCTGAGAAGGAGCTGACTGCCCTAGCTGAGTCCCTCAAAAAGGAAGGCTTTACGGTGATCACCACCGTGCGGAAAGGTCGCGCCTCCGACGAGATCTGCAACTACGCCAAAGAGAACAACATCAGTATCATCGCCATCGGCACTCACGGCCGCAGCGGTCTAGAGCACTTCCTGTTCGGCAGCACCACCGAGCGTGTGCTTCGTAAGGCCACATGTCCGGTCCTGAGTGTTCGGCAGGACCAGCCCTGACCCATGCCGTTCCTCAAGACCTCAAAACTCATAACGATCGAGCGGCATATCACCGAAGAGGGGGCTCTCCATCCGGAAGCTACCGGTGAGTTCTCGCACCTCTTGCGCGACTTCACGCTTGCTCTGCGCATTCTTGCCCGGGATGTACGGCGTGCCGGACTCAATGACATACTTGGTGCAACAGAGGATACGAACGTGCACGGCGAACGTGTGAAGCGTCTAGACATCCATGCGAATGAAGTGATCTTCAGGGCCATGGATCACGGCGGACACCTCTGTGTGATGGCATCGGAAGAGGCTGATGGCCTGATGGCCATTCCGGACGAATACCGCAAGGGCAAGTACGTGCTGGTCTTCGACCCGCTTGATGGTTCATCGAACATCGATGTGAATGTTTCCATCGGAACCATTTTCTCCATTTATAAGAGACTTGATCCGAGCCTTACAACGCCTGGTATGATGGCTGATTGTTTGCAACCAGGGTGGAAGCAGGTGGCAGCCGGATATGCGATGTATGGCTCAAGCACGCAACTGGTCTACACGAGCGGGAATGGTGTTGATGTCTTCACCTTCGATCCCACGATCGGCGAATTCCTGCTTACGTTCGAAAAGATCCGCATCCCAAAACGCGGGAAGATCTATTCAGTGAACAGCGGTAACGCCTATAAGTGGCCCCAAGGAGTACGGGACTATGTGTCTCACCTCCTCAGGCCTTCCCACGACGGAACACGTCCGTATTCACTTCGCTATGTTGGAACGATGGTTGCCGATGTCCATCGTACGCTTCACTATGGCGGCATCTTCATGTACCCAAGTGATGAGACTTCTCCCACCGGCAAACTCCGACTTGTGTACGAAGTGAATCCGATGGCCTTCATTGTTGAACAAGCAGGTGGCAGAGCAACAGACGGAGTGAACCGCATCATGGATCTCACCCCAGAGTCGTTGCATCAACGAGTACCATGTTTCATGGGCAGCGAAGAAGACGTCTTAGAGGTAGAAAGCTTCCTCCGCGGCGAACCCCAGTAACCCCGTAACCCGAAAAATATGAACGACCGTAGATCCTTCCTCGCAACTGCGGCTCTTGGCACCATTGCTGTTGCCACCGCTCCTTCACTTCATGCGATCGGATTTGAACCAGTCCCGGGTGGCGGCAAACATGTACTTCCGGCGCTGCCCTATGAGTTTGGGGCCCTAGAGCCCCATATCGATGCACAGACCATGCAGATCCATCACGATAAGCATCACCTTGCCTACGTGAATGGATTGAACAAGGCAGAAGAAGAGCTTGCCAAGTCACGTGAATCCGGCGATCACTCGTTGGTCCAGCATTGGTCTCGTCAAGCAGCGTTCCATGGTGGCGGACATTGGCTGCACTCCATGTTCTGGAAGGTGATGGCGCCGGCCGGAAATGGCGGAGGCGGCGAGCCAACTGGGGCAGTTGCCCAGGCGATCACTGAGAGTTTCGGATCATTTGATGCCTTTAAAAAGCAGTTCAGCGCTGCAGCTACAGCCGTTGAGGGTAGCGGTTGGGCACTGCTTCATTTCAGACCCGATGACCAGCGTTTGATCATCCTTCAGGCAGAGAATCAGCAGAAGCTAAGTGCATGGGGTACAACGCCCATACTAGGAATTGACGTATGGGAACATGCCTACTATCTCAAGTACCAGAATAAGAGGGCTGATTACGTTGCCGCCTGGTGGAATGTGGTCAATTGGGGGCAGGTAGAAAAGAACCTTCAAAGCGTGTCTAGAAAGTAATGTGGAAAACTTCTTGCATTACGCCTTTTTCGAAGTAACTTGCATAACTGTGTCGTAGGCGGAACTACGGCGTAGGGGCATCAGGTCGAGTTAAATTCAATGTGTCAACGTTGATGCCGCAACAAAGTTCCGCAAAGGGTCGATGTATGAACATCTATGTAGGCAATCTGCCGTATTCAATGGACGACAATGAGCTTCGCTCAACGTTCTCCGAATTCGGTGCCGTAACATCCGCTTCCGTTGTGAAGGACAAGTTCACAGGTCGCTCACGCGGCTTCGGTTTTGTTGAAATGGCTGACGCTGCCTCTGGCAACTCTGCTATTGAAGCAATGAACGGTCGCAACCTTGGCGGTCGTCCGCTCGTCGTTAATGAGGCTCGTCCACGTGACGAACGCCCTCGTTTCGATCGCGGTCCTCGCTATTGATCCCGAAAACGAGATCGAGTCTTAGAACGGCCACCCTTTGGGTGGCCGTTCGTATTTTACGGACCTGTTTTCGCAACACACACTGAAGAACATGCAGATCTTTGAAACACTCCAGTCAATGGGCCACGAGCAAGTGGTTCTTTGCTCAGATCAAACCACCGGACTTCGGGCCATCATTGCCGTTCACAACACATCTCTTGGTCCGGCTCTTGGCGGTACGCGGATGTGGAACTATGAAAGTGACGAAGCGGCTATCACGGATGCACTCCGTCTCTCTCGTGGTATGACGTACAAAGCCGCAGTGAGCGGCGTGAATCTTGGTGGCGGCAAGGCCGTGTTGATCGGCGACCCACGAACAGACAAGAGCGAAGCCATGTTCCGCGCCTATGGTCGTATGGTGGAAACTCTGCGCGGCAGATACATCACGGCCGAGGACGTTGGTACCAGCGTACGAGACATGGAGTGGATCCGCATGGAGACCAAATACGTCACCGGTGTTGGCGGACAGGGTGGTTCCGGAGATCCAAGCCCGGTCACTGCTCTTGGCGTATACTCCGGAATGCGTGCCGCTGCACATGCAACGTGGGGCAAGGATTCACTCGCCGGCAAGCGCGTAGTTGTGCAAGGCGCCGGCAACGTTGCATCACACCTCGTTGAACATCTCACGCGAGACGGAGCAACTGTCTACCTCACAGACATCTACGAGGAAAAGGCAAAGGCACTTGCTGCAAAGCATGGCGCAACGTTGATCTCTCCTGATGCTGTCTTCACAACTTCGTGTGATGTGTTCTCTCCAAATGCCCTTGGCGCAATTCTTAACGATGAGACCATTCCGCAACTCACATGTGAAGTGATCTGCGGCGGAGCCAACAATCAGCTTAAGGAAGAGAAGAAGCATGCCCAGATGCTCAAGGAACGGAACATCATGTATGCACCGGATTACGTTGTGAATTCGGGCGGTCTGATGAACGTCGCATCCGAGGTAGAAGGGTATGACCGAGAAAAAGTGATGCGTCAGGCTGAAAGCATTTATGACATCACGATGAACATCCTTGTCACGTCCCGCGAACGGAACATGCTCACGATTGAGGCGTCCAATGCTATCGCAGAAGACAGACTCATGAAGGTTCGTCACGTCCATGGCACATACATCGGATCTCCATCGATCCGCGGCGTCTGATATCAGGAGTGATCTTGTCCAACGAACCAAACGATAACGACTTTCCCGTCAGTCGCAACACCACGATCAAGGGGTCTCGGCATCTCGCACGCGAGAAAGTGCTGCAGGTCCTCGCGGCCACGGTGAGCGATGAGATCAGTTTAGACGTTGCATTCAACCATGTGTTCTTTCGTCAGTTCACATTTGACGCAAAAGAAACACCGGCGGATTCGCGCATCCTTCATCCGGATGTTGTGCACGAGCTTGATTCCGACGTGGCCATTCAATGGTCAGAAGAAGACATCGAGTATGCTCGTGCCGTGATCTGGGCTGCGCGGGATCAGCGAGAGTCAAGTACAGAGCTGATCGATCGTTATTCCAAGAACTGGGATCTTGAGCGCATCGCTCTTCTTGATCGCGTTCTCATGCGCTTGGCGATCGCGGAACTCACAGTATGCACCGACATCCCGGTGAAGGTCACTATCAACGAAGTGATCGAACTGGCAAAGCGGTATTCAACCGATAAAAGCGGAACATTCATCAACGGTATTCTTGATGCAGTGATCGAAGAACTGCAAAAGGAACATCGCATCAACAAAACAGGTCGCGGGCTCGTGGACTGACCACGTTCATCACCACCTGATGTGAAGGGAGATTGTCTATGATGCAGAAGCGCCACACTACACGCGGGTTGGTCTTATTACTTGCCATGGTGTTGTGTTCCTTGGGTGCACAAGCCCAACGCTGGAACTGGGTTGTTCCTGCTACGGGTCCGAGCTTCGATGAAGTATGGTCCATGGGTATCGCACCCGGCGGAGACCTTCATCTTACCGGTTCGTTCTCTGATTCGCTGGATTTCAGCGGTCAGGTCGTAACGTCCTATGGGAACTATGACGTCTTTACTGCCCGCTATAACAACAAGGGTCAGATCCTTGCTGCCAATGGTCACGGCGGATTCGACTTGGATGATGCTCAGTCCATGGTTGTCGACAAAAACGGCAATTATTACTTCGCCGGTTCGTTCGCCGTTGAAGCCCTCATTGCGGGTGAGCTCATTGAAGCGATCGATGTAACGTCCACAGATATGTTCGTGGCGAAATTCGATAAGCTTGGATCGCTCCAGTGGGTTAAGGTGTTTGGTTCACCTACCTATGATGAAGGAGCCCCTTACCTAGCCGTTGACTCCCTTGGTTCTGTCTATGTGACAGGGGGCGTTGGTGGACGTGGTCAATTCGATACGAAGTCGTACCAAAGCGTTGGCAAACTCGATGCCTTTGTTGCTAAGATGTCTGCCAATGGAGAATTCGTTTGGGTTCAAGGTTCGGGATCAACAGAAAATGACATGGGAACGGCCATCTCGGTATCACCGAACGGTGATCGCATCTATGCCTCCGGTACGTTCATCGGTCAGGTGAACTTTGGTGGTAATGTTACGATCGAAAGTTTCGTGAATAAGGCTGACTTCTTCGTTCGTGCCTTTGATGCAAATGGTTCAACACGATGGGTGAAGCGCATTGGGTATAGCGGTACGGATCGCTACATCAGTTCCACCACGCAAGCAGATGGTAAGCTTGTGTTGACAGGCGCTATGAGCCAGACAACAACGTTTGACACCCAGACACTCAAGGCTAACGGCGAGAACGCCTCCGACTTCTTCCTCTGCCGAATGAGCAAGGACGGCGCGATCGAACTTCTGAAGAACTACGGTGGGATCTTTGAAGATGTTGGGATGAGCATTGCCGTTGATGCGAAGAATAACGTCTTCATCGGCGGGTTCTACGATAGCACAACAACCATTGGTGGCAACATCGAAGAGGCCGTTGGTATGCGCGATGGTTTCGCCACACGCATCATGTTCAACGGAGAGGTCGATTGGCTGCGTAGCTGCGGCGGACCGTATGATGATGAGATCCGTGCTATTGTGATCGACTCAAAGAATATCCCGTATGTAACAGGAATATTCGAGACATGGGCAATGTTCGAGGACGTTAAGCTAACAGGAAATCGGTTCTCCGATGTCTTTATAGCCGCCCTAGATTGTGGCCCATCAACCACGCTGAAGCCCCGTAAGACACAACTCGACATCTGTGAAGGTCAAGACAGTCTGATCCAAGCGCGTTTCGGTTATCCGAACTACGAGTGGTATGTAAATGGCACCAAGGACGCAACAGTATCAGGCTATACGTTCGCAACCGGCAAGCTTGGGCAAGGCACCTTCCAGATCTATAGCCGCATCACTGGATTCGATGACTGTGTGAAGAACACGGACACGATCACAGTTGTTGTTCGTAAGGGGCTCCCTGTTCCTACGATCACGCGAGTTGGCGATGAACTACGTTGCAGCGTAGACGATGTGATGTATCAGTGGTATCGCGAAGGCAACAAACTCAATGGACAGACAGGACAAACTCTTACGATTGCCGGAGAGGGTTTGTATCGCGTACAGATCATGGATACCACTGGCTGTGATCGTTGGTCAGAGAACTTCCTCGTGGGAACAACAAGTGTGTTCGAGGATGAGTCGGGTTCCATCGTCACACTCTACCCAAATCCAACACAGGGACAGGTAACGATCGCAGGCGCTGCCGGTGCTGAGATCACCATTACGGATATGCTTGGAAGAGTTGTTGTTCGCCTGCAGAACGCAGCGGACCTGCAGCTTGTGTCGATCGACGGCGCAAACGGCACCTATGCAGTAACGCTACGAAGTGGCAATGCTGTTCATACGGTGCTCGTTACGAAACAGTAGAGGTCCGCGTCGCATATCGATAACGAGTGCAACAACAACCGGAAGAAATTCACATGCAAGGGCGATGGGGTGGTCTAACCACACTCCATCGCCCTTGTAGTTTGTGTAGGCAATTCCATAGACGCAGATGGTTGCGCCCCAGACTAGAGTGGAACGTAGTGGTGCAAAGGGGAGCATCAACAACGGCATGATCAGATACCACGGGTGTACGACCGGTGAGCAGAGCAGTATGACGATGATACTTGACGTCATCGCAAACACTGGTTGCGCGCGATACATCCACCAGATCTTGATAAGTCCGGCAAGCCCCATACCTGCCATCACGATGCGGACGATGCCGTCATCGAAGAACACGCGAAGCAGAGAATACAAGGCCGAATTCGATTGCCACTTTTGTGCAAAGGTGGATAGAGAGCCAAACACACCTGCACCGAAGAATGGTACGTAGACCAAGGCCACTACTGCACACATCACACCAAGCAGTTTCAAACGTTGATCCCATGATCGAGCGCGAAGAAGAATGGGCAGTGCAAGAACAGGAAGAAACTTGACGGTGATCGCGAATCCCAAGATCCCTGATGCAAGGAGGGGGCGACCTTTACTGTTGAGGATGATGGATAACACGGTCAACAATGCCATGATCATATCCAGGTGCATGTCCATAATGCCGTGAAACAAGATCACCGGACATGAGATAGCAACGAGAAACAACGTCCGCTGATGTTCATCCAATGAGCGTATCACAACGAACAGCAGAACCATGATGATGGCCCACCAGATCAGCTTGAAGACCAATTCATTTGTTGAGCTGAAAAGAGTGATCGAACCAAAGATGATCTGTGCTCCGGGCGGATAGATCGTGTGAATGTGTCCATAGGGAACCACATCTGGATACACAATACCATCCTCGGTAGTGAAGGCAAGATGATCGAGGGTGCTGTCTTGTGGAACGTGGGTATATGGGTTAACGCCGTGACTGGTAACCCAACCGTCCCACCGATAGCGGTAGGCATCGTCGGAGAGCACATCTCGGTGAACGGACAGGGCAAGCATGATGATCACAACTACACCGTACGCCCATCGAGGCAGAGCACGACAACACAACGCCCAGACCACCGTAGAAATGGCCCAGAGTATGGCGATCATGCTAACGGATAGCATAACGACCAATGGTGTGAAGGATCTTATAGCCGGCTTTTGCTGAACCGATAAGCGTCCCGGAGATCTTTGACTGACCGATACGCCTGCGATAGCGAGCCGGTACCTCTAGGATCACAGAGTTCATGCGAGCAGCCTTGATCTGCATCTCAACCGTCCAGCCCCACGTCCTGTCCTCCATTGCCATTTCTGTGAGTAGCGCCCAGGTGATGGCGCGCAGCGGACCAAGATCGGTGTATCGTGTGCCCCACCTCAATCGAATGAGAGTTGTGGCGAGCCAGTTACCAAAGATCTGTTGCGGTGTAAGGGCGCCACGCTCTCGTTCGCCAAGGACACGAGAGCCGATACACATCTCGGCAGAGCCGTTACAGACCGACATCACTATCACACGTGCATCATCCGGGTGGTCGCTGCGATCCGCGTCGCAGAACAGCACTACATCCGGTGGGTCATCCGAAAGAAGGGCGATACCACGAAGGCAGGCGGCACCATAGCCCCGTTGTGGTTCACGGATAACAATAGCCCCTTTTGAAGAAGCGATCGCTGCTGTTGCGTCTGTGGATCCATTATCGACCACGATGATGCGGTCGAACTCTTGTGGCATTTCATCAAGGACGTAGCCTATTGACGATTCCTCATTGAGGGCCGGAATGATCACGGCAACCGAATGGCCGTTGATCATACGTCAGAGAGGGAAGTAGCGTGCGTTGTAATGCTCTAGCTCCGCACGTTTCCAATTGCGCTTTCGAGCACGCTTATCGAGTACGTCGCGTGCGTCGTCCATTGAGATCTTCATCTCGGCGGCAAAGGACGTGGCATCTATATGACCTTCTCTGGCAACGAGGGAGGTGATCACTTCTTCCATGCGTTTGTTCATGCGAGAGCGCATCCAAAGTCCTGTTTTTAGAGCGGCCAACGTAAGGGTTGTCATGATCAGACAGAGGATCATATTCCCAGTGGCGGCTTCGTCGTTCTCGCCTACCTCGGCACCGATCCACATGACCAGTCCGAAAATGGCGAACATCATGAGGAGTCCGGAAAGCATCAAGATCAGGCGGTGCATCATAGGACGCCAAAATACTGCCTATTTTCGAGCCCCTGATCACCCGGAGAATAACGTGGACGCGAAAATCGAACAGTTGAGAGAACTCAAGAAGCAAGCACTCCTCGGCGGAGGGCAGGCACGCATCGACGCACAGCATGCCAAGGGCAAGCTCACAGCACGAGAACGTCTCGACGTGCTTGTGGATGAAGGGTCGTTCAGGGAGTTGGACATGCTTGCCCGACACCGCTCCACAAAGTTTGGGCTGGAGAAACTCCGTCCACTCGGAGACGGTGTTGTTACCGGCGTCTGTACGATCCACGACCGCACCGTCTGCGTCTTCTCGCAGGACTTCACAACCTATGGCGGCTCACTTGGCGAAGTACACGCAGAAAAGATCTGCAAGCTCATGGACTTCGCAATGAAGATCGGTGCACCTGTTATCGGCATCAACGATTCCGGCGGTGCTCGTATACAAGAGGGTGTTGTTTCTCTGGGTGGGTATGCCGATATCTTTCTCCGCAACACCATGGCGAGTGGTGTGATCCCGCAGATCAGCGTCATCCTTGGTCCGTGTGCCGGCGGTGCTGTGTATTCTCCCGCACTCACAGACTTCGTCTTCATGGCCAAGGGATCGTCATACATGTTCGTGACGGGTCCGGACGTCGTCAAGACCGTTACACACGAAGAGGTGACGCACGAAGAACTCGGCGGCGCCGATACCCATGCCTCGCGCAGTGGAGTTGCCCACTTTGCATTCGATAACGAGATCGAGACACTTCTGGCTGTCCGAAAGCTCATGACCTACGTTCCCTTGAGCAATCGTGAGAAGCCCCCTGTGAAACCTACCAACGATCCATCCGATCGTTCGTGTGAGAAACTTCGCAGGATCATTCCGGCAAATCCGAATCAGCCGTATGACATGAAGGATGTGATCCGCGATGTTGTGGATGAAGAGGATTTCTTTGAAGTGCATGCAGACTTTGCAACCAACATCATCGTTGGTTTTGCAACACTGGACGGTATGCCGGTTGGCATCGTTGCCAATCAACCGGCATCGCTTGCCGGAGTACTCGATATCAACAGCAGTGTGAAGGGGGCTCGTTTCGTTCGATTCTGTGATGCATTCAGTATTCCGCTCATTGTCTTCGAAGACGTACCCGGATTCCTTCCCGGAACAGATCAAGAGTGGCGCGGCATCATCCGTCACGGCGCTAAGCTCCTTTATGCCTTCTGTGAAGCAACGGTACCAAAGCTTACCGTGATCACGCGCAAGGCCTATGGCGGAGCCTATGACGTGATGAATTCGAAGCACATACGCGGTGATTACAACGTTGCCTGGCCATCAGCAGAGATCGCGGTGATGGGTGCAAAGGGGGCTGTAGAGATCCTGTACCGAAAGGATATCGATAAGGCCGAGAACAAGGAGCAGCGCATGCAAGAGCTCCAAGATCAATACAACGAAGAGTTCGCCAATCCATACGAAGCAGCAGAACGCGGCTACGTGGATGACGTGATCGAGCCACATCAGACACGTTCGGAACTCATCAAGGCGCTTCGCACGCTCCGCACCAAGGTGGAGACCAATCCGTGGAAGAAACACGGGAATATCCCTTTGTGAACAGCGAACAGCGAACAGTGAATAGCGAATAGTGAATAGCGAATAGTGAATAGCGAATAGTGAATAGCGAATAGTGAATAGCGAATGAGTTTGTAGCCCACGACGAAGTCGTGGGATGGAGAATAGCGAATAGCGAATAGTGAATAGCGAATAGCGAATAGCGAATATTCTGTGTGATTATGTACGTAGGTGCGGGAAGTATCTAGGGAGAGGGTGGAACATAGGAAACGGAGTTGGTGTCATAGCGCCCGGTAGTCATAACAGGGGGGCAAGGGTGACATCGGTTCCTTGCCTGTGCAAATTTTGTGAATTCGCGTTTGTCAGCTGGTGAAGCACTGTTGCTCACTGGTTCGACGTGTCACTGTCCGTGGCACTTGTTGTTGCTTTTCGACCACATTGTAAAGTCTCATGCTATGAAACACTCCTACGTGTTACACAGGCGAGCCGCCTATTTGATTGCGTGCTTCGTTCTGTTCTTAACTGCATCAACGAATGCTCAAGTGGCGCCAGAGCTTGGCACTGCCAAGGCGTATGGTGCATTCAGCGGGGCTGGTGCCATTGAAAGCACAGGCCTCACTGTTGTTGTAGGAAACATCGGTACCAACGTCGGTGAATTCATAGGATTCCCACCTGGCATCTATACGGGCGAAAAGCACGTTGCAGACGCCGCAGCACTTGCCGCGAAGAATGACCTAACTACTGGGTACAACCTCCTGAATGACGCAATTCATTCTATCATCTTTGATGAAGCACTGAATGCAACAGTGGGAAATGGGCAAGTACTGTATTCAAAGACATACGGACGTGAGGATCTCACTACCATCAGTGGTAATCTCACCTTCGATGCAGAGGGAGATCCTGACGCGATCTTCGTTGTGAAGATCAGGGCGGCATTGAACGTTTCTGCCTTCACTCATATCCGTCTTGCCAATGGCGCTAAGGCGCTGAACATCTACTGGGCCGTCGATGGCGCAGTGAGTGTGTTGGATAGTTCGGTCTTTCTCGGAACAGTGATCGCCAATGGAGCGATCCACTTCTACGGCGGCTCAACGCTTGAAGGTAGTGCGCTCGCAGTTGTTGGGGCCATCACTCTCGCTGGTAACTCTGTTTCGGGACCGAATGGCTTTGGCCCGCCGGATTCGCTCATAGTGTTGACTCCGGAGTTCGGCGACACACTACAAGGTGGTCAGAATAACTATCAGATCACATGGCGCGGTAACGGTATCGGGGTAAGCAAGACGTTCGCACTTTCACTCGATAGCGGACTCACATGGACCAACATCGACACTGTATCCACTACCGGCTTCACAACAGGCTGGGACATACCAGACACATCGTCCAGCAAGGCCATCATTCGTCTCACAGACACGAACGGACTTGTGGGGTACAGCGGAGTCTTCACTATACTGCCCACTCCCGAGATCATCATTCTCACACCAACACTGAATCAAGTGCTGGTGGGGGGCACACTGAACTATCAGATCACATGGTCTGGTACCGGAATCGCCGAACTCAAGGTCTTCGAATATTCCCTGGATAGCGGAGCTACCTGGATCTTGATCGGTGGAATGGCCACAAACGGCTTTGCTTATGCGTGGAATGTGCCCGATACATCGTCAACAACGGCGATGGTCCGCATCACCGATGCGAACAGTCTTCGTGCTGTGAGCAAGGTCTTCTCCATCACACGCACGCCGATCCCCGGTGTTATCACCGTTGTTCGTCCGGCACGTGGAGAAGTGATCTTGGGTGGTACCATGAACTATCGCATCTCATGGATCGGTACCAACATCGCCTCGCGTAAGAAGATCGAAATATCGCTTGACAGTGGTGCAACGTGGACACTTGTTTCCGAGATAACAGACAACTCACTCTCGATTTCATGGGACGTTCCGGACACAAACACCACGCGGGCGTTTGTCCGTGTGACAGACGGAAATGGTATCGTTGGCGTGAGCGGCAAGTTCACCATCATCTCCTCCGCACCGGCGCCTGGTAGCATCGTTATCTGGCATCCAATGGCAGGTGAGGAGATCATGGGAGGATATGTGAACTTCCCGATCGCTTTCACGGCCATCAATGCTTCTGCTCGCAAGACGTTCGAGTATTCACTCGACGGCGGAGCAACGTGGGTGGTGATCGGTGAAGCAGACACGTATGGTCAGTTTTATTCATGGCCAATGGTTCCTAATGTAGAGACCAACCTTGCACTCATACGTATCACTGATGCAGCTGGTATCGTAGGCGTGAGCGGGCTCTTTACGATCACGAAGATGCCGGATGATGGAATCATCGATGCCCTTACCCTCACGGGTCTTGACGGAAACGGTAACATCGACAACAGCGGCGTTGTTGGGATCAACTGGACGTTTACAGGAGAAATCGGCACTTCAGTGAATGTTGAAGTATCACTTGACTACACAGCAACATGGATGCACGTTGCAACGGTGCCAACTACGTCGGCTCCATATGCTTCGTGGGTCACGCCTTCAAGTGGATTCTTTAATCCTGTCTTCATTAGAGTAACAAGTACGAAGGGAATGACGCGTGCGTCAGTTCCATTCTCAATCGGTATTGTAACAGCAGTTGAGACTGATCTCTCGGAGCTTGGCTACGCAATCTCGAGCTATCCGAACCCCACCGGAAGTCAGACGACGTTCAGAGTAAACATTCCTCAAGCAGGATTTGCCACTCTCTCGATCTTCGATCAACGTGGTACAAATGTTGGCATAGTAACCTCTCAGTACTTTGCTGAAGGTGCCTATGACATTCCGTATGGCACGAATGAACTCTCTTCGGGCATATATACGTACGTCCTGACCGTGAATGGCGATCGACTGGCCAACAGACTGGTTGTCACGAAATAGACGCACAGAAGAACATCACTTTGGGCGGTTGGTGCAGTTGTGCATCAACCGCCTTTTGTTGTTTCTAGGGAGTTCCGAGGACGATCACGCAGGCGCGTCCATATGTAGGATGTGTGCCGAGGGCTATCCCAACGAGCGTATAGGTTGGGTTGAGTAGGTTCTCGCGGTGACCGCGGCTAGGTGTTCCTTCGTCTACGAGGAACGAGGCAATGATCAGTTCAGGCGTCATATGGCCGTAGGTGATGGCTTCACCAAGAGAGCCCACAGTGCCATACTTTTTCACGCGTACAAGCGGGTCTGACCCATCGTGGGCGATATGTCCGATAGTGCCGTACTGCGTGATGTCCTTGGCCATATCCTGTGCGGCAGAATACAAAGCCCCTTGAACATTCAATGGGGTTAATGGACGTTGCTTCTTCAGGATCGCCTTGATCTCTTTGACCGCAACATCAAGTGCCTTTGGGTCCTTTGTGAATGATCGCACGTGCGTGCGATATCGGTCGATGGCCGGAATAAAGGACGTGGGATCGTTGCGGACAGCGTTGAGCACGATCAGGATCTGGTTCGCAATACTATCCTGTTGTTTCTGCTGTTCTGATACTTGTGCAATGCTGAGATGGCAGCTTGCTGCGAGGATGACGAGGGTCGAAAGGAGTTTCTTCACGTCGTCAAGTTAAGAACGGTCAGCGTAGATATGCGACATGAGCAGTGCACCACCGGCAAGACCAAGATCTTTCAGGATGTTCGTCATGAACATCTGCTTCATCAGATCGTCAGGTGCGTTCAATAGGCCAGGTACATGCATCGTTGTTACGAAGATCACCAGCTGCAGTGCCAGGAGCTGCCCAACCACGCGTGTGTATCTGCCTGTGAGGATGGATGCAACGGCACAAAGTTCCGTGACTCCAGTAAGGTAGACCCACAGGATCCCGCCGGGAAGCCACGATGGAACGATAGTCGCCAACTGATCGGCACTGGTAAAGTGCATCAAACCAAGGGCGAGAAACGGAATTGAAAAGAGTATCCTGCCAAGCAGGAGCGTTGGGATGTTCATGTATGCTTCAAGCAGTGGTGATTACTCGATCGCCGACGTCACCTTGTCACAGAGATCGGCCAACAGGCCGGCTTCTTGTACTGTGAGTCCTTTTGAAAGCTGTTCTTCCAGTGCATCGATCTCTGGCTGGATCGATACGAGAAGATCCAGTCCCTTTTGTGTGATCACGGATAGTGAGAGGCGAAGGTCTTGCTCACTTTTGCTTCGTTCCACCAGATCAAGCTTCTCGAGTCGATCAATGAGGCGGGTTACATCAGGAGCAACGTGGATCATCCGAGTGATGATCTCACAGCGCGGATGTCCATCCGGGTACACACCGCGAAGTATACGCAGGACGTTGTACTGAGCCGACGTAATGCCATGACGTTCGCATGTTTCGTCCATGCCACGGTTGAGCCTGTCGGCACAAACCATCACAGCCAACATGGCCTCTTGGTATGGAGACGAGAACCGTTCCTGCTTCAGCCGTTGTTTTAACGCTTCACCCATACCGTAAACTTACACAGAAAATTTGTGTGTTGCAACACGTAGCGCAATAACAATGACCAATGACCAATTACTAATGACTAACTACTAATGACTAATGACGTTGTAAACAATGATAAGTCGTTAGTAATTGGTCATTAGTAATTAGTCATTTGTCATTATTGCTGAGGAGCTTAGAGTCTGCTACTCTCAGCGCCGTTATGATCTCATCGAGGTCGCCATCGACCACACCCTGAAGGGGGTGATTCTTGTTATCGCCCTCAAGTCGGTGATCGGTAACACGGTTCTGGGGCCAGTTATACGTGCGAATCTTCTCTGAACGGTCTCCTGAGCGCACCATGCCCTTGCGGGCTCCGGCAATGGCGGACTGCTGCTTCTCGAGTTCAAGCTCGTACAGGCGCGCGCGAAGCACCTTCATGGCCTTGTCTTTGTTCTTGAGTTGGGAGCGTTCGTCCTGACACTGCACAACGATGCCGGTGGGGTTGTGGACGATGCGAACGGCTGTTTCTACCTTGTTCACATTCTGACCGCCCTTACCGCCCGACCGAAAGATGTCGATCCGCAGGTCGGTGTCATTGATCTGGACGTCTACCTCTTCTGCTTCCGGCAGGACAGCAACGGTGGCAGCAGAAGTATGGATGCGACCCTGAGACTCTGTGTCCGGTACACGTTGAACCCGGTGGACGCCACTTTCATACTTCAGCACTCCGTAGGCTTCGTCTCCATGGACCTCGAACGTGAGTTCCTTATAGCCCCCTCGCTCACTTTCCGTCATATCGATCGTTTCGATTGTCCAACCGCGTGCTTCGCAATACCGTTGATACATCCGGAAAAGGTCGCCCACGAACATTGCGGCTTCATCCCCCCCGGTACCGGCGCGGAGTTCCATGATGCAGTCTTTGAAGTCATTCGGATCACGTGGGATGAGCATCACATTGAGCTTCGACTCAAGCTCAGCACGGCGTTCTTCCAGTTCTCGTGTGTCCTCATAGGCCATGTCTCGCATGTCCTGGTCGGTGGCCGGATCATCGATCAATGCACGATTCGCACGGATCTGTTCAAGCAGCGTGATGTATTGTCTGCCGGCAACCACAACTGGAACCAAGCCCTTATGCTCGCGTGATGCCTCACGTAAACGATTGGGATTATTGACAACTGCTGGGTCGTTGAGAGACTGTTCGACTTCGGCGAACCGGTCGATGAGGGCTTTGAGGCTTTCTTCCACAAGACAAAAATATCGCAACTTGCCGTTCGTTCAGGGACAAACGTCCCAATGAGACCCTATGCGAGCAATTTCTTTTCTGCTGTTCACCACCCTCTTACTGGCCGGATGTGCCAGTGAAGACCCGAATATCGTTGATCCGCCCCCTGGGAGCCGGCGCATCGTTGTTCGGCTTTTCAACATGATCCCCGACGGAGCAACCCGAAAATTGATCCTCGAGCAGGGGTATCAGAGCACAGAGGTGGGTCAGTTCCGGTTCAGCGACTCTGTTCGGTCGCCCGGTGATTCCAGTTTCGTAGAGATCGTTAAAGCCGGTGCCACTGAGTTCCGAACGCCACAACGCGTGAGGTTCATTCAGAATGCGGTCTACGATGTGTTTACAATCTCCAAGATCGGTCAACCGACAGTATTCGATTCGGTTCTGATCGTGAACGCCAACAATGCACTCACAACGTTACCAGTTGCACAAGTGCGGGTTGTGAATCTTATCGCCGATACCAACCGGACGTTCGACGTTCGAGTTGGGTGCCCGAATGGAACGCCACTCACGGCAACTCCGGTGCCGTTCAAGCTTGCCTCGCTGTATTCTGAAGTCTATCCCGGACTCGCAGTCTTCTCGATCTCAGAAACAAAGAACGGCGTTGTGAATGTCATCGGAACGTATCAATGTATTCTTGGTGAGCGCAAGGCCTACAGCATCATCATTTACCGCGATGCTACATCAACAGATGCCTACTTCCTCTTCATTGAAGAGAACGACCTCACATCAAATGCCGAGCGAGCATTCATTCCGGTAGAGACGCGCACAGCTGATATCCGCGTTCTCAACCTTTCTACATCAAATGTTGATGTGAGTCTTACAAACACTGGACAATCGCTCGTTAAGGGGCTAGGCACATCGTCCATCAGCTCCATCACCACGGCGCCCACATGTGAAGGAGAGCGAGCCGATGTCTTTGCAGCAACCTATTCTGACGGGCGGTCTGCCACAGACAGCACGTCGATGACGGTCCGGGGTAAATACACCGTCATCGCTGTTGATTCAGGCGGCTCCGGACAGATCGTCATTGCACCAACCATTCAGCGTCCGTTCGGCGCTATCGGTAAGTCCGTGATCCGAGTTGTGAACGCCTCTGCACGATCACGATCGATCGTTGTCTCGCTCGGCGCACGTAGTGATGCTCTCGCACCGAATGGTATCGCTGCCGGGTCAACGATCGCCCGGGATATCGTGTTTGACAGTCTTTCTGCTCCAACGGCCGTTGAACCCGGACTTCTTCCGCTCACGGTAACGACATCATCAACACCTACGAACATCATCGACGTAACGCGAGCAACGGTTGCGCCGGACAAGAACTATGATCTGGTGATCTATGATGACGGATCGCGGATCCGCACCATGCTGGTTGAGGAGGAAGAATCGAGTTCTACGATGCAACCCCTGCCTGATGGTGCGTTCGGGCGTTTCATTAATGGCTCCAATCGGCAGGTTTCGATACCGATCCAGATCGGTCTCGTTCTGCCATCGGGTTCGGTCTATTATGGGAACGCACTCGCAACAACATTCCCGGTAGGTATAGTCCCATACAATATCAATGGTGTTCCGGGGAGCTTCACAACTGATGCCAGTATGAGATCGTTATTGATCTATGCCAATGGCAACGGAACACCCAACGTTATTGATGTTACCACTCCGCCCCTTACCCCCGTATATGGTCAAACAAGTATACGTGTTGTGAATGCAACAGAGGATGTGCGAATGATATCGGTTTGTATCGACTCGATACCGAAGATCAGCGGCGATGGAGATCACCTTGCCAGGGATGTTTCGTATGGCATGGCCTCGGCGGCTTCTGTCACGAATCTAGACCGTCGCGGCACATACTATGTATACGATGCAGAGACACGTACCCAGCTTTACACACTTCCGGTTCAATTAGCACCGCTCGGCAACAACTATACGTTCGTTGTTGTGGGGCGACAGGATGGCGGATACGAAGTGATCGTATCACAAGAGTTCTAGCCCCTCGAGCTGTGGTATATTTGACATTCCATGCAGATTCCAATCGCCCGTACCATAGTCGTCCGCTCTTTCGCTGTCCTAGGGATTCTCCTTTGGTCGGCAGCATCCTTGTTTGCTCAAAATGAGATCACCGTTCCCCAGAACACCGAGATCGCTGTAGGTCAGCGCCTCACTGTTGCCGTTATCGGTACGCTCGATGTAGGGGGCTCGATAGAGGTTACCTTCCGCTACGATCCATCGGTGATGCGCATCGTTGGTGCAAACGGGGGTGATGGGTATGGGCTACGATGTTTCCCTCTCGATGTTCTTGAGAATTCGGTTGAGTCTGCGAGTTCGGCAGTATTCACCGTTCTCTGTCCATTCAGTGTATCGATTGCCAATGACACTCTCGTGACATTGGAGATCGAAGGGGTGGGCGGAGAGGATACCGTTGGGTTCCTCCGTACAGATCGAGTGGTCGCAAATGGCCTGGAACTCACAAATGTTGCCTTCAATACAGGCACGGTGATCCGAACCGGCGGAGTTACCGCCCGACAAGTCGTCAAAGAGGGGATCACGGGGAACTATCCTAATCCCTTTTCATCACGCACACGAATCGTCTATGTGATGGACGCAGACGGGCCGGTGAAATTCATTGTGAGGAATGCTCAGGGCAGACTTGTGCAAGAGCTTGCAACGATGGACGCACTCGCCGGCGAGAACTACCTTGACTACGAACAGATAGCCTGGCAGGTGGCCGGCGGGGTCTATATCCTCCAAATGACAACCGATGCAGGCACGTACTATCATATGATGACGGTGATGAAATGAGATCCGTCATCCTTGTTCTGATGCTGATGCTGGGATGCCTTGCACTTCCGGCGCGTGAAGCGGACTATATCACCAAGAATTCCGAAGGACGAGAGTTCTGGCTCTGCTTCATGAAAAACTTCCGTGAAGCGGGCCAACGAGATCCGCAAAATCGACAGGAAGCTCTGCGTTTACAGCTCTTCCTTACGAGCAGCTTTGATGCCACGGTCCGTATTGAGATCGAAGAGATTCAATATGACAACACGATTACGATCAAGGCGAATACGGTTGTGAATGTGCAGATCCCGGCGCGTGCGCAAGTAAGGGCTGTAGAAACAGGTGAGCGCCTGGCTGTGCACGTTACCGCAGATACCTCGATCAGTGTCTACGGTTTGAATAGCCGATTCCAAACAACAGACACCTTCCTCGGACTCCCGGTAAGCGTGCTGGGTACGGAATACCGTGCCGTTGGATATACGAAGCTTGCCTCAGACCTTCTCTCTGCGGTCTCCATTGTGGCAACCGAAGACGAAACCGAGGTAACGATCGTACCAACAGTGGCAACGTCAACCGGACGTCCTGCCGGACGCCCCTTCACCGCTCGATTGCGAAAGGGAGACGTTTACACCATTGGTGCTCGATGGGAATCCATCGGTGCGTGCGATCTCACAGGAACATCGATCACCTCAAATAAGAAGATCGCCGTATTCAGCGGTCATAATTGTGCCTACGTTCCGCCCAAAGTCGAAGCATGTAACCACCTTGTTGAACAGCTTCCGCCGGTTTCTGCCTGGGGCAAACACTACTATTTGGGCATGCTGAAGGAACGTTCCAAATACACCTACCGTGTGATCGCATCTCAGGATCAGACAAAGGTCTTTGAGGACTCAAAGCTTGTTGCTGTGATGAAGGCAGGTGAGTTCTATGAGAATCTCAACCTCACAAGACACGTGCAGGTAACGGCAGACAAACCGGTTCTTGTTGCCCAGTTTGCGCAAGGCTTTAAGAATGGAGACAGCGTTGGGGATCCGATGATGATCCTCGTGAGCCCAACGCAACAGTTCCTTCAGAACTATCGGATCGCCACTCCGATCAGTGGAGATTGGCACCACTATATCAATGTGGTTGCACCAACGGGATCGATCGATCAGATCAGGCTCAATGGCCGCCGCATCGACTCGATGTTGTTCGTTGTCCTCGGAGAGAGTCGCTACTCCATCGCACAAGTGCCAATTCCGTTCGGCTCACATGTTATCAAAAGCGATACGCCATTCGGCCTCTACTCCTACGGGTTCGGTTTCCGAGCGGATGCCTACGACGCCTACGGGAATATGGCCGGACAATCATTCTTTGAATTGAACAAACTGGTGGACTCGCTTGCACCACAGGCCGATGGAAAGCGCGTTCGAGATGACTACATCATTACCATTCGTGATGACCGTCCGATGGACAAGGGTATCAAGAGCGTGAAGGTGCTTGTTGCTACCGGACTTGATGCACAGATCCCAAAGATCGAAGAGGGGGCTCCTCAGGTTGCCATCCGTATCAAGCAATCCGTTGGCGGTCAGGCAGGACGTGTAGTGCTCCGCACACAGGATGTTGCCGGAAATACCAGTGACTTCACAATCTGTTATGTCTTTGACAGTAGGAGCGAACGGTATACCTTCATCATCAGTGAAGGCACAGATGCCATTTGCGCGTCAGAAGGTGCATGGATGGTGGGAGCATACATTTCAGCGGGCACTACATTCCACGAAGTGAACGCATCATTTGCATCTGTTCCATCTGCACAAGTTCCGTTCAATACCCAGTCACAAGGAACAAGCTGGGGCGGTGGACTTCTCCTTGCGCGCCGCATGACGCAGGACATCGTTCTGTCCGGTCGCCTGGCTATGACGTCGCTTGGTGGAACGTTGCTCTCACCGGACAGTACGATCACAACGGTTTTTGATTCATCGTCGAGGTCCTTTGTACCGTATCAAGAAGGGACCACCTTGTCAGTGAGTGCCCCCTACCTCCATCTTGGTGCCGGTGTTGAGTGGTTCCCGCACAGATATTTCTACTTGACAACGGGGCTCCAGCTCACGATGCCGATGGGGTCGAGCGTTACAGTACAACGTGCGATCCTTCGACCAAGCAATTGGCAGTTTGCACAAGGCTCAACGCCGCAGACCATAGCACCGGAGTCCCTCGAAGAACTCAATGCCATTCAGCTTGGGATCTTTGGTGGCGTAGGGATCTCCTATCCCGTCACCTTCCGCATCTCCGTCTTTGGCGAGGCCATGTTCACAACGTGGTTGGGAGATGTGGCTACACCTGGTCCATGGACCATTCAGCGGTTCGGCTTGAATTTTGGTGCCAGATATCGCTGGTAGTGCTGCGCACTCCAACAGCGTAATTTGTAGTTGATGCCAAGCCCCTTCCCATGGATCGCCGTTGTTGCGAAAGATCTGCGTAGCGAGATCCGGACCCGTTATGGTCTGACCGCTGTTGCGCTGTTTGTGGTGACCGCGGTGTCTCTTGTTGCGTTTGCAAGCGCAGACGAGCCAATGCCGAGACCTATCGCTGCAGGTGTCCTCTGGGTCGTGATGTTCTTTACATCCATGACCGGGCTCGGAAGAGGTTTTGTGAGCGAGGAAGAACGGGGCACATCGTTGTATCTCCGTCTCAGTGCCCGACCAATGTCTGTGTTCTGGGGTAAACTTCTTGGAAACGTGATCCTAGCTACGGGGTCTAACATCGCAGTGGTGATCCTGTTCCTGTCTCTAATGACGTCTGTGCATGTTGGTTCACCGTGGGCTCTGTTGCTGGTGACACTTGTTGGCAGTATCGGTCTTGCAACAGTGGTAACGATCACATCGGCCATCGTGGCAAAGGCAGGGACTCGAAATGCCCTGCTACCGATCCTCTCCTTCCCTGTGTTGCTTCCATTGGTGATGCCCGGGATCGGTGCAACACTCTCGGCAATGGCCGGACTCTCCGTGGCTGATCTCATGCCGGACCTTCTGCTCATGATGAGCCATACCGGTATCGTTGTGGTTGTTTCCGCATTGGTGTTTGAGGTCATCTGGTGCGACTGATCGGACCGATCTTGGTTGCCTCTGTCTTGCTACTTGCCAATTGTGCATCTCCGCAACCGCCTCTTCGTAGGTTTACCACATCGATACCGCAGCGATCGCCCCTTACCATTGCTGTGATCGGAGATCAGCAGCGTACGAGCGAGATGGAAGTATGGAGGGAGCAGAACACGATCCATGCAGATCTTATCCGCGAAGTCGTGCAGTCGAGACCAGATGCATTGATCCTCTTGGGAGACCAAGTATTCACCGGCTCATCGTCAGAGGATTGGCGGTTCTTTGACCGGATAATGGTGCCCGTGCTGAAGGCAAGGATCCCAACCTTCCCCATCTTCGGCAATCATGAATACATTGGTGTGGATGAGGTTGCATATTCAAACATGGCTTCGCGGTTCCGTATCACACGTTCAACGTGGTATTCGATGATCATGGACTCGATAGGGTTCGTGATGCTTAACACCAACTTCGATGAGTTCAGTAGAGATACGGCTGTCAAACAACTTCGGTGGTTCAAGACACATATGCGGCAGCTCACGGAGAATCCTGCCGTGCGTTGTATCGTTGTGTGCGGACATCATCCACCTTTTACGAATTCCGCCATCGTTCCTGATGAACATATCCTGCAGCAGTACTTCGTGCCGCTCTTTGAGCGCTCCCCCAAGTCGCGATTGTGGTTGAGCGGGCACTCTCATGCATACGAACACTTCCGTCACCGCACTGTTCACTACGTTGTATCGGGAGGGGGCGGCGGACCACGCCACCTTCTTTATCTCGAGAAGAATCTCCGTCGCCATGATGATCTGTATCCTGGTCCAATGATACGTCCGTTCCACTTCCTCACGATCCAACGGGATCAGAGTGAGCTGTGTGTAACGATGACGCCACTCTCTGGACAAGAATCTCCCCAAGAGTCCTTCATGATCGGACCGCTAGTGGATGCGGAACGATGAAGATCCTTCTCACGATCCTCCTTTCTCTCCTCTTCACAGGTATCTGTACAGCCATGCCGGATACGGCTGGGATCCCGGCTTCGAAAGAACTCGAGCCTACAGAGGACGAGCGTCACTATGTTTTCTCATCGAGATCTGTTGAGACAACCAGGTTCAATGGCTCAATTGGTGCATCATTGACCATTCTCCCTCAGCCCCTTACCGAATATCCTGCTCCCGCCCCCATGGTCGACATACGGTGGAGACTTGCATTCCCGATCGGATTGGAAGGGTATGGCAGACTTGGGTCGAATATCGCAACGTCCATCATAAAAGGCGGACTGTTGTATGCCGCAGATGTTGGCCCGGCAACTCTTGGTGTTGGGTACTCCATATCGTACATCTATGGCAACCTCACCTTCATCGATGGATTCAATACGTCACAACATCGATGGTTGAATCAACCAATGGTGTGTACTTCAATGCAGTTCGATAAGGTGACGCTTTCTGCAAGGGTTGAGCTGGAGTTTCTCACCTCTCTCGAACAGCGAATTGAAGACCAGGTTGTTGCTTCCAATGCCAATGAGTTCACCGGTGCTTCATTGACGATCGTTCTTGAGCAACCGTTCTGGCATCGAACACACGTGTTGCTTGGAGTAACGTTCTCGAGTTCCACAAGTCCGTATCAAGCGTGGTTCTTATACAATACGTTTGAAGACCGACTCTTCTCAACGGAGTTCTTTGTGGGGTTCATCCTATGAAACACCTCTTGGTCTTTATTGCAACCATAGTTGTTGCCGGATGTGTTAGTCAACTTGATCCTGTTCAATTCCCGATCATCGACTACTCTGCCGAATTGGCCGGTGCAACTCCACTCGACGGGAATAGACGGTTGATCCTCACCGGCGTCTATGCTGTTGAAGATGGAAAGGGTCGTCTCGGAGACTCTGTTGCCGTGAGATTTGATGGACTTCGGTTTACGATCTATGCTGCACGAAACGTAACATTCGTTGCAGGCGCCGGTGGAGCCCGTGGCGATTCAGCGGTCTTTATATCAACATGGCGAGCTGTTACCGGTCCAGATGCAGGAAGACTGGACCTGGTGGTCCCGGCCGCAGAAGGGGGAAAGGAACTCGTTGATGGAAAGGGTAATGGAAAGGGGCTGATCCTGACCGGTGTATTGCAGCTTGGGGCTGGTAGAGAGACAATCCGACTGCGTAAGCTTGGTCAGATAAAGACCAGACTTCGGAAGTTTCAGATCATTGCCCATCGTGGCGGTGGACGGAACTCTGAACGTCTCGGCAGGTCGGAGAATAGCATTCCGATGATGATGCTCGCCAGTGCTCTCGGAGCAACTGCCATTGAGATCGATGTGCACATGACCAAGGAACGCATCCCGATCGTCTTTCATGATCCAACATTCACGGCCAGAACGGTTCCTAGCCCTTACGTGATCGGAGCTGTTGAGAACTATACGTTATTACAGATGCGTCTCGCGGCAAGACTGGTTAACGGCGAGTCCATTCCCACACTTCGAGAAGCGTTGAAGGCTGTTATCGATAGTACTACGTTATCCTTCGTATGGCTTGATAATAAGGCACCTCAAGTTGTAGACTCGGTGATCATCATTCAGCAAGAAATGCTAGCCTATGCCAAATCCAAGGGGAATGACATCCGGATCCTCTTCGGCATCCCGGATGACGAGATCTTTCAACAGTACAACAGAAGCCCCTTCAAAGGAACAGTGCCGGTACTTTGTGAACTTGATGTACAGAAGGTTCGAGAGGTAGATGCAGAAGTATGGGCGCCTCGGTTTACAGCCGGCACTCAGGATGAATTGGTGAAGGAGATGCAAAATGAAGGCCGTGAAGTCTACGTTTGGACTCTAGATGATGATGACTTCATTATCCGATTCCTCAAGGCCGATGTCTTTGATGGCATTCTCACGAATTATCCAACCCTGCTGGCTGCATTGTTCTATACAAGGCAGGTTCAGCCATGAGGTGTCACCTCCTAGCACTATTCATGCTGCTCTGTTCGGTATCCATGAGTGCACAGTCCGACAGTGTCTTCGCAGTGGAACTTGTTGTCACGGCATCCATTCAAGCCACGCAGTATGAAGAACTTCCCACTATTCAGAGCTTGGATAAGCGATTCACTGGATCGGCGTTTCTAGGTAAGGTTATCTGGCGACCGAATCATCTCTTGGGGGTTGGCCTGCAATCCGGCTACATTACATTCTCCAACGAGCAGCTATCAATACCGGGCAACCCAAGCATTCCAACGGTAGATGTGCTATTGACAGCAGTGCCAGTACACCTGGTCCTCTCGATGAATCCGGGCGATTTCGATTTTGGTGTTGGGATAGGGGGCTATGTGTTACAATCACGCTGGCGCTTGGACGAATCACCACGCGTGAACAGCACTGATGTAGAATATGGTATCAATTCATGGATTGGATACGAGTTTACTGTCGCCGAGAGATTCACGATAGGACCCGAGATCTCACTTCATGTTCTAAGCAATCGAGGTGTGGCTTCGCTCGCTGCCGGCGTTCGCATTCGATATGATGTGATCCGTTACTGAGCTGACGCAACCGCATCGTGGGCGATCATCCGCGAAGCGATGGTCCCGCTGCTCATTACGCCGGGAAGGCCTGCACCAGGGTGAGTTCCGGCTCCGACAAAATAGAGCGATTCGATATCCTCACTCTTGTTGTGCGGACGCCACCAAGCGCTTTGCGTGAGGATCGGCTCAACGGAGAATGCACTTCCAAGATGAGAATTCAGTGTATCGCGGAAGTGTACTGGATCAATGATATGCTCAGTTACGATATGCTTCTGCAGATCCGGCATGTACCGCTTCTCAAGCTCATTCATGATGCGGTCGCGATAGATCTTCTTCATCGTTGTCCAATCCGTGCCCGATTCCAGATGCGGAACGGGTGAGAGTACATACCATGAATCACAACCGGGAGGAGCGAGTGAGGGATCAGTAGCCGTTGGCCGATGCAGGTAGAGAGAGAAATCATCGGAGAGAATTTTCTTTGTAAAGATGTCTTCTACAAGATCCTTATAGCGTGGACCCATTAGGATCTCGTGATGCGCCATGTTCGGATACTGTTTGTTGGTACCGAAGTAGATCACAAAAAGTGACATCGAGTATCGCATCGACGTGATCCGTTTGTCGGTGTTGTGCTTCCGATACTGTTCAGGAATGAGTGTAAGGTAGGATCGTGCAACATCACCGTTGCATACTACCACGTCGGCCGTGAGTGTTTCACCATTTGCCAATTGAACACCTTGGGCTCGAGGTCTCTCGGATCCGTTCTGAGTGAGAAGGATCTGAGCAACCTCTGATCGGTATCGGATGGTCCCGCCAATATCCATGAAGAGCTTCACCATTGCTTTCACGAGAGCGCCCGTGCCACCCATTGCAAACCACACGCCCCATTCCTGCTCGAGTTTGTGGATGAGTGCATAGATACTTGTGGTCTGGAATGGATTTCCACCCACAAGGAGGGGGTGGAACGAGAACACCTGACGAAGTCGAGGGTCTCTGATGTATCGGTTGACGAATCCTGCCACGCTGCGGTCCGAGCGGAGTCGGATGAGATCCGGCAGAACCTTGAGCATATCCGTGAAGTGTGTGAACGGTTGATCGATGAGATCGAATCCCGTCTTGAAGATGGCCTCAGTTTTATCGTAGAACCGCTGATACCCGGCCACGTCGCGCGGCTCGAATCTCTTTATCTGCTCAAGCACTTCCTCGCGCTTACCGTTGTAGCGGAAGATCGTGCCGTCTTGGAATCTGACGTTGTAGAACGGGTCGATCGGCACAAGGTTTACGTAGTCCTCTGTGCGCTTGCCACAAAGCGTAAACAGGTCGTGGATCAGCCATGGTGCTGTAATGATCGTTGGGCCTCCATCAAAGACAAAGCCCTCCTGCTCGTACACATAGGCCCGTCCGCCGGGTTTGTCGAGCTTCTCAACGATCTCCACCTCAAACCCTTTGGCTTGCAGACGGATAGCAGCTGTAAGCCCACCAAAACCACTTCCAACAACGATGACCTTCACAATGCTCCTACGGAATGAACAACGGCATGGAACAAACATACGTTTGGCGCACGGCGTTCCTTGTTTCCTGACAAATGCGTGAAAAACGATTCATTGGGTACTGAGAGAAGTGTTCCTGAGTTTTGCAGTGTGTTAGGAATGTCTCTCACATATCGTGGTGCTCTCACTCAGCCGCTTCAGCGTGATGCGGCAACGAGGGATGGGCGTCGGTCGAAGTCGACACATACAGTTGTGCCGGACGGCAGACTCTATGCACTAGACCTGGCGAGATTCCTTGCAATGCTCTTCATGATGCAAGGGCACGTCCTTGACACACTTGTCTCGCCGGCTGTGATCGACATAACACAAGCCCCTTGGAATATTTGGCATTGGATACGTGGACTCACCGCGCCGGTGTTTCTTATGGTGTCTGGTGCCGTGCATGTATTTGCAACAAAGCGCGACGCTCATGGTCGTGTTCGCGAGGATGTGATGGGGAAACGCATCCGATGGGCGATCACGATCATGGGTCTCGGCTATCTGATGTTCTTCCCTGCCAATCGCATATGGGATCTGCCGTTTCTTACGGCCTCAAGTTGGAAAGCCTTCCTTGCTGTGAATATCCTTCAGCTCACGGGCGTGACGTTGCTTGTATTTGTTCTAACGATGGGCAGTACACGTTCCATTGCCGAAATGGGAAAGAGGGGGCTCTTCACCGCACTTGGCATTCTAGCGGCAACACCGTTAATGAAACTCCCGCTCATTGAAAGCAATGTGCCGAGCTGGCTGGCTCCATACATCAGTGCTGCACAAGGCTCGTTGTTTCCATTCTTCCCGTTCGGCTCCTACCTTTTCTTCGGTGTTGTTTTGGGGGCCTACTTGCACAGTGTTCCCAAGGAACATCGAGACGATCAGCTAAAGCGTGTTGGTATACGTGTAGGTGCGGTGATCGCTACGTTGGCACTCATTCTCCATCATGTGTTGCTTGCCAATGGTGTGGCAGAGAACATTCTTGAGTCATCGGAAAGTGTACTGCTTGTCGTGCGCAGACTCGGGATCGTCATGATGATCTTCAGCGGAAGTGTTGTTGTGCTGCAACACACGTATAGGCTCCGCAATTGGTACGTGCTCTTTGGAACACGATCACTCTATATCTACGTGATCCATCTTGTTCTGCTTTTCGGCACACCATGGTGGGACGGTATTGGTCGTACGTCCTTCCGCTCATTTGGTCTCGCCGGTGGCCTCGTGATGATGGTCTCTATCATGGTGAGCACGCTCATCCTTGCATGGGCTATCGATGCATACGAGCGCTCTCACATCCGAAGTGAGATCAAGGCAACCCTACGCTACAGCAGCCTCGCCCTCCTCGCCTACCTCCTTCTCGTCTAGCACACTAGGAAAGGTACTCAGTTACATTAGCACATTAGCACACTAGCACATTAGCTAGAGTCCTCGCTTGAGCTTGCTTCCCAGCTTCTCCGTTAGCAAGGCGCGTGCATCCGGTGCAAGAAGACCAAGGCCGATCACGCTTTGGCGGAACGTAAAGGCTTTGTCGAGAGGGAAGGACCGGCCTTCGAGAACCCACGCAAGGAAGATACCGTCGCTTATGCCGGCTTCGAGATCTGCGAATGCACGTGCATCCACGTCTGTGAACCAGCCTGCGTCCACGAGCTCGCGTGTAAGCTTGATGCCAAGGTCGCGCAAAAAGGTCCGTGTGCGTGTTATGCGTTCCAGGAACGCAGGATTGTCAGTGCGGAGTGCATGAGCCCAAAACTCCAGTAAGAGTGGTGCTTGCTCGGCACGTGATGCGTAGAATTCAACCGCACTGTCGCGTATAGCGTCCACCTTGCTCATAGCATCCGGAGATGCTTCAACGCGCTGGAGGATCAGGCTTTCATAATCACTCATCCACAGATCGTACACCGCAAGGAAGAGCTGTTCCTTTGCACGGAAGTATTCGTAGATGGTACCCTTGCCGATATCTGCCTCAGTGGCGATGTCCTGCATCTTTGTTTCGTGATATCCCGTGCGGGCAAAGACATCGGCTGCGTGACGGACGATATCGGAACGTTTGGCGGCTTTATCGACGATAGCGGGCATGGGGGTCTTTGGGTTTTAAGGGCGAGAGAGCGATCGTTCTACGTTTGTAGCAAAAGCGTCGAGATGGTCCTTAGAACCCTTGCCCCACGTGTGAAGACGGACAATTCCCTTGGCGTCGAGATAGAGGACATTGGGGAGTCCGGACTGCATCATGTAATACTCGCAAACATCACCCTCCCAGTCCATGAGAATGCTGTTCGTGAATGCCTCCTTGAACTTGTCTCGCACAAGCCCCTTGATAAAGCCGGGAACAGAGGAGACATCGGCGATGGCAACAAACTGCACGCGATCCTTGAATCGTTCATACAGCGGCTTCGTCCAATTGTTCGTGTAGTCACTCCCACTTCTGTCGCTTAGGACCATCACTGTATGTTTTCCCTTCCAGTGTTTTTCCCAAGCCCATTCTTGTTCAAATTGGTCCGGCAGAACGAACTCCAACGCGGTCTTTCCGATCGCCTTATCATCACCCGCACCAACCACCACCACGGATATCATCAACACCAGTAGGGTCGAGGCCATGCCTCGACCTACTGAGGCCACACCTCGACCTAACGAGGCCATCAAGTCTCCCACCATCACATCGTGACCTTTTTTGCGTCCTTGAGAAACGCCTCGAGACCGGCATCGGTGAGCGGGTGTTTCATCGATTGCATGAGCACCTTGTATGGAACGGTTGCGATGTGAGCACCGGCCTTGGCGCATTCGAGCATATGGATCGGTGTTCTGATCGAAGCTGCGATGATAAGCGATTCAAATCCCTGCGTTTCCCAGATCTCGCAGGTGTCGTGGACAGCCTGCATGGAGTCTGTTCCGATGTCGTCCAACCGACCCAGGAAGAGACTCACATACGTTGCGCCGGCATTGGCTGCGATCAGCGCCTGATTGGCAGTGAAGAGCAAGGTCACATTCGTTGGGATGTCCTGATCGGCAAGCTTGCGAACAGCGGCAAGTCCGGCAGGGATGAACGGGATCTTGATCGTTGCTTCAGGGAACCACGAAAGGATCTCGTCTGCCTCACGGAGCATGCCGTCAGTATCGGTGCTGATGACCTCAACGCTGGTGTGTCCGCCAACACTCTTGTGAATGTCGAGCAGCAGTTCACGCATGTTCGTGTTCGGATCTTCTTTCGCTAGGAGCGACGGATTCGTCGTTACTCCGCTGATGAAGCCGAGGGATGCGGCGTGCTGGATCTCTTTAAGATTTGCGCTGTCTACGTACAGTTGCATTGTTGTGCTCCAAATGGATGAGTACAAAGATACCAGCCAGCAGTTTAGTCCTTGCCGTAGAGCTTGATCGCAGGAATCTCCGGAAGCATCTGATGATAGAACATCGTGTGGAGAGATGCTTCAAGGCCTTCTTCGACCTCGGACGACCAACGGAAGAGAACCTTGCCCTCGCGTGGCATACGATCCGATGTAGATGGCACAACCTCACTTACATGACGTTCCAACAAACGTTGATCGGCAAACTCGGTTACGGTCCGATCTACGTCCAACGCTTCGGCATCGACGCGGACCACCCATACTGCGATGGGTAACGGCGACTCCACGAGGTCGAACCACTCCTCTCCCAGATCCATGGCAGGGGGCTGAGTGTTGCCAACAGCATCGATCACACAGTCGCCGATACTTTTCGAAGGGGCTTCAGAGAGCACCACGTCGAACTTCTCAGCCATCACCATACGTCCGGCGAGCGCTGGGAATGATCCCGGCTCTGACGATGAGTATGTAGCAAGCCCCTTACCCCCATCCGGAAACCAGATCCCATAGGCGTTGGTGTAGTCTTCGAGGGCAACACACGGGCCGGGGATGAGGCGGTAGTCCACCTTGCCTACACCACGTCCATAACCGAGTGGACTGGTCAGTGCCATATCTACACTGTTGGCCAGAAGCATCTTTCCGCATTCATCAAGAGATCCGGTGCGGACCTCCCAGCCGAGCTGGGCGCAGACCTCGCGGACATTGGTGAGGATCGGTTCAGCGAGTGCAAGGGTAGGGATGGCAATATTCATGACTGGGTTTCTCGATAACGGTGAACGGCGGAGGAAAGCAGTACTCCTGCGGCAACTGCAACATTAAGAGAGTGTTTGGTACCGTACATCGGTATCTCGACGGCCCCATGGCAGGCCGCCAACACTTCGTCGGGGACACCGGTAAGCTCATTGCCAAAGACCAGCGCCAGTGGAAAGTGCTCAGGTCCCAGATCTTCCGGCTTGAGCGATCCGTGAGCGATCTCAGCAGCATAAACCCTGTAGCCGGTGCTTTTGAGCTGATCGATCGCCTCATGAACGTTTTTATAGACAATGAACGGAACCACTGAATCTGCGCCAAGAGCGGTTTTTGAGATCTCTGATCGAGGAGGGGCCGGAGTAAAACCACACAGGAGAAGGCGCTCTATGCCAAAGGCATCGGCTGTGCGGAAGATCGATCCAACGTTGTAAAGGCTGCGAACATCGAGCAAGACCGCTACGATCGGGTGTTTTGTGGCCGCGGAGGCCTCCTCGGGGGTTAGCCGGACCTCGGTGAGTTGTTCGTAGGTGAGTTTCTGCACGTCGCGAATATCGTACTTTGGCGAACGATGATCCGCCGACACTTTATCACCACCCTTGCTGCCGGACTAGTGCTTCGCCCCTTGAAAGGGCTTTCAGCACTGGTTCCGGACCCCAATCTCGATTTTCTTGTGATAGGAGATTGGGGGACCGGAGGCAGCCTTCAGAAAAAGGTGGCTCAGGGAATGCATAACGCGTTAGCCAAGCCAACGGTATCGGGCTGGCCTAAGTTTGTCTTGAGCACCGGAGATAACATCTACCCTAGTGGTGTTACATCCGCCATGGACCCGCAATGGGTAACCAAGTATGAGAAGATCTACAGGGGTCTGGATCTTCCTTGGTGGTCTATCCTTGGAAACCACGACCATAGGGGTGACCCCGATGCCCAAGTGGCCTATGGTAAGCGCAATCCGCAATGGAATATGCCGGGTAGAACCTGGAGCAAAGAATTTGACATCGACGGTGTAACGAAAGTCTCCCTTACCGCTCTTGATACCACGCCGCTCCTTCAAAAGAAGGACGGTTGGAATGTTCAGCTTGAATGGCTTGAACGGACGTTGTCTGAATCGAAGGCCAAACGACATATCGTAGCCGGGCATCATCCAATGCGGAGTTATGGCCACTACGGAGACACGGATTTCCTTGTGAAGAATGTGAAGCCGATCCTCGACAAACACAGCGTTGCGCTATACTGCTGCGGTCACGACCATGACCTACAGGCGATCAAGCACCCGGATGATCACTTCGGCTGTCTTGTCTCGGGCGGTGGTGGCGGCAGTCGACCTACAATTAAGGGTCAACACACCAAGGCTCTTCTCACCGGAGGGGGCTTTGCATCCGTATCGATCAATTCAACTGATGTTCGTGTGACGTTACACGATGTTCATGGCAATAATCTGGGCAAGATGATCCTATGAGATCCTTGCTACCATACGTGATCGTGATGTTCGTGCTTCTGGGCACACTGAACATCTCTGCCCAGCAATGGCCGGATAGTAAGGGTCGGGACTTCTGGTTCAGCTTCCTCCCGAACTTCCATAACTCGGAAGATGAGATCGAGGCCGACCCTGTGCTCCAACGCGAGCATCAACTCTACATCTACATCGGGGCAGAGCGGCCTACATCGGGTACCATCTCGTGGACGCGCTCCGATGGAACCACGCAGACATTACCGTTCCGAATCAACGACGTGAGGCAACTCTTCTCTACGAGCGTGTATTATCGAGATGTTGAGCTACGTGGTGTATCTGACAATGGGGTGGGGTTCGACTTCTTCTCTTCTGACAACGAATCCGTTTCTCCCAAGAGTTTCCATGTAGTGGCGGACGATGACGTAACAGTCTATGCGCTCAACCAAGCAACGTTAACGAGCGATGCCTTCCTCATTCTGCCAACTGATGCCGTTGCTGAAGACTACGTTGTCCTCGCCTATACGTCGGACATACGATACAGCGGAATACAGCAACAATCGCTTGACCCAAATTCAACCCCGTCTCAGTTCGCCGTTGTAGCAACCGCTGATAGCACCATCGTGGACATCACCCCATCGGTGCCTACGGTGAAGAATCCAAACATGATCCGTCAGCGAGTTATTCTCCAGCAGGGAGAATCATACCTCGTTCAAGCAGACATGCGGATAGGGGGCAAGGCAGATCTCACAGGAACATTGGTTCGTGCATCCCTTCCCGTAGCGGTCTTTGCCGGACATCAACGAACGGTTCTTCCACTCTCGTTCATTGGTACCCTTGGCTCTCGAGACTGTCTTGTTGAACAGATGAATCCTATCCGCACATGGGGTAAAAGCGCATTCCTCACGCCCCTGGCACGATCATCTGACGAAGTAGCGGCAGGCTACGATCTGTTCCGCGTTGTTGCCGCGTTCGATTCCACGGCGGTGATCGTTGATGGCCAGGAGCGAACGATCCTTGATGCCGGGATGGTCTTCGAAGACAGTCTCGTCACAGCCCGTGAAGTTCGCACCTCGCGTCCGGCCCTTGCAGCACAGTACAAGAAAACCTCCAGCGTTGGCGGTGGCGGAAGTACTCGAAGCGGAGATCCGTTCATGATGCTGGTGCCCCCTGCTGAACAGTTCATGAAATCGTACAGATTCATCAACATTCAGTCATACACCTATACTGTTGACGGGAATGGGATCATCGTAGTCGATGATTCGATCTACAAGGAACAGTGGATGAACGTTGTGATTCCAACAACGGGCATTCCCTCGCTTTTGATCGATGGTGTCTCCGTTCCACAAGGAAGATTCCAGCAGATCGGCACCACGTCCTTCTCCTGGGCGCAGATCCCGTTGACCGATGGAACACACGAGGTGAGATCGGATACCACGTTCGGTATTTATGTCTACGGTTATGGTGTGGCCAATTCGTATGGATACATCGGTGGAATGTCGTTCCGTCCGCTCGATGTGAATCCACCCGCCCTTGTTGGTGAAAACACATGTAATGGATTCGAAGGGGAGTTCACAGATTCCTTGCTTGCTGATACTCGCATCACACGCGTGGGCGTGGTTCCGGGCACCGAGGTTAATGCAACGTTCACAGTGCCGGCCTTTACACCTCCGCAAGCCGTAGTGCCGTTCAGTGCTGCCTTGCGAGACATCTACCTCGACGGATCGCTCAGTGTTGAAGCCACCGATGCCGTTGATCAAACATCCCGCTTCGATATCGTGCTCCCCGGATTCACCGTAGCACCGGTTGGCAGCCGCAATGCTGCGCAACCGTTACAACGTGCCTATGTGATTCCGATCGATCGTGAACGTTGTGACTCGTTTGAGATCGAGAACTACGGACTCTATGCTCATACGGTCAGTGCCCTGCGATTCTCTGGCACAACAACCGTTACGTCTCCACAAGCCCCCTTCACACTTCAGCCGGGTCAGCGCATCACGGTGCGATTCTGCAGAACCGGCACGATGGAGCAGGTTGTGATCGATACGTTGCTCGTTGGAGACACGTGTTTGCTACGTCCGGTCCTTGCCGCACAGATCGAAGAGAAGTTTGACAAGGAAGGTCCGAAAGTGCAAGGGGAAGCGGACGTCTGCTCTACACGTGTTGATGTTCGGATCGATGATGAGGTGGGTGCTGATCTTGGACTTCGAGAAGCTCGTATCCTCGATAGTGTTCTGGTCAACTGTATCGTAGAGCTTCAAGATTCCTCGACCTTAGTTCGGACCTATCGAATCGATGTGCTTGATCCGTACCTGGACGCTATTTATGGATTTGAGGCCATTGACTCGGCTGATAACATAACGCGCTTCATCGATACCATCCCTGGTTTTATGATGTCCATCAACGGAGATCTCTCGCCTGTGACCACGTTCGATATGGGGCTCCAAGCGATCGGTACGCTAACGTGCGACACCATAGACTTGGTCAATCAAGGCGTACAGAGTATATCCCTCCCGACTGTCTATGTGCAAGAGAACCTGTTCTTTTCAACTCCTCAACAGCAGTTCAGCATCCGGATAGATCCCTTGGGAGGCGGAGCACGCTTGATCGTGTGTTTTGAGCCCCTTGCAGCCGATACCACAGCAGTTCTGTCCGACACCATAGAGATCTATCAGGGCTGTTTGGTGCGGAAGATCGTTGTTGTTGGACGTGGGAAGGGACTTGAATATGCCGGTATCAGCCGGTGTAATGTGCCTGTAGATGCCACCACAACCACCCTAATAGGCGGCGTTACGGTTGTTCCGCAGCCGGCCAATGAGTGGATCACGCTTGTGCTGAGCCAACCGGCAGAGACTGTTGAGGTCAGGCTGGTGGACATATCCGGCATGACCGTCCTGCAGCGGACATGGCACGGGGCAGCCACAGAAGCCGTTCTTCTTGACGTGGCGGGGGTACCTCCCGGAGCCTATGGGTGCCACGTGATCACCCCCAATGGCGTTGCGAATACGGTCTGCGTTATCCGCTGACAACACTTGCCAAGGCATCTAGCCGTCTCCTTCCGAACCCAGCTTTCGTAGTTTTGCGCCACTATGGCTCATATCCCCATGAAGAACAGATCAATTCGTATCGCTCTCCTCACTGTAACGGCTGTTGTTATTGGAATCGGCTTGGGCTTCTACGTCCAACCCGCGTTCTCCGGCGATACCGTAATGGACCAAACACGCAAGTTCTCGGACGTGCTCTCAATGGCCGTGAAGAACTATGTGGAGGACGTGGATACACAAAAACTCACGGAAGCTGCCATCAAGGGCATGCTTGATGAGCTGGATCCACACTCCGTATACATCTCTGCAAAGGAAATGCAGAAGGTAGAGGAAGACTTCCGTGGCTCATTCGACGGGATCGGCGTTGAGTTCGATATCGTCAATGACACCATAACGGTTGTCTCTCCCATCACGGGCGGGCCAAGCGAAGCTCTCGGCATTCAAGCCGGTGACAAGATCGTTCGTATCAATGACACCACGTCCATCAAGCTTACACGTGAGATGGTGCCGAAGAAACTTCGCGGTCCGAAGGGCACTGTAGTAAAACTTCACATCCGTCGTGCCGGAGAGAAAGATCTCCTGGTGTTTGATGTGATCCGCGATAAGATCCCGATCAACTCGGTCGATGCCCACTTCATGATCGAAGGCACGGACATCGGTTACGTAACGATCAACCGTTTCAGTGCTACAACGTATGATGAGTTGATGAGTGCAACTGAGTCACTACGCGGTCAGGGCATGAAGAGACTGTTGCTCGACCTTCGGTACAATCCGGGTGGCTTCCTCGATCAAGCGTTCAAGATCGCTGACGAGATCGTGCCGGCCGGACAGAAACTCGTCTACACCAAGGGCCGTCGTCCGGAATTTGATGAAGACTTCTGGTCAACCGGCGGTGGTTCATTGGAGAACCTTCCGCTTGTTGTGATGATCAATGGTGGTTCAGCATCAGCGAGTGAGATCGTTTCCGGTGCCGTTCAGGATCTCGACCGTGGTCTTGTTGTAGGTGAGACCTCGTTTGGGAAGGGGCTTGTCCAACGTCAGTACCCGTTGGGAGACGGCTCTGCGTTCCGCCTAACGATCTCTCGTTACTACACACCATCCGGACGTTTGATCCAACGCCCGTATGATGATAAGGCAAAGTACTACAAGGGAGAGGGAAGAGAAGAAGGAGACGAAGGTGACAACATCGAGCACAATGCAGATGACTCTACAAAGAAGCGCCCAAGCTTTAAGACGATCGGTGGACGCACCGTCTATGGTGGCGGTGGTGTAACGCCTGATTACATCGTAAAGCAAGACACGGTTGGATTCCTTGCTCGCAAGCTTCGTGCAAAGAACGTCTTCTGGGAAACAGCAGACCAAGTGATGAAGAACCGTGGCAAAGAGATCCGCGCCACCTATGGAAACGATCTCAAGAAGTATCTGCGCGAGTTCACCGTAACCGATGCAGATATGGATGTAATGAGATCGTTTGCAAAGGCGAAGGAACTTGAATGGAAGGACGATGAGTACAAGCAGGATGAAGAATATCTTCACTTGGTTGTCAAAGCACTTGTTGGCAGAGCCGTGTTCAATAACAACGGCTATACGGCGGTGATGCTTACGATGGACAAGCAGGCAAAGAAGGCCATGGAATTGTTCCCCGAAGCCAAGAAGATCGCCCGTCTGAAATAATCGATTTAAAACAGGAATCCCCATGTTGTCAGCTGTCATTCGCGCGTGTTGTGTCCTTTCACTGATCATTGTTGGATTCACATCCGCTGCAGCTCAGGATGCCAGTTATGTCTATCCAGGTGAAGAGCTCACGTACCGAGTATCGTATCTCAACATCACTCTTGGAACGATCAAGACAATTGTAGAACCGTTCACAACCTACAACGGCAAGAAGGCTGTGAAGGTGAAGGTCTACATCGACTCGCACCCGAACATCCCTTTTGTCTCTCTGCACGCCGTTTATGAATCGTGGATGGACTCCACTTCGTCATATTCCAACAAGTTCACAGCGAACACGATGGTGGAAGAGAATAAATGGGAGTTTGACCAATACATCTTCGACTATGACAAGAAGAAGATCTTCGCCGACAAATTCAGAGATAAGCAGAAGATCGGCTCAAAGACGTTCGATATCAAGAAGAGATATAACGACGGCAGCTCCCTCCTCTTTGCAGCACGTTCACTTCTAAATGTGAAGAAGAGTCTTCGACTACCCACGGTGATCATGGATGACACGGTGAATACTGTCATCAACTTCAACGGTACGAAGGAAGCGATCAATATCGACGCTTCATCATATCCGGTCAAGACGGTGTTCTTCAGCGGTGATGCCAATTGGACTGGCATCTATGGGCTTTCCGGACGCTTCGAAGGTTGGTTCAGTGATGATGAAGCGCGCGTCCCGATCAAGGCCAAGATGAAGCTCTACGTTGGATCTGCTACCATCGAATTGCAATCGTGGCGCAGAGGCAAGTGGCAGCCACCGAAGGCGGACTAACGCTCTGCACCGCACGTCTCAACTATGCGCACAGTGATCATCGACGGAGGAGGAACCACAACCGATGTGGGTCTTGCCATTGATGGCGCCTGTGTTGCGCGCACTAGTCTTCCAAGCGTTAAGCCCTCGCCAGCAGATCTTCACACTGACGAACTGTGTCGGATGGTAGGCTCATTTCTGGCAAGTACCTCGGTCACACCGGATTCCGATATCACGTCGCGCCTTAACGGTGCCATCGTTGGTATGGCTGGTGTTTGGTCCGCATCGGAGATCCACCGATACCAGCGCGCCTTGCGCGACTCGTGGGAAATGTATGTTGGCCCGGATGTGCCGGATCTTGCTGTGATGAGCGATGCCGAACTCGTAGTGTATGGGGCATATGGTTCACGTCCGGGTATGGTTGTGATAGCTGGAACAGGATCCATCGCACTTCTACGAGACAATGATAGTAGCATCCATCGCTGCGGCGGCTGGGGTCCGCGGATCGATGATGCAGGCGGCGGATTCTGGCTCGGCAGGCAGGCATGTAAGGCAGTTGCACGGATGTTAGATGGCAGAGGCCCCTACACCTTGCTCATTCGTCCCGTAGCAGCATATGTGCGAGCAGATGCCGAAGATCATGAAAGTGTTCGTTCTGCCTTGCGAAGAGCGTCGATCGACGGCGTAGCACGATTAGGTGCTGCTGTCTTGACGTATGCAGAAGAAGGAGACGATGTTGCTCACTCCATTCGTCGTGCCGGCGCAGTAGGTCTTGCTGAACTCATTGCGACGTTGGATCCAACTGCACATCACACCGTGACCGTGTATGGATCACTATGGCAGAACGCAGCGTACCTGGCTGAAGTATCCGGTGAATGTGGGCGTCCGCTTGAACGTCTCAATGATCTCCTAGAGGCTGTGACGATGGCGATCGATCCACCAGCCCCATAACACGATGATCCACGTTGCATTCCCTGCAATCGCGATCATCTGTTCACTTGGTGGCGGCGGACCAAATACATTGGCAGCGTAGATCGTTACCAAGAAGGTGATCAGTGCGAACAGTCCCCATCTTCCGATCTTGTCGTCTGATGCTGTTGCTCTCATGTAGACAACCACACCCGCAACAAAGAGCCCCATCTCGATCATCAAGGTCAATGGATAGCTATTCCAAACTCCGAATCCAACCTTTGTTGATGATGAGCCGAGAAGGGGCAGATCAGGTCGGTGCATGATGAGATCCAAGATCCAATGGCTCATCGTTACACATCCAACAACGATGGCTGCATGCGTGTTTCTTCCGCGCCAGAAAACAAGTCCGGCAAAAAGTACTGACCACACCACGGAGCCGACAAGGGAGTGGGTGATCAGGTAGTCATAGAAGTCGAGAGGTGTCACAGTTGTGATACCCGGTACCACGCGAACATGCTCCACTCCAAGCAAGAGAAGAAGTGGCCAGAGCAGGTCAACGAGTTGAGACGCAGCGAAGAGCGTGCCGAGTGACGTGGTTGGCGACAATCGTTTCGCTGCAAACGCAACTGCAAAGTGGCCGATGAACATGCTGAACTCCGGTTATTGAACTGCGGACTCGAGGAGCGACATACGTTTCGTCCGCGAAGACAGGCGCGTGAGTACGCCAAATGGCAACGTGAGTTTCGTTGGTTCGTGACCATACATGAGATCGGTCAGGATAGGTCCACGCGTAATGTCTATTCGTTCTGCGAGGATCTCCATCACATCTCGATGTGGTGTAGAACCGCGTGGGCGTGATTCTTGAGACCAGAACCCATAGGCCACTCCGGCGGGACGTGCTCGATGTGTAGCATACACAAGTTGTGTAAGCAAACGATCGATGCGATAAGATTCTTCGCCTACGTCTTCAAGTGCAAGGATCGATCCACTGAGTGACGGCATATACGGCGTGCCAATGATCGAACACACAACGCTGAGATTGCCGCCGAGAAGTCTGCCTTCAGCATCACCTTGTTGAACCGCATTCATAGACCACGGCTGTTTGAGTGTGCCAAGGGGCTTGCGTGATGTAAGCACTCGCCAAAATTGCTCTTCGGATGTTGGATCGAATGTTTCTGCCATGTCAACACTCGGCATTGCACCACTGAACGTGACAAGACCACACTTCTTCCAAAGAGCCAATTGAAGAGATGTGATGTCGCTGAATCCAACAAGGATCTTTGGATTCTTTTTGATGAGTGTGGTATCGAGGCCCGCTAACAATCGTGCGGATCCATACCCGCCCCTTGAACAAAAGATCGCGTCGATCTGTGGATCAGAGAACATCGTTTGAAGGTCCGAAAGCCGTTCTTCATCCGTGCCGGCGAGGTATCCGCCAAATCGAGATGTGGAATACTTCCCGAGCTTGACGTTATAGCCAAGACTTTCAAGATAGCGTATCCCCTTGTCTAGTCTGGACTTATCGCGTTGCGGCGAGGCCGGCGAAACAATGCCGATCGTGCCGCTTTTCTTCAGTGCTGGGGGAAACAGGGGTTTCATTGGGTATAAAGATGGGGAAAACTTGTGAAGATTGGCATGAAAGTTGGAGCCGTAATATGTTCGACCATGGTTCGGGGCTGGTACCATATCGTCGGGATCCTCTTTTGCGCTGCCATTTCGGTTGGCGCACAGGATACTATTCTCTTGCCACCGGCCCGGATCTCGGGTGAGATCAATAGACACGAGGCAGTTGCCGAGATATTCCCGTGTGATAGTACGGTAAGGATGCGCCAGGCAACTCAGTTCAGCGTTGGCGATGAAGTGATCATGATCCAGATGAAGGGGGCCCGTATCATCGAAACAGATGATTCCACCTATGGTACGATCACAGACATGAATGGTGCCGGGTGTGTGGAGTTCCTTGTCATCGGCGCTATCACAAATGACCGCATTACGTTTACATCTTCATGGGTTCACCCCTACGATCCTACGGGCAGTATACAGCTTGTAAGTGTACCTTCATATGGGGATGCTAGCACTTCCGGACCGATCACTGCGAAAAGTTGGAACGGCACTGTTGGTGGCGTCGTGGTGCTACGCACGTACGGCGAACTCACTCTCTTCCACGACATAGATGTTTCTGGTCTGGGGTTCCGCGGAGGTTTCCCGTCCTTCCCTGTTGATGTGTGCACTCCAAATGAATGGGGCTCCTACTACATCTTTGGTGGTGGTGGAGAGAAGGGTGACGGCATCGCAACGATCGCATCGAGTCAGGCATTGGCTAGCCGCGGACCATACGCCAACGGTGGCGGTGGCGGCAACGGTGGTAATGCCGGCGGTGCCGGCGGAAGTAATGCCGGCAACGGCGGTCACGGCGGAGATGCAAATACGTTCTGCCCACAGTTCAAGGATCAAGGGGGCTATCCAGGACAAGCAGTGGACTCCCTTCTTCTGAAGCAACGTGTCTTCCTTGGTGGCGGTGGCGGTGGCGGACACCAGAACAACATTCAAGGAACTGCCGGTGCATCTGGTGGCGGCATCGTTATCATCAAGGCGTACTCGATCAGATCCTACGGTGGCAGAATTCTGGCGCGTGGAAACACGGTAGTGGATACGGCAGCATGGGAAGATCCAACCTTTATGCAACCGGGAGATGGTGCAGGTGGTGGTGGCGCAGGCGGAACGGTTTTACTCGATGTTGCGGAAGGTTCGAATCAGATCACGGTAGATGTCCAAGGCGGTAACGGCGGATACGTAGGTGCTCGATATCAGCCCAATGGACCCGGAGGAGGAGGTGGTGGTGGTGCAGTGATCGTCACAAAGCCACTTCCATTGTTGAACGCCATCGTCAGTGGTGGCAAACCAGGGATCCATATCTCGCCGGAGACGGCCGACAGCGTTCGCAATAGTCCGTGGGGTGCAACGGCAGGAACGGATGGACGAGTAGTTGAAGGGTTTGCGTGGAAGTTTGCATCGCGGAAGACCTTCACTGCTTCGGGCGGTGGTGATATCTGTCCGGGTGACAGTGTGACGTTGACAGCAATGCCTGGCTTTATGCTGTATCGTTGGAGTAACGGCAGAACAGAACCAACCATCCGAGTTGGAGATCCGGGGATCTACAGTGTAACGGTCACCGACAGTGGCGGATGCAGGCAGACCGTGGGCGGTATGGTTGTGAGGCTCGATCCGACGTTGGTTGACGTGCCACCAATTCTCGATTTCGGTAGTGTCGACTTCAAGCGCTCCTACAGCAGAATGTTAACCATCCGCAGTTTGGATGATGATACGATCGTTGTAACAGGTGTGTCGAATGCCGTTGGATTTACTGTGGCAGATCCGTCGATCTTTCCCGTCTCCATCGCCCCTTTTGGAACGCTGGATGTTGAGATCGTCTTCTATGCGGGAGAACCGCGTGAGTATTTCGGATCCATTACGGTTGATGTAGCGAAGCCGTGCGCCCTGACGCGCACTGTGGACCTTCATGCGCAGGTTAATCCTGTGCGGATCAGGATCTTTATGCCTGATACCGTTGCGAAGATCGGTGCAGCGAATATGTCGATCCCTGTCTATGCCACTCTTCAACCAGACACTGTTGAACTCCCGAACACACTCCTTCGTGTGAGCATTACGCTCAACTCTCGCATGTTCGCCCCAACGGGTGTGAGCAGAGGGCGGATCGTAGGTGACATCATCGATATGCTCAACAACACGCGCACGATCGATGTTGAGATAGACTCTATCACTATCCCTGCGAACACATCGATCCTGACATACGTGGTCGGTACTGTATTACTTACCGGCGAGGAGCGGTCAACTCTTGATGTGGTGGATGTGGAATGGATCCGTTCCGAACAAACGCCGATCGTTACCATCGATGATGGATCTCTTGCTGTTGATCCTGTGTGTTTTGCAGAAGGTCGGATGATCCGACTCTTAACGTTTACGCCGCTAACTGTATGGCCAAATCCGGCCAATGACGTCGTCAACGTTTCAACCACTTTACACGCACAGGGAACCTACAGGATCACCATCACGGATATCCTTGGGAGAACACTGGCATCGTATTCCGAAACCGTGACTACGCTTGGTCAGTCTCGCCCCCTATCACTGACCTTCCCCGTTTCATCGTGGGAACAGGGAACGTATTCCGTGCAGCTCGTTTCTCCGTTGGGCACAGAGGTGGTTTCGGTTGTGGTCCGCCATTAAGAAGGCGAGCCGGACGCGATCGTAATATCTGGACGTGCATCCATCACGGCTCTAATAGCGGCCTTCGCAGCATCTGACGTCCAATCTTCGATCACCGATGGAATGTTCATCAAGGATTCCATCAACACATCCTGCTCTGCTCCGATGCGCTTGGCTTCATTGTACGGTATGTCGCTGGAGAAGGTGACCATCGTGTAGAGCGGGATGAACTTGCCTGGGTATTCGGCGAATAGCCACGCTTCGATCTTCTTGCGCCACAGAAAGCGCGGATCGGCAACCTTGTCGCGCATTTCAATGAAGTTGTCGAGCGCCAGATCAAGAATAGCATCACCGGCCGGCTTGCGCAGAGTTTGATACGTCTGGAGAGCACTAGCCCAATCATTGTTCGCATGATCGAGGCATTCCATCAGGATGCGACAATCTTCGAAACCGCAATTCATGCCTTGACCATAGAATGGCACGATGGCATGGGCGGCATCGCCGATCAAGGCGATACGATCATTCATCACCCATGGTTCACAGCGCACCATCATGAGTGAAGACTCAGGATTCGTAAAGAAGTCATCGATCAGTGTTGGCATCAACGGCACGGCGTCTGGGAACTGTTCGTTGAAGAACGCTTCAACGGCCTCCCGCGTACGCAGCTGCTCGAATGACGTAGTTGGACCCTCATGTGCAAAGAACAGCGTGAGTGTGAAACTGCCATCGAGATTCGGCAGTGCGATCATCATGAAGCTGTGTCGCGGCCAGATGTGCAGGGCATGTTTTTCGAGCTTGAAGGCGCCTCCTTCTCCCGGCGGAATGTGCAATTCCTTGTAGCCGTGTTTAAGGTACGTCTGCGAATAGTCGAATCGATCCGTGAACTGCATGCGTCCACGAACAGCACTGTACGCACCATCGGCACCGAACAACACGTCGGCATCCGCCGTAATGGTTTCTCCTGACGGAAGTGCAAAGCTTGCCGAGGCCGTGTTGAGGTCTACGTCTGTGCAACGTGCATCGAAAACGATCTCAACGCCATGACGTTCCGCAACCGTAAGCAAGGTCTTGTTCAGCTCACCGCGAGAGACGCTGTTGATCGCCTGTCCTTCGAGTCCGTATGGCTGATAGGTTTGATTTCCTGCGAGATCATGCATCACGCGCCCGCTCATGGGAATGGCGATGGCCCGGATGTCATCGGCGATGCCTGCAACCTCAAGTGCGCGCAGTCCACGATCGGACATCGCAAGATTGATTGAACGTCCCGCGCCGATATTCGCACTGCGCATATCAGGCCTTCGTTCGAAGATTCGAACCGTTGCTCCGCGCTTTGCAAGCATGACGCCGAGAAGAGTTCCTACGAGGCCGCCGCCAACGATCGTGATGCGATCAGACATGATGTGATGTTCAGTTTGTGGTATACAGTGGTGCAAAGGTAGGGTCGGCGATCAATGCAGAGCCCCCTGTCGGAAGTGAGGCGATGATCCACTCGGTGGATCGTACGGTTGTTTCGAATCTACCCACCTCTACACAGGCAACGGTAACAACGGTCCATCGCCCATCGTTCTTGACCTCTACAACAAACGGAGCCTTCTGTGGAAGGGGCGTTTCTGTGCGTGTTGTGGTCCCATTGTGGATCACCGTGGTCTGTCCGTCGCTGATATCGATGATAAGCCCCTTCTTCTGTGCCGTTGAGTCGTCGTAGGGCGTAGTACGGGTTTGAAGACGAAGCGTGGAGCCGGCATGTAGCTTTACCTCGGTAGAAAAGATGCCGTCCGTGAGACGCGGACAACGCATGGCGATCTTCGCATCACTGCGTATTCCAACAGCATTCTCGGCTGATCGCTCAACGCCGTGTCTGTCAGCAAGTATCCTCGTCTGTACTGGCCATCCGGAATACTCCTTCATTGTGAACTCCCAATACGAGCACGATGAAAGCATGGCTCCAAGAAGTATGATCATGAAGATCCTACTCATGAGGGTATCCCTTGCCGTACCGAAGGTCGCCTCTTCCAAAGAGTCGATCGAAAAGACTTGCACCGATGCCAATGTAGAAGGCGCTGAAATCCGCGGATGTTGAGTAAGCTTTATCATCGATACGTCGACCGATCTCTTCGTCGCCAATTTTGATCCCGGCCCCGGTGTTACCACTAGCCCATCCCGCTACCACCTGAATCGACGTCTGTTCACCAACAGGCACTGCAAATCGTACGCCCATGTGTGCAAAGGTGGAAGGGGCGAAGTTGTATTCGAAGAACGGCTCAGCAACGAATGTGCTGCCGAATGGATTCCAATGGTAGGTCACTCTAATCGGGAACATGCTGAGTCCATATTCATAGGCACCGAGAACCACCGCGTTCGCAAGTGCAGTTCCCAGTGACAAACGGTAGTCTAGGATCGGCAACGCGATGGAAGCAAACGCTATTCTGGCTGTTCCACCCTTGATCACCGGAACCTTGTCGCCCTGCTGGTCAGCGGCAAACGCAGATAGATCGGCACTACTCCCGGCAAGCACAAAATCGATAACACCGATCTCCCATGCAGAGTGCTCGTGATACTTCCATTCCACGTTGAGTTCTTCTTCTCGGTTCAGGAAGTCCACAACAGATGCGCCGATGCCGAAATAGGGGAAGCTGACGTAGTTCACTGGCTGAACGAAGAGGTTCGCACCAAATGCATATCCGGCATAGGCACGCAGATTCAAGCCGCCGATACTGCCTACCTCTGCCGAAACACTCGCATTCACGTATTGCGACGGAACCATCGAAAGAGATATCGAGGGTCGTACCGTTACGTACGGAATGAGGCTGCGGAAGTAGATTCGCTTGTTGATCGTGAGCACGCCGGCTCCCAACAACGCATGGGAGTTGTCGGCATCCGGACGTATGAACTCTGCCATGGTAACGCCCCATGACCATCCGGGGTCATTGTCGAACCAGTTCAGCTTCCATTCACCAATGCCGATACGATAGATGTATCCGCTGAAGAGAGAAGATGTGGATGTATCTGGCTGGTTAAAGAACAATCGGTCGATGTCGTAGTACACACCGAACAGACCAGTATTCGTACTCTTGGCCGTATCGATCTTCGAACCGATGAGACCTATCCCTTCAAACAGACCGAGTCGGATGAATGACGGATAGAGTCGTTCTACAACACTGTCGTGCTGATTCACCGTACGTGCCATGGTGATCGACCGCGTGGAGGGGTAGACGATCCCATTGTCTCTGTCGCCGGGCTGATTCTGTACACGTTCTGTAACGACTGTATCAGCATTGGTGATCGTATAGATGTCTCGTTCCACTCTTGTGTAACTGCCACATCCAACAACGAACATCGCAATGCCAAGTGCAACAACAAGTAGTACGTGTCGGTTCATGCGATGCTCACAGAGAGATTCACAAGAGGGGAGAGAGAGGCGTGAACAACATCACCCGAGCGAATAGGGCCTACACCCTCCGGTGTACCGGTGAAGATGCAGTCCCCACGTTCGAGAGTGAAGACCGACGAGAGGTAGGAGATCATCTGCTCAACACTGCGCTCCATATGGGCCGTGGTGCTGTGCTGACGGACGGTGCCGTTCACTTCGCAGGACAGTTCCCACGGACCGCGTCCTGATGCAACAACGGGCACGATCTTGCTTACAGGAGCCGAGCCCTTCCATGACTTGGCAACGGCCCATGGATGACCGTTCTTCTTTGCGGAGGCTTGTACATCGCGTGCGGTGAGATCCAGACCAACACCAACACCGGCTACAACAGACCAGGCGTCCGAGACAGCGATGTTTTCCGCTCTCGAGCCGATGACCACAACGAGTTCAACCTCGTGATGAACGTCTGCAGACCACGAAGGGAGTTCGATCACCGATCCGTCTCGACGATATGCAGCAGGGGGCTTGAGAAATACGATCGGGTCCTCAGGAACCGTTGCACCCATCTCTCGTGCATGCGCTGCATAGTTTCGTCCGATGCAGTACATCGTGCCAATGTGGATCTCTGATCCGTCGGCAAAGGTCCACGATGGTTGTTCGTTGCTCATTGTGTTGTGTCTTGTGGATGATCGTCGATCTCATCTGATGGCGGATTGATCATTACCTCTACGCCAACGGTGTCCGTGGAGTCTCGCGCAACGGCGAAAGAAGATCGTCTCCATGGCACTGTTGGGTCGTTGTAGACCTTTTGCATAAGTCTTCCCCAAACTGGTGCGGCGGCACGTCCGCCCTGACCGTAATCACCGGTGAACTGTACGCGTCTGTCATCGAATCCGATCCACACACCGCACGCTAACTGTGGCGTTACTCCTACGAACCATGCATCCGCAAAGTCGTTCGTCGTCCCGGTCTTCCCTGCAGCGTCACCCTTGTAGAACCGGCGGATGCTCGATGCCGTGCCGCCATCCACTACGCCGCGCATCAGCGAGATCATGTTGGACGCAACGTTCGGACTGAGCGCATCATTCACAGAGTTCGGAAGTCTTGCCTCATAGAGAACATTGCCCATACGGTCTTCGATCTTGGTGATGAAGGCAGGGGGCACGTGGACACCGTCGTTAACAAAAGCAGCATAGGCCGATGTGAGTTCCAGTGGGGATACTTCAACCGACCCTAGCGCGATGGATGGTACCGCTTGCAGCGGAGATGAAATGCCGAGTCTTTGGCACAGGCTCACAACGTTGCCCGGTGTGGTGTGCTCCGTGATCAACCGCGCAGCAACACTATTCGTGGAGAACTTCAGTGCAGTGCGCAGCGAGACCGGTCCTCCCTCCTTGCTCGAACCTCGAGGTGCCCATACGGTTCCGTCACTCAGCGTGGTCGTGAACGGTCCGCTCTCAACGGTTGTCTCCGGCGTGAGTCCCTGTTCGAGTGCACTAGCGTAGACAAAGGGTTTGAATGACGATCCGGGCTGACGTCTGATCTGTGTGACGTGGTTGAGTGAATAGCGAGCAGCAGGGTTGAGTTTCATGCTCAGCGGCGATGCTCCAACGAGTGCAAGGATCGCACCCGTGCGAGGATCGATCACTACCAGGCCTGCTTGGATCACCGTCATCTCTCTCTTAACACTGTCGACAAACCCACGCGTCCGTTTGTACCTGTCGGCGATCCGCTTTCGTGCGTTGCCCTTTGCTGCGATGTAGTCGCTGCGTTTCGCGATCGCACGATCGAGAAGGGAGTTCAGGAGAGCCCCTTTCGACTTCCATGACCACGATGCGTCGAATGTCTTTTGATATGTGCCGAGATGTTCTGCCATGGCATCGTTTGCATAACGCTGCACGCGCGAGTCCAACGTGGTGTGGATCACCAATCCATCACGGTAGAGATCATGACCCTTGAGCTTATCGGCCCACGAACCTTCTCTCCCGAGAAGTTGCCTGATCATTTCAGCAAAATGCGGAGCAATACCACGGAAGACGGAGGTAGGAGATGGTTTTACAAGGGGCTCAGAAGACGCTTTTGCCCATTGACCTTCATTGATGAATCCCTCATCGAGCATCATCTGGAGAATGAGGTTCCGTCTGGAGATGCCGAGCGAGTCATCGCTGTTATACTTTTCGGGTGCCTTGAACAATCCAACGAGGTAGGCGCACTCACCAACAGACAAACGCATCGGCTCCTTGTTGAAATAGACCTGCGATGCAACGCGGATCCCATATGCCCCTCTGCCGTAATACACGGTGTTAGCATACATCTCGAGGATCTCGTTCTTTGTGTAGGTACGTTCTACCTGCAATGCCGTCCACGCCTCGCGTACCTTTCGGGCAAGTGTCTGTTCTTGCGTGAAGTAGAGATTGCGTGCCAGCTGTTGTGTGATCGTTGAAGCCCCTTCCTTCGCTCTCAGGGCAAAGACGTTCTTCACTGCGGCCTTGAGGATACGCATTGAATGAACACCCCAATGATCGTAGAAGGCGCGGTCTTCCGTAGCAATAAGGGCGTTGACGAAACCCTTGGGTATGGAGTCGAACGGTATGTAGGTGCGCCGTGTTGTAGCGAAGTGCTCCAACAAGATCCCATCTGAACTATAAACTTGTGTGGCAAGATCTTGACGGGGGTTTTCGAGTTGCTCCAGCGTAGGCAGGCCATCACTGAGCACTACGAGTACAAAGATCAGCGTGATCAGAGCAACTCCGCCAATGCTCCACAGGCCATACCGAAGTACGTTCCCGGGTGTGAAGAACGGTGGACGTTTCATTGCAACACCTTCACGAGTTCTACGCGTCTGCATCGCTTGCGCCAGAGATCGAGCGACTCGCCCGGTCTGCGGTTTGGTTTGAGTCGTTCACCGGCACTGCGACCCTCCATGAGATCTTGAGGGATGCCGCGTTCTGTGAGTTTCTTCATGATGAACTCAACACGTTGTTTGCCGAGTTTCATGTTTGATGCATCAGAGTCAACATCATCCGTGTGACCGATAAGAACCAGGCGCTTGAGTCTTCCCATACTGCCCTTAACGTTCGATGCCAGCTCATCCAATGCTGAAGACCACGACTGTGTTGTTTCCAGTCCGTTGGAGTCCAAGGTGTTTTCGTATGGAGCATCGAACATCGACGTAGGGAAGTTCACTCGCAGCATGTATGTGATCGGCAAGGACAATGGTGCCTCTCGAACGATGGTATCGTTCTGTTGTTCCTTGGGGACCTTCACCTGGAATGCATCATAGAACAGATCCGACGAGCTAGCGCTTACATCCACCGGAACATCCACCGGAACGTCAAGCGTATAGCGTCCGGCAGAATCCGTGCGCGTGCTCGATATCACAGCCCGCGTGCCCGGCTCTCGTGCCGTAACCTCAGCATCCGGCACCGGCTGTTGCGTCTGTTCATTGATCACCACTCCGGTGATCGTGGCGCGTTCTACAGGGACTACCGGCAGAGGAGGTGGGATTACAGGAGGCTCAGGAGTCTCAGCCAATTGCAATGTGGTGGTAGGGGGCTGACCATTGCGTATGCGGTGCAACACATAGACGTCGAAGTCTCGGCGTTGAGGAGCCCCTTCCCTTTTCTGGTTGGAGCCGTAGTACAATGTTGTTGAATCTGCCTGAACGGGAAACACCTCATCGTACGATGTGTTGATGGGCTTGCCGAGGTTCTCAACTGTTGTGAAGACGAGCGAATCTGCAACGACGCGAAAGTTCGCCTTGAAGAGATCGTATCCGCCAACCGTTGAATGTCCGGCAGAGCTGAAGAGAAGTGCCGTTCCGTCCGGCGTGAACTGTGGAGAGAGTTCATCGCATGGTGTGTTGATCACGGAGCCACACCAACGGGGCTGACCGAATGCACCGTTACGCAGACGCACACACCACAGGTCGGTGCCACCGAGAGTTCCGGGTCTATCCGAGGAGAAAACCATCCATTCGCCATTGGGCGATGTTGTTGCGTGACCGTCCCAGTAGACGGGAAGGCTCCACGGGGCATCCAGAGCCATTGATTCATGAACGCCATCTTCATTGGCCATGGACTGCATCAGCGATGCGTCGCCCATGATCGATCCCGGTCGCACCTGCGTGGAGATGAAGGAGACATCTGAGCTGCGAGACGCACCAATGGAACGCGGAGCAACCGTATCTACTGCACGCAGCGTCAATCCGCGATAGCCCGCAGAGCCGGCATCGTATCCCGACACCAACAGTGTGATATGTTTCCGTGGCATCAAGAGTCCGAATTCTTCGAGCTCGGTATCCGCACCCGCAACGTTATCGATGGCCCAATACGAAGCACCGCGAGCCGTGCTCGACGTTGTGTCATACGTTGTGATGTCGAATTGTGTGGGCCTGCATTCCGGCGGAGGTGGCGGTAGGGGGCATGCAGCCGCAGATCGAACGTAGGTTGGCTGACCGCATGACATTGCCAACAGGGCGATGAGGATCAGGAAGAGAAGATCACACAAACGAACACGGAACGGCAAGCGCAGCGGCGAGCAGAGATTGATACACGGCATCCGGAATTTCCACCGCGCCGAGCGAAGCTGTGAAGTCGTTGATGTACTGCGTGTCAAGGAGGCGAAATCCGCGTTCGTTCAAACGTTCTGCAAGATGTACAAAGGTAACCTTGGATGCATCGCGTTCCCTGCTGAACATGGATTCACCAAAAAAAGCACCGCCAAGGGCAACGCCGTATAAGCCCCCTGCCAGTTCTGTACCCGACCATGCCTCCATGCTGTGGGCAAACCCCATGTGGTGGAGTTCCGTGTAAGCGTCGATCACCTCTTCCGTGATCCACGTGTCCTCCCTCTCGGCACAGGCAGTGATCACATCCTCAAAACATGTGTTGATCGTGATGGAGTAGGGGGCTTTCCGCATCGTTTGTCGGAGCGAACGCGGCAGGCGGACGGCGTCGAGCGGAATCACCGCTCGCGGATCCGGGCGGTGCCAGAGGACGCGACCCGTTTCCGGCTCACCCATGGGGAAGAAGCCGTTGCGGTACCCCACGAGGAGAACCTCCGGGAGCAGGATGTTAGGACCGCCGTTCAGCATAATACCGCACGTAGGGAATGCCCTTGTCGTCACAGAACATCTGCTGGTCCGTTGTGAACGGGAATGGCCACTCATCCTCAGAATGAGCGTGTTCCTGCGGATGCACTACCGTGAACAACTCTGAAGAAGAGAGGATCTCGTTCTGATGGTCCACTACCTCTTGTCGGTCAGAGGCAAGCCAGATGCGGCCTCCCGGAACAAGGACGCGATGGAGGTGCTTCAGAAAATCCTCGTTGAACGCCCGGCGTTTGTGGTGGCGGTTCTTCGGCCATGGGTCGGGAAAGAGATAAACCGCATACTGAACGGAACCCGTGGCTATCCAATCCAAGCCATTTGCCATGGAATACCATTCTGCATGGGCATTTCCGATCTTTTCCCCCTGGATCACCCCCTTGATCCACTCTGTGAGCGTCTGGCGCACCTCCAGGCCCAGGATATTGAGGTCCGGGTAGGCCAAGGCATGGCGGAGAAGGAAGGCCCCCCGACCACAACCGATGTCCAGGACGTCCGCCGGACGCCCATTGGCGAACCAGGAGCCCCATTCCACAGAATCGATCACTGGAGGGTACCAGGCAGGCAATCTGTGGTGTTGGCTGGCCGGTAAATAGGCCTGGGAGTTGACGTGGTGGCGCACCCTTGGCATAGGGTACTTGGTCCAGTCTATTTCCGGAGTATCGGCAATGCGTCTATCCATAGCAATGCAAATGTACCATTCCGTATATTCGCCGTCCTTGTCTCGTCTCCTCGTTGGAGATGGGGCTGGCTATGCCGATTGAGAAAGAATGGAGGACTCTTGAGTTCGAAGAATCTGAGCAAGTGGTTGCTCATTCTGCTGCCTATCGTGGCTGCAGCGTATCTGCTATGGCCAACGTATAGCTATTACCAGCTTAATCAAGAGCGAGAAGCACTCGCTCGGGATTCGGCTGCCCTGGAGCAGTGGGATGTCTCCAACGGTGAATCGTTCATCAAGGCGCGGAATGGTCGCCTGAAGCTCGGTCTCGACCTTCGTGGCGGTATGTACGTCACGTTGGAAGTGGACGTGCTGAAGCTCATCGAAGAGTCTGCCGACCCTTCGAGTGTGGATGACGACTTCGTGAGCATCCTCGACAAGACTCGAAAGGAAACGGACAACACGGACAACGACGTGCTGGAAACGTTCCTGAAGAACTTCCGTGGAAGCGGCAAGTCGCTCCTCCAGTACTTCACAGTGAGCAATCAGTCCGATCCTACTGAAGCCTCGATCGAAGAAAAACTTCGTCGTGACTCCGAGGGTGCCGTTGAGCAAGCTCTTGAGGTTATCAAGCAGCGTATCAACAAATACGAGCTTTCGGAAGTAAACATCCAAAAGCAAGGGGCACGCCGGATCGTGATCGAGTTGCCGGACGTGAAGGACGAAAAAGAAATTCGTTCGCTTCTCCAAACCACAGCCCGTCTTGAATTCAAGCGTGTTGTGATGGATCGCAACCTCATTCGTGCGTTCATGGCCATCGACAACCTGCTCAAGGGTGTGAAGCCAGACACCACGGCTGCTGTTGCGGACACGGCAGCGCTCGCTGCGGCTGACAGCACAAAGGCCGACACAACAAAGACCGACACGGCAGCGACAGCTGCTGCAAAGGACACGGCCGGTAAGAAGGACAATCCATACGCTGGGTTGAGCGATGATGAGGCAGCACGCCGTATCAAGCGCGACTATCCACTCTCGCACATGCTGGGCGGATATTACGCTCAGAGCGAAAAGTCGTCGTATCAGCCGTTCGATCTCATCCTCAAGAAGGCTGAAGATTTCCCTGAAACCGGACTCTACCGTTTCATCATCAGCGGCAAGCAACTCCCGCAGTTGCTCAAGATCCTCGATCGTCCGGATGTGAAGCGCGCTATGCCGGCAGACATCGACATCATCGTTGCTGCAAAACCGGAAGGCACTCCAACAAAGGATGGCACTCCGGAGATCTTTGATGTGTACGGAGTGGCACGCGAAGCTGATCTCACGGGAGATGTGGTAACGGAAGCGTTCCCAAGCTTCGACCAAGCCAGCAACCGTCCGGTGGTTCTGATGGAAATGAATGCAGACGGTGCCGAGCGCTGGGCGCAGATCACCGGAGCGAATATCAACAAGCGTATTGCGATCGTACTCGACGGTCGGGTCTATTCTGCACCTGTTGTGCAGAACAAGATCCCGAACGGATCGTCACAGATCACCGGTTCCGGTAGTCCAGAAGAAGCCAACCTTCTTGCGGTAGTTCTCAAGGCCGGCGCTCTCAAGGCTCCGGTGAAGATCATCGAAGAACGTGTTGTTGGACCATCCCTTGGAGAAGACTCCATTCGTCGTGGTATCAGCAGCTCGTTGATGTCGTTCGCACTGATCATCCTCTTCATGCTTCTCTATTACGCATGGGGCGGTGGTATTGCAGACATCGCACTGCTCATGAACGTATTGCTCGTTGTAGCCGGTCTTGCCGGTTTTGGCGGAACACTCACGTTGCCTGGTATCGCCGGTTTGATCCTCTCTACGGCTATGGCCGTGGATGCCAACATCCTCATCTTTGAACGGATGCGCGAAGAGTTGTATGCCGGAAAGACACTCAAGGCTGCTGTCGATCAAGGATTTGAGAAGGCATGGAGTGCCATTATCGACTCCAACATCACGCACATGCTCGCAACGATCCCACTGCTTATCTGGGGCTCAGGACCTGTTAAGGGCTTTGCCGTAACGCTCCTTGCCGGTGCGATCATTACCCTCTTCACGGCCGTAGTCATCACACGAGCGATGTTCGGCATCATCGTGGACAGCGGTGCAACCACCTTCAACATCGGACAGAAGAGGACGGCCTAACATGGATCTCATTAAGAAAACCAACATCGACTTCGTAACAAAGCGCAACGTCTTCTTCATGACGTCGCTCGTGGCAACGGTAGTCGGTCTCATCATTGCATTCCTTCCAGGTATGATCGATCTAGGGATCGACTTTACAGGTGGTACTCAGATCAGCGTTTCCTTCGCAAACAAGTCTGCCTCGGCAGATCAAGTTCGTAGCGCTGTGAGTGGCATCGGATACGGTGGAGCGGAGATCAAGAGCTTCGGTAAGGATGGAGACTACCTCATCCGTATCAATCAAACAGGTCAGTCTTCAACAGTGTCGGCAAAGATCGTTGCCGGACTTCAGAAGGCCTTCCCAAGCGACAATGTGATACTGCTCGGAGCTGATAATGTTGATCCAAAGGTCTCGTCGGAGCTTGCCTTTGATTCAGCACTCTCGCTCTTCATTGCTACGATCATCATTTTGATCTATGTGGCATTCCGGTTTCAGCTTGCCTACGGGATCTCGGCAGTTGTTGCCCTTGCGCACGACGTGCTCATGGCCTTCGTGATCTCGGTGCTGTTCAACAAGCTCGGACTTCTGAACCTCGAACTCAGTATCAACTCGCTTGCTGCCTACCTCACGATCCTCGGTTACTCCATTAACGACAAGGTTGTGGTGTTCGACCGTATTCGTGAGAATCGCGATAAGCATAAGGGCATGTCTCTGAGTGAACTCGTGAACCTCTCGCTGAATGAAACGCTGAGCCGTACACTCATCACGGGTGTTTCGGTTCTTGCTGCCCTTCTCGTGCTTGTCTTCCTCGGTGGCGACGTGCTTGAAGGATTCGCCTTCACCATGTTCGTTGGTATCGTTGTTGGTACGTACTCGTCGATCTACATCGCGTCGTCGTTCCTCATCTGGTACTCAGATCGCGTGGAGCACAAGAAGATCGGTCATGTATCGCACCAGAAAGCCTGATCTTTCATGAGCACGTTTCAGGTCAATAACCCGTCCGCCGAAACCACAGTGATCGCCTTTGGCGAAGAAGTGCTTGGCGGAGCCGAAGCTCTCGAACTCACATCCCTCGTTCGCGAGGCATGTGCCGGTGAGGGGGCTGTGGTCGTCTTTGATCTTGAGCGTGTCCGTGTGATGAATTCAAGCGGACTCGGAATGCTCGTAGGAGCGTTGGCCACCGTGCGCAAGCACGAGGCCCGTCTTATTCTCGCAGCCATTCCCGAAAAGGTTCAGTCGCTTCTCACCATGACGCAACTGGCTCAAGTGTTCGAATCTCGAACAACTCTTGCAGAGGCTCTGCAACGGCAATGAGCGTACGCATCATCGTTGGCGCCCAATGGGGCGATGAAGGGAAAGGCAAGATCGTTGACATGCTCTCTGAGCAGGCCGACATCGTGGCGCGCTATCAAGGCGGTGCCAATGCCGGACACACCATCGTCTTCGACGGCAAGAAGTATATCCTGCACCTGATCCCTTCCGGGATCCTCCACCCAAACACTCAATGCGTCATCGGTAACGGGGTCGTGATCGACCCCGTTGCTCTGATGGAAGAGATCCATATGCTCGAAGGCATGGGGATCAGCATTGCCGGACGCCTACACATCTCGCACAAGGCCCACCTCATCATGCCGTACCATAAGATGATGGATGCGGCTCGTGAGAAACAAGCTGGCTCGATCGGTACCACCGGTCGGGGTATCGGTCCAGCATACAATGACAAGGCCCTGCGTATCGGTGTTCGGATCGTAGATCTGCTCGACCGCGAAACACTGGGCGAAAAGATCCGCACGAACCTCGCCGAAAAGAATCAGATCCTGCGCGCACTCTATGACGTAGCCCCGCTCGACGTGGAGGCCATGATCGATGAATACGTTGCCTTTGATACGCAGATCGATCCGTACATCACGGACACCACCACGCTGCTGAACAATGCCCTCAAAGATGGCAAGCGAGTTCTCGCAGAAGGTGCTCAAGGGGCTCTCCTCGACCTCGATCATGGCACCTACCCGTTCGTAACCAGCTCCAACCCAACATCGGGCGGAGCCTGCACCGGACTTGGTATACCGCCAACCAGCATCACATCTGTTACTGGTGTTGTGAAGGCCTATAGTACTCGTGTTGGAAACGGTCCGTTCCCAACGGAACTCGAGGACGCCACCGGCGAACTCCTCCGTTCAGAAGGTCATGAGTTTGGGGCTACAACCGGACGCAGCAGGCGCTGTGGCTGGCTGGATATCCCAGCTCTTCGGTATTCCATCATGATCAATGGGATATCCGAGATCGCCCTTACCAAGCTTGATGTCCTTGGTGTATTCAACGAACTCAAGATCTGCACCGGATATTCCCTGGACGGAAAGACCCTGAAGTCCTTCCCTGCAGATGCTCAGACACTGAGTCGCGTCCAATGCGACTACATCACCCTCCCCGGCTGGAATTGCCCCCTCGATGGCATCATGTCCTTCGACGCACTCCCCAAGGCCGCCCAAGACTATGTTCGCATGATCGAACAGCTCTTGGAAACGAAGATCACGTGGGTGTCTACCAGCCCGGCTCGAGAAGATACCTTTGCCTTGTAGGTGACCTGATAGGTGACCTGGATAGGTGACCTGGATAGGTGACCTGGATAGGTGACCTGGATAGGTGACCTGAAGGTGACCTTTGAAGGTGAAACAATGTATC
>Ga0154020_10000249_pt1 | contig 64227 bp, 54 predicted proteins | sample Klosneuvirus_201_FD_109709 | JGI IMG/M metagenome (GOLD analysis project Ga0154020, IMG submission 109709) | Active sludge microbial communities from wastewater, Klosterneuburg, Austria - Klosneuvirus_20160825_MG | ecosystem: Engineered > WWTP > Aerobic digester > Activated sludge | place...
AGCCCTTTCAGCTATTTCTGCAAGAAACGAACCTGTACCCGCAGCACATTTATCGTTCATGTAAAAGTTTTCTACATTATTGTCTCTATCACATCGGATAATTTTTATATCCTCTCCACCAATATCAATAATATTTTTTTCACCGGAATAATAATGCGACACGCCTGCTGCTGCACAATTTATTTCTGTTTTTACGATATCTGTATCGCTAAAATGTTTCCTTCCATAGCCTGTTGCACAACTGTGCTTAATATCAAAATTACTTGATATAGTTTGCATCACGTTTTTTAACGCTTGCTTGTCGCTACTTAGAGTAGGCAAAAAGTAACGGAACAATGCAGTACCCTTATTGTCAATCACAGAAATTTTTGTGTACGCCGAACCTAAATCTATTCCAAGAAAACAGTGCACATTTTTATAAGATAATACGTTCTTATTAACAAGTCCCTTTTCAAGAATTTTTTTCATGACATCGCCAACAGCACCCGGTACTCTGGAAATAATATTTTTATTTGTCATGGCCTTGACCATATTGGTAAATGACAAATTCAAAGAAGTTCTTATATAATGCTTGCGCCCATACTCAACAATTTTCCCGTTAAAATAATCAATCTCTGTTGGTCGGTTATTAATTAAATCAACTGCCAGCGAAGGGAAGTGATCTCCGCCCTTTTTAAGATAATTCAGGCATTGTCTGGTGAAGTTATCAGGGAAATGAATTTTTTCTGCTTCAGCAACCTGAATACCTTCAGAAATAATTTGCTCTATCAACTCAACAGTATCCGGATCGCTCATGGCTTCAAGCATGGTTAATCGGCCAACTCCACAAAGCGGGCTAAGAGCTGCATTCAGAATTGTTTTTTCCCAGGTTCTTTTTACCAATTCAAAAGAATCAATATCCTTTGTGTCTAATTTTACGGAGGTTAATATTTCTGCGATTTTCTTTGCTTGTAAAGCACGGGCATCATTTATTGAACCAATATAATTAGGAGGGGTGAAGAAAGTAACTTTTGTTGTATTTGCTGAAACGCTATTGCCTGCGAAATTAATGACCATTCGCAATGTTTTTGATTCACCAAATCCTGCTGCTAATAATTCTTCAACATCAATTCCATTTTGTGCTGAGATAACTGTAAGCTTCTCGGTATTCAATACCATAGCCTGTTTAACAGCGCCGGCAGTATGAGTCGATTTTAAAGCAAAAAATAAATAATCCGCATCCCAGTTTTCGAATTCAGATATTGAAGTAAAAACTTTTTCGAATTTTGTTTTTGAATCTATAACATTTTCCAGAATGAGGCCATCGCTTTTAATTTTATTGGCTTTGGTTTCATTGGTTTCACAAAGCGCAACCTGACAACCTGCTTCAGAAAATTTGGCAGCCAAAATCATTCCAACAGGTCCCAGCCCAATAATTCCGACTTTTATTTTTTTGTATTCGCTCATATTGATAGTTGAACTCTAAGGCATTAAAACCTTAACCTGATACCTTACTCTCTTCAAGCTGTTCTAAAAAGGTTTCCATTTTTGTAATACTTTGGCTTTCTGAGAAAAAACGTAAATCACACAGATCACCTTCTATAATCAAAGAAGGAACACCAGTTTCCTCTTTCAATCTTTGAGGCATACCGAATTTTGCATTAGAATTATTAAAACATGTTTTACTGTCGTGATAAACAATTCCGTCAATTTTAAATTCTTTAAACCAATCCGAAAGCATTTTCATTTTTGCTTTTTCGCTTCTGTTTATGAAAATCTCGGTATAAGCGCGTGCAGAAGATTCGAATGGATGATTCTCATCAAATTTATCAAACACCCAGCTACTGCAATATGTTGATGCCACAACAGCTGCACCGTTAGAAGTAAACAAATCACTTAGGGTTCTTAGTTTACCCCATATTGGCATTCCTTCCCAGAAAATTCTTGTTTTCGCCTCAGGTAAAAATCCTTTATTATTTTTTACATTGCTTTCCAGCTCACTTAACAATCCCGTATAATAATCTTTAGCAGTTTGTGTTCCCCTTAATACAACAATAGGACCCATATGAATTGTGCCATCAAAGAAACTTAAGGGTGCATTCATTGCAATAGATGTTTTCAATACTTTTTGCCAAAGCAATGTTGCTTCTTTACTTAACTTAACTACTTCTTTAAATTTATCAAGATCAAATTTTTGTCCGCTTGCTTCTTCACAAGCAGGTATCATCTTTTTAAATTGCTTCACTACCAAATCTACTTCGTCTTGTGTAACTTCGTCTAAGTGCCGCGGCGGTTGAATTCCTACTATTGGACATTTAAAATAATCGGCATAAAATGTAAACCAATCTTCCACTTCACGGCATTGGTTGGTATTGTAAGCAATGAGGTCAGGCTTAGGTACGCCTTGCATGCCGTAATGTTTTTGTAATGGTGATTCTTTTTTAAGAAAAGCGCCAATATCTGCTGTGGTATAAGAGCATACGTGACCGGAATATCCGCACTTAATGGCTTCAGGTATAAAGTCCATTGCTGTTCTGGTTGCTCCAAGTAATGCACCATGATTTTCAGGAAAATATACTTCGAATCCGAAAGAACGTAATAACTCTGCAGGCCCTACACTTGTACACCAGGCAATTTTCTTCTTGCCCGATTCTAATGAGAGAAAATAGTCTCCCATTATTTTTTTCATCTTTTCAGTTGATTCTATTTTGTACATTTTGGGTCAGATTTTTTTTGTGGATCCAATTCGATGATATAAACTTCTTCTTCTACAGGAACATTGTTTCCGTATAAGTTTTGTAAATGAGCCTTGTATTTTTCCACAACATTTTTAGGAGCCATCTTCATCGAAGGCGTTAAAGTATTACTGTCAAGTGATAGCTCATCCAGGATAATTGCTGCAGATTTCACCTTAGCAAACTTTTGTCCCAAACTGTTATTTGCCAAATGCAAACAACCGGTCAAACATCTTCCAAGCTCATTTAAACTTCTCGGACAAAAACATCCTTCTTCCGGGGAAAGTTCATAATCCGGATTTTGTAACAGTTTTTTATTCGGGAAAATAAGTGCAACGGGATGTTCTTCACCACTACCTGCTACAACTGCATATTGCACATAATGACATTTTAATTCAATTGCTTTTTCCAAGTCTGTTGGAATAACCTTTTCACCATTAGACAACTTGAATATTCTGTCCTTTCTTGATATTAACTTCAAGCCGTTTTCAGTAATTTGTCCAACATCCCCTGTTCTATACCAGCCATCTTCTGTAAAAGCTGACTTATTTGCTTCCTCATTATTATAATAACCGGCCATGACATTTGGGCCCATTACCTGAATTTCTTCATCATCGGCAATGCGAATTGTAACTCCCGGAATTGGTTTTCCAACCACACCGTTATTGCGTTTCAATTTAGGGTCGGTTATAGTACAGCATGGCGATGTTTCTGTTAAACCCCAGCCTTCCATTACAGGTATATTCCTACTTTCAAATTCATTCGAAAGTTTTTCCGGCAATGCTGCTGCAGCGGTAAATATAAATTTAAGTCCGGAATTGAAAAATATATTCTCAGCTTCTTTATTCTCTCTTGCCAAGTCGTAAAGTGCCTGGTAAACTTTTGGCACACTAAAAAACACTGTAGGTTTAACTACCTTCCAATTATTAAAAATGGATTGCGGCTCTCTTCCATAACTACTTTCTAAATAAAGAGGGGCGCCGTTGTAAATAGCAGTAAACAACTCAAATATTCCACCGAAACTATGATGCCAAGGTAAATAAGAAAGAAACCGGTCATTTTCATCAACATTCCAAACCAAATTTAATGCCGCTTGTTGCGACAAGATGTTTTTATGCATCAACTGAACACACTTTGGAATTCCCATGGTACCAGAGGTATACATGTTGAGGCAAATAGTTTCCGGCTTTATAGTATTGTCTAAAATATTATCGGCACTTGCTGATTTCTGTAATAAATTTTTAAAGTAAATTAAGTCAGGAAATCTTGAATCTTTTATATCCGCGAATGAGATAATTTTTTTGAGATTTAATCCCGTTCCGACATTTTCTAATTGATTCTCGCCAGCTACTGCCAACCATTTAGCGTCTGAATGGTTAATTAATAGTTCTGCTGTGTCTTTTTTGAAATTGGCAAAAATAGGAACCGCTACACCACCATAAGCCATAATGGCTAATTGAAGCTGAAGCATCTCACGACAGTTGCGGGAAAAGATAACCATTTTATCTCCCTTAGAAAACCCCAGGTCTTTTAGGTTAGCTGCAATGTTTTTTACATTCTCATATAACACTTTCCACGAGATTCCAACATACTCGCCTGACTTACTTTTCTCGAGGTAAATATCCTTTTCGCCGAATTTTTTTACATTCCTTTCTAAAAGAGTTGCAATATTTGGCAAAACTTCACCTAACTTATTTTCAGAATGCAATTCTATCATAAACTTCCGTTTTGATGAGTTAATCCGTTATGCAACCAAAGCCGATTCTTTTTCTTTCAATTTGTAGTATCTGAAGCCGCCCCATAATGCTGCTCCAATTGCGCCTGAGTAAATGGCATCAGGATGTGAAATAAATTCAAATACTTTTTTCTTATTATCTGCTGCTAATTCTTCAACTGCTTGTATCATCCCGGCATTCATACCCATTCCTCCAACCAAAACAATTGGAGATTCAGTATTTAATGAGCCCAATAATTTAACCACGCGTTGGGCAATAGAAAGATTAATTCCTTTTACAATATTAGGAGTTGATAATCCTTTAGAAACAAGATTAATAACATCTGTTTCAGCAAGCACAGCGCAAATACCTGAAGGAACTTCGGGGTTATCTGCTTTTAAACTCATGGCGCCAACTTCTTCAATTGCCAATCCTAAATACCTTGATATGTTTTCAATAAACTGACCTGAACCCGATGCACACTGCCCGGTCATTTTATAGTCCATTACTTTTCCTCTTGGATCTATTTTAATTGCCCGTACATATAAGCCACCCATGTCTACAACTGTCTTTGCGTTAGGAGCAAAATAAATTCCTCCCCTTGCATGAGATGTCATACTGTAAAAATGGCCTGTTTTTCTTTCAACCATTTCTCCTTCACCTGTAGAAGCCAGATATGCAATGTCTTTATCATAATCCAATTTATTGCGTTTCAAAATTGTATCAACAACTTCCTTTACTAGCTCTTTTGGATTACGCTTCCTGATTTTTTCAGTTTGCTTGTCAATGAGCTTATGATCATTGATTAGTTTTTCATATTTCATTAAAACTACTTTAACGTAGCTTCCGCCTACGTCAACCCCCATTGTGTAAATTGCATTTTCCATTAGGTATCGATTTAATTATAATTAATATTAGTGTTTAGTTCTACTTTGCGTTTTTTTAGATATTGTATTACTTCCTTAAAACATTTTTCATCCGCTCCAACAAATTCGGGTGGCGAAATGCCTTTTTTAGAATAATTCCCCTTCAATACAAGATCAGCCACAGCAGTGCAGGTGTATGCAGTGGTGCGTGCCATTGAAGTAACATTATTTAATTTGTCGTATTTGTCGTTTAACGTGTAAACAAATTCGCCATTTTCATTTTTTACTTTTACTCTCATAATTGTAAAATCTTCCTGCCCCCTATTTAATTTCCATTTCGGGAATAGCAATTTAGAAGTGAAAGCAAGCGGAGATATTTTTGTTCCGTTAAATTCGATTTCGTTTTTATCGAAAAAGCCTGTTTCCCTTAAAACCTTCATGAGTTCAATATGCCCCGGAAACCTTAAAGTTTTTTCCTTCATGTTTTCTACATAAGGCATAGTATCAGCCAGTGTTCTCAATCCATCAGTATTAAACGCTTCTAACGTTCCAATGTCATCGAAGTTGATGTACTCTGAATCACTTAATGCTTCACGGGTTACCAATTTTCCATTTTCAACATATCTCGCCGGCCTGGTATATTCTTCAATGACATCAATTGGAGAAAAAACAGCTTTATACTCATAAGGCCATTCTCTTACTGTTGGCAAGCCTCCCACAAGACATTCGTAAAAACTTAGCTTTGATGTGGCATTGTGATAACCGGCAATTAAATTACATAAACCCGGCGCTACACCACAATCAACAACTGCTGTTACCCCTTTTTCTTTCGCGAGTTTATCAAGTGCCAATGGATTTTCAGGAAAGAAAGAAATGTCAACAGTGTTTTTTCCGGCATTAATTATTGTTTTGATTACAGAAAATCCCATGTATCCCGGCACAGCACCAATCACCAAATCATAAGGCTCAATCGTCTTTGAAAGTTCCGCATGGTTAGAAAAATCACATTGCTGTGTTTTGATATTTTTTTCAGAAAGTTCTTTTAAAGCTTCAGGATTAAAATCGGCACAACAAACTTCATACTGATTGCTTAAATCAGATGCTATAGTTTTACCTATCAGTCCCGCTCCTAAAACAATTACTTTCATGTTTTGAAATTTATGCCACTTCTTTTTTGTCGGTTGATTTTGGAAGGTCAGCGCTTATATTTCTACGCGCGAACATGGCTCCACCAAGTGCACCCATAAAAATTGAATCGGTGTGAATGTTCATTGTCACTTCGCCATACGCATCAGTCACCATTTTCTTCACATATTTCAATACCGCTTGGTTTCTTGCAACACCACCTGTGAATGTAAACTCATTTCTTACACCACCCGAACGGGCAATTAATGACATCGCTCTTTGAACAATTGCTTTGTGCAATCCTGCCAAAATATTCGGACGTTCTTCGCCGTTGTGTAATAATTCTTTTACCTCAGCGCCTGCAAAAACTGTACATGTAGAACAAATAGTTGTTTCTTTTGTAGCGCTATTTGCTTCAGGCCCTAATTCATTTAATGATAAACCAAATTCATCAGCAATGTATCCTAAATATCTTCCGCAACCTGCAGCGCATCTGTCGTTCATGTGAAAGCTTGTCACAAGTCCATAGCTGTCAACCTGAATTGCTTTTGTGTCTTGCCCGCCAATATCAAGAACAGTTCTTGTGTTAGGGAATACAGCATGTGCACCAAAAGCGTGACAAAGAATTTCTGATTTAATACAATCTTCAGGAAAAGGTAATAAGGCACGGCCATATCCGGTGCCTACCATTTTAGCAATATGAATATCTTCTCCGGCTATATCATCGATGTGTTGACGTAAAGTATACTCTACGTTTTTATAATTATTCTTAACTGCATTTAATTCGGCATAATACCAATCTTCCTTGCTACCGTCTTCCTGCTGGTCAATTAATCCTTTGTATTTGTCTTCCAACAAACGCATGGATTCATTTACTAACTCTTTAAAATTAAATGTTACCATTTCGTTTTCTACAGGCGTGATACTCTTGTCGAAGGCTAACATTAATGGTTCATAAAATTCGCCGCCTAATTTCTCAACCTCCAGGTTATAGCGTTCGCTTACAATATCTCTGAAAAATTGGTTTTTAGAGCCTAAATCCCCGTGAACGAATTCATGTATAATCTGCGGGCGAATAGTATCAAGCAAGTCGCTTAAGTGCTTCCCGATTTGGTCCTTATTAGCATAACTGAACTCCGAAACTGTTTTCTTTAAAGTTCGCTCAAGGCTGTCCATTCTTCTTTTGAATTGGCCCGCTTTAAACACACTCCGCAAATCGTTCATGTATTTTTTAAACTCAGGTTTATCGATCATGTCTTTGTTTATTCTGTTTGATAACAGAGTGAACCTGGCATCATAGATAGCTTCTTCGCGCGCAATGTCTGCTGCTACTTTATAATTAGCCCTGGTGTTGGTTATGCCCCTTCCTACGATTTCATCTTGTTCGCTAATGATCACCGCTTTTGAAGTGGTAGAACCTAAATCTATTCCTAAATAATACTTATTCATGTTTTCAGAAATTTTAATTAATAAATTATGCTTTAACTGTACCGGTTTCTTTCATCACCTTTCTCTGCTCGAGCATTTGAAAGTATGACTCTAACCTGTTTTTAATATTAGAATATGAAAAATATCTCGGGTCAACCAAATCAGATTCAATAAATCCTACCGGCACTTCCAGTCTGTTTTCAATTTCACGCATCATACCAAGCTGACCTGCGGAAAAGGAATTACAACTCTTAATTGAATTTGTAACATAGCCATCCGCTTCATAATCAGTAATACATTTTGACAACAAATCGATACGTTGAGGAATATTCAGATTTGTATAACAATTCATGCAATACTCCGCCAGCGCCTCCAATGGCCTTTCAGGATCATGTCTCCATCCCAAATCGTACACTCCTCCTACTTTTGTATAAGAAGAAGCAACAATTACGGCGCCCATGTCGTAAAATATTTTCCAGAATTCACGGAAGCTTGTCCAGTTTGGCGGTCCTTCAACAACCAATCTGTATTTCTCCTCTTTCATTTCGCCTTCAGGAGTAATTGGTCCTTGGCCTAATCGGATTCTTTCCTGAATTTCCTTATATAATTCTTTATAATAATCAACAGCTTTTTGAGTTCCGCGGAAACCAATATTGATTGGTCCGATGTAATATACTCCTGCAAAATAAGCATCAATAGGCGATGGTTTGTGTTTTGTAGTTTCAAATATTTTCGCAATCCAGTCTTCTGCTTCACGTGAAAGTTCGAGATGGCGTTTCAGTTTAGCCTCATCGAATTTAATTCCGGTAACTTCTTCCATCTGTGGAATAACCTCCTGCTTAAACTGTTTCACCATATACTGAATCATTTCCGGAGTCATTTCAGCATTCTCCTGATAAGGCGTGTGAACCATAATCACTTTCGCGTTTGGATATTCACGCTTAAGTGTTTCGAACCATTTTAAAAACGTAAAACAACCTGTATAGCTTAATAAAAGGATGTCCGGGTCAGGAAGTTTCTCTCCTGTAGGGCCAATATTTCCTTTCATCATCATACCAACATCGCACTTTACATAAGTACAAACGTCTTCTGAGTGTGCGTTTTTTTCTGCTTCTTTAATATACGCTGCTGATTTTTTACGCATTGCGCTCTGCAATGCATTAATCTCCGGATACACCGGTAACATATCGAATGTTCTGATTAATTCTGAAAGATTTCCAGGAATAAATGTATAACATACTTTTTTTCCAAGTTCTTTTGCTTTAGATAAATCATTAAAAAGTCCTTCTACCATTTCTTTCTGGAGAATCATACTTTTTTCTTTTTGTGCTTCCTGTGCCATATTATTATAATAATTGGTTCATAAATAATTATGCAGTTACCTTCTCATCTTCCCATAATTTAATGGAATCTGCGAAGGCGCCTACCTGTTCCTTAATCACTTTATACTGATTGATGTTTTCGCTGAATTGAAATGCGATGTACCGTATACCGAGTTTATTAAATGCATTCTGGAAAATTGGCGCATCCAATAAGCTTGGGTCACAAAAACTAGCGGAAGCGAATACTACTCCATCTGCTCCTCTGTCCTTCACGATTTTTGCCAGCCTGAATTCTTTTGGATCATGTACATCATAAATGGATGATGAGTATTGACTTTGTTTAATATAAGCGTTAGCAATTGATTCGAGCGGATTTTTTGTTTTCGCATTAATATCTCCTATGATCATTCTTGATCCTAACATATAATCGTCGTCAACAACATAACAACCTGCATCTTCAATAGCTTTAATTAAACCAACTGCGGGTTGCTCACAAAATGCACCGGAAATAACCACTTTAATTTTATCCTGACGAACACCGATGTCTTTTTTAATATACTCACATACTTGTTCTAAGATGGCATTATGTTCCTCTACAGGAATAACAGTACCCGCTCTAACAATATGATAAACATCTTCAATATTCAATCTCCAAGGGTAATTTTGCCTGGTATCATAAATAAAAGCAATGAGTTCTCTGTTTTTATTATATAATTCAATTGAATGGTTAAGTGCTTCGGCTGTTACTTCTTTGCCATTTATTTCTTTAATATACTTTAATACGTGTTCCATTTCCTGCTGGTAAAAAACACCACCTATTTCAGGAAGGAAATTCTGTGGGAAATCCATGTATTTCACGAATTTTCCAAGTTTATGCTGCTTAAAAATTCCGGAAAGATTCCGTATTACGTCACAAATAGAAGGAAAAATGTAACCATCAAAATGTTCAGTATGCTTATCAAGTGCTAACTCAATAATGCTGCGTGGGATATGGCAAATGTAAGATTGGTAGTAAGCGTCGCCTTTAATAATTTGTTTACGGTCGCCTCCGCCAAAAATACCTACCGGTAATCCGCCTGCTGCATGAATAATTTCGCGCGGAAAATAGATTGGCATGTAACCAACAATAACTCTTCCCTCTTTTTCTTGCTTCCATTTCTTGGCATATTCAAAGTTTAAATCGAATGCCAATTCCTTACATTCATTTATAATTTCACTAAGACTTTTCATATTCTCTGCATTTAATTATTTAAACATTATAACTTGTACTTGTTTTCTTATCAGGCTTAATTTCTTCAACTAAGTTAGCTGATGTGTTTCAATCAATATATGATTTCAATCATATTTTGTAATTTAGTTTATTTCTAACTTGCATACACAAATTTGGTGGAATCCCTTGTTTAGGACGGGCTTAGCATGATGCGCTTCCATTTGGTTTTAAAATTCAGATATGAAAAAATCATTAATTGCAATTGTGACCGGCGGGGCTCAGGGGATAGGAAAAGCTATTGTGACCGCCTTAGTGAAAGGCAAATACACTGTTATTGTGGTTGATGTTGATAAAAAAGCCGGAGAAAAGTTGTGTACCGAAATTCAGAATGCTGTTTATTATAACTGCAACATATCTAATTATAAAGAAGTTGTGAAACTTTTCAATTTCGTAAAAACTAAATATGGCGCCTTAGACCTTTTAGTAAATAATGCCGGAATTATACGTGATAACATGATTTGGAATATGCCTGAGGAAGACTTTGACTCCGTATTAAACGTCAATTTAAAAGGAACCTGGCAAATGTGCAAAGAAGCTGCCTCCCTCATGAAAAACCAAAATAAAGGACGGATAGTTAATATTGCCTCCCGTGCCTGGCTAGGTAACAGGGGCCAGTCTAATTATTCAGCATCTAAAGCAGGGGTGGTTGGACTTACCAGGGTGCTTGCCCTTGAACTTGGAAAATATAATGTTTGCGTAAACGCAATAGCTCCGGGATTAATAGATACTCCACTTACAAAAAACCTAAGGCAAGATGTACTCGAAGGATTAATAAACGCGCAGCCAACTAAAAGCATAGGAAAACCTAACGATATTGCTAACGCTGTTTTATTCTTAGGCTCATATAAAACTAATTTTATAACGGGACAAACCATTTATGTTGATGGTGGTAAAAGTATCGGCAGCAATTTTTAAAAAAATTTACTGATTTTTATTCCCTATCCTATTTAAATTTTTCCTTTTCGCCATTTTCAATTCAACAATTTGCAATTTTTGCAATTTTTCTCAGTATGCAGGGCCCTAGTAATCCTTAGTACGGAATAAAGCAAAACCAAATTATCAAGTGGCGCGTTTCTATAATTATTATTCAATCGCGCCGATTAGTTTTGAGGCATAAATATTCCTTAAAATGAAAAACATTATATTCAAATTAATCGCTTTAGTAATGGTACTAAGCTCATGCTCTCCGAAATTTGGACGGATCATAACAAACAACAGTCAGGTCAGTTCCAATTTAATTTATTACAAACCGGAACTTGACGACACTGTAATGAAGAATAATAAACAAGAAAGTTTGATTTTTAAACCGGTTACAAATGCACCCACAAGAACAATGCCTCCTTCGATAATGAAAGAATCAAATACAAAACCTGCAATTACAGAGAAAAATTCAGGTTTTATTTACCAATCTCAATATAGGCCAGAAATTATTAAACCAAAAGCAGCTACTCCAATCTGTACCGCCACGGCCCCTATTTTTGAAAATAAATTCTACGATCAAGATAATCAACTAACTTACATCACGCTTGGACTACTTCCTTTAGGCTTTTTAGTTGGCCGTTTAGTGAAGATTGTTTTTTGTTAATAACCAGCAAATAAGGCCAGTCAAAACATTTAGATTTTTTAGATTCATTCCCCGCTCTCTCATTGGCATTGCCATAGAAATTTGGTCATATCCAAATGTAAAATTGAACTATATTCTCTTATATTTGTTTAGTTAATACAACCGTCCACATTGAATTTTTCTAAATTATATATTCTGCTTCTTTTTCCCTGCATTGTTTTTAGCCAAGCGTTTAAACCCGACTCTTTTGTTGAAGCTTTTAATAAAGCTGATATTAAACAAAAGGTTTTCATGTCATCGAAATTAAACTCTGAAAATTTAGCTTTAGTTTACCCCATCATTAAAGATAGCCTGGCTTTAATTAAAAAAAAGGTTTATTACAATACCATCAGTAATGAAGCAAAATTTTTATTTGACATTATTGATGCCCGAATTGAAGTAAATAACCGCCAAAGTCATAAGGCAATTTACATTCTCGAAAACAGTCTCAGGTTTCATACACAAAAACTTGAAGACAGCTTGTCTATTTTAACTTTGCTTTCCGATAACTACATCCGTCTTAGAAATTACAACAAAGCGTATGAAATACAGGAAACATTTGAACGCATTTATCATCGTATGCCTGAAGATTTCAAAAAAAAATATTCGCCTCAAAAAAGCAATATTTTCCTCCAATTAGGAATGTATTCTGAATCAATTGCTGAACTTAGAAAAGAGTTCATGTTAAATCCCGAGAACACCCGAAAAGACACGACTGTACTTGGTAATTTTTATAATGACATGGGCGTGCATTTTAACCGTGCCAACAAACTTGATAGCGCAGTTTATTATTTTAACAAAGCCAAGATTCTTGTTGACGCCAAAGCAAGAAACGAAAAAAACAGGGTTTATTTTGAATTTTTCAGCGGATTAATAGAAGGGAACATGGCCTCTGCTTTAGCTAAAGAAAAACATTTTGCTGAGGCTATACCCCCTTTAAAAAAAGATATTTATTATAGCTTGCAGGCGAAAAACTGGCTCAGCGCCGCCAATAGTTATAACCTTATAGCAGAGTGTTTTATTGAATTAAAAAAATACGATATAGCCCGAAAATATATTGATAGCTGCAAACCACTGCTTGAAAAAATTGATGTGCTTGGACCAAGTTTAAGTAACCTTTTAACCGAAGCGAAATACTATAAAAATTCAGGAAACCTAAATATGGCTGCTATATTTTATGATAGGTATATCAGGCAAAAAGACTCTATACAAAAGGTCGACAATGAAAATAAACTCATCAATCAGCAGATTTCATTCGATTTACACCAGCAGGAAAACCAGTTAATTCAGAAAGAAAAAATTATCCAGAAGAATAATTTGCTTTTTGAACACGAAAAAACTAAACGCTCTTATTTGCTTCTTGGAATAGTTATTCTGGCCCTAATAATTGCTTTCTTAATTTTAAATAACCAAATGAATAAGCGCAGACAAAGCGAATTATTCATTAAAAACAAACATATTGTTCAGCAAAAAAACGCCATTGAAACAGCTCTTAAGGAGAAAGAGTTTTTGATTAAAGAAATTCATCACCGTGTTAAAAATAATATGCAAATTATCTCCAGCATTTTAAACCTTCAGGCTGGCGTCATAGAAAATCCGGAAGCAAAAGAAGTATTACAGGAAAGCCGCTTGCGTATTAATTCAATGTCGCTAATTCATCAGATGTTGTATAACAAAAACAACATGGTTGACATTTTAATTTCAGATTACTTTAAGCAGTTGTTATCGCAAATCGAAAAATCATACGGGTCTTCAGAAAGTAAAACAACTTATCATTTGAATTGCGATAGTATCAATTTAAACCTCGATACCGCCATTCCGCTTGGGCTTATTGTAAACGAATTGGTTACCAACTCCTATAAGCATGCGTTTAAGAATTTACCAACCGGACACATTGAAGTTAGTTTTACTTGCAGCAATAACGAATTTCATTTAACCATTAAAGACAACGGCAATGGTTTTGATGCGACCAACAAAAAGAATCAAAGCCTGGGAATGGAACTAATACAAATGCTGGTTGAACAGCTTAATGGCACCTTAAAATACACCAACAATAACGGCACTAAGGCAGAAGTTGTTTTTAATATTTAAGCTATTCGATCCTTTTTAGATTTATCATCTTTGGTGCCTTAAAAAGCATTGGGAATTTTTCAACCTTAACAGAACTGCTATCAAGACCGAATGCCTTAGCTTCACTTAAGCTATAAGGCTTAATAAAATAATAAGCATTCAGAATAAGCTTTTCGAAAATTGGCAATTCATTATCATAAGAAAGGTATTTTTCAATTACCACAAACTTAAAATCGCCACTAATGTTATTTTTATTTAGTGAATCGTACCTGCTTCTAATATCAACTTCTTTATTGCTAACAAGGTCTTCCACGACTTTTCTGAACATTAAGTTAATCCGTGGTGCAACTCTGAAGCCGAGTCTGAAATCAACTCTAATAATATCGTCTTCTGCAATATGAATTACCTTATAGTCCATTCTATATGGTTCGTCTACTACATCCACATGCACAAACCAATAAATGTCGGCACGTTTAGGCCGCCTTTGCAAAATAGAATGAATTATTTTCTGCTCTATTTCATTTGGATTATTTACTGACGTGAGGTAAACCAAATGGGTAGCGTATTTAGGAATAGATTCGTCCCTGCTCAAATCAATAATAAATTGTTGAAAATCTGCTAACTTAACTATATCCGTATAACGATGTCCGATTTTTTTTGCTGTATACCAAATGCCCATAACCGACATTAAGGTTACTGCAATTAATAAAGTTATCCATCCGCCATGTGAAAATTTGCTTAAGTTGGCGTATAAAAATCCCATTTCTATGATTAGATAAATTGAAATTACCACCACAATAAATACAACATTAAATCTTTTTAAATGCATGTAAAAGTTGAGCAATGTTGTAGTCATCAACATACATAAAACAATTGCAAGTCCGTAAGCTGCCTCCATGTTTGAAGACTCTCGGAAATATAACACAACGCCAATGCACCCTGCCAATAATAACCAATTCAATGATGGAATGTACAATTGACCTTTTAGCTCCGAAGGATATTTCACCCTTACTTTTGGCCATAAATTCAAGCGCATGGCTTCATTTATTAATGTAAATGAACCGCTTATTAAAGCCTGAGAGGCAATTACCGCTGCACTTGTTGCTATTATGATTCCCGGAATCAAAAAATCCTTTGGCATGATGAGGTAAAAAGGATTTGCCCCAGCACCGAAATCAGCTAAATTAGCCCCTTCATGAGCCATTAGCCAGGCACCCTGTCCAAAATAATTTAACACCAACATCGTCTTTACAAAAATCCATGAGATGCGTATGTTTTGTTTTCCGCAGTGGCCTAGATCTGAATACAAGGCTTCAGCTCCTGTTGTACATAAAAACACAGCTCCTAAAATCAAAATACCCTCATGATGCTGGGAAAGCAATTTGTAAGTATAGTAAGGATTTAATGCCTCTAGTACTGAAAAATTCGAGCTTAATTGAATTAATCCTAAAACCCCAAGCATTAGGAACCAAAAAAACATAATTGGCCCAAAAAATCTTCCAACCCATTTTGTTCCTATTTGCTGAATCATGAACAGGCCAATCAAAATTCCAATTACTATCGGTACAGTTTGAATGCTTTTCAACGAAGGCACCATTCTTAAACCTTCAACGGCAGAAGCCACAGAAATCGGAGGAGTAATAATTCCATCGGCTAATAACGCACTTCCCCCAACAATAGCTACAACGAGTAGCCATTTGTATTTGCACCTTTTAACCAATGTATATAGTGAGAATATTCCTCCTTCACCTTTATTGTCGGCTTTAAGTGTTAAAATAACATATTTAACAGTAGTTTGAAGAGTAAGCGTCCAAAAAATCGCAGAGATGGCGCCTTTCACCATTTCACCATTAATTGGCTGAGTCCCAACAATAGCTTTTAAAACGTAGAGCGGTGAGGTTCCAATGTCGCCGTAGATTATTCCCAGGGTAACAATTAAGCCGCCAAGAGTAATTTTGTTAAAATGTTGGTCATGATGACCACCGCCATTGTTTCCCATAGGGGATGTGAGTTAAAAACGGGGTAAAATTATAACAAAATAACTTGCCATATTACCGATTTAGACAAATTATTTGAAACTGCCCTTGTTTAAAACATTAATGATTGACCAAAAGCCTTTTTTAACACATGAGTCCATATTGTAATTGTAAGTTAATAATCGTAACTTTATAAGGCTTTTTTTGAATTAAGTTTTTGATGTTAAAGAAACCGGCATATTACTTGCTATTGTTTTTTTTGGGGCTTGTTTTTACCTCAAAGGCCACGCACAACCGTGCTGGTGAAATTACCTATAAATGGCTCTTCGGATTTACATACGAAATTACCTTAGTCACCTACACAGATGACGGTCCCAGCATTGCAGATCGTTGCAAATTAACCATTCATTTTGGAGATGGAGATAGCACTCAGGCTTTTCGTATTAACGGATTGCCCGATTCGGGTGGTGATTGCGGCCCCGGTTCATATTTAGGTCAGGTTTTATCGCCTGGCTTTAAGAAAAACGTGTACAAGGCAACGCATACCTATAGCGGAGCCGGTAATTACAAAATATATATGTTCGACCGCAACCGAAATCAAGGCGTTATCAATGTGCCTAATTCGGTTAACCAACCTTTTTATCTTGAATCATGGTTAAGCATTGGTAATTTTTCCGGGCCAAACAATTCGCCTGTTTTAACCGTGACGCCTTTAGATAAAGCTTGTCTTAATAAATGCTATCTCCATAACCCTGGTGCTTATGATCCGGATGGCGATAGCTTATCGTATGAACTTGTAACCTGCAAAGGCGAAGATCCATTATCTGCACAAATTGGCGTGACAATTCCCGGATACTCTTATCCCGACCCGGGGACATCAGGTTCCTATTTCATACATCCCAGCAATGGTACTTTAACATGGTGCGTACCACAAACTAACGGAGAATATAATGCGGCTTTTGTAATTAAGGAGTGGCGTAAAGTTGGCGGAGTATATAAAATGGTGGGGTTTGTAATGCGCGATATGCAGATTATAGTTGGCCCTTGCAGTAACCTTGCTCCTGTGATTAGCTCTGTTAATGATACTTGTGTTGTTGCCGGTGCCCTTATTAATAAAACATTTACTGCTACAGATGGAAATTCAACAGACATCATCACTTTAACCGCAACAGGCGGGCCGTTTGCATCCAGTTCACCAATTGCTACATTCGCTTCGGCTCCGGGAACAGGCACCGTAAGTGGAGTTTTTAACTGGCAAACAGCTTGTGGTCAGGTGCGAAAAGCAGCGTATCAGGTTACTATAAAAGCCATCGATAATGATCCCCAAATTCAATTAGTTGATTTCAAAACTTACAATATAACCATCGTTGGCCCTCCGCCATTAAATCTGGTAGCTACACCTTTAGGCACTTCAATAAATTTAAAATGGCAAAAAAGCGCATGTAACAATGTTGGATTAGGTAATAAGGTGATTTATTATAATGTTTACCGTAAAAACGATTGTACTCCATGGATTCATAGTCCTTGCGAAACAGGCGTGCCTTCATCATCCGGCTTTGTTTATCTCGGACACACCAATAACATTAACGATACAACCTTTACCGATAACAACAACGGCATCGGTTTAGCACATGGTATTAATTACAGTTATTTAGTTGTGGCAGTTTATGCTGATGGTTCTGTAAGTTATGCAAGTAATCAGGTTTGTGCACAGCTGAAAAGAGATGTGCCAATTATAGTAAACGTTGATGTTACAGCAACAGGCACCTCAACAGGTCAGGTTTTTGTAAGATGGGTTAAGCCTATAGTAAATGCCTCCAACCTGGATACAGTGATTCTCCCCGGGCCATATGAATTCCGGTTGTCTTATAAACAAGGCCTGAGCGGTACATTTGCCCAGGTGTATTCTGCAACGAAGCCCTTCTTTGGGGCACTTAATCAAATCAGCGACACAACCTTTAATCACACCGCGATCAATACTGTAAATGATTTAGTAATTTATAAACTGGATTTTTATGCCAACAGCATATTCGTTGGTTCAACACAAACTGCAAGTTCTGTTTTTTTAAGTGCGGTGCCTGCCGACCGTAAGGTATTGCTCAGCTGGAAACATTATGTTCCTTGGGGGAATTATAAATACTTCATATTCAGAAAAACGCCATCGCAAACCGTATTTAGTTTAATTGACAGCACAACAAATTTGACATACAAAGACACAGGGAGTATAGTGAACAGAGCTACCTATTGCTATAAAATATTGGCGAAGGGTGAATACAGCGACCCTGCCATTTTTAAACCTCTGCTAAATAATTCTCAGGAGATTTGTGTAACACCTATTGATAAAACTTTACCCTGTGCGCCAACACTTGAAATTACTTCTGATTGTCAAACAGGGTTTGTTCAGCTTAAATGGAATAATCCTAATCATTCTTGTTCAGACGATGTAATAAAATATCTGCTATATTATAAGCCAACAGAGGACGATGAGCTCTCGCTGATGGACTCAATTAAAATAATATCTGACACGGTTTATACATTTGACGGCCTGAATTCTATTGCAGGTTGCTACCTTGTAACGGCTGTTGATTCATCAGGAAATGAAAGTTTAAAAGGAGAGGCCACCTGCGTTGACAATTGTCCTGAATTTGAATTGCCAAACGTTGTAACTTTTAACGGTGACGGTGTTAATGATTTTTTCAAAGCCATCCGCGTTAAGCATATTAAAGATATTGAACTTTACATTTACAACAGGTGGGGTCAGTTAGTATACGAAACAAAAGACCCTTATTTTAATTGGGACGGAACAGTTATTCAAACAAAATTACCTTGTAGCGAAGGCACCTACTTCTACACCTGTTTGGTAAATGAAATGCGTGTAAAACCAAGAAAGCCCCGATTCCTTAAAGGGTACATTCAGGTATTTCATAAATAACAATTAATTTTTACGATTACTTATCCTTGTAAATCACAAGATTGATAATGCCTGTTGTTGGCGTACTATTGTCAGATAATGAAACCACAAACGGTCTTCTCTGTCCCTCGAAGCAATTATAAACTACTTGTCCCTGATCTTCTACCGGATTTGGTAATTTTTTTTCGTAATAGTCTTTTAAATCGGAATAAATTTTTGAGCTAACCTCAGGGTCGTTACAGTTAATCTGCAAACTGACCTCTTCTAAACTGTCATTGTTTAAAGTGTATTCGATGGAATAGTTTGTAATACTATCTACTTTATACTCATAATACAATCTGTCTTTTTCAGTTTCAACCGGAGGACTTCCTTCTTTTTCTTTAACCGAATCTAAACAACTGTTAAGGTTTATTCCACGGATGACTCCATCGTTAGTTCGTAAGATATCGTCAATTGCTTTATTATATTGCGGGAAAACTCTTGGTTTCTCAACAACCTTTACCGGCTCAATATGATTGCAGGCAACTGCAAAGAGCATAAGAAAAACTACTGTTATTATTTTTCGCATAAACTAATTTTCCGTTACCGGCTGTTCTTTTTTCTCAGGGCGCATAGTTGGGAACAGCAACACATCCTGAATTGATGGTTGATTGGTCATTAACATACAAAGTCTGTCAATTCCAATTCCAATTCCGGCTGTTGGCGGCATTGCATATTCCAAAGCTCTTAAAAAATCGTCATCAATAAACATCGCCTCATCATCTCCGCGCTCCATTAATTTTACCTGTTCTTCAAAACGTTCGCGTTGATCAATTGGGTCGTTAAGTTCTGAATAAGCATTAGCAATTTCCTTACCGTTTATCATTAATTCAAAACGTTCAACCAGGCCAGGAGTACTGCGGTGTTTCTTAGTAAGCGGGCTCATTTCAACGGGATAATCAATAATGAAAGTTGGCTGAATGAAATTACCTTCGCATTTCTCACCGAAAATGGTGTCAATCAATTTAGCCTTACCCATACTGTCATCGATATCCAGTTTCAATTTCTTGCAAGTATCACGCAATTGCGGCTCGTCCATTGTACTTACATCTACTCCGGTAAATTCCTTTATTGCATCATAAATAGATATACGCTTAAATGGTGCGGCGAAGCTGATTGTTTTATCACCCACTGTTACGTCAGTTGTTCCATGCAAATTCATTGCTATTTTTTCCAGCAATTTCTCCGTGGTATTCATCATCCAGAAATAGTCGCGGTAAGCCACATAAAATTCAAGAATTGTAAATTCAGGATTATGGGTGCGATCCATTCCTTCATTGCGGAAATTACGGCTAAATTCATATACCCAGTCAAAACCGCCTACAATTAATCTTTTTAAATAAAGTTCGTTGGCAATTCGCAAATACAATGGAATATCAAGAGCATTGTGATGTGTAACAAACGGTCGGGCGATAGCACCGCCCGGAATACTTTGTAAAACCGGGGTATCAACCTCCAAAGCACCACCATCATTTAAATACTCACGTATTGTATTGATGACTTTAGTGCGCTGCTCAAAAGTCTTTTTTACTTTAGGGTTTATAATCAAATCGACGTATCGTTGACGGTATCTGAATTCAGGATCAGTTACTTCATCAAATGAATTTCCATCAGCGTCTGTCTTTACAATAGGCAAAGGCTTTAAAGCCTTACTCAATAATTTAAATTCAGAAACGTGAATAGAAATTTCTCCAGTTTTAGTAGTAAAAACATATCCTTTTACGCCAATAATATCTCCAATGTCTAATAGTTTTTTCCATAGAGAATCGTAAAGCGTTTTATCGTCTCCCGGACAAACCTCATCACGCTTAATATAAATTTGAATGCGCCCTGTTGAATCTTGTATCACCGCAAAGGCGGCTTTACCCATATCACGGACACTCATAATACGGCCTGCTAAAGAAATATCTTTATAGTTTAATTTATCTCGCTCGTAATTTTCTTTGATGTCAGCTGCAGTAACATTAATACAAAACTCCTCTGCAGGATATGGTTCAATTCCCAGCTCCCTTATTTCTTTTAATTTATCTCTTCTGAGTATTTCCTGCTCGCTTAATTCCTGAATCATATGGTTTAGTACTATTGTTGCAAAATTAATTTAAATAAATAGCTGTGTATAAGGTTGTTAGTATAAAATAATAAATCTAAAAAAACTTTTTAAGTAATTGATTGTTAAACGATTATTAGTAAAAGTGTATTATGAAAGATGATGTTTGCGTTTTCTGGTTCAGGCGTGATTTACGTTTAGAGGATAATGCCGGTTTGTACCACGCATTAAAATCTGGTTACAAAGTACTGCCGATATTTGTATTTGATGAGACTATTTTAAAAAAGCTCGTGAACAAAAACGACAGGCGGGTTGACTTCATTCATCAATCCGTACAATATTTAAATAAGCAACTGAATCAGTTGGGTTCTTCAATTAAAACATATTACGGTTACCCGGCAGAGGTTTTAACTAATCTTATTACTGAATTTAATATTAAAGCCGTTTATGTTAATAATGATTATGAACCAGCTGCCATCAAGCGGGATCAGGAAATTGCAGGGTTATTAAAATCACAAAATATTAGTTTTATGTCTTTCAAAGACCAGTGCATTTTTGAAAAAAATGAAGTGTTGAAAGATGACGGAAAACCGTATACAGTTTTTACCCCTTATAATAAAAAATGGAAGCAAAAGTTTACAGAATTTTTTGCCCGGCCTTATCCGTGCAGAAAATATTTTGAAAATTTCTATAAGTTTAACAATTATAATATTCCTACTCTTACAGAGATAGGTTTTAATACCACTGACATTGAATTTTCAATTCCGAAAATTGATCAAGAATTAATAAGAAATTATAAGGAGCAACGCGACTTTCCGGCGATAAAGGGTACTAGTCGAATTAGCATGCATTTACGCTTTGGCACTATTAGTATTCGCCATGCGTGTAACATAGCTGTTAACACCAACGAAACCTGGCTAAATGAATTAATTTGGCGTGATTTTTACATGATGATTCTGTTTCACTTTCCGCATGTTGAATGTAGTGCTTTCAAAAAGGAATTCAACTACTTGGAATGGAGCAACGATGAAAAGGCATTTTCAAAATGGTGTAATGGAGAAACAGGATTTCCAATTGTTGATGCCGGCATGCGCGAACTCAACGCTACAGGCTTTATGCATAATCGTGTTCGCATGATCACAGCAAGTTTTTTAATTAAGGATCTTTTAATTGATTATACATGGGGAGAGGCGTACTTCGCAGAAAAACTTAACGATTTTGACTTAAGCGCAAATAACGGCGGATGGCAGTGGGCTGCGGGATGTGGCTGCGATGCGGCCCCGTATTTCAGAATATTTAATCCTACCCAACAACAGAAAAAATTTGATCCTGAATTTGAATATATTAAAAAGTGGATTCCTGAATTTGGCACCGATGCCTATCCAAAACCAATAGTTGATCATGCAATAGCAAGACATAAAGCCCTTAAGACCTATAAAAAATCATTATCAGAAAACAAACAGCTCAGTTTACTTTAAAAACAATTTCCTTTAATCAATTGTTCCGGCTGCAACGGTATTGTTTGTGTTTTCGTTAATTAAAATAAAAGCACCTGAAGAACGGTTTTCCTGATAACTATCGTAGCTGATGCTTTCAGCAGTTTTAATAAATACTTTGCAAATATCATTGAGCTTCATTCCTTCAACGCCTTCCTTTCTTTCAAAAGTATGAATATCAATATGTGCTAAAATTTCTTTTACGACAGCTTTAGTTCTGAAACTGTTTTGTTGCAATAATAATTTTTGTCCGGATACATAAGCATTATTATCCATCCAACACAAGGTAGCCGTGATTTCTTTTTCGGTTTTTGGCAAATGTTCAACAGGAACAATTGTACTTCCTCTGCTAATATCCACATCATCTTTTAAATGAATAACAATAGGGTCAGAAATTTCTGCAATTTCAATTTCTTGTTGGCCTTTTTCGATTTTATCTATTGTGGTTTCAATATGAGAGGGAAGAACCACTACCCTTTGTCCCTTTTTATAATTACCACTTGATACCTTGCCAGCGTATCCTCTGTAGTCGTGTAGATCTTCTGTTTGCGGGCGAATAACATATTGCACCTGAAAACGGGAGGCAACTCTTGCTTCTTCTTTAGCAATACTCACTTCTTCCAAAAACTGCAACAAAGCCGGTCCTTTATACCATTTCATTTTTTCCGAAGAATGCACAACATTATCGCCTGCTAATGCACTGGCTGGAATGAAAGTTATTTCCTTTAGATTTAAGGGCTTCGCAAATTCAGTATAATTTGCTTTTATTTTATTATATACTTCTTCAGAATAATCCACTAAGTCCATTTTGTTTATACAAACAAGAACATGCGGTATGCCCAGAATGGAAGATATGATGCTATGCCGCTTGGTTTGATCCGTTATACCATTGCGTGCATCAACTAAAATAATTGCCAGATCTGCATTAGATGCGCCTGTAAACATGTTACGCGTATATTGAATGTGCCCAGGAGTATCTGCAATTATAAATTTTCGTTTATCGGTACTGAAATATTTGTACGCTACGTCAATAGTAATTCCTTGTTCGCGTTCTGCACGTAAACCATCTGTTAACAATGCCAAATCAATATCTGTATTAACGCCTGTGGTTTTACTTTGTTTGGTTAATGCCTCTATAATGTCAGTAGAAATAGAATTACTGTCGTATAATAATCTACCAATTAATGTGCTTTTTCCATCGTCCACATTTCCTGCTGTAAAAAATCGTAGTAGTTCCATTAAAAATATCCTCCTTTCTTGCGGTCTTCCATTGCCGCTTCGCTAATCTTATCATCCATACGCGTTGCTCCCCTCTCGCTAATTTTAGCTTCTTTTATTTCGTTTATAATATCGTCGATTTTATATGCCTCGCTTTCAATTGCTGCGGTACAAGTCATATCGCCAACCGTTCTGTATCGTACTTTCTTTTTTACAATCACATCATTTTCATCTAACTGCAAGTATTGCGAATTAGCCATTAATTGTCCGCTTTCCGTCACCACGCATTCGCGTTCATGTGTAAAATAAATATTAGGCAAATCTATATTCTCGCGCTTAATATAATTCCACACGTCTAACTCTGTCCAGTTACTAATCGGGAACACCCTTACATTTTCTCCTTTATTAATTTTTCCATTATATATATTCCATAATTCAGGTCTTTGTTTTTTAGGATCCCATTGACCGAACTCATCACGTACAGAAAAAATTCTTTCTTTGGCCCTGGCTTTTTCCTCATCGCGTCTTGCGCCGCCAATACATGCATCAAACTCAAATTCTTCAATAACATCTAATAGCGTGTAGGTTTGCAATGCATTCCGGCTTGGGTATTTCCCTTTTGCATCCTGAAGTTTTTTACTCTTAATTGTATCTTCAACTTTTCTAACAACTAATTTCTCATCTAATTTTTTTACAAGATTATCCCTGTAATCAAGTGCCTCCGGAAAGTTATGCCCGGTATCTACATGAACTAATGGAAATGGAAATTTCCCCGGGCGAAATGCTTTAAGTGCGAGGTGTACTAAACAAATACTGTCTTTTCCCCCGCTAAAAAGTAAAGCAGGTTTTTCGAACTGGCCTGCTACTTCGCGCATGATGTATATGGCTTCGGCCTCTAATTCGTCTAAATAATCTTTTTGTGTATTCATAATTAATTATGCAATCCGCATTCTTTTTTACTGTTATCTTCCCACCACCATCTTCCTGCCCTGAAATCTTCTCCTGATTTTACGGCACGGGTGCATGGTTGGCATCCAATACTAATAAAACCTTTGTCGTGTAAAGGATTGTAAGGGATATTGTGTTTCTTAATATAATCTTTCACTTGTTCTGTACTCCAGTTATAAAGCGGATGAACTTTTACAATTTTATTTCCCTCATCCCACTCTGCAGCTGCCATATTGTTTCGTCCCTCTGAATGTTCAGCGCGGATTCCTGTTACCCAAATAGTTTTACCTGATAAAGCTCTTTTCAATGGCTCCACTTTTCTGATAAAGCAACATTCTTTGCGGTTTTCCACAGATTCATAAAAACTCAATGGGCCTTTTTTAGTAATGAGTGCTTCGGTTTTTTGTGTGTCAGGAAAATAAACCTGAATTTGCTTTTTATACTTGTTTATTGTGCTGTTTAATACGGAATATGTTTCAGGAAACAAACGGCCAGTGTCTAAGGTAAAAACCGAAATATTCAATTCGTTATTAAATATCATATGAGTGATTACCTGATCTTCATAACTTAAACTTGTAGAGAAAACAATTTTCTCTCCGGGCAAATTTGAAATTGAAGTCAATATCTGTTCTGCAGATTTTTCTTTAATCAGATTTTCTATGTCGTTTAATTTACCCATGCTACAACAGCTGTTTTTAAAATCTATTTTAAAGCTTGTGTGATGTCGTGTAGTATATCTTGTTTGTTTTCTAATCCAATTGATACGCGTATTAATCCCGGCACAATTCCAACCGATACACGTTCCTCTTCGCCGAGTTTACTGTGTGTTGATGAAGCAGGATGAGTTGCAATAGTTCTAGCATCACCGAGGTTCGGAGAAATTTTAATCATCTTTAATTTGTCCATAAATTTCTTAGCCGCTTCATATCCGCCTTTTAATGTAATGGTGATGATGCCTCCTCCTGCTTTCATTTGCTTTTTGGCAATTGCATAATGCGGGTGCGACTTTAAAAATGGATAGGACACATTCTCCAATTCGGAATTGCCTTCGAGTTTTTCCGCAATAAATAATGCGTTTTCACAATGGCGATCCATTCTTAATGCCAAGGTTTCAAGACTCTTACTCAAAACCCATGCATTAAAAGGACTTAATGATGGTCCTGTTAAACGTCCGTACAAATAAATTTCTTTGATTAAATCTTTCCTTCCAACAACAACGCCTCCTAGCACACGCCCTTGCCCGTCCATGTATTTTGTAGCAGAGTGCAACGACAAATCAGCACCATATTTTATTGGTTGCTGCAAATATGGTGTTGCGAAACAGTTGTCTACAATTAAAAGCACTTTGTGTTTTTTTGCTATGGTAGCCACAAATTCCAAATCAATCAACTCAATGGCGGGATTGGTTGGTGTTTCCAAATAAATAAAGCGGGTTTCGGGTTTGATTAACTTTTCTAATTCATTCACAGATTTAATACTGAAATACGAATGTGAAATGTTTAGTTTAGGAAAGTATTTTGTAAATAATGCATGAGTTGCGCCGAATACTGATGAACAAGACACCACGTGATCACCTGATTTTAATAGCGCCATGAAAGTGGTATAAATGGCTGCCATTCCAGAGGCCATGGCCACACCTGCTTCAGCCCCTTCCATTAAACAAACCTTATTTACAAATTCACTATTATTTGGATTGGTATAACGTGAATAGATGTGCGCATCAACCTCATCGTTAAATGCAGCACGCATGTCTTCTGCAGTATCAAAAACAAAACTACTGGTTAAATACAGAGGAACGGAATGTTCATTGTAATCACTGCGCTCTAACTGGGCGCGGATGGCATTCGTTTCAAAATGATTTTCTTCCATTTTTAATTAACCGTTAATTTATAGGTAATTTTTGCTGTCGGTTCTAATGTTTTTGATACGGAACAATATTTTTCTAATGATAATTTTACTGCCCGTTCTGCTTTATCGTAATCAACTTCTCCCTTAATTTTAAAATGCAAAATTACATTTTTCCAAATAGAGTGTTCTTCCACTTTTTCTTTTTCACCTTCAACCTCTACTTCGAAAGAATCTATTATTTGTTTTTGTTTTTTTAGTATCAATAAAATATCAATTGAGCTGCAACCTCCAACGGCGGCAAGTAACATTTGCATGGGCCTAAATCCCAAATTTTTTCCGCCTATATCCGGTGAGCTATCCATTTGAATAGCAACCCCATCCTCATTTTTAGCCTCCATGTGGAAATCATCATTCAGTCGTTTGATATTAATTTTCATCCTGTTTTGCTTTTTCACGTATAAAGTTACATTATTTCAACATGGTTTGTATAATAGTTTTTAAACTGATTATTATAACTAATATGCCAACAAAGATAAGTCCCTTTTTTGTTGAAATTTTATTTGAAAAATAAATTGAAATGGGTGCTGCTACCATTCCGCCTACCACTAATCCGAAAATAATTTGCCAATGACTAAGACCAATAATAATAAAAAACGTTATTGAACTGATGCCTGCTACAAAAAATTTTGCAAGATGCGAAGAGCCTACTGAATACCGTAAATGCCTTCCTCCTGCGACAAGTGATGTTGTAACAATAGGGCCCCATCCGCCTCCGCCAACAGAATCGAGAAACCCGCCGAAAAGCGCTACGGGGAAAATTTGACGGATTTTATTTTTATTCCTCAAGTGAATATTTAATGCTCGCACAATGATCAAAATCCCCAATACCAAAGTATAAATAGCCACAATTGGCTTTATTACAGCTACGTATTCTTTACTAATATAAGAAACCGTTACGGCTCCCAAAACAGCTCCGATTATTCCAGGCCATAAAAGCTTTTTAAATAACTTCATGTTAATATTTTTATATCTCATATAAACCAGTGAAGAAGATCCTGTGGTGAAGACTTCAGAAGCATGCATGCTGGCACTTGCGACGGCAGGCGTAATAGCCGGTATCCCCAAACTCAGCAAAAATGTAGTCACAGTTACACCGTACGCCATGCCAAGTGCACCATCCACCATTTGTGCAACAAATCCACCAATAACATATAGGAAAAAATCAGAATTCAAATTTGACAGAATAGCATTTCCAATGTCAGAAAATGTCCCTGAAGGCACATACGACAAAACTAAATGTCCAAAAATCATTAATATGATAATGGAAATAGAGTAAACAAAAGCTATTACAATTCTCCTTGTTACTGTAGATTTTTCTACAGGCAAAGTAAGTTCCTTAGTGATGTGGTTAAGGGTTTTCACTTTGTGTTCAAAGTCGCCTTTGAGGTTTTCCCTTATGGTAAACAAATTCTCAAGCACCTCCTGGGTTTCGTCAGGGAAAACTTCATTTAAGGTTTCCTTAACGCGTTTCGCCATGGTAGGCGATTTCCCATTGGTAGAAATAGCAATTTTTAAATCTCCCTTAGTTACAATAGAGCCCAAATAAAAATCGCAAAGCTGCGGTGTGTCTGCCACATTAATCAATATTCCTCTAGCGTGTGCGTCATCCTTAATCCGCTCACTTTGTTTTTTATCACCAATTGCAGAAATAATTATATCGATGCCTTTTAAATCATTTTCGCTATAAGCCTTTTTGTGATATTCTATGTTACTATGTTCACCAATTAACTTAATTATCTCTTCATGCAAATCGGGTGCAACCAATTTTATTTTTGTTTTCGGGCTATTGTTTAAAACCGCGTTTAGCTTTTCAAGGGCAATGTTTCCTCCGCCAATAACCAAAAGGTTTTTGTTCTCCAACTTAAGAAAAACCGGAAACAGATTATTTGTACTTGCCTGATTCACTTTATGTGCCTGAAAGCCATCAAATTTAGAAGAATTATACATGAATTACGCTGATAATTCTCATCAATTATTTGCCTTATTTTGTTTTATATCATATTTCGCTTTTATTGTTTGTTTCCCGTGCTAAAGCAGGGAAATACTTATGCAGTTTAACCACATTTCCAATAACAATGATTGCCGGAGCTTTGATATTCTGTTCAATTACTTCTTTTTTAATGTTGACTATCGTGCCAATTGCAATGTTTTCTGATGCCAAAGTACCGTTTTGAATAACTGCTACAGGCATTTCGCCCTTTCCTAATTTCAAGTATTCTTCAGTAATCTTATCTAATTTCGATAATCCCATTAAAATAACAACTGTTGCATTTGTATTGGCGGCCACTTTGATATCTTCAGATAGTTCGCCATTTTGCTTCGTCCCTGTAATAACCCAGAAACTTTCACTTAAACCTCTATGAGTTACAGGTATGCCGCTCGCTCCCGGTACACCAATAGAACTGGATATGCCCGGCACAATAGCTGTTTCAATATCAAAGGCTTCGGCATAAAGTATTTCTTCGCCCCCGCGACCGAACACAAAGGGATCGCCACCCTTTAAACGAACAACACGGCCATGCAAAAGTGCATTTTCTACTATCAGTTTGTTGATCTGATCCTGGCTATATTCGTGACGGCTGTTTCTTTTCCCGACAAATATTTTCTTAGCTTTTAGTGGTACATATTTCAAGAGCTCTGTGTTTACAAGTGCGTCGTATAAAACAACATCTGCTTCGCTTAATGCATTAATTGCCTTTACAGTTATTAATTCCGGATCACCGGGACCTGCGCCGACAACCGTTAGTTTGGGGTAAATTTCACTTTCCATTTTCTTAGTTTTTAGATTCAATATTTATAAATTCTCTATACACTTTAGTTTTTCTAAGGAAGTTTTCTGCTTCACCCAGATACCTTCTTGCAAATTCTTTAGTTGGTTCGTTTTTGTTTATTTGCAACACCAATTCTCTAAATGATTTTCCTAAGTCAATTATTCCGGTATTAATAAATGTTTTGTCGAAATCATTTATTAAAACATGCTGCGTGTTCACTTGCTGCTGTGCATCTAGCAACAAGCCTTTTGCACCGTTGATAAAAGCCGCATAGGCATGGTAAATCGCATCACTAATTAAACCTGCTGAAATAGACTCTTTGCTTAGTTCAATTTTTTCTTCTGCTTCAAGAAATAAAGTCTGTACCAAATCAATTACAACTCCTGCACATTCCCCTACACCGATTTCCGTTTTGTATCTTTCATCAGAGCCCCAATCATAGTACTCTTCATTGGTCAAATTCGAATTATCTGCCAGATACTTTAATTTTTGATAAAAATAATCTTTGCCTTGCCTTAAATAATACTCATTAAAAGTTTCATTACTTCCGGAATTAAGCTGGAAATCATTAAGCAAAACTCTCAACAAAGTCGGTGCTCTTTTACTGGCCACCTTGATAACCTTCTCGGCAATCCGTCCCTGACCGTTACCTAATGTTCCCCCACCCAAAACCAATTGCAGTGCCGGTATAACATCTTTACCTTCTTTGAAGGAGCTGCCATGAAATCCAATTTGTGCGATACTGTGTTGACCACAGGAATTCATACATCCGCTTATTTTTATCTTTAATGCTTTATTAAAAATTAATTCCGGGTACTCGTTATTAATCACTTTCTCCAACTCTTTAGCAACAGAAGTGCTGTTGGAAATAGCAAGATTACAAGTATCTATTCCCGGACAAGCGGTAATATCTGCCACCGAATCAAAGCCGGGCGAAGCAAGTTCAAGAGTATTTAACTCGGAGAACAAAAATGGAAGTTCTTCCTTGCTGACAAATTTCAGGAGTAACCCCTGATTAATAGTCACCCGTAAATCCTGAGCATCAGAATACTTCGAAGCGATTTTCGCCAGCGACCTCGCGCTCTTTGAAGAAATATTACCTAGTTGTATTTTAAGATATACACCATAATATCCATTCTGCCTTTGTTCGAACACATTTGAGTTATACCATTTTTCATATAGGTTCTGATCAAAAAACGGAAATTCATCAGGTAATTTAGATTTGAAAACAGGCGCGGTATAGTTTTCCTTAACTTCAATTGGCACAGACTTTTTAAGCAATGCAGTTTCTTCTTCTCCAACTAATTTCAGAAATTCAGCTAAACCAATTTTATTAACCAGATACTTAAGTCTTGCTTTGTGCCGGCTTACTCTTTCGCCATAACGGTCGAAAACCCTCAATGCCGCTTCAATAAACGGAATGATTTTATTTACCTCTAAAAATTCAAAAGCCGTTTGGGCTAAAAAAGGTTGGGCACCAAGACCTCCGGCAACCATGACCTTGAATCCTCTTTCTCCCTGGCCGTTTAAAAGAGGTATAAATCCAATATCATGAATATAACTTAATGCGGTGTCATTTATATCAGATGAAAATGAAATTTTTATTTTTCTTCCAAGCTCCTGTCCGAAAGGCTTACGCAGAAAATAAGCAAAGACAGCCTGTGCATAATCAGACACGTCAAATGGTTCGCTTTTAAGAATCCCCGCCTCTGCAGAAGCTGTCACGTTTCTAACGGTGTTCCCGCATGCTTCACGGATGGTAATATCATCCTGTTCAAGTTTAGCCCATAAGCGGGGTGTTTCGTTTAAACTTACATGATGAATCTGAATATCCTGGCGCGTTGTAAGGTGTAAATTTCCATTCGAAAACTCGTCGCTGATGTCTGCAATTTTAATTAATTGCTGCGTGCTTAGCTTTCCGAAAGGCAGTTTAATGCGGACCATTTGTACCCCTTTTTGTCTTTGCCCGTAAACACCGCGGGCTAAACGCAGGCTCTTGAATTTTTCATCTGTTACCTTTCCTTCCCGGAATTCTTGAATTTTTTGAGCCAACTCAACAATGTCTTTTTCAACCAGTGCTTTTGTTGACTGATTAACTTGTTCTAATTCTGTTCTGAAACTTTGCATAATTCTGTTTTTTAAGCATAAAAAAACCCTTCTCGCGATGCGGAAGGGTTTATAAATAAATTTATAATGTTTTTGATTACTTCCGCGATTAAACAATACCCTTCCAGCAACACATCATGTGCATTGAAGTAAGCTTATTATATATCGCGTTGTTTTTCATTTTTAACACTGCAAATTAATGCAGATAATTTTTTCTGTGCAAGAAAAAACAAAAGAAATTTATTTAATCCTACTAGCTTAATAGGAATTATTCTCCTGTAATACCTGTATTTACTGATTTTTAAATTTCTTTTCCAGCTTCTTTTCACGAAATAAAATATCTGCCAAACTTGTTTTTGAAAGAATTTTTATACTGGCATCCCGCACATCGAGTGCAACATGGCGTAAACCACAGGTCTCTTCTGTATCGCATCCTTCGCATTTTTCATAAAAATTTAAACTTGCACAAGGCAATAATGCTATTGGACCGCCTGTTGAACGGATAATGGTACTTAACATTACTTCATCCGGATGTTTTAATAAATAATATCCACCCGTTGGGCCCATCTTGCTATTAACTATTCCTTGGCGTTTTAACTCCAGCAAAATGGCTTCTAAAAATTTTCGCGGAATTTTTTCGGATTTTGCAATTTCTGAAATGGCCAGAGGCTTTAAGCCATTGTAGTTTTTTGCCAATGACAACAAGGCTTTAATAGCGTATTTGGTTTTCTTAGGCAGCATATTTTAAAATTTATTCCGCTAATATACTACTTAAATAGTAGGATATAAATAAAACCGGCTAATTAAATTTCTTCACGCCTACCCTTAAACCAAAGTTGACCGTTATTAACGGGTTTTGCCCATTGTCCATAAACATATGTGTTGCTGTAACATTTACTGCAGGATATATCCCGCTAAAAAAACCTCTAGGATAAACCGGTTTAAAATTATACCCAATATCAATACCTAATCCGCTACGGTGAAAAATACCAGAGTGGCTTCCCATCACAGATTCAGCAGGATGATGCCTATAGGTTCGTTGGCCCACTTCATGATGGTGTGCGAAACCTCCTCCTACAAAAAAACCATTGGTAAAATTATATCTGTAATTAAATGTGATGGGCCCAACTATATCCGCAGTTGAAAAATTGTATAGCTCCTTAGCTCTGATATCAATACTGCTATGTTCATTTAAGAACACACCAATGGCTCCATAAACACCGCCTACAAAAGAGGCGCTCTGTGTTCCGCCGGCTAAACCGCCTTCTAAATAAATTTTGTGGTAATTGTTCTGCCCTTTAACAGTGTGTACAATTATTATTGCACATAACACTATACTTTTTGTGGTTTTCATACAGTTACTTTTTAGTTGTTTAATGCCTGTATGGAATGAAGTTAAATTTGGCTTAGAAATTAAAAGAAAACAAATTTATACTTCATTTCATATTTATATGATTTAAAAAGTATAGGTGTTTTCATAGAGGTTGTTCTTTTTCTTATACAACTATACGCCTTATGTGTTTAAAAGGTTGGGTTGAGTTTGTAAAATTTGCTAATTTCAAAGCCTAAATCCATTCATATGCCAGTTATCCTACCCGTAAAAGGTGTTTCCCCGCAGTTCGGTAAAAATTGTTTTATCGCACCGAACGCTACAATTGTTGGTGATGTTATTACCGGAGATGATTGCAGCGTTTGGTTTAATGCAGTGGTGCGTGGCGATGTCAACATTATCCGTATGGGTAATAAAGTGAATATTCAAGATGGCGCAATTGTACATTGCACCTATCAAAAAACTGAAGTTCATCTAGGTAATAATGTATCAGTGGGGCATAATGCCATTGTTCATGGATGTACTGTTCATGATAATGTATTAATTGGCATGGGCGCAATTGTTATGGATAATTGTGAAATTGGCAGTAATACAATAATTGCCGCCGGGGCTGTTGTTACCGAAGGTACCAAAGTACCAAGCGGCTGTATTTTTGCTGGTGTGCCTGCAAAAAAAGTAAAAGATATTTCGGAAGAATTAATTAACGGCGAGATTGGCAGAATTGCAAATAATTATTTAATGTACAGTGGTTGGTTTAAATAGAGCCGCGGATTTCACAGATTAACACAGATAATTCGCGTAAATCTGCGCAATCTGTGGCTAAAGTTGTAATTGCTTTGATTTAATTTCCTTACCAAAAAACTTTCCTGCATGTATGTCAAAATTGTTTGTATCGCCCGTCGTTAAAAATTCTGTCGTGCCTCCCTTCGAACATTTAGCATCCATCTCCTGATGACGCTTTAAATAATCTGCTAAACCTTTGGCAACTATATCTCCTTGTGAAAGCAAAGTGAAGTTTTTAGGTAAGAATTTTTTTATTTGATCCTTTAATAAAGGATAATGCGTGCATCCCAAAATAATAGTGTCGATCTTTGGCGAACGACTCATCAAGCTATCTATATGTTGTTTGATGATCGTATCGGACTCCGGAGTGTTGTATTCGTTATTCTCTACCATTGGTACCCAAAGCGGACAAGCCTCCTGAAATACTTTTACCTCCGGAAAAAACTTTGCAATTTCTATTGGGTAAGATTGTGAAATTACCGTTCCTTTTGTTCCTAATACACCAATATGTTTTGTTTTAGAATAATTACCTACCAACTCTGTAGTCGGACGAATTACACCTAACACTCTTCTGTCTGGTGCAATTATTGGTAAATCCTTTTGTTGAATATTGCGCAATGCTTTTGCAGAAGCTGTGTTACACGCGAGAATTACTAAATGACAACCTTTGTCGAATAATTGCTTCACGCATTCCAGGGTCAGATTATAAACTTCATCAAAACTTCTGGAACCATAAGGCGCACGGGCATTATCTCCTAAATATAAATAATCATACTGCGGTAATTCCTTAACAATTTCTTTCATCACAGTTAAGCCACCGTATCCTGAGTCAAAAATTCCGATTGGAGAATATGTGCCTTTGTTTTCCATTAAAAAGAAACATCCAGGCATAAAATAAATTCATAGCGCTGGTTGGTTTTAAAATTTCTTTCCTTAAAAATAACGTTTTCCGATTGGAGAATACGGCCCTCCGCACTTAGTGCTATGTTTTTATAAGGCTTAAACTCTAGGCCTGCCGTTGTGCCCATCACACTGTTTCCAAAAGCTAAACTACCTGTGAGCGCTTGGTCCGGATCCGACAAATACTCTCCTCTAATATAAAGTGCTGATTTTTTTATAAACTGATACCGCGCCACAATTAAACCACTATAAAAAGTGGCACTCTTTAAAGAATCTTTTATTGCAGAATTTTCTTGCCAGCCATAATTAGCTTCTAATGCCAAAGTTAGCTTCCCTGATTTTATTGTAGCGTAAATATCATTATAATAACGGCGTTGCTTTCTACCAATTGTATCAGCCGATTCATCACCGGTTAAAAAATTATACGTTATTGAAATATTATCGTTTGGGTCATAGACCGCTGAAAAACCCACCAACTTATCTTTATTATAATCAACCAAAGTATTAAAGCTATTAAACGCATTTATTTGAAGCGCCAGTTTCGAATTAACCGCGTAAGTTAATTTAACACCTGAAAAATAATATGGTTCGTAGTTATCTACTAATGACATACTGGTTGCAACATTTTCTCTGGGCTGCGTGCTCTCAACGTCAATATGCGAACGGAAAATTCCTGCATCCAACCACAAACCTTTATAAATCCTAAAGCCCCCGTTGGCTTCTTGTATCATATTTAATTCCGTTGGCCAAATAGCTTTGGGAATATCACCAAAATGTAAACCAAAATTTCCGCGAACATTCTTACTATTATATTTTAATGAGATCAAAGCCATGTTAAGACCAAACTCTTTATTACGTGGAGCTACGGCCGGCACCTGAACAAATCCGGAATTAATAGTTTCATCTGTATAATATGCATAATATGTTGAAACATACCCACCGATAAGTAACGCAGCTTCTTCGCTTGCCTTTTTCGTTATACCAACGCCTCCAAACAAGGCAACAGAATCACGCTCAACAACGAAAGCTTTTTTTTTCGTAATAGTATCCTGAGAAAAGGCCGTTAATCCCAAGAATAAAAGGCTAAATAGTGCGCTTGAAAAAAGGTGCCGAATCATTATAACAAATTTACGAATTTCTTTCGGTTTAAGGCGGGTAATCGTATTTTTGTCTATGTTTAATAAAGACCTTGATCCGGAAGATTATTACCTGAGTCCGGAGGGATACATAATTTTCACAGAGAAATACCATCTCAAACGCGGATTCTGTTGTAAAAGTGGTTGCAAACATTGTCCGTTCGGCTACAACAAAAAAACAGGTAAGTTTGATAATAAAAAAGTTTAAGGAAACAGAATTAAGTTTACTCATTTATGGATACAAAAGAATTTCAGAGACTGGTTTTACAAGGCATTCCTGATACCTTACCCGGTACTAAACCATTCGAACCCGCTATTAATCATGCGCCGAAACGTAAAGATATTTTGGGTGCCGATGAAAAAAAATTAGCTCTTCGGAATGCACTCAGATATTTTGAAGAAAAGCACCATGCTGTTCTTGCCAAAGAATTTGCAGAAGAATTAAAAACATATGGACGAATATACATGTACCGTTTTCGTCCTGACTACAAAATTTTCGCTCGGCCAATAAGTGATTATCCAAATCAGTCGATACAAGCGGCCGCCATCATGCATATGCTAAGTAACAACTTAGATTATGCCGTTGCGCAACATCCACACGAACTCATCACTTATGGCGGTAATGGTTCGGTATTTCAAAACTGGGCGCAGTATTTGTTATCCATGCAGTATTTGGCCATTATGACCGATGAACAAACATTGGTGCTATACAGCGGCCATCCAATGGGATTATTCCCCTCTCACAAAGATGCGCCGCGCGTTGTTGTAACAAATGGAATGATGATACCCAATTACAGCAAACCGGATGATTGGGAAAAATATAATGCATTGGGCGTTACACAATACGGACAAATGACTGCCGGATCATTTATGTATATTGGTCCGCAAGGAATTGTCCATGGCACTACAATTACCGTAATGAATGCTGCCCGCAAAATTTCAAAATCAGAAGCTGACAGAAAAGGCAAATTGTTCATTACTGCAGGGCTGGGCGGAATGAGTGGTGCTCAACCAAAAGCAGCGAGAATAGCAGAATTAGTTTCTGTAACGGCAGAAATAAATCCCAAAGCAGTAACTACGCGTCATTCACAAAAATGGGTAGACGAAGTGTTTGATAGTTTAGATAAATTAATTTTAAGAATTAAGAAAGCCGTTGAAGCGAAGGAAGCTGTTTCTTTAGCTTATCAGGGAAATGTAGTTGATTTATGGGAACGTTTAGTAAAAGAAAATATTAAAGTTGATATTGGCTCCGATCAAACATCCTTGCATAATCCCTGGGCAGGCGGATATTATCCTGTTGGTTTTTCATTGGAAGAAAGCAATAAAATGATGGCGGAGAATCCAGTACAATTTAAAATTGAAGTTCAGAAAACTTTGGTGCGGCATATAAATGCCGTGAACACTCTGCATGCAAAAGGCATGTACTTCTTTGATTATGGCAATGCCTTTTTACTGGAAGTTTCCCGTGCAGGCGGAGATGTGTTTAAGAATAATTCAAAAGACGAATTCCGATACAATTCATACGTGCAGGATATTTTAGGTCCAATGTGTTTTGATTATGGATTTGGCCCATTCCGTTGGGTTTGCACAAGTGCTAACGAAAATGACTTACGCAAGACCGACGAAATTGCATTAGCTGTTTTAGAAGATATGCACAAGAATGCGCCGGAAGAAATCAAACAACAACTAAGCGATAATATTATTTGGATCCGTGATGCAATGAAAAATAATTTAGTAGTAGGTTCACAAGCAAGGATTTTATATGCCGACAGCGAAGCCCGGGTGCGTATTGCTGAGGCCATGAACAAAGCCATTGCTGAAGGGAAAATTACTGCGCCGGTTGTTTTAGGAAGAGACCATCACGATGTGAGCGGAACAGATTCTCCTTACCGGGAAACATCTAATATATATGATGGCTCTAAATTCACTGCTGACATGGCTGTACAAAATTTTGTGGGCGATGGATTCCGTGGCGCTACCTGGATCAGCTTACATAATGGTGGTGGCGTTGGTTGGGGTGAAGTAATTAATGGCGGCTTCGGTTTGGTATTAGACGGCAGCAACGATGCTGACCGCCGTTTAAAGCAAATGTTATTCTGGGACGTGAACAATGGTATAGCGCGGAGAAGTTGGGCCCGCAATAAAGAAGCGTTGTTTGCCATTAAACGCGAAATGAATCGTACACCTAATTTAAAAGTGACTTTGCCAAATATGGTCGAAGACAAATTATTAGAAAATTTGTTCTAATGATAAAACGAATTATCCTTTTAACTATCGGCCTTTTAGTATTCAGTGGCTCTTTTGCGCAACTGAAAGATATTAAAATCATTATACCGAAAGAGTTTGGATATAATTATTACGACTTTGCACAATTTTTACCCGGTGAGAAACATTTTGCAGTTTGTTCCAATGCGCTCACTATTTTAAATACTGAAACTTCTGAAGTTATTGATGAAGTTGATTTGCCTTATTTAGCCAAGAGTTTGTCTGTAAATCCTACTGGTGATTTGCTATTGGTTTGCGCCAATAATGAATTACTAATTTACCGCTTTGCAAATAAAAAGCTAGAGCAGTTTTATAAAACTAATACCGCGGAACTCATAAAGGGTTTGCCAAATAGCGAATACTACGGCTCATTAATGATTAGCGGCTGTTTTTTCACTGGCAAAAACAACGAAATCTATGTTTGTATTGGCGCTTTTACACTCCTTTTTGACGCTGACAAAAAAACTGTTCTTTCATCGCATGCCTTCCCTATTGCCGAATACATTACGCAATCTGTTCCGTTTACACAAAATCAAGAGGTAATATTGGCTAAAACTTCAGGAACAATTACCTCATTAATTAAACAATCTCTCAGTACTCTGTCTCAAACAACAAGCATTATTGATGACATTGCTAGTGTGAGCCGTTTAAAAATCAGAGACTCGCTTTTATTTTGTACAACCGGCGACAATATCTTTTTACTCAACTTAATCACTAATAAGGTAACGTATGAAATAATGATGCCAAAAATATACATGGCATATTACAATACCGACCAAAAACAATACCTGCGTAAGCCACGATCACTCGGGGCACCTGATACCAGAAATTTTGAAGAGGATGAATATGTTATTGACGCGGATTTATGGCCGGGAACATCACAAGTTGTATTTTGTACTTACAAAGGCATAAAGTTTATTGATATTAAATCCGGTAAGCTATTGCAAAAAGCTGATGGCATTATCCTGAATCTAAAATTCTCTTCAGAAGGAAAGCGCATGGTAACTAACGGTTGGCTGTCCTATAAAGCGCTTCGTGTATTCCAGCCAAATAACATGCAAATGATTTCTGAGAGGATATCTCTTGATAATCCAATTTATCAAGCAGAAATTAGTCCGAACAAGCGTTGGCTTTACACCAGAGGAAATACCTCCGCCAATATTTGGGATTTAACCAACTTTACAAAATTCATTCAAATAAAAGACCCAAGCAATAACGATACTGCAATAGTCTACGGTTTGTTTTTTCTGAATGATTCAGAGGTGGTGGTAAACTCCGGTAAAAAATATCCTAATTTCAATTTAAGTATTTATAATCTTAACAAAAGAAATTATACCAAGAAAATAAAAAGCAATGTAACTGCAGCAGCCTGTGGTTTCATTAACGGTGAATTCTACTACGCTGATTATACCAGCCTTCACATCATAAATCTTAAAACTTTAACCGAAGAGAAATACGATGGACTCTTCTCAATGGCAATTTCTAATCCCAGAATAATCAATTTTACAAAGGATTTGGTTTTTGTACCCAACGGTTCTAATTACAAAATAATAAACCGGAAAACCAAAAAAACCGAATACGAGAGTACAACTTGGTCGGTTACTACCCCGGTTGTTATTAGCGGAGACGGCCGTTACATATTTACTTCGTCACAAATCACCAAGAAGAAAACAATAAACGGTACTGAAATTGAGATGCCAACTAATGCCATCGTTAAAATAGATATGTCCAGTAAAACTATTGTCAAAGATTTTGCCGAATCCTATTTCTTTTACGATTTCATTCTTAAAAACAATAATAAAAACATTGGCATATGGTATATAAAATATGATATCTCCAATTACAATGCCGAACTTAAAGAAACCGCTTATAGCGAATATGATTGCGAAACCGGTGCTGAATTAATAACGAAAACCCTTTGCAAATCAAAAGATATAATTCCGTTACATAGCACAAGCGACAAAGGCAAATACTTTGCCTTAAGTGATGCATTTGGCAAAGAATTCAAAATTTACAATGAAAAAGCAGAAGAAATATTCGACTTAAGCGCATCAAATATCAGCTCACCTAAATGTTTTTTTGTGGAAGACCTGGATAAACTCATACTCACCGGCTCTAACACTTCACTAGCCACATTTGTAGATTTAAAAAATAAAAAAATAATAGGTCAATTGGCTAATGCTATTAACGACAACTATTTTCTCATTACGCCGGATTTAAATTATTTAGGTTCAAAAGATTTTATCAAAAATATTCGTTTTAAATATAAGACTGAGATGTTCAGCTTCGAGCAATTTGATGCTTACCTGAATCAACCACATAAGGTTTTAAAAGCATTTGGTTGTAGCGACAGCGCATTAATAAAAGCTTACGAAACTGCATATTTAAAACGCATGAAAGTTTTAGGCATAAAGCCTGATAGTAAAATTAACTTTTCTTCAATCCCGAACTTCCAATACATTACCATTAAAGAAGAGTCATCAGGTAAAGTGAATTTTTCGGTAAGCGCTAACAAGGGACAAAACAAGCTTAAACAAATTCATGTTTTAAACAATGGTACGCAAGTATATGCCGAAGATATTGCAGAAGCACAAAGCACCAACTATGAAAAAACAATTAGTTTAGAAACCACATCCGGCATTAACCGTTTTGAATTTATTGTTAGAGATGAGTCCGGATTAGAAAGCCCGCGAACCGTACGCTTGTATAACAACACCAATTTAGTAAAGCCGAATTTATATTTGATAGTAATTGCAAGCGAAAAATTTAAGAATACGAAATTTGATCTGGCCTATGCCGTAAAAGATGCAAACGATGTTTCTAAAACCATGGTTAATTCCAAATCATTCAATAAAATTGAAGTTAAAAAATTGTATAATCAATCATTCTCGCCCGACTCAGTTAAACAACTCAATCAGTTTTTAGCAAAAGCCACTATAAACGATGTGGTAATGGTGTTTTTCGCAGGCCATGGTTATTTGGATGAAGACCTGAGTTATTATTTCCCTACTTATTATACAGACTTCAACGATCCAAAGATAAATTCGGTGGCCTTTAAGGATTTTGAAAAATTATTTCAAACCATAAAGCCCATCCGTAAACTAATGTTTATTGATGCTTGTTTTAGCGGTGAAGTAGATGAAGATATTTTTAATGAAGGAGAAGGTAATGAAAAAAAAGGCAAAGATGGGCGTGATGTCCGCTTAGCAGGAAAAACATTCGCACAAACCACGGCTATGGAAATGGCCAAAACAGTCTTCTCTGATTTGCGTCAAAACTCCGGCGCAACAATTATTTCTTCGGCAGGCGGAACTGAAGCAGCATTTGAAGGCGAGAAATGGAATAACGGACTATTTACGCATTGCTTACTTGAAGGGATGAGTAATTATAAAGCGGATTTAAATAAAGACAAAAAGATTTCACTGAGCGAGCTGCAAAAATTTGTTGCAGAAGAAGTAAATAACTTATCGGGTGGCAAACAAACACCAACTTACCGTTTAGAAAACACCGTGTTGGATTACCAGTTGTGGGAATAATCCAACCACTTATCTGATTTTTCTCATGTATCACATTTGTTAACAATTTCAGGGGTATTTATAAATTACCTTTACTTCATAATATACTTTTTATGAAACAGTCTATTTCACTATTTCTACTATTCCTTACAGGAATAGTCTTTTCGCAAAACAAGCAGCCTTCAGACTCCTTAGGGCTCCCAGGCGATAACTTAAATTTATATCTGGTAATGGATGCGTTCCGCGAATCAGAAACATTCGAGGCTTTCGAAAAAAAGATCAATGACAAAGAAAATAAAATCAACAACCTTGACTTAAACGACGATGATAAAGTTGACTACATTAAAGTGATTGATAATAAAAATGGCGACTCGCACCAAATCGTATTACAAACTGACGTAACTGAAAAAGAGAGACAAGATATTGCGGTAATTACTCTAGATAAAAACGAAAAGGGAGAATATAAGGCTCAAATAGTGGGTGACCCTGAACTTTACGGTAAAGATTACATTATTGAGCCCGATGAAAATAACGCCGGCAAAAAGAAAATAGATAACTCCACTGACAAAACAACAAAAAAATCAGATACCACGGTAACTGCGGACGGTAAAACTATAATAGTTAATAATACAACAAACAACTATTATTACAATAATGATTCTCAAAAAGACGAAAATTATAAACCTGTTCCTCCGGTGCAACAATGGGTAATTGTACAATATGCTTATGCACCGGCATATGTTCCATATTATTCTCCCTGGTATTGGGGCTACTACCCATCATATTGGAGTTCGTGGACACCTTTCTTCTGGCACCATTATCATTGGCATCACTATCACCATTGGCATCAACATAATTTTTATTATCATCATACTCCGTATTTCTCTTCTAAAAGCTATGCCACGCATTATGCGCAACGCCGTTCTGTTTCCAATAATTATGTTGAAAGAAAGGCTAAGGGCAACTTTACAAAAACATATACCCGGCCGGATTTAGGAAAGCCTCAGCAAGGAAGGCCAAATCCAGCTTACCAAGGTCCACACAAAAACCCTCCATCTAAGGTTAATCAGGGGGTTAACCCATATCCTAAAAACAATCCGGTTAAACAAGGGCCTGTAAGACAAGGACCCGTTAAAACTGCACCGCCGCAAAAAATGGGGCCAAAAAAGGGCGGTGGAGCGCCTGTACAACGGTCTGGAGGTAGCGGCATTAAAAAAGGACGTTAGTTTAACGATAAACGAATTCCTACATAAAACCTTAGGCCTTGTATAGGCGCATAATTATACGAAGGATCAAAGGTATAGCCATTCGGGTTTGAATTAAGGTCAGATGCGTTTTTATCAAATGGATCATGTGGACGCATAATAGGATTATCAGGTAAAAAATTCAATAAGTTTTTAGCTCCTGAGTAAACTTCAATTCGTTTGTTGAATGTTTTTGATACTTGCAAATTAAGCAAGCAAAACCAAGGCGAGTATTGCGGACGATAGTCCTTTGGCAAAATAGGCAAGCGTTGAGGTCCGTACCAATTTCCTGTGAAATCAACTTTTAAATTGTATTTAGGAAAATTATAGCCTACTATAATGTTTCCGCTCCATCGTGGTGATTGTAATTGCCATGTGTTGACTAATTCTCCGGTTGAATCTTTATTAACGTTCTGCACATCAGCATAAGTAACTCCTAAGTTAAATTTAAAATTTCCAGGACTAGCTAATGAAGCATTTAGTGATGCACCTTGTGAGAAAGCATATCCGGTAAGGTTATTGTAAATTACTTTATTAGGATCAGTATCATAATCGGCAACAATTTTGTTGGTAAAATAATAATAGAACAAAGATGCATCCCAAACTATCATCGAAGACTTTGTGGCGCGCATTTTATAAATAAAGTTCAGTGAGCCATTATATGATTGTTCCGGCTTGATTTTGTTTACAAATTCTACGGCTCTGGCGCCAGTAAGTGCTGCGTGGTCTTCGGTAAAAACATTTACAATCCTGAAACCCGTTCCTGCATTTACCCTAAATATAAACTTATAATTTGGCGCCCATTTATATGCTATGCGTGGTGAAGGAATAAATTTATATACATCGTGATAATCCATTCTTACTCCAATCAATAATTTATGTTTACTTGCTGAGTCAAGTGTTATCTCGTCTTGTAAGAACAAGCCGGTTGTGTTAACGTTCTCAGGCTGATTTAATTTTCCATCGGCACTTTGCGTGATCGCAGTATTATCATCGAACCACAAATTCTTATAAGCCAGGCCAATTAATAAATCGTGTCGCTTTCGTTTTCCAATTATTTTATTCCAATAGGTTTGTGTAAAGGCCGTTGACTGAAATGCCATAAAAGGCGTAGTGCCATAATAAGAATCGTGGTCGTGTAAATTATAAGAAACTTGCGTGATGATTCTTTCTTGTAATGGCCATTGGTATTTAGCAATTACCTCCGCGCGGTTTGTAAAAATACTTTCCCCATAAATACTATCGCCGCCCCTGAATTCTTTATCCCATGCGGTTTGTCCGCCCCATCGGTCTTCGTAAACATAACGGGCAGCGATGCTGGCTTCACGATTGTGCTTTCGGTTAAAACTTATTTTATTGAAGCCGGAAATTCTTTTTTGCAGTGTTACATCCGTAAAGCCATCTTTATTTATATCAGCAATTTGGTCATACCAATAAGCGTTTGCGCTAATTAACCAATCGGCCTTTTTTCCTAATTTCAATTTTGTACTTACATCAAGATTATTTTCAAAATACGAAGTGCCGTAATAATCCAAATAAAATTTAGGTGCCAAGGAAGCATTCTTAGTAATTAAATTAATAGTTCCACCCATGGCTTCAGAGCCATAAAGAGCACTCGCCGGACCTTTTGCAATTTCCAAACGTTCTATCATGCTGGCAGGAATTCCCATTAAACCGTAAACAGAAGAGAGTCCGCTTACAATTGGCATACCATCAATTAATATTAATGTATAAGGACCTTCCATACCGTTAATGTGAATGTCGCCCGTATTACAAACATTACAATTGATTTGCGGTTTTACACCGTTAACCAAAGAAGTGGCTTCAAATAAATTAGTGGTTGCTGTTTTTTGAAATAATTTTGGTGTAATGATGTCGATATTAATTGGGCTATCGTCTTTGCTGATTTCTTTGAGTGTTCCTGTAATAACCACCTCATCCAATTCCTTATCGCGCAAAGTGTCTTTCAGCTTTTGGCCTCTGGCAGGAGCTATTATCAAAAGCACTAAGAATATAATTAAATTCTTCAAGAGCATAAAAATACAAATCCCCTAATTTTATTATTAGGTATACCTAATTTTAGTATATTTACAGCATGTTAAAAACCTCCGACGAAAAATATTTAAGGGCCATTTACGCGGTTAGTCACACCGAAAAACAAACCAAAACAAGTTTAAGCGATCTGGCCTATTATTTAGATCTGAAACCGCCAACGGTATTAGAGCGCATACATGTGCTCCAAAAAGACAAGTTATTAAACTATAGCAAAACAGAAGGTGTTCTGTTAACTAAAAGCGGCGAGAAAGAAGCTTTAGCTGTTATCAGGAAACACCGCATTTGGGAAACCTTTTTACATAAAGTATGCAAATTCGGTTGGAATGAAGTACACGAAATGGCAGAGCAATTACAAAATGTGAATTCTGAAAAATTAATTGACCGTATTTACGCCTTAAGCGGAGAACCTAAGTTTGATCCGCACGGAGATCCCATTCCGGATAAAAGCGGTAAGCTTCCTGTAAGTGTACGCCGACCGTTATTAAACAGTGTAGAAGGCTGCAGGTGTGTGGTATTAGGGGTAAACGAAGACAGTGCTGAGTTCTTAAATTATTTGACCGAATTAAAAATAGGACTAAACGAAAAATTGACAGTTGAAAAGGTGTTCATTTTTGATGGCTCGGTAAAAGTGAGATACAAAAACGGAGAAAGCGCTGTTCTATCGCCAAAGGTGGCTGAGAAAATAATGGTGAGTTGTATTAAGCCCAAGTGTACCTGTAAGTAAGGCCGGCAAAAACGTCAAAAGCACATGACATTAATCAGCTACGGTCGGTTTATTTTTTTAATAAACATCTAATTCTCAATACTTTGCTTGTGTTTATTAATTAGATTCTTTCTAAATACCATGTTTAAGGTATTGCCCGTCAGCCTGCTCAAATCTACTTTTACAGAGCATAAAGATGATTATGAAAAAAGAACTATTTTACTTGGCTTTGAGTCTATTAAGCTTTGAAACATTTGCACAACAGGCAAAAATAAAAGGCTTCACAAAAAATGATATTGATGGCACAATTATGCCTTATGTTGCTGTTAGTCTCGATGGCCAACACAACACATTCAGCGATGCCAAAGGCGCGTTTGAATTTAGTAATTTAAATACCGGCCTTCACAAACTAACTTTTGCGTTTTTAGGATTTACAATTAAAGAAGTAGAAGCAAATGTAACGCAAGAGAATGAAGTAGTTGAATTGCCTGCCATCAAACTTGCTTCAAGCGTTATACAAATAAACGAAGTGGTTGTTTCAACAAGTCAGAATAACTACTCAACAAAATATGAAGGTTCCAATTTTATTATTTCATCCAAAGAGATAGCCCAAACAAAACCAATCGGCACAGAAGAGGTTCTTAAAAAAGTAGCCGGTATAAACGTTTCGGGTGATATGGGAATTTCAAACCGTTTAAATGTAGGTATCCGTGGTTCTTATCCCCGTCGTGCAGTTAATTTACTTTTGCTGGAAGACGGAACGCCAATTGCTCCTGCGCCTTACTTAGCACCTGAAGCTTATTACAATCCGCCGAGCGAAAGGTTGGATGGAATTGAAATTTTAAAAGGTGCCGACATCTTAACGTACGGCAGCAATACCATGTACGGCGTTATTAACTACATTACTAAAAAACCTCCTTTGAAGCCAACCTTGGGAGTAAATGTTATTGGTGGAGAAAACGGTTATAATTCGCAATACCTCACTTATGGCGGTACCTGGAATAATATTGGTGCCGAAATTCAGGTATTAAACAAACATTTCGATGGGTTTCAGGATAATTCACAATCCTCCATCTTTAATACAACAGCTAAAATTTATTCCGAATTAAATTCGCGCTCTTCGGTTTATCTGAAACTAAATTATCATCAGGAAAAATCAAAAGCAAGTTACAGCGCTTTAACCCCATTCTCATATAAAGCAGATCCGAAACAAAATCCTTTTGACGCGGATGATTTATATACCAAGCGATACGCCGTTGATCTCATTTACAATTACAAAATTTCAAGTAACACAATCTTGTCCACCAAAGCTTACGCGTCACAATTTCAGCGCGACTGGTGGAGACAAGAAAACACTTTAATAAAAGCTTCCACCGCTAAATCGTACTTGGGTGATGCAATTTATAACGACCGCTACTCTTATTTAGATGGTAAAACATTTGGCAACGATGATTATATCCGAGTTGGTAAAGTGGTTGCAGGCAAGGAAAGCACAAGGGCACGTAACCGTTTATTCAGGGTTGGTGGCGCTCAAATCACATTAAAATACGCATTAAGTCAGGGCGACTTGAAAATGAATTTGGATGTTGCGGCTAAAGCACATTTCGAAACTTTTAATAACGTTGAGTTGAAAAATGATTCTTCGCGTTTTTCAAGAAGCGGAACACTCGACAAAGAAAATTATTATGAGCTGGCTGCTTACTCAGGCAATATTAAAGACAGATTCTCTTACAAGAGATTTTCAGTTACGCCATCATTACGCTATGAGTGGGTAGAAATGTATTCAATAGATAGATTGGCCGTTTCAAAATTAGCGAATAACGATGGCAGTAAATATTTCGGAAGCGATAAAAGCACTTATTCAAGTTTTATTCCCGGCGGAACATTGGCTTTTGAAATTCTTAATAACAGTTCGAACTATTTGACTTTTTATTCAGGAGTATACAAAGGTTACAATGCGCCAACAGCAGAAGTTGGATTTTTAAATGTACAAGACGGTGTTGTATCTACCCCAAGTGTTGATAAACCAATTAACCGTGACCCGGAGATTAGTTTAAATTACGAAGCAGGAGTGCGTGGAAGTTTAATTAAAGGGTTTACCAATTTACAGTTGGCTTATTTTAATAACAACATTACAAACTATTATTCTGCAGGAAGAAATGAAGCGTTTCAAACTCTTGGTGCCGTAAATATAAGCGGCGTTGAAGCTACTATTAACTTAAACATTCATAAACTCTTAAAAACAGATAAGCACGAACTGGTATTAAGTTTGTCTGGCAGCATGATGCGCGGAAAAGTATTGAGCGGCAAACTAAAAGATTCTGACTTATTAAAAGCCAAGCATACTGATGCCACCAAACAAGAATTGATTGATAAAATAAATGACGAAAGAACCGGATATGATGTTTATTATAACGGCGTTGGCGGAAAAGACAGTTTGGTATATGGCGACTTGGTTTTTAATGATTTCAGTAAGATCAAGCGCTTGGATTTTGTATATGGAAAAGATGGAATTGCTAACAATTCAATTCCGTATTTACCTCCCTATTTACTTAATGCAGGCTTATCATATTCCTTTAAAGGCTTTTCTATTGATTTCAATATTAATTACGTTGCTAAACAATACACCGACTATTTAAATTTTGAAAATGAAACATCGGAAGGCGCTATTGGCGCATTGCAAGCATTTAAAACCATTGATGCTAATATTGGCTATTCTTTTTCAGGTTTAAAAAATAAATACTTAACGGGATTAAATTTATTTGTAGCCGGGAAAAATTTGACCAATGAAGTTTACCAGGCGTCGCGTTTACACCGTGTGTCATCCGGAATAATGCCTGGAGGCTTCAGACAAATTATTGGAGGAATTAAATATTGCTTCTAAGCCGTCTGGTTAATTACGGGTCTCTGCTTTTCCTATTGAAGTTTAGGCGTCGCAGAAAAACACAAGCGCCGGTTTACTCCATATAAACATACTTTAATTTTCCCGGATTTGTTTCATCAAACCATTTGTTATATTCCTCAATAATAAAATTGGTTTTTAGCATGGTATATCCTTCCTCCTTGTTCTTTATTTTTTCGGCCAATTCAGGATAGTCATCTAAAAATTCGCTCATGGATTTTGCAAAATTAATCACCAGGTTAGCAGAGGGTAAAGATTTTCCTGAATGCTTTTTATACCACGCACCCATGTGATACCCGGTTTTGCTAGTGCCGTCAGTTGCCTTCTTTAATTGAACACATTCGCGCACTGCGCCTTCCTTTAATAAAATTCCCCAGTTATCCCATTCAACCCTAACGTATACGTGTCCGTTAACAGCAAAAGCAATAATATCAGATTTTGCTTTAACACCGTTGGCGTTATTCTTTTCGTCATTTATAAACCCCGGTTCATTGTACGCCGTTTTATATAATTGTAAAGGGGCGGCATTATTGCAAAGAATTTCAGGATCCTGATATTTAATTACTGCCATTACTTTATTACCATCTTTATCAATGTAAAAGCCCTTCGTTGGTTTATTAAAGTTTGAAGGGTCAATAAAGTTTGCCCCGTCTACGAGGCCTCTTGGGGTAGGATCAATATACAGTTTATTCCCTTTGCTATTAGTGTTTGCAGAGGCTTGATTGTTGTCGTTAGTTACTACATATTTTGAAGCCACATAATAATACCTCGCCCCTTCCATTATATTAGTAAGAACTAATTTGCTTTCTGAAATACTATGAATGTCGAATTTATCAACAACGCCTTCTTTTGTACTAAAGCTAATGTTGTTGGATGCCTGATCAAAATTATATTTCACCCACTCTCGTAACGTTGACTTGCCTTTTTTAAATCCACCATAACATTTATTATCCTTCTCCAAAGTAAATTCGAGGCTATAAAAATCGTTTTTCTCAACTTGTACACCAGATTTTAATATTGTGTCGTTACCACTTACCTTAATGACATGCCAAACCATCCATTCTTGTGTTGTTAGTACAGAATAATTTTTCTCATGCTGTGCCAAAATTGAAGCTACCATTTCTTCCTTTGTAACTTCTTTTTTCCTAACAGGCACTTTACCTTCAAGGCACATATAGTCTCCTAATACCCAGGTTATATCCGTTTGAATACAATTGCCAAAAACAATTTTCATGCCTTGCGCATTAACTATAATATTCCCCATAGTGAGTTGTGGATGATCCACTTTAACTAATTCAACGCCCAAAATCATTTTGCCTCCGGCATTTTCTCTTTGAAGGGTAAGTTTATCTTCTGAAATATATTTTTTATTTTGTTCTCTTTCCGCCTTTAATTGGTCCATACTTTTTCCGGTTTTCGCACTTATAAATTCCAGCGCTTTATCATTCGGTAGAAAAAATGTTTGGTCCATTCCGGCTGAAAAATTCCCATAAACTTTTTTCCCAAATTTTTCGTGGTCATACGTTTTTTCAGGCTTTGGCTGTGAAAAGGTTACAAAAAAAGTCAAAAGGAAAAAATTGTGTGCAATTAGCTTTATATATGCTTTTAGTTTCATAGGTATATTTTTATTGGTAAAAATAACAAATCAAAATAGACTTACTTGACTTTACTATGATGATTTTGTTTTTATATTATGACAAAAGTCAAGCGCTAAAAGGAATTAGTTTGCGCAGAAATATAAAAATAGCGTTACAAAAATGTGGATTTTGAGTAAAAATATCAGATTTTTGCTCTAGTTTAGATAACATTACTTTTAAAGAAAATTTTTATGAAAAAACTATCGTTACTATTTTTAGGACTTACAATAGCGTTATTATCATGTAAAAAGAAGAATAACTCTGATCCAGAGCCTGTCTTGCCAAGCGTAATTACAAATGCGGTTTCAGGAATTTCTACCAATAGCGCTATTTGCGGTGGCGAAATAACTTCAGACGGAAATGCCAACATATTAGAAAAAGGTGTGGTTTGGAGCACATCGCCAAACCCTGATTATAATTCCAGTCCTATTAATTACGCGGGAAGCGGAACGTCTGCTTTTTCAAGTAACGCTACCAACCTCATTGGCGGAACTACATATTATATCAGAGCCTGGGCACGGAACCAAGCGGGCACCGGTTATGGCAATGAAATTGTTTTTACAACAACAGGATATACCAGTGCATCAGTTGCAATAGGCACTCACTCTTTTGTTACACATAATTCTGCTGTATGTATCGCGACAGTTCTTGCTAGCGGTAACTCAAGCGTAGTGGTAAGAGGCTTTTGCTATAGCAGCACAAACAACTTACCTACATTAGCCGATTTATCAATAAGTAATGGAGACGGGCTTGGCGCATTTACTTCTACCTTAACCGGCCTTCAAACAAACACAACATATTACGTTCGTCCCTACGCAACCAACAGCAGTGGTACTTCATATGGGACGCCAATTGCATTTAGTACAGTTGCCGGAATCGGAGAAAGTTTTCAAGGAGGAGTGATGGCATATATTCTTCAGCCTGGCGATGCAGGTTTTGATCCGACTAATACACATGGTATTATAGCTGCCCCATCTGACCAAAGTGCGTCTGCTCCATGGGCACTTACCTTAACAAATACAGGAGCAACAACGCAAGCACTTGGTGCGGGACAAAATAACACTAATTTAATTGTAGGAAATCAGGGTGCAGGTACTTACGCCGCACAACTATGCGATAATCTAACACTTGGAGGATACAGCGATTGGTACTTACCAAGCATGTACGAATTAGAAAAATTGTTTCTGAATAAAACATTAATCGGTGGCTTCGCGGTTGCTTTTTATTGGAGCTCTAGCGAAGACACTCAAAATACAGCTTGGCTACAATCTTTTAACAGCAATTCTCAGTCTCCAGGAATAAAAACCAATAACAATTATGTAAGGGCTGTGCGCTCGTTCTAATAAATTATTCGCACATATTGTTTGAGTTAGTTAAGCATATAGACTCCTAAGTCCATTGCGCTAAGCGAATATAAATAATTTGGGTTCTTATTTTAATTCTAGCTGTTTAATAAAATAGTTATTGTCGAACGCTATTTTGTTTTCACTTATCTTTGTTTTCTGAAGAGTTGTGGTGGGCTTCAGAGTTATTTCCGATTTTCCATTGGATATTTTCACGGGCATATTAAATCCTTCTACACAATCCGTCCAACGGTAGCTTAATTCATTTTTCGTGAGTTTATATTCAAGTACCGGTATTTTTGTTGTCCGCAAATACTGATCAAACACTTTTTGCAAATCTAACTTTAAATAATTGATCATATACAATTCAATTTCTTTACTTGTTGTTGTTCTATGCCAAAATGTTTTATTAATGTCGCGCAGGAAACTTTTCCAGGTGCTGTCGTTGTCGACAATGTGTCTTATTGTATGCAACATATTAGAGGCTTTATAATACATATCACCCGAACCGTCTCTGTTCACTTCATAGTCGCCTATTACCGGGCGGTCGTTAGTAACGTCTTCTCTTGTTCCAATAACGTATTCGGCGCCGGCTTGTTTTCCAAATAAATATTCGGTATATAAGTTCTCTGAATAAGCCGTAAAGCCTTCGTGCACCCAGTTGTCGGCCACATCCTTTACCGAAATATTATTTCCGAACCACTCATGACCCGATTCATGGACAATAATAAAGTCCCATTTCAATCCCCAGCCCGTGCCTGATAAATCGCGTCCCATATATCCATTCACAAAACCATTACCATAAGCTACAGCGCTTTGATGTTCCATGCCAAGATGAGGAGATTGCACTAATTTGTAACCATCTTCATAAAAAGGATATTTTCCAAACCAGATTTCAAAACAACGTAACATGGTTTTCACTTGTTTGAATTGCTCTTTTGCTATTTCCAAATTATAATCCAACACCCAATAACTCAAATCAAGCTTCCCACCCTCGCCCATAAATGTATCGGTAAAATTTACGTATTTCCCAATGTATGGAATGATGTTATAATTGTTAATTGGATTAACTACTGCCCAATTATATGTTTTAGTGTCTTTTGCTTCGGTAACGGACCTCAGCTTGCCGTTTGATACACTTACCAGGTCTTTCGGCGCTGTGATAAAAAACGAAGAACTATCGGGTTCGTCGTACATATGATCCTTACAGGGAAACCAAACACTTCCTGCCATTCCCTGACAAGCAATAGAAATCCAAGGGAATTTATTCAAATCTTTCTTCCAAATGATGCCTCCGTCCCATGGTGGAATTTTTGCGACATGTGGTTTGCCATGAAAAAATAATTCAATATTATTAATTGTATTGGCAGATTGTGCTTCGGGTAAATTTATATAATATGCGTTTCCGTCTTGCTTCCAACCACAGCGTTTCCTGTTTTGAATGGCACTATCTAATTGCATCGGCGCCATCAAATCAATTTGCATGATTTGACTTGACTGTAATGTCTTGTATGTGATATTATTTTTTCCGGCAACGCTGCTGTCGTTTGAATTGAATGTAGTGTGGATTTCATAATGCAACACATTCCACCATTCCCGCTCTTTAGTAATCTTCCCTTTAATAGAGTCGGCATGTGTGTACGTTTTGGTTTGAGAAAAACCAGCGGCATTAGAAAACAGAAATATGACAAATAAAAATTCCCGCATTTTAAAGCTAAAATACGGGAATTTAATGAATAAGGAATAACCTCGATTGGGTGATTATTCTATTACAAACTTTTGGGTGATAGTTTTCTCTGCGCCTCGTAACTGTATTAAATAGATACCTGCACGGTAACCAGAAAGGTCAAATTCTTGCTTAGCTCTTACATCGTTTACTCTCATTAATTGCTTTCCTTCCTGATTATAAATAAACGCATCGTATGATTGATTATCTGTGCTGCTCAGTGTAACACTTATCTTTCCATTCGATGGGTTAGGAAACACCGAGGCATTAACTAAATTTATTTCATCCACACCAACCGAATTAATAATCACGACTAATTTTGCAGTGTCACTATTGCAAGGGTTACTACTAATTAAAGTTATGGTATATGAACCATTCGCTGTATAAGTGTGAGAGGCGTTTAATGTAGTTGCTGTTCCGCCGTCGCCAAAATTCCAGTTATTCGCAGTAGTGTTAGCAGAAAGATTCGTCACATTAACAGTAGTTCCTGCAGTTGCTAAACTAAATGAAGCATGTGCCTTCGTGCCATTGGTGTTGTTGGCCGTGTCTGCAATGCCTTCACTCATGTTATAGTATGAACCGCTTGGCGTTGTTTCTAATTTATAAGCACGAACCATATATTTATAAATGCCCTTGTATAATAAACAGGTGTGCGTATAAGAGGTGCCTGTTATTAAAGAAGGATTGATTTTTACATAATTTGTATTGGTATCGTTTTTCATATAAATATTATACCCTAACAACCCTGCTTCAGGTGAAGCTGTCCATGTTATATTACAATTATTCCCCACTTTAGTTGCTATAACATTTGATACAGGAGCTACCACATCATTACGCAATGTTGGATCTCCCATTAATCCGTGATGAATCCATCGGCCGGTTATGCTAGTAGGACTTCCAAAATAAAGTGAGCCCGTGTTATTTTGTGTAAGCCTTACACCATAACCAATATTTTCACCTAATCCCATGTGGTGTAATTGATAGTGAACGCGGCCAGACCAAACATTAGTTAAGATTTTTCCTTGAGCTAAAGCTGAACGTAAAAAATTATTTTGTGCATCCCAGTCACCAAAATACGAACCAAATAGCATAGTAAACACACCTTGTAAATTGGAAGTAGAAAAATTAGTAGTCGAACCAACTCCACCGGCGCTGGTGTACGTTCCGCCGCCGCAACCATACGACCATTGGTAATTATTTCCGGTCATTAAAGTAAAATAATCGCCAACTGTAATGCTTGAAGTTGGTACCATGCAGGCAATGTTTTTATACCCGCTTGCAGCGAAGGCTTCACTGCTGAAGTATCCAAAATTATCATCAATAACAGCGCGTTTCACAACGCTAAATACCTTTTTACGGTAATCGTGATCTTTGTCTAAATAGTTTTTTAATAATTGCGTTTCTGTTAGTGTGAATGTTGTTAAGTTAGAAAAATCTGCGCGTCCGGCTTGTAATTCCAAATCAGTTGGAATAACGCTTTGATCGAATTTCCCATCTCCCGGAACATTTTGTGTACGTGCAGGAGATGCTGTTGTTGATGTCACCGACATGTCTGTCCAAACACCATTTACATCTGCATAATAGGTATCAGTTGGCCATGCGCCTAAATGATCCGGGTGTCCGTCAGGATTAATATTGCCACTATATGGAACAGGCACGTGTCCAACAATAAATACCGCTTTAGTATTGGCTGGATCCAAAGCGTAATCAGCCATCACAAACGAACGTGCATGCTGAACAGTAGCTGTACGCAGTACGTTATGCTTAATAACTTTCCAGCCATCACCCTCTAAATCATCAACTAATCGCTTTATCTCTGTTGATAAAGAAGTAACAAAAGTACTGTCCGCCAATAATATTAAGTTTCCGCGATATTCGGTTACAGGAACTTGTATTCCGGCATTGATATAGCCATATCCTGTATATCCGCTTCCTGCCCTAATAATTCTATATTCGTAATTGGTTCCAATAGTTACCGCGTTATCAACATACTGATTTACTGTTCCTGTTACTGTTGCTAAAATCGGTCCCCAAGAAGTTGCGGTTTTAAGTTTGCGGTAAATATTATATGAAGTTGTTGTTGCATTTCCAACCCAATTCAATGTGATTTGCGGAGTTGAAGTTTGTACAGTTACGTTTATCTGAACCGCAGGATCAGAAACGCTTTGTGAATAAATGCGGCCTGCGCCAATTCCTGAAAATAAAATAATAGCGAGTAAAATTTTCTTCATGCTTAATGAAATAAGTGATTAGCAAATGTAGAATAATTAATCACTTTTACAAGGATTTTACCTCATTAACTAGCACGTTTCAATAAACGAAGGGCTTTATCTTCGAGGCGACGCATATTATCTGAATCGATTTTGGTCTTGTCTTTGTACCCGCATAAGTGCAGTACGCCATGAATTATTACCCTGTGCAGCTCTTCCTCGAAACTAACTCCCAATTTTTGAGAGTTATCAATTACACGGTCAATGCTTATAAAAATTTCGCCGGCTATTTTATTTTCCTCACAATAATCAAATGTAATAATATCCGTATAAGTATTGTGGTGAAGAAATTTCTGATTTATTTTCAATAACTCTTCGTCAGAAGTCAGCACGTAGCTCAAATTACCAATAAGTTTTTTTTCTTTTTTAATCACTTCGCCGATCCACGTTTTTAACTTAGCTTTGGCCTTAAGATTAAAAGCAATATTTAAGGTTGAAAATACAATGGCCATTTATTCAATATTTGCATCCGGCACAACAGAAGGAAGTGCACCGTTATTTATTTTCCGTATATATTCTTCTGTTTTAATTATACTATTTCTGTAATTATTAAGGCTTAGATTAAACACTTTAATGTTTTGTTCTATTGTTTTTATCAGTTCATCGGCGTGACTTTTTTCCGAGTTAAAATAAGCCTGCACTAAATTAAGAGGAAGGTTATTTTCCTTTACATCAGATGATAGCTTTTGCAATTGAACGATGCTTGTTTCTGTTTGCTTAATCAGTTCGCTCTTGTTTTTCATGAATTGCTCAATGGTCCTTCCTGAATTTACAAACTGTTGTATCGCCGTTGCTTCGTATCTAATAACCGTATCCTTAATGTTGTTTTTTAAAAAAGCGCAGTAAGTCTCGTATTTTACAAAACCAATACTCTCGGTATTATTCTCTGCGCGGTTTAATTCATTAAGTTTTACTTGCAACACAATTTTTGTGCTATCGATTACGCTTATTTCTTTTTCATACAATGCTTTATTTTTGCAGCTACTAAAACAGCAAACAAAAACCAGTATTGAAAAAAACAGCCTCATGTTTGCTAGTTGATAATTTCGAATCCTGCGTAAGGAACTAATGCCTTAGGTAACTTAATACCTTCCGGTGTTTGGTTATTTTCCAATAAGGCCGCAACAATGCGCGGCAAAGCTAACGCGCTACCATTTAAACTGTGCGCTAATTGTGTTTTTCCATCAGCTCCTTTAAAACGACATTTTAATCGGTTAGATTGAAAAGTTTCGAAGTTTGAAACCGAACTTACCTCCAGCCAACGCTGCTGTGCTGCGCTCCAAACTTCCAAATCATAAGTTAATGCCGAAGCAAAGCTCATATCTCCACCACAAAGTTTAAGTGTACGGAATGGTAATTCTAATTCTTTTAAAATTCCTGATACATATTCACGCATTTGCTCAAGCGTTTCATATGATTTATCAGGATGTGTAATTTGTACAATTTCTACTTTGTCAAATTGGTGCAATCGGTTTAATCCTCTTACGTCTTTACCATAGCTACCTGCTTCTCTTCTGAAACATGGCGTATAGCCACAATTTTTTATTGGCAAATCGCTTTCTTTTAAGATCACATCGCGATATATATTTGTTATAGGAACTTCGGCCGTTGGTATCAAATACAAATTATCAATTTGCACATGATACATCTGTCCTTCTTTATCCGGTAACTGTCCGGTCCCGTAACCACTATCTTCATTCACCATAATTGGTGGCTGAACTTCCATATAACCGGCAGCTGTAGCTTTATCTAAAAAATAATTAATTAATGCGCGTTGCAGGCGGGCACCTTTTCCTTTGTAAACAGGGAAGCCTGCACCGGTTAGCTTTACACCTAATTCAAAATCGATCAGGTCGTATTTAGTAGTAAGTTCCCAGTGGGGCACCGACCCCGCAGGTAAATTTGGTTTTACGCCGTACTCAAGCATTACTTCGTTGTCTTCAGGAGTTTTACCAAGGGGCACGGTAAGATTTGGGATATTTGGAACAACAACTAATAAGTTTTGGATTTCTGCTTCTATGCTTTTTAATTTTTCGTCAAGCAGTTTTTCTTGTCTTTTTAATTCTGTTGTTGCGGCTCGAGCATCGTTTGCTAACTCTGGCTTTCCTGCTTTCATGAATTCGCCGATTTGTTTAGCCAACAAATTTGCTTCGGCTTTAATTGTGTCCCCTACTTTCTGTGAAACACGACGTGCGCTGTCCAATTCAATAACTTTATTAATGATGCTTTCAGCATCTTTAAAATTCTTAATAGCGAGGCGCTTCAGCACTTCTTCTTTATTATCGCGTATAAAATTTAATTGTAACATAAACTAATTATAAAAATAAAAGCCCGCCGAAAAACCGGAGGGCTTTTAATAATAAATATTAAGCGTTCGGGTTTTTCTTATGCTTGCGCAGGAACAACCGAAACGTACGATTTATCGTTTCTTTTCTTTTTGAAAACTACTGTACCATCAGTTAACGCAAACAAAGTGTGGTCTTTACCCATACCTACGTTTTCGCCCGGATTGTGTTTAGTTCCGCGCTGACGAACAATAATGTTTCCTGAGATACATTTTTCGCCACCGAAAATTTTAACGCCTAAGCGCTTGCTGTGTGATTCGCGACCGTTCTTTACTTTACCTTCGCCTTTTTTGTGTGCCATTTTATTTAAAATTTAGAGTTGCGATAACGCTTTACTCAGTTATTAATTTTATTATTTTGCTGCTGCTTTTTTAGTAGCTGCTTTTTTTGCTGGCGCCTTTTTAGCCGGAGCTTTCTTCTCTGCTTTTGGTGCGGCAACTTCTTTTACTTTTTTAGGAGCTTCGGTCTTAACTTTTTTCTCAACTTTAATTTCGTCTTTTAAGGTTTCGCCTTTTCCTAAAATACCTTGAACTAAAATCTGTGTAAAAGACTGGCGGTGGTTGTTCCATTTCTGGTAACCTTTACGGCGCAATTTCTTAAACACGATTACTTTGTCACCTTTGCGGTGCTCAATTACGGTGGCTGCTACTTTAGCGCCATCCACGGTAGGGTTTCCAACAGAAATTTTACCGCCATTGTCAATTAACAACACGCGATCAAATTCTACTTTTGCACCCTCGTTAGCCTCAAGGCGGTGAACGAATACTTTATTTCCTCGTTCCACTTTAAATTGTTGCCCGGCTATTTCTACAATTGCATACATGGGTTTCTTATTTTTAATTAATTAATTTGGGAGGGCAAATATAGGGCATTTTACCCGTTAAACAAACTTTTTTAACAATATTGGAGGTTTTGAACAATTGACTCGTTTTTTGGCTTATCTTTGGACATGGAAAACGGCAAATTAGTAATCTTTTCTGCGCCTTCCGGCTCAGGTAAAACCACTATAGTCAGACACTTACTAAAGGTGTTCCCTGATAGGCTGGCCTTTTCAATTTCAGCCACCAGCCGGCCAAAACGAGGAGTAGAAGAAAACGGAAAAGACTATCATTACCTAAGCGCCGAAGAGTTTAAGAAAAAAGTAGACGAAGGAGGGTTTTTAGAATGGGAAGAGGTGTACGCCGGCTTGTTTTACGGCACCTTAAAAAACGAAGTTGAAAGAATTTGGGCCGAAGGTAAAACCGTTATTTTTGATATAGACGTTGAAGGCGGATTAAATTTAAAAAATCAGTTTGGCGATAAGGCATTAGCTGTTTTTGTTATGCCCCCTAGCATAAAAATACTCGAAGAAAGATTAAAAACCAGAAGCACTGATAACCCCGAAAGTATTGCAAGAAGAGTTGCTAAGGCAGAAAAAGAATTAAAAACCGCTGAGCTTTTTGACACCTTCATACTCAATGAAAAGCTTGAAGAGGCTTTGGTAAAAGCAGAAAAGGTTGTCGGGGATTTTATTACCAATAAATAAAAAATCCCGCCTTCTGGACGGGATTTCAAATTAAATTTCGAACGGATTAAGCTGTTCCTGTTTTTCTAACGCCCGCTGTTTTCTTAACGCCTGCGCTTGTTTTTACATTTTTCCCTGTGTCTTTTGCGGTAGTTTTAGACGGAGTTTTTAATTTATCTGCCTTTACCGTTTTCGCTTCGTCGCCTTCTTTCTCTTTGTTTTCTTCCTTTTCCTTTAAATTACCTGTAGTTTGCAATAAGGTATACCAGCTAAAAAGTTTACGCATATTGCTTACATAAACGCGCTCTTTATCGTAATCAGGTAATATTTGCGCAAAATACGCCGTAATTTCTTTGTCGTCTGCTTTATGGCTAACACATGCCCCGCCCTTTTCTTTTTCAAAAATTGAAGTGATAATTTCTTCAATTGGTTTATCTTCACCTGTTGTATACATTCCAATATCTGATAATGTAGATACTTTTGTTGAAGAGTAAATGTTTGTGCGCTTTTTATCGCTAAGGCCCTCTATAATAATTCCGTTTTTAGATTGTGCTATTATTTTGAATAATCCCGGTTGGCCTGAAATAGATATTATACCTGTTAAATCAATCATATTTTAAAAATTGGATTACAAATGTAGTGTTTTTTACAGATTCTTAATGCGCTCGAAACAATTATCTATGTTTTTATACATCTTACTGAAAAACTGAAACCTTTGCTTTTCCGCTACCCCGCTAATTAAGGTACTTTTCTTGATAATGTTCTTCACCCAGTGTTCAGTTTCCTCACAAAACTCATGGTTATTTGTTGTAAGCGAGTTAAGTGTATTAAAAGTGATATAAGCGTATTTTGCCTCACCCATGGTTATGTATATACAATTAGTGCCTAATACAACCTCACTATTATAAAGCAATAAATTTTCATTAGGGCTACTTACAAGTTTTCTGCCGGTTTCTGCACAGTTTTCCAGGTATTGAGCCATTTTCCTAACCTCTTCAACTAACTCTAATGCGTCTTGTTTACTTTTAAAAACACCGCTCTCTGTATAAAACTCAATTTGCTTTAATACTGTAAGAATTGTTTCGTTAGTCCAAACTTCAACACTCGGTATACTTTGATATTCTGCTAGGGAACTCATTGCCAACTTAACCTGATGCTCAGGAATAACGCCAAATTCAAACTTTTTTCCCTGGTAATTCGGAACATTTAATACGCTCCGCTGCCAATAAAATAATTTGAATTGCGTTAATTTCTCGGTAAAGAAAGAATAGAACAAAGGCACTTCTTCGGCAATATATGTAATTTTTTTATCCTTAAAAGAAGCGATTGCCTTCACATGATTGTAAATACGATTGAGGTATTTATCAAAATTATCAGCATCATCGGTGAGCTTTGTATAAGTGAAAGTTACAGTATCGCCCAGATTAGCAAACACGCTATCTACAGAGATATTATATTTTTTAGTGAGTTTAAAAACTTCGTCAATGCTTAATTCTGTTTCTCCTCTGATTCTTCTATAGGCACTGTCGGTGCTAATTTCCAAAATTGAAGCAATTTCCTCTGCTAACCCCAGATTCGGCGGAAGGTTTTCTTTTAGTTTTTGAATAAAAACCATTTGAAGTGGCAAGGTTTTATTTGTTTTAGCCATAGTATAATACGGGTGATTTAATAATTAAAGGTATTGTTTTTAGCGAAAATAACAAGGGGAGGCTTGTTTTTTAGTAAAAAACGCAAATGTTCTATTCCGTCACCCATCAGATATCCTGCTTTTTTGCAATTAACCTCGCTTTAAATAAGTGAGTGGCGCTAATCCTTTTCTGTAGGCCCTTGCTTGGAATTAGTTTTGAAACATGAAAGCAAACAAACAAACCCTAAAACAAAATTCTTTAAAAGGAATTCTTTTTTCCGCATTTCTTGTATTGAATCTTTTTGCGCTTGCAAATAATGGTGGTAAATACTCTGCTCCAGAGATTAAAGAAAAATCGTTTTTTCATTCAACCATGTTCGCCAAAAAAAACGCGATGACCGAAAACAAAAAATGCTCCTTCCGGTTCTTTAATCCTTTTAAGAAAAGTATCCTTCCTTCTACATATGTAAGGTTTGTTCTTAAAAACAAAAAAGGTTCTTTTTTAAATATAAAAATCGGTTACATAAGTTAATTCCATAAATAGTCATTATGAAAAAACAATTACAAAAAACTCCAACTCAAATCGCCTTAGCTATTATGCTAGTATGTGGCTTGATAATTACCGGACGATTTATTAATAACAATTTCAAAGTCATGAATATTGAAATTCAAGCCAACCAAGAAACAGCCCCTTCCTTTTTTAATCTTTTCTACTAAATCTATGAAATATGCATTTATATTACTCGCAACAATAACCATAGGGTTTTCGTGCAAAAAGGATGAATCTATAAAGCCAATGCCGGATTCATATTATCATTTAGCTGATACAGACGAAAGAATTGGGCAGACGCTTCGATTTATTTGTGTTGGTGGTGATACTGTTTTCTCAGACACATTAATTCTTACGCTTCAATCGATTTCGCTCTCCATATCAAAAACAGAAATGTTTTGTTACGGTTTTAATTATCCCGTTTGGTCACATAAAAACTTAATTATTTCCGCTGAAGATGCGGCTCAGCTTAAGACATTAAATTTCACAAATGAAGATTGCAAATCGGCTTATTTCAAATTAACCAAATAAAATGAAAGGTTCAACAGTTTTTTTAACCGGAGCGGAAGGTTTGCTTGGCAACCACGTTACGCGCGAGTTAATTTCCCGCAACAATCATGTTAAAGTGCTTATTGAATCCGGAAAATCAAACAACACATTAGTCGGCTTAGAAAACATGACTTTTTGCTACGGCAATATTCTCGACGCGAAATACATTGAACGCGAAACAAGGGACTGTAATTATATTATTCATGCTGCAGCCAGCATCAGTGTTTACCCCTCAAAGAATCCCCTTGTGCAAGAGATTAACTTCACTGGTACAAAAAATATTATTTCGGCTGCCATAAAGAATAAAACAAAAAAAGTAATTCACGTTGGTAGTGCTAATAGTTTCGGATTCGGCACTTTAATGTACCCCGGAAATGAAACAACTCCGTTTAATTGCGGAAAATTTAATCTTGACTATATTGATAGTAAATATTTGGCGCATCAGGAAGTTCTTAATGCAATTAAAACCTATTCGCTGCCCGCAATAGTTGTTTGCCCCACGTTCATGCTTGGCAAATACGATTCAAAGCCCGGATCAGGTGCGCTCGTGGCGTCCATATATAATAAATCCCTGCCCGGATATTCGAAAGGCGGTAAAAACTATATTTATGTGAATGATGTTGCCGTTGCTATTGTTAATGCTCTAGAGCTCGGCAGAATTGGCGAATCATACATTTTAGGCCATCAGAATTTAACTTATAAAGATGCTTTCGAGTTAATTGCAAGAACCATAGGTGTAAAAGCTCCTTCACTAGGAATTCCAAAATGGATTATCACTCTTTACGGTGGCGCGAACCAATTTATTTGCGAACTTCTTAACAAAACGCCAAGAGTTACATATTCAATCGCAAGAATTAGTAATGAAACTTTTTATTATGATTCAAGTAAAGCAGTGAACGAATTAAAACTCCCGCAAACACCAATTGATGTGGCGGTGAAAGAATGTTTTGAGTGGTTGAAAGAAAACAATTTATTAAACCATAAATGAACTACACTTTTAAAAATAAAATTGCCGTTGTAACCGGGTCCGGCAGTGGTATAGGAAGGGAAACCGCATTACAGCTTTGTAAACATGGCGCCAGTGTTATTCTGAACGGGAGAAACGAATCAAAACTGCAACGGGTACAAAAAGAATTTAAAAGTTATGGCTTTCATGTAGATTACTGCGTTGCCGATATTACCAATCATCACGATTGCTGTTGACTAACTGACTTTGTGATTCAGAATTTTGGGAAAATTGATTTTGTAATAGCTAACGCCAGTATTAGCATGAATGGCAGGTTTGAAGATACAAAACCCCATTACTTTAAATCGGTAGTTGATAGCAACATTTATAGTGTTGTTATGCCATTGTTTTCTTTCCTCCCTCATTTGAAAAAATCGAATGGTAGTTTCACTATTATTAGCTCAATAGCGGGTTTGTTTGGAGTGCCTACGGCTTCTGCTTATTGCATGGGGAAAATGGCATTAACAGCTTTGCATCAGTCCTTGTGTGCAGAATTAAGCAGGTATAATGTTCATCTGGGAATTATTTATCTGGGGTTTACCGAAAATGATGCTGACAAAAAAACACTGGCCGCCGATGGAACATTAATGTTGGTTCCTAAGCGTATTAAATTTATACAGTTATCGCAACGGTATACTGCCAACGCGATATTAAATATGATATTTAAGCGGAAAAAAAAGTCAGTACTTTCGTTAACCGGAAAGCTAACCAATACACTATCTCGAATAGCTCCTTACATTATTCAAGCTCTCGCAAAAAAGTCAGAGCTAAAACGAGGTTAACTTAGTTTATTTAAGCTCTTTTACCGTAACCTTTAGTTCATTAGGGGTAACAGATATAACGGTAAGCTCAGAAGGACAACCATCGTTCCCGAAGTTCAAAACAATCTTATTTGGCGCCGTATTGTTCCAGCTTCCTTTTAAATGGTTTTGGTGGTTAGAACACCACTTAGAGAAATCAAGTTCACATACGTTTGCTTTGTTTAATGTTAGTTTAGAGTATTCCATTCCTATAACGTCTAATCCCGGTACATTAACATACTGCGTTGTTTTAAAAACAACAACATCTCCCTTGGAATCATGAGGAGATTCGTACCAGGTGTTAATAAACGTATTTACTCCATTGTTTGTTTTTGCATTGTTTTGCGCATTCGAAACAAACGCAAATAAAAATAGCGCTAATGTGATTAGTTTTTTCATGTTCTGTAAATTATTTAATTAATGTAACATGTCCTTTTAATTCGTGGGCTTTGCCCGATACGTTGGTGAGGTTTATTAACCAGGTGTAGGTGCCCTCCTCGCAGG
>Ga0154020_10000250_pt1 | contig 64201 bp, 47 predicted proteins | sample Klosneuvirus_201_FD_109709 | JGI IMG/M metagenome (GOLD analysis project Ga0154020, IMG submission 109709) | Active sludge microbial communities from wastewater, Klosterneuburg, Austria - Klosneuvirus_20160825_MG | ecosystem: Engineered > WWTP > Aerobic digester > Activated sludge | place...
CCAAACCCATTGCCGGTATTGACCGGGTGGAGTTTAGCAACCGCACACAGGGCAGCAAACAAAACAGCTGGGCCTGGCTGTTTAGCAGCGGAGACAGTTTGTGGGGCCAAAACGCTTCGTTTTTGTTTCAGGAGGCCGGCACCTTTCCCGTGGCCCTGATGGTGAGCAACGAGTGGAATTGTTTGGATACGGTGATTAAAGCAGTGAATGTGCTGGAGGATTTTGCCTTGTACGTGCCCAATGCCTTTACACCCAATGGCGATGGTTTAAACGATGTGTTTCGTCCGGCCGGCACCGGTTTACATAATTACCGTTTGGAAATTTACAACCGCTGGGGCCATACCCTGTTTGTGACGGAAGATTTTTTGCAGGGCTGGGATGGGTACTTTAAAGGGGAACCCAGCCAGGAGGATGTGTATTCTTACAAAATCATTTACAGCCTCGAAGGCGGTAAAACCTTTGAAAAAACCGGCTGGGTGATGTTGGAGAGGTGAGTTGGAAGGAAGCCACTAATTGCACGAATTACACGAAGAGAGGCAAGATTTCACGAATTGTTAATTAGTTGAGAAAGCTTAAAATTCTATGCTTTCTAAAACCGTCTTTTAACTTTAAAAAAACCAAAAATTTGATTACCAGCATTTTAAATTTGATTTTCGAAAAATTAACATTTCAATGTTATAACATTTAATGTTATTACATATATTTGTATCTCAAAACTAAACCCATGAAAAAACTATTTATCAGCACCGCTTTGCTTCTTACAGGATTGACAAACGCGCAAACCACTTGGAAAGTTGACAATTCACACTCCAAACTCGGCTTCACAGTTACCCACGCTATGGTGAGCGAAGTGGAAGGCAAATTCCGCATTTACAACGGCGAAGTGAGCTCCAAATCAGATTTGGATTTTACCAACGCAAGCATTTCGTTTACCGCCGACCCCTCTTCCATTAATACTGAAGATGAAAAACGCGATGGTCACTTAAAAAGTCCTGACTTTTTTGATGTGGCCAAATACCCTAGCATTACCTTCAAAAGCGTGAGCATGAAACCAACCGGCAAAGGCAAAACCGCCTATGAACTGGAAGGTGACCTGACCATGCACGGTGTGACCAAGCGTGTGAAACTGCTTGCCATTGGCGCCCTTACTACAGTAAAAGATCCTTGGGGAAACATCAAATACGGTTTTAAAGTAACCGGTGTTATCAACCGCAAAGACTTTGGCTTGAACTGGAACGCTGTTCTTGAAGCCGGTGGTGTTATCGTAAGCGAAGAAGTAACCCTGAACATTAACATCGAATTGAACAAAGCTTAAGAATTTATTTATATTTAGCCTCCGGATTAAAGCACCGGAGGCTTTTTTTATGTCATTAGAAGACGATATTCAGCAGCGTTCCTTTCGTAACCTGCAACACAAAGCAACTGTAAACCTACTTTATACCATCAGTTGGCTCAACAGTCAAATCAGTCCCTATTTTAAAGATTCAGGCATTACCTCACAGCAATTTAATGTGCTGCGTATTTTGCGTGGACAAAACGGAAAACCTTGCTCGCTTAAGGTGATTAAAGAACGCATGCTCGATCGCATGAGCGATGCTTCGCGGATTGTGGACAAACTCGTGGCCAAAGGTCTGGTAAATCGATCAACCAGCGATGAGGACCGAAGAAGTGTTGACCTGACGATCTCCGACAAAGGACTGGAACTCCTCAAAAAACTTGATTTTGTGGATGATGCCGGGGTTGAGGTGTTCAAAAAACTGAACGAAGCAGAACTCCAATCCCTCAACGAACTGCTGGATAAATTAAGAGGCAGCTCAAAAAGAAAGCACTGAAAAACCTGAATTTATGGTGCTGAAATATTGCTATTTTTGCCCCTTATGAGTAAGGACAAAAAAGCACGCCCCTCCACTGCAAGCGCCTCTGCCACCCCATTTTTAAAATTTGAAAATTGGGCCAGCAAAAACGAGCAAAAAATCTTTTACACCTTACTGAGCCTTTGTGTTTTTCTCAGTCTCATTTCTTTTAACGCCCGCATCAGTGAGGCCCACGACGACGCCCTTTACCTTGAAGGGGGCTGGCGATTTGTAAACGAATTTCCGAATTACTTTTATACCCAAAATGCCCCCCTCTACCCTCTATTTCTAGGGGTTCTAATCAAACTCATGGGTTTTAAACTCATTGTGTTTAAACTCATTTCTCTGGTGTTAAATGCCCTGGGTTTTGTTCTGTTTTTCAAAGCCTTCAAAGGCCGTTTGCCTTACATGATTTTTCTGCCAGTGGCTTTTTTCCATGCCAGCAATTACCTCATTATGTATTACGCAAGCATGACCTTTACTGAGGCTTTTTATTTTTTCCTTCAGGGTTTGTTTTTTTTCACTGCAGGCAAGGTCATTGATTTGCTTGAAAAAAACACTCCGGAATTAAAGTCCCAGTACAAACTATGGCTGCTTTTTGGATTGAGCCTGTTTTTAATAAGCACCGCCAAAAGTTCCGCCATTGTTGTGATTCCGGCTGTGGTGCTATATTTTATCATTCAAAAGAACTGGAAAGCCCTTGGCTATTCGGTGGGGGCCTACCTTGTGTTTAAATTGCTTTATGAACTCATTGTAAAAAGCATTTGGGCGGCACAAAACCAATTTGCAGGTCAAAGTAAAATCCTTTTGCAGAAGGATCCTTACGATATCAGCAAAGGCAATGAGGATGCAGCGGGTTTTATTCAGCGATTTGTTGATAATACCAATCTTTCGTTAAGTAAACGCTTTTATCAAATACTTGGCTGGCGCGATGAAAACAGCGTGGAAGTATATGGTTTAATAACGCTTCTAACGCTGAGTTTAATCTTATTTGGTTTCTGGAAATTGTACAAAAAAGGCAATAAACTGTTGGTGCTCGCCACTTTATTCAGCGGTGCACAATTGGTGCTCTCCTACCTTATTCTTCAAACCCGCTGGGACCAACCCCGCATCACTTTGGTGCTCATGCCGGTGTTATTAATGCTCATACTCTACGCGTTTTACGCTTTCACCAACAACAAAGGCATTGGCCCTACCATTTATCTGGTGGTGGTGGTAATGATGTGTGGTTCGGTTTTGCTTTCCTCCCTGAAACGCGGCACCAAAAACATCCCCATTGTAAAAAAGAACTTGCAGGGCGATAAATACTACGGCTACACCCCCGACTGGCAAAACTTTCTAAAATGCAGCGAATGGTGTGCCGATAGTTTACCGGCAAGCAGTCTGGTGGCCAGCCGAAAAGCGCCCATGAGTTTTGTGTATGGCAAGGGCAAAAAGTTTTTTCCCATCTATTCGGTGATCAAAAAAGATTCGGCCACCAACCAATCCAATCCGGATAGTGCTTTGGCTTTCTTTAAAGAGAAAAAAGTCACCCACATCATGCTGGGCACTTTGCGATTGGACCCGAACAACCCCGGAAATGGTTTTATCAATACCGTGCACAACATCGCTGCTCCTATTGCTGAAAAATACCCTGAAAAACTAAAACTGGTGCACATCGAAGGGCAGTTTGAAGAAGCCGCTGTTTATGAGATTGTGTATTAATTCCTTTTATCAAAACCAAGCCAAATGTCCTTTAGCATAAAATTCGGCAACTTATTATACAAAAATGCGTTTTGGCTTTACCGTCCCCTGTATGCCATTTTTAAAAACCGTCAAGACCAGTTTGAAATTGAACTTTTAAAAAAACACCTTAAGCCAGGTGATGTGGTGTTGGACATTGGCGCCAACATTGGCTATTACGCGGAACTGATCTCTAAATTGGTAGGAGAAAAAGGTCGGGTGCATTGTTTTGAGCCCGACGGCACCAACTTTAAACACCTTCAGAACAATTGCGGGAAAATTTCCAACCTTTTACTGAACAACAAAGCCGTTGGACCTAAAACCGAAAAGCTAAAAATTTACACCTCTAAAAACCTGAATGTGGACCACCGCACCTATGAACCCGAAGACTACGATGCGGTTTTAGAAATTGATGCTGTGAGTGTTGACGACTATTTAGAAGGCAAAAACCAGCAGGTTCAGCTTATTAAAATGGACATACAAGGTTTTGAAATGCAGGCAGTGCAAGGCATGAAAGACACACTGAAAAATAATCCGGGTCTAAAGATCATTTCCGAATTTTGGCCTTATGGTTTGCGTAAAGCCGGAAGTTCGGCCCTGGCTTATTTTGAATTTCTGAGACAAAATGGATTTACGGTTCAACTTTTAAAAAACAATGCCCTTGAAACCTTAAACGAGGAGAAAGTAAAAACCTTGGATGATTTGGGCGAAGCAATCTATTTTAATATTCTGGCTCAAAGAACCCATGTTTAAAAAATACAAGATAGCCTTCGACCTTGATGACCCGCGCACTACACTGGCCCATCGAGACATTATACTCGGAAAAAAATATTTGAAGCGCTTGTACGAAGATTGGTACAAAAGTATGTTTGCTGAGATGGGAGAATTGAGCAAGGGCAAGGTATTGGAGATAGGTTCGGGCGGGGGATTTTTAAAAGAGCTTTATCCGCAGGTGATCACAAGCGATATTTTAGCCCTGCCCAATGTGGACAAGGTGTTCAGCGCCGAAGAATTGCCTTTTCTGGACAATGAACTCAGTGCCATTTGTATGCTAAATGTGTTTCACCACATTCCAAATCCCCACAACTTTTTGAAAGAAGCTCAACGTAGCCTGGTAAAAGGGGGGAAAATTGTGATGATAGAACCTGCGAATTCCGCGCTGGGACGTTTTATCTACAAAAGGTTTCACCACGAGCCTTTTGATGAAAAAGGGGGTCGTGAAATTCAGGCCGGCAATCCGCTTTCGCATAGCAATCAAGCTTTACCTTACATTTATTTCGAACGGGATCTGGAACTATTTAAAAAGGAATACCCTCAGCTGCGTATTGTTTCGGTGAAGTACCATTCACCTTTATCCTATGTAATAAGCGGTGGTGTTTCGCGCTCGGCCATGTTGCCTTACTTTTTATACCCAGTGGTAAAATTTAAGGAGTGGTTACTTTCCCCTTTTTCGAAGCAGCTTGGTTTGTTTTGCACTGTGGTTATAGAAAAGGTGTAATCCAACTCATTTTTTGGATTAATCAATTAAAGCCTGCGGCTTGTGTCGCATTTGTTACACACTCTGGCGCGAATGTAATTTACCTTTATTAAATAAATTGATTCAGATGAAATTACCATTAAGACTATTCGTGCTTTTTTTATTACTTCTCCTGCCATCAGCACGCGCTTTTTCTCAGACAGCCCCATTTCAAATGGCCATGCAGTCATTCAGCATCAATGGCTTAGGTGGCTTACAATCGTATGCCTGGGGGCAGCACAATGGTAAATGGCTGATCATTGGCGGGCGTTTGGATGGCTTACACCGCAGGCAACCCTTTGCCGCTTTTGATCTTGCTGGGCATAACACGCAACTTATAGTAGTAGACCCTGTGTCGCAACAAAAATGGTCGGCTCCACTTAGCTCCTTACCCATCGGCATGCAGGAACAATTCAGTTCTACCAATATGGAATTTCATCAGGAGGGAGATTATCTTTATTTACTGGGCGGTTATGGTTATAGTGCTTCTTCATTGGATCACATCACCTTTCCGAACCTGAGTGCTGTTAAAGTACCGGATGTAATAAACGCCATAATCAATTCCAATGCATTTAACAGTTATTGCAGGCAAATAACCGATACTATGTTTGCTGTAACAGGGGGCGTTTTAAACAAAATCAATACCACCTATTACCTTACCGGTGGGCAAAAGTTTATGGGCAGATACAATCCTACCGGCCCAAATCATGGTCCGGGATTTGTTCAACTGTACACCAATGCCATTCGAAAATTTAAAATTAACGACAATGGCGTAAGCTTATCAGTTACACACCTTCCATCAACAGTAGATGCTGTGAATTTGCACAGAAGGGATTATAATGTGGTGCCACAAATTTTGCCAACAGGAGAAGAAGGAATCACGGCATTTTCAGGCGTGTTTCAGGTGGGGGCTGACTTGCCTTATTTAAATTGTGTGAATATTGATAGCATGGGATACAACGTGAATAATGCCTTTGCACAATACTATAACCATTATCACTGCGCCAGAATTCCGCTATACAGCGCCACTCAAAATCAAATGCACACGGTGTTTTTTGGTGGAATAGCTCAATATTATGATAGCTTAGGCACACTGGTTCAGGACAATAATGTGCCTTTTGTTAAAACCATTGCCCGTGTGAGCAGGAATGCAAACGGAATCATGTCGGAATACAAATTACCCATTGAAATGCCTGCTTTGTTGGGTGCCGGTTCAGAGTTTATACCTGTTGAAGGTTTGTCGCATTACGCGAATGATGTATTAAAGTTGGATGATTTTACGGCAGACACCACCTTGCTAGGTTACGTTTTCGGGGGGATAAGTAGTTCTGCTGCCAATGTATTTTTTTCGAATGCAGGCATGCCAAGTATTGCGAGTGGTCAAATTTTCAAAATCTACCTGATTAAATCTTCTCTTGTGGGACTGGATGAACTAAATGTTCAAAGCACCGGCACGCTTCATTTGCAGGTTTCGCCCAACCCGAACAATGGTGAATTTTTGATTCGATTCAATGTCGATAACTCTGAACCATTAACATTAAGTATTTTTAATGCCAATGGTGAAATAATGGATAAAAGCATTTTAAAATCCATAAAAATTGGAGAAAATGCCATCAAGAAAAAAATTCAGGGCCTCTTAAAGGGTGGTGTGTATTTTATCGTGTTAGAAAGTCCTTATGAAAAAGCTTCACAAAAAATTATTTTAGAACCTTGAATGAACTAAATTAAGCTTTGAAATAATGCAGTAAATACACATACATGAGCAATATTGAAAACAAAATCAACAAAGACCTCATACTTCGGGAAAAACTGGCCTTACAACGCACGGTATTGGCCAATCAAACTACATTGCTTTCATTCCTGAGAACCTCACTGTATTTTTTGGTAGCAGGTTTAAGCTTGAGAAGTTTGCTGAAATTAGAAAACAGTCTGGCTCTAGAAACAGTACTATTTCTTGTATCTGTCGGCACTCTTGTGTTCGGCATTTGGAATTTTTATAAACACAAAGCTCTCATACTTAAAAGTGAAGTGCACATTGGAAACTTTAAAACAGAATACCTGGAAAAATAAGTATGCAAGAGGCGTTTTGGAACAATAGATATGGCGCAAAAGACTACGCCTACGGAAAAACAGCGAACGATTTTTTAAAAAAACAAAAGTTTGTCCCAGGCAGTCAGGTACTTTGTTTGGCTGAAGGAGAAGGCAGAAACGCTGTTTATCTGGCAGAACAAGGCCATCAGGTAACAATGATCGATTATTCTCCAGAAGGAATAAAAAAAGCCAAACAACTGGCCAAGGAAAAAGGAGTTGAAATAAATGCGCTTTGTTTAGACCTTTCCTCTTATCAAATAGAGTCCAATGCCTGGGATGCCATAGTCATTATATTTGGGCATTTTCCACCCGAGATACGTGAACACCTTCATGCGCAAATTTTCAAAGCCCTTAAACCCGGAGGTCAACTTGTTCTTGAAGCTTACTCAAAGGAACAATTGCAATACAAAACCGGTGGTCCTGAAAATTTAAACATGCTATATTCTGAAACAGAGTTAAAGTCTGACTTTAAGGATTTTTCGTCCTTAACAATAAACATGCTCACCCGTGATGTTATTGAAGGACACTACCACAAAGGCAAAGCTTCTGTTATTCAGGTAAAAGGGTTCAAATAAGTCCTCCTTTTCCCTACCCTACCTAAAGCATCCCTATTTTCAACCTATTAAGTGCTCCTTTTGTTTGCTTAATAAATGACTTTCGTCATTATCCACCCTTGTGTGCTAATTGTTACCGTTTCCGCTCAACCATTTTATAAACTTTGGACTAGGGCTTTTCAGAACCAAAGCCTCTCCTGAACGTAATTATCAATTTAAACCTGCAGTCATGAAAAACCATTACCAGATCCTGATCATCGGAGGTGGAAACGCCGGCCTCTCAGTGGCCTCTCAACTTCTGATCAAAAATTCCAAACTGGATATCGGAATCATTGAGCCCTCCGATAAACACTATTATCAACCAGCCTGGACCCTTGTTGGAGGAGGTGTATTTGATGTTCTAAAAACAGAAAGAACGGAAGCCTCAGTGATGCCAAAAGGAGTGGATTGGGTGAAAGATCAGGTTATTGGCTTCGAACCTGAAAAAAACACGGTAATGCTTGGCAGCAAAGCGGTGCTGAGCTACGATTACCTTGTTGTTGCTCCGGGTATTCAACTGAATTGGAAAGATGTAAAAGGGCTTGAAGATACCCTTGGAAAAAACGGGGTGACTTCGAATTACAGTTTTAAACATGCCCCCTATACATTTGAACTAATCAAAAATCTAAAAAAGGGGAAAGCCATTTTTCATAATCCCCACACCCCCGTTAAATGCGGAGGCGCACCGCACAAGATCATGTATTTGGCTGCCGACTATTTCAGAAAACACGGTGTGCTAAAAGACATTAGTATTCAGTACTGGAGTGGGGGCACCAAACTGTTCGCCATTCCTACCTATGAACAAACCCTGTTACAAGTGGTTAAACGAAATAATATTCAACTCAATTTTTTTCAAAGGCTGGAAGAAATTGACGCTGCGAACAAACGCGCGAGATTTGTTGGTTTTGGTGAAAACAACAAAAACATTGAAACCTGGGTGGAATACGATATGATTCACGTCACTCCTCCGCAATCAGCCCCAGATTTTATAAAATCCAGTCCAATCGCTAATGAAGCCGGATGGGTGGATGTGGATAAAAACACACTGCAGCATCCGCGTTTCAAAAACATCTTTACATTGGGAGACGCTTCAGGACTACCCACATCCAAAACCGGGGCTGCTATACGCAAACAAGCTCCTGTTTTGGTCGCCAATCTTTTATCAGTTATGGCAAACAAAGCGCCAAGTGCCAGTTATGGTGGTTATTCTTCTTGCCCTATTATTACAGGTTATGGCAAACTGGTACTGGCTGAATTTGATTACAACAATGTTCCCACAGAAACCTTTCCTTTCGATCAGAGCAAGGAACGCTGGAGCATGTATCAGCTGAAAGCAAAAGTATTGCCCTGGCTGTACTGGAATAAAATCCTAACCGGAAAAATGTGATTCAACCATACTTCCTGACGAATATCAGTTTTATAGAGTAACAAATGTTGCCGATTAAAATCCATTCCATCCCGAACTTTGACTTAATCAATTAACTAAATCCTAACACCATGAAAGTAGAACAAATTTATACCGGCTGCATTGCACACGCAGCGTATTACATTGAAAACAATGGAGAGGCTGCTATTTTTGATCCATTGCGCGAAGTGCAACCCTATATCGAGCGTGCAAAAAAGGACAATGCCAAAATTAAATACGTTTTTGAAACACATTTTCATGCCGATTTTGTGAGTGGTCACCTCGATTTAATGAAAAACGCAGGGGCTGAGATTGTTTTTGGTCCAACTGCTAAACCTGCCTATAAAGCAACTGTTGCCGAAGACAATCAGGTTTTTAATGTTGGTAAGTATAAAGTGAAGGTGATACACACGCCAGGTCATACTATGGAGAGTACCACTTATCTCCTGATTGATGAGAAGGGAAAAGAACACGGCATCATTACCGGCGACACCTTATTCATTGGTGATGTGGGTCGCCCCGATTTAGCACAACACGTGATTGCCGATTTAACTCAAGAAAAATTGGCTGCACATTTATATGATTCCCTAAGAAACAGAATTATGCCCTTAAGTGATGATTTAATTGTGTATCCGAATCATGGTGCAGGAAGTGCCTGTGGTAAAAACATGAGTAAAGAAACCACAGACACCTTAGGAAATCAGAAAAAGGTGAATTACGCCCTGAACCCTAAACTGAGCAAGCCAGAATTCATAAACGTTCTGCTTGAAGGTTTAATGCCTCCTCCGGGTTATTTTCCTCAGAATGTACTGATGAACATTAAGGGATACGAAAGTTTTGATACTGTGAAAGAAAAGGGATTGCGCGCACTAACAGTAGAAGAATTTGAAGTGGCTGCCAATGAAACCAGGGCCTTGATTATTGACACCCGCGACCCACAAACATTTTCGAAAGGATTTATTCCCAACGCTATAAATATTGGCATTGATGGAAGTTTTGCCACCTGGGTAGGCACTTTGGTGCCCAGCGTAAATCAAGAACTGTTGATCGTAGCGGAGCCAGGAAGGGAAGAAGAAGTGATTACCCGCCTTTCGCGCGTAGGTTACGACCATGCACTTGGCTATCTGAAAGGGGGTTATCCGGCCTGGAAAGATGCCGGCAAGGAAAGTGATGAAATAATCTCCGTTAGCGCTGAGGATCTCGTGAGCATCATGCAGAAAGAAAAGGTAAACATTCTGGATGTTAGAAAATTGAGTGAACATTACAGTGAACACATCATCAACTCGATAAACGCACCCCTGGATTCCATCAACAATAGCATGGCCTTAATTGATAAAAACAAAACCTATTATGTACACTGTGCAGGAGGTTATCGTTCCATGGTTTTTATTTCCATACTAAAGGCCAGGGGCTTCAACAATCTGGTGGACGTAAAAGGAGGCTTTACTGAGATTAAAAAATCAGACAAGTTTAAACTCAGTGAGTACGTTTGTCCAACGACGATGCTTTGACGAACAGAATCCGCAGGGTATTGAATGACATAAATCAGTAAAATAAGCGTCACAGGTTCTAGCTATTGTCACAGAACGGGGCGAACTTGGTACCAAAAAAAAATAACAATCACCTAAAAAATAAACAACATGAAAAATTCAACTCTCATTGCAATTGCCCTTCAATTAAGCGCAATTTCATTCTTTGCTCAGGAAAAAGTTCAGGAACAGAAGCAAGATCAGGTTCAGGAGCAAAAACAAGACCAAATACAGGAGCATCTGATGCTAAAAGATGGTAAAATGTACCGCATCAGAAATCAGGAACAGGTTGAACTGAAAGAAAAAGTTCAGCTACAAAATGGGACTACAGTAAATCCGGATGGCACCTACACCCTGAAAGACAAAAAACAAAAGCAATTAAAAAATGGAGAGTGTATGGACATGCAGGGTAACATGTACAAATCACAGGAGAAAATGATGCAGAAAAAAGCTGAAGGAAATAAAGGAAAAGCCAAGGAAAAAGGTGGCGATAAAGACAAAGGAAAAGGTGGAGATGGTGGCGGAAAAGGTGGCAATGGTGGCGGACAAGGTGGCGGAAAATAAGCCTTTCTCATAAAATTAGGAACGGCGATTGGCTCATTGGCTGGTCGCCTTTCTTTTTGTTTTAATTTTAAGTATGACAAACAAAAGATTCATACCAAGCAGTTTCCTGATGTTTATATGCTTTGGGTTTGGTTCGGGTCTCTTTGCCCAAACGTTTAAAAATCCAATCAGGGACTCTAGTAGAAGCGAGGCTTCTGAGTTTAGGATTGGTTTAAGATACACAAGCGACTATTTGTTCATGGGTCGCTCCGACTCATTAGCTGCGCCCTATTTGTCTCCAAGTATTGCCTACATACATAAATCAGGGTTTTTCATCAACACGTCCTTGTCTTACCTTACCGTTAAAGAACAGGCCCGTATCGATATGTTTAAAGTAAGTGGTGGTTACGACTATTCTAAAAATAATTTTGAAAGCGGTGTGTCGCTCACACAATATGTATTTAGTGACGAAAGTTTTGCCGTTCAGTCAGAAATGTCAACCTATCTGTATGCTTATGTTGGGTACGATTTTAATGTAGTGATGGTGTATGTGGATGGGAGTTTAGGGTTTAGCGAACAAACGGATGCCTTTATTGGTGCCGAAATTAACCACAGCTTTTATGCTTTTAAAAACAAACTGCGCATCATTCCGGCTCTTTATATGAACGCTGGTACTCAAAATTATTACACAGAATATTATAACAACAGAAGCAGTCAAACCGGTTCCGGAAAAGGCAAAGGAGCACAATCGTCCGCCACAGGATACTCCCAGACATTAGAAACACAAAAGTTTCAAATTTTGGATTATGAAGCCGATTTTCAGTTGATTTACCACCTGAATCAATTTAAATTTTATGGCTCTGTCACCTGGGCGTTTCCGGTGAATCCATACACGATTACAAACGCAACTGGAACCTATACGGAACAATTGAACAATGACTTTTATTGGTCGACAGGGATCCGTTATACGTTCAAGTAAAGTATATCTAGATTCACCCTTAATAGCAATCAACAGGCAGAATAGTATTTAAAATTAATTTTTAATACTTGCATTCCGCTTTTGCATTTCATACTATCAATAATCCTAAATTATACGACTCACTTTGACTTCGAGCGCTATTCTCTTCTCCACTAAAATTTCCTAGATAAAAAAACCGACTGAAATCAATTGTTTCGAGCCGGTTTTTACATGAATATATTTTACTTTACTTTTTCAGTATTTGTTTTAATACTGTTTCCTTAGCAATTTTTTTGGTGCAGAAAAACCAATCGTAGCACTTGGTGTTCTCATCTTTGCTTTCCATTCTTTCTTTGGCCACACCGCATGAGCCAGCAGTTGGAACTATGACTTCATCTCCGGGTCTCCAATCAGCAGGGGTAGCCACATTAAACTCATCTGCAGTTTGAAGAGCCAGAATTACTCTGTACAATTCATCAAAATTACGGCCTAAACTCAAAGGGTAATAAATAATGGTTCGAATGATTCCTTTTGGATCAATCACAAATACGGCACGAACCGCTTTGGTATTGCTTTCACCGGGCATCATCATGCCATATTTTGTGGCCACTTCCATGGTGATGTCTTCAATGAGCGGAAAATTTACTTCCACATTTTTCATGCCTTTGTATTCAATCTTCTCCTTAATGGTCCGCAACCAGGCAATGTGGCTGTACAAACCATCAACAGATAAACCTACCAATTTACAATTGGCCTCGTTGAATTGTTTTTCCATTGTAGCAAAAGTCATAAACTCTGAAGTACACACGGGCGTAAAATCAGCCGGATGGCTGAATAAAATTACCCAGCTTCCTTGGTAATCCATTGGAAAATTAATTTCACCTTGTGTGGTGATGGCCTTAAATTCAGGTGCTTTTTCACCTATGCGAGGCATCGCATAATGCGGTTGTTTGTTTTCCATTTGTTCCATAGCAATTTGTTTTTCTGTTCTCAAAGCTAGGCTAACTAAAGACAGGTATCGGTAACAAATGTCACTGATGGAGCTGATAAAAGTAACTTTAAGTGTTTAATTAACATAAAAATGGTCGAGGCGCTGTGCTATACCTAAGACCCATTCATATTACTGTATACAAAAAGCACCAGTGATTTATGAAATTGTTTAAAGCAAAGCGGTTAAAAATCATTACTTTATTCGGTGAGCAATACAATCCTTGACAAATTTTTCTTTTGCATTGTTGACGGCATATACTTCCGCCTTATTTATCCACGCTGGATCTTCTAAGGGACATTCAGGAAAAAACGGCCATGGTTTTGCCTCAGAAAAAAAAATCAGGGGAAAAGTTATTTCCAATTTGAGAACCTTGAATTTTTCAGAGGGCTTCGCGTTCGTTTTTGGTATCAGTCCTCCAGATTATACCCAGCCTTTGTGCGAGATTCTAGGGATTTGGATTAGCTAAAATCCACCCAATTCAATACATTTGCAGCCTGTATTTTGGAAACAACGAAACAAGACTATTTTAACCGCATTGCCTCTAAGCGTAAAAACCGTTTTTTGAGTGCTTATTACTGGAATGAGATCAGCGATTACCTGAATTATTTCTCACATCAGGATACTTCTGTGTTGGAGGTGGGTTGTGGAAATGGCGATTTGCTGGCCAAAATTCAGGGTTCTAAAAAAACAGGTATCGATTCCAGCGAAAATTACATTGCCTGGGCTAAAGAAAAACACGCTGATAAACAAATCGAATTCCTGCTCATGGATGCCAATAACATTCAACTTGAGCAGACATACGACCTTATCATCATCTCCAACCTCATTGGCTTTGTGGATGACATACAGCATGTGTTTGAAGAAGTAAAAAAATGCTGTCACCCCAATACCAAGGTGATTGTGCAGTATTACAATTCCATTTGGGAACCCCTCATTAAACTGTCGGAAACCCTGGGATTAAAACAAAAAACACCTACTCAAAACTGGCTCAGCACCCGCGACATCAACAACCTGCTTTATGTGTCGGGGTTTGATGTGTACCGCAACAACAAACGTCTTATTTTTCCGTTTTACGTCCCCGTACTTTCTTTTTTGCTCAACAAATACCTGGCGAAGTTCCCGGTGTTTCGTTTTTTCAGTTTCAACATTTACAGCTTTGCCAAACCTTTGTCGGAAGAAAGGTTTGAGGACTATGATCAAAAATATTCCACTACGGTGGTAATCCCTGCCCGCAACGAAAGCGGCAATATTGAAAACGCCATTCTGAGATTACCCAATTTCGGGAAACACACCGAAATTATATTTGTGGAAGGCAACAGCACAGATGATACCTGGGAAAAAATTCAGGAAATCAAGAAAAAATACGCCAACACTCACGATATTAAAATTGCCCAGCAAAAAGGCAAGGGTAAGGCCGATGCAGTGAGAGAGGGGTACAAAATCGCAACCGGCGATATTTTAATGATCTTAGATGCCGACTTAACCGTACCGCCCGAAGACCTTCCTAAATTTTACAACGCCATAGCTGGCGGCAAAGGGGATTTTATCAATGGCACCCGTCTGGTTTACCCTATGGACAAAGAGGCCATGCGTTTTTTGAATTACCTGGGCAATCATTTTTTCAGCTGGGCTTTTACCTGGTTGCTTGAACAACGTTTTAAAGACACCCTTTGCGGCACCAAGGTGATGTTCAGAACTGACTACATTAAACTTACCCGCAACAGAACCTATTTCGGGGACTTTGACCCTTTTGGGGATTTTGATCTTTTATTCGGTGCGCACAAACTCAATCTTAAAATTGTGGAAGTGCCTATTCGTTACCGTGAAAGGACTTATGGCAGCACCAATATTTCACGCTTTAAACACGGTCTTATTCTTTTGCGCATGTGTGCTTTTGCGAGCAGGAAGTGTAAGTTTATTTAAGTTAAAAGTTAAGAGGTAAAAGTCAAAAGCTAATCCAGAGTATTCAGGACCAAGAGAGGCAGTTTGGGAATTAAACCACTCACCTGCCCCCGTCCGAACCGGCACGGGCGGGCGCCGCGGCGCAAGCCTTAGCCTCGGCAGGCGGGGGCACTTAGTGCATAAAGTTTCACTGAGAAAATACGCTGTGAAACACTTTGTTCAAGTCTGCGAAAATCACAATTTTCCATTCGTGGAATTCAGCCTCTATTGGTGAAATTAGTGTGATTAGTGGCTGCCTTTTAGACGCACAGAACCAAAAATTAGTTGGCAGTCTGGGAATTTAAACCACAGTGAGCACAAAGTTAGGCGCAGAGGACACAGAGTGAAACCTCATTAAACACCATTCGTGGAATACGGCCTCTCTTAGTGAAATTTGTGGAATTAGTGGCAACGGCAGACCCCAATTAGAAATCGGGCATCAGAAAATCCGTTTTTAAAACATTGCTAATCCCCCATTTGTTAAAATTCACCGACCCAGCTTTCTTTTGCCTAAATTAGTTCTATTATTTAAAATGCTTTGCAAATACAAAAAGCATATTGGCTCTGTAATCCGCATGGGAGTATATATATATATATATATGACCGTCTGCTGCGCTTCACGCGTTTGATGAATACCCGCCGAAAGCGGGGCTACTCCTTATTTCCCGGAATTCTAAACATTGCCTAAGAACTTCGGGATTTCCTTTTCCATTTATTATTCATCAAAAAAAAATAACATGAAAACAAAAATAATTTTTGTAGCTTTAATATGTTCAATGTCAGCGTTTAACATACTTGCACAACCTAATACAGGGCAAACCACCTATAGCCATAGCGTAGCAGACCCTACTTTGTCTTCGGGAACCTATGTTTCTTCCGATCCTGGATTTGTGATGGCAGGTTTTTCACAACCCACATCAAGTGGCCCAAATCTAGTGATTGATAAGGTAGATGTAGATGGGTTATTTAACGGTTCCACTGGTGAATTTTCCAAACAATATACTATTTCCACAGGTGGTACTGGCTGTAATGTGTCTATTTCACAAGCAACAAATTGTGCCGGGGTTTCCATCATTGAAACTTTTCAGGGCAACGACCATTATGCTATTGCTGCAGCTTTTGAAGAAGGACTTATTGTTGCATTTTTAAATCAGGCTGGTGACCCTACCACAAGTAAGTTTTATCCTTTTCCTGTATTACAAAGTTTCCACAGTAAACCCCTAATAACTGAATCTTCTATCAACAGCGGAAACTACTATATCTCAGGATCATACAGAGACAACTCACGTGATTACATCTACGTAATTAAAACGGATCTTAATTTTAGTACTGGTTGGACTAATATTTATGATCTAGGGAACAACACCATCTTTTCACCTAAAGGTATTGTTGAAAGCAGTTTTAACGTAGGCACTGGTGAATTAGTTGTTGCCGGCATGTGCGATGGTCAGGGCAATGGATTGGATGGTTTCGTAATGGCTTTGGATGATGCGACAAACGGAAATGTGAACTTTAGTTACATATATTATTCAAGTACCACGATTACTGATTGGTTTTCTTCAATTCAATTGGCAAATAGCAACTCAGGTTATATAATTGGTGGTAAAACGAATGACACCTCAAAACCTGGATACGCTTGGATGATAAATTTAGGGACTACGGGGGGTATAAATTGGTCAAGCCAGATTGAATTTACAAATGATAATACAGCAGGAGAGGTGGTTGGCGTGCAGGAACGCTATAGCTCAAGTAATAGTAACTATGAATATTATGGGGCGACAACTTCAACAATTGGAATGGGAGTTTGCAAACTAGATAATACGGGTGCTGCATTTTCTGCTATTACAAGCACTAATAATGAATTTTTCTATATTTCAGGAAGTGGGTCCAATCAACCAAATTCAATAAGCACATTAAACACTCCAAATGACCCAAATGAAGGAATTCATGTTTTTGGAAATTCTTTTTCAAGTCCGAACGAATTTTTTATGACACAAGCCTGCTTTAATGGGCCAACAGGAGATGTGCCGACTGCAAATCAAATTGTAACTGGACTAAATAATGTTACTACTGGGCCAAATAGTACTGCGACCCTGAATATTAGTCATTCATCTTCGATGCAACAATGCAGCTTTTATAATATCAGTAACTCTACAATTTCTACAACTTCAGCACAAACACCAACGTATCTTACAGGTACTTGGCCTTCAAATCCCTATTCAGGCAGCAACGCAAAATTATTCAATCCTGTCAGTTCAAATTCGAATCAAAAAATAATAAACGACCATGTTTCCTTTTTTCCAAATCCAGCTTACGATTTTCTTAATGTTTCTATTCAAAACCCAACGAATAGAATCCTCACATATGAAATAATTGATTGCGTTGGTAAAATAGTTGTGAATGAAGGCGCCAAAATAACCTCCAATAACTCATTTAAAATTGATGTTAAAGAGCTTGGATTACCTCCCAGCATATATTTTATTAAGATTAATACTTTAGAAGCCATCTATGAATCTAAATTCATCATTTCAAGTGAGTAGATGAATAGTCAATTCACAATTGACCAATCGATTAACGAAAGGTCAATTTTGATTTTTACTTTTTAACACAAAAAACATCAAGGCTTGAATAATAACCAATAACTCTTTGAAGAGGTTTCTATCAAATATTCAATTATTCACTCTGATTCTTTTCTTATCGGAATTATCTTTTTCACAAAACCAAACAGCAAAGTGGTTTTTTGGAAAAAAGGCAGGATTAGACTTTCTTACAGCACCACCTTCTATTATAACTGGAAGTATGCATGCATTCTACTGTTCTTCCTCAATTTCAGATACAGGCGGTAACCTTTTATTTTACACAGACGGAGATACCATTTGGAACCAGTCTCATTCTATTATGGCAAACGGCACTGGCTTATTAATGAGTAATGATCCTTTACAACCGACATTAATTGTTAAAAGGCCTGGAAGCAATACCCAATATTACATATTTACTAGTCAAGGCCCTTCTTCTTCGCCTGGGCTTTGTTATTCGATCATAGATATTTCTATGGCTGCAGGACAAGGTTCAGTTACTGTTAAAAATATGACTTTATTTCCTAGCTCTTCGGGTGCTGGATTGACCGGAACTAGGCATTGCAATGGAGTTGATTATTGGATAGTTATTCACGACGGAGGCATTACATCAAATAATTTTAGGTCATTTCTATTAACTGCCAGTGGAGTCAGCCTAGTTCCTGTAGTTTCTTCAGTTGGCAACCCAATAACAGTTATTAATACTAGAGGCACATTAAAAATTTCCTCGAATGGTAAAAAGCTCGGTTGGACAATGCTAGCTCCTTCTGGTGTGAGAACCTATGATTTTAACAACGCATCTGGACAAGTTTCAAACGAGTCCATTTTATCCAATTTAGCAGCGTATGGTTGCGATTTTTCTCCTAATTCCACATTGTTTTATGCCTTAATTCAGTCATCAGGTTTTAACGGAGTAATTGGCCAATTTAATTTATGTAACAACAATTCTTTTGTTAATGTTAGTGGCAATTTCAGCGCATTGGGGACATTGTACGGTGCTATGCAGCAAGCTAAAGATGGAAAAATATACCTTCGAAATTTTACAGACAATAACAGTTTAAGCATTCTAAACAATCCAAATGTCTCTGGTTTGGGTTGCAATTTTTCGAACGCTGCCATAAATCTCTTTCCAAACGCAGTGTTTACAGGCCTCCCCAACTTCATGGGTTCTGATTTTAGCCCTCCACCTGCTCATGCCCCGCCGTTTACTTATAGCCTCAATTACAATTTGGGCTGCCAAACAGCCAGCTTTTCTGCCCCTCCCATTATACAAAATTTCACAACAATTTGTGGCACACCCAATGGTTATTCCCTTAGTGCAATGGTTTGGGATTTTGGCGATCCCAACTCCGGCATGTCCAATACTTCTACACTTACCAATCCTTCGCACATCTTCACTGCTCCAGGTACTTATAGCACTTCACTGATATTGTATTACAGTTGTGGAGGCGGTACCGACACAGTTAAACAAATAGTAAATGTACTGCCTTGCATTGGTGTTCAAAGTCAATCCATCACCTGTGCCAGTTTGGGTACTTCAACCCTTACACCCATTAACGGCACAGGGCCATTGAGCTATACCTGGATGCCAAGTAACCAAACAGGCTCGGTGGCTACAGGACTTAACCCAGGCACACACACCATCTATTTTTACGATGCAAATAACAATCTTACTTATACTCAAACTACAAATTTTATTCCCCTTATCCCCCTTACAGGTACTTTGGCAAATACACCCAGCTTAAGCTGCAACGCTGCCAATAATGGCACAGCCACAGTACACAGCTTAGCTGGTGGTTCAGGAAGCCAGTTTTACCATTGGAGCAATGGCAGTAGTACATTTTCAAGCTCTTCAGTATTTAGTCTAAGCGCTGGGCAATGGAGTGTTACCGTAACCGATTCTTTAACCGCTTGTCAGATATTTTCTGTGTTTACCATTACACAGCCTCCAGCTTTAACTTTAAACATTGCCTCATCCTCTCCCTCAACTTGCCTTGGAACGGCAATTAATTTTACTGTAAGTAATTCAGGAGGTACACCAGCTTATACCTACACTTGGGTCAATGGCCCTCCGAGTGATACGTTTACAGTTGCTGAGAGTACTTCCGGCAACCCTGTGTACACTGTGAATAGTTTGGATGCGAACTCTTGTTTGAGCACACAAACCATTTCAGTTGATTTTGTACCCAATCCTACACTTACGGTTGCTAATGTGTCTATTTGTCCGCTTGAGATTGGAGTGCTTTCTGTAATTGGAGCTTCTTCCTACACCTGGTTTCCTGATAACATTACGGGAAGTGTGTTTACACAGTCGGCAGTGGCAGCAGGCAATATGCAGTACACGGTCATTGGCAGTCAATTGTCCTGCACTTCAGCTGCAACAGCTTCTATAATTGTAAAACCATTACCCAATCCCATAGTTACACACAATGCACCCCTGTGTGAAAATCAACACCTGTTCTTTTCGGTAAGCTCTGGTACTTCTGCGGTTTGGAGTGGCCCCTCAGCCTTTACCTCAGCCTCTATTAACAATACCCTTAGCAGTGTGCAATTGAACCAAAGTGGTTTGTATCAGGTGACTGTAACGGCAGCCAATTCTTGTACAGCATCCACTTCAGCATCACTTACAGTAAAACCTTTGCCTCAGTTCAGCATTGCTCCATCAAGCTCAAGCATTTGTGCCAACACAACGAGCGTGAGCCTTTCTGTTTCGGCTTCAAGTCCTGCTTTAACTTATACATGGTACCCAAATACAAACCTGAGTACAAACAGCGGTACGCTAACCGATGCTTTCCCTGCTACAACTACAATTTACACCATTATTGGAAGTTTAAACGGCTGCACAAACGTTTCACAAACAACAGTTAACGTAGTGCCTCCTCCTTCTCTGAGCTCACAACTCAGCAGCAATACCTTGTGTTCACAAGCCTTTAACGGTTCACCAAATACCATTACACTTACTGCAGGAGGTGCCAGTTCTTATACCTTGCAAACTTTTCCGGATATGTCTAACAACAATCCGGGTGGACCGGTTTCTCAACTCACTGCCATTCCACCTTATACCGGTATTGGTTCAGCTACACTTTCGGGTTCTAATGGGGTGTGTACAGTTTCACTCACTACAACTTTTTCTATACTTCCCAATCCTACCATTACTGTGAATAATTACACCCCGGTGATTTGTGCTGGTGAAAGTTTTACTTACACCAATCAGGGAGCAAACACTTACACATGGAGTTCTGCTACACCAAACTTTACCACATTTAGCAACGGGGGTGTTGCTGTGGCGCATCCCAGTGTTAATTCAGTGTTTTCTGTATTTGGAGGAAGTTTGGGTTGTAATTCGGCCCTGCATACTTCAACTATTACTGTAAACCCATTACCTCAAGTAACGGTTTCTCCCAACCCTGCTAAGGTGTGTTTTGGCAGCACTGTTGAATTGAGTGCAATTGGCAATGGTGCCAGTTTTGTGTGGTTACCACCTTATGGTTTGAACAATTATACCAATTCTACTGTGGTATCGCACATGGGTCAAAGTCAAAACTACACGGTAATTGCCACTTTAAACCATTGCAGCAACACAGCGGTAGCTCTGGTGTCGGTAATGCCTTTGCCGATTCCTGTGATTGTTCCCATAAAAGATGAGGTGTGTCTTTACGAAGAAATCCATCTAAGAGGAGAAGGTGGTATTTATTATGAGTGGCAAGCCCCGAACCTACAAACTTTCACCATTCAAAATTTACAATTGCCCATCTCTCACATGAACTTAGCGGGCCTATTTACATTAAAAATAGTGGATGTAAACGGCTGCGCCAATTACAGCAATCACCCTGTTGTAGTGCACGATTTACCAAACGGGTATTTGCAACCTGAAGAAACAGAATTTTGTGTTCCCAATTGTTTGGGTTTTGAGTTTAAGGCCAATCCGGTTTCTCAAAACATCACAGCAGGTAATTGGAGCATGGATGGAAAACAATACAGCAGTGATAATTTTACAGTGTGTTTCAGTAAGGACAAAACCTATACCATTAGCGGACCCATCAGCAATGAATTTAGTTGCAAAAACACGGTGAGTATTTCAGTGATTGGGCGACCAAAACCAAGGGCTGCGTTTTATGTGACGCCTGAAAATCCTGTTGAGGGATTGAATGAGGTGCAGTTTGTGAATGTGAGTTCGAATATTGTTGGGTATAGTTGGGCAGCGAGTGGAATCTCGGGTATAGATCCCTCCGCCCCTTCTACAGGCTCAGCACAGGGCGTCGGGATGACACAAAGCGATTGGATGAGTTTTAAATCTGAAGAATCATCACCAACATATATGTTTGAAGAAGCTGGCGTTTATGGCTTGATGTTAATGGTAAAAAACGAATATAATTGTTGGGATACGGTGATGCAAACGATTAAAGTAGAATCTGATTTTGTAGCTTATATTCCCAACGCTTTTACACCGAATGGGGATGGACTAAACGACACTTTTTATCCTGTGTTACGCGGGGTAAAGAAATTTGAATTGCAAATTTTCGATCGTTGGGGAGAGTTGATTTTTTCTAGCAATAGTGCAGAACAAATCTGGGATGGTACTTTTAAAGGACAGGAGTGCCAACAGGGTGTGTATAATTATAAATTGGTGTTGTTGAATGTGAAACGAGAGGAGAAAATCTACTCAGGTAGCATAATGCTTTATCGGTGATTAGTTGGGGATTTGGTTGGCAGTGACAGAAAGCACTCTGGGAATTAAACCACTCACCTGCCCGCCGTTGTCAGGCCTCAGCTTCGGCAGGCGGGGGCACTTAACACAAAGTTTTACTAAGAAATTAATTGGGATAACCTTAATAACTCTGTGTGCTATGTGGTTAAATCAGTTTGCAGTCGGCAAGCGGGCGGGTAAACGGCTAGCAATTGGCTAAGTTGGGGATTCATTTTTCCTAAGGATAAAATAAAACGTCAGGCCCAGCAACACGGTTCCTAAACCCATTACAGATTCCAGAGGATTAGAAAAAAGAATGTGGATTAAAACCCAAACCATTACTGTTGAAAAAATCAAAGCCGGCAAAGGAAACAAAGGGCTTCGGTAGGCGCCGGGAATTCTTTTGTAATTTTTTCGAAGTATAAAAATTCCGAAAACGGTTAATAAGGTAAACAGATTCAGGGTAAAACTCACATAAGTAATTAGGGATTCGAAAGAAGACGTAAACACCATACAAAGCGCGATAAAGGATTGCAACAGAACTGCCACGTAAGGCACACCTCTACTATTGGTAATGGCTAAAAACTGAAGGCCTTTGATGTGTTGTCCCATACTTTGCATAACGCGTGGTCCGGCAAGGATCATGGCACTAACTGTAGAAACCAATAAAACGGCAATTAGCAAACTAACCTTTGCACCCATTGCAGCTCCGAAAAGTTTAGAGGCGCTTAAATAGCCTACTTCCACTACCCCCTTTAATTCAAACAAAGGCACGGTATAGAGAAACACAAAATTCAACACAGTGTACAATACAGCAACCGTTAGTGTACCGTAGATCAGTGCCCGGGGTAAATTTTTACCGCTGTGTTTTATTTCCCCGGCAATGTAGGCTGCTGCATTCCAGCCACTGTAAGCGTATGTCACAAAAATCAAGGACACTGCAAAGGCTGGAGAAAAAATCTCCTGAGTGAATGTGTTAGAGCCCACCAACACCAGGTGGTGCTCAGGTTGATAAAACAGGGCACTGAAAACAAACACTACAATGCAGATGAGCTTAACATAGGTAAATACCCTTTGAAAACTGCTTCCGGCTTTCATGTTAATCGCGTGAAAAACAGTGATAACAAGGATAACCCCCGCGCTAAGAGCAAGCGGATGTTCAAATGCATACGCCTTGCAAAAGTAATTCGACATGGCCACTGAGGCAGCCGCAATAGGAGCTGCAAAGCCCACTGTAACGCTTACCCAGCCACTCATGAAACCAATGGCAGGATGGTACAGCTTACTCAGGTAATTGTATTCGCCCCCATTCTCAGGAAACGCTGAACCAATTTCGGCGTAACAAAATGCTCCACAAAGTGCCAGCACCCCTCCAAGCACCCACAACAATAAAATAGCAAGGCCAGACTCCAGGCCCAAAACCTGAAAGCCAAGACTGGTGAACACACCGGTTCCGATCATGTTAGCGATAACAACAGAAATGGCTGTACTTAACCCGATTTTATGCGTTTGTATGCTATGTAATCCCTGGGAATTCACGCTCATCAATAATACAGATAAATATGGCTTTCCAGCAGCATTTTTTTGCATTGGTTTCCGATGCAAAATTCTTTCCGGTAACTTGCATGTTGCTACACCTGCCTAAAAAACCGTATTTAACAGGCTTTATCAAAAATAAAGCAGGTATTCGACCAAGCGCTTTTTACTAAGGCCAAAGGCCATTTTCTTCTGAACCAAGGCCCCGTTTCCTTCGCTTAAACACTGCTTGCTCAACGCTACCCAAAAGTGCCTGATAAAATGAAAAGATGAAACGATCCCAATAATTAATCCGGATTCAAAAAAAATCCTGGAGTTAAGTCAAAAAACCTGCTTCTAAAATCCAAAGGTAAGCCGGAACCTCAATAAAAACAGACTAGACAGGCAAATTCAAGTCCTTCCATCCCTTCTATTCTGTTTCAAAAGTCGACACCTTTGCAAAGTTCATGTGAATAGGAAACCGGGTAAAAAAGTCTATTTTTAAGCAACAATTTCCTAGACTATTAATTCTTTAGTTTTATCTTTAGCAGAACCTAAAACGGAATGAATCGTAAAATTGATCGGTTATAGATTGAACATGAGAAGATTTACTTTTGATTACCGTTTACGATTCCTGTTTCTTCCGGTAATTCTATTTACTTTTTTTACTTCAAGGGCGCAGTCGGTTAACTGCGGTTCCCTCACGCCAAGTTTTACAGCCAATCTGGTGGGTAGTCCTACCGGCACCTGGATAAGCCCTTCCGTTGTGCGCGACGACACCTGTTGCGGAGCCACTGCCCCCGACAAATGCATTAAAATTACCATCATTCTCGATCAAGGCGCCATGGGCATTAATTTCAACATTACTTCTGGGGCTGTGCCTCCCGGAGCTCTGTATTATCAGATAGGTTGTGGTCCACCACAATTAGTTGGAACCCCAATTTGTTTAAACGGGCCGGGACCTCATTTTCTCACTTTTTGTAAGCCGGGTAACAACAATAACGTTTACCAGATTATTTCGGTGCCTGCCCCTGTTATCCCCGATTCCATTCTGGTCCGAAGCGGGTGCACGCAATCCCTTGCCGTAACCGGGTTTTCAGTACCCACAATCAATTGGGTCTCTGTTCCAAACAGTACGCTTCATAATTCTTACCTCAGTTGCACTTCCGGTTGCTCCAGCGTGATGATTACGCCTACAGGGACACCCCCCGCTTATGTGGATTACGAAGTGAGTGGTTTTGGTCAAGCGCCCTGCCAGGCCAGCTTTTATCGCGATACGGTAAGGGTGTACTTTTACAACGACCTTGTTGCAGGCATTAATCCAACCCTCAGCACGATTTGCTTTGGGAACAACACTACTCCCCTGAGTGCTACAGTTACAGGAGGGATTGGCCCGTATACCTACAGTTGGAGTCCTAACCTCAGTACAAACACCAATGTAATAGTCGGCCCCGGCACTTATACTGTGCGTGTCTTTGACAACACCGGGTGTCCACCTACCACGGCGACTGCCCTCGTAAATTCTTTCACACTGCCCATCACTGCCAACCCGGGTCCAAGCCAAACCCTCTGCAAATTAAGTCCTAATGTTATTTTAAATGGCACAGTAACCGTTGCCAGTGGTGGACTCTGGTCGGGTGGCAACGGCAGTTTTACACCAACAACCACAGCCTTAAATGCCACCTACATTCCAACCCCTGCTGAAATAAGTACAGGCTCGGTTCAACTCCACCTGACCACGACCGGCAATTCGGGCTGTCCTCCGGGCAATTCCAACCTCAATGTGTTTTTTCAAAATCAGGCCACTGTGAACGCTGGACCTGATAAAACGGTGTGTTATAACAATGCGGTAGCAAGTTTCACGGGGTCTGTAAGTGGGTTTAGCGCCACGCCTTTATGGTCAAGTCTGGGCAGTGGGGCCTTTTCCAACAACACCTCCAGCGTAACCAATTATACCCCAAGTCTTGCCGATCTGAATTCAGGAACCGTAAGCATTGTCTTAAGCTCGGTAAACAACGGGGCCTGTCCGGCGGCGAGCGACACCGTGAAATTATTTATTACACCAAAACCCCAGGTGAACGCCGGGGTCGATCAGATCATCTGCAGCACAGCCACGGTGGTCTTGAGCAGCACAATAACTGGAGCTGCCATTAACACGGGCTCATGGTCATCAAGCGGCAATGGCATTTTTATTAATCAGTATTCCCTCAGCTCAGCCTATGTGCCTGGCAGCAACGATATCAGTGTTGGAACCGTTACACTAGTACTGAGCTCAACCTTTAACGGCAATTGTTTGGCGGTAAAAGACAGTTTGGTAGTTACTATTCAAAAACAGGCCACAGTTACCGCCAACAATCTGAATCCGGTTTGTTCCATTACACCCAGCATTTTGTTGAGTGGAAGCATAATAGGAAACACAAATTCTGGCATGTGGACCGGAAACGGCACGGGTGGTTTTATCAACCCGTCTCAGGTCAATTCCTGCATTTATAGCTTTAGCCCGCCTGATCAGGCCCTCGGCCAGCTGACCTTTACTTTGTACTCCACAAACAACGGGGTCTGCGCCCAGGCCCAAAAAGTTTTGAGCCTCACCATCATTCCTCAAGCCACCTTAAATGCCGGCCCAAATCAAAAGGTTTGTTCAAACGCACAAACGCTTTTGCTCTCGGGCAGCAATCAGGCCCCAGGTCAGGTCAAATGGTTCAGCAGCGGCAACGGGGTACTTGCCAACTCAACTTCTCTTCAAGCCACCTATTCCATCAGTCCATTCGACGCTATTTTTGGCACGATCATTTTTTCGCTTGCCTCAACCGGCAGTAGCGTGTGCCCCGTAACACTCGACACCGTTATGATTTCGGTTCTTAAACAAAGTACGGTAAATGCAGGTTCAGATTTTGAAGTTTGTTCCGATCAGGTTTCAGTGAATTTAAATGGCGTCGTTGCTGGCGAGAGCACTACCGGCCTTTGGTCGGGTAATGGAAGCGGAACCTTGAATGCGCAGAATCCCGGCACCTATCAAGCCAGTGCGGCAGACATACAAAACGGCAGCGTGCTTTTTATTTTGGTATCCACCAACAACGTGGTTTGTCCTGCAGTAGCAGATACCCTCTTGCTAAAAATTCGACAGAAACCCACCCTTTTTGTGGCGAACGACAGCTCGTATTGTTACAAGGGCTTACCCTATTATTTAAACCCTAATGTACAAAACGGTGGCAATTCATATGTGTGGACCACCACAGGCAGCGGCAAATTCAACCCTAACAACACCACCTACCCAATATATTACGAGCCCAGTGCCAACGACTTAACGGCGGGTCAGGTGTTGCTCACCTTAAATTCAGTAAACAACGGAGCTTGTGGCAACGTTTCGGCCTACACCAAAGTAACCTTTAAACCCAGTCCAGAGGCTCTTTTTACAATATCCAGTTCAACTCTTGTATTGCCTGTAAACACCGTTCAGATCAACAACCAAAGTACCAGTGCAGGCACCTTCACCTGGACCTTTGGAAATGGCTCAACTTCCAATATCAGCAATCCTGTTGTGACCTATAACGAAGTGGGAAATTATCCGATAATGCTAATCGCGGAGAACGAATACCAATGCAGTGACACCGCCATTAAAACGGTGTTGGTGATATCCGATGTTATTTTTCCAAATGCATTCACTCCCAACCCCTACGGGTCAAACGGAGGCTCCTATAATCCCAACGATCTTACCAACGACGTTTTTTTTCCATTTACCGGAGGTGTAACCGAATACGAGCTACTGATCTTTAACCGCTGGGGGGAGCAGATTTTCAGATCCACAGATATTAAATTAGGCTGGGACGGGTATTTTAACGGTAAAATCTGCCAGCAGGACGTTTACGTTTGGAAGGCGAACATCTCCTTTTTTGATGGAAGAGCATTTTCAAAAGCTGGAACAGTTACTTTATTAAGGTAAAACGGAGAAGAGAACAACACATGAACTTTGCAAAACATAAACTTCTATTTGGTTTCATGCTTGCTTTGTGTTTGCCGGTGTTTGGACAGCATTACCAATTCTCGCAATTTTATGTGGCTCCAACTTACCTGAATCCGGCATTTACAGGCGCCAATGCCTGTGGCCGGGTGGCTATGAATTACCGTAAACAATGGGCGGGCATACCGGGCGCATTTACAACGTATCAGGTGGCTTTTGACCATTATGTGCCCTCATACAAAAGTGGATTTGGTTTTCAGTTCTTTAGTGATAAAGCCGGGCTCGGAAACCTGAACACCACGGCCTTTAATGCCTTGTACGCCTACGAAACCAAGGTAAACAAATTTATTATGGCCAGGGGCGGTATAAACGCCGGTTTTGTTCAACGAAAAGTGGATTACGATTATTTCACTTTTGCAGATCAGATCACCAGAGGCGATGGTTCCGCTACCATTGAAGGCATAGATAAGGAAGGCGTTAACTACTTTGATGTGGGTGCCGGGCTGCTGGTGTATTCATCAGAAGCCTGGGGTGGTTTTTCTGTGGCGCACCTTAATAAACCCGACCAATCTCTGATGTTTATAGAAAGCACCTTACCCATGGAATTTAAGTTTCACGGGGGTTACCGCTTCGATCTGAAAGGCAACGGCTCATCCAATAAATTTATCCCCAAGAGCAATTTTATCACCGCTGCCTTCAATTTTAAACACCAGAACAAATACAATCAATTGGACATTGGTGTCTATTATTCCAAAAATATCCTGAACCTGGGAATCTGGTACCGTGGTCTTCCCATCTCCAAACCAACGCCTGATTATGCTAACAACGATGCGCTCGTTTTTCTAATGGGATTTAATATTGACCGCTTCAAAATGGGGTACTCCTATGACCTTACCCTTTCAAAACTTTCAAATTCGGTCAGTAAAGGCTCACACGAGATCAGCCTGTCTTATCAGTTTTGTAAACTTAAAAAACCAAGGAACAAAAAACGCCTTCTAATTACATGTCCGAAATTTTAGAATTACCGTTTTCGAGTAATTAGAAACTTCCTTTTGAGAAAACCTTTTTTAAGCGATCTATTTATAAAACAACCATTTTCCAATTTCTCTCCAGGATGTTTTTTTGCCGTACATGAGGATGCCGGTTCGGTATATTTTACCAGCCAGCCAGGTCATGAGCACAAAAGCGGCGAAAAGCAAAGACAAGGACAACACAATTTCCCACAAGGGCACGCCGGAAGTTATGCGCGACATCATGACGATTGGTGAAGTAAATGGAATAATTGAGCCCCAGAAGACTAAACTTGAATCAGGATCTATCATGCTTTTGGTGGATATAAAATACGCCACCATTAGCGGAATCATCACCGGGGTGATGAATTGCTGTGAGTCGGATTCCGAATCCACAGCCGAACCAATAGCGGCCATGATGGAGCTGTAAAAAAGATAGCCGCCTATAAAATACAAGACAAAACAAATGAACACCTCTGCAAAATTGATCTTTTCAATTTTCTGCAGCACCTCAAACACTTTCAGTTTGTCATCAAATTTTTCAAGTGATTGCAGATTGATGTTGGTGCCGTGTTTTTTTACCAATTCCTGCTGGGTTTCAAAAGCCCTGAGCTGGGTTTTCACATCTTTCAGGAACAAGGTCGACAAAAGGGTGGTAAGTACAAGGGTGATCAGGCCCATCATCACAAACTGGATCACGCCCAGCACCGCTACACCAATAATTTTTCCAAGCATCAACTGAAATGGTTTAACGGAGGACATAATCACCTCAACGATGCGATTTGTTTTTTCCTCCATCACACTGCGAAACACCATCATGCCATACATCAAAATGAACATAAACATCAGGGCTCCGGTGATAAATCCAAAGAATCCAAAATTGCTTTGCTCTTCTGTTCCGCCCTTTTCGTTTACTTTTTCAAGCATGAGTTGCACCCGCATTTTAGAATTGTGGATCACGTTTGGATCAATGTTATTGGCTTTCAGATTAAACTCGTAAATGATCTTTTCCATCTGGCTTTTGATGTAGGTCTGGAAAGCATAACCCGGCGATTTGCGGTAAAACAAAGTGCTGGCTCCTGCCCCACCTTCCACAATGTTCGGGGCGATCCACAATACGCAAGTAAAATCCCGGTCACTAAAGGTATTTACAGCCGCGTCCAGGGGCTCATCGGTAAAACTTAAACTGATGTAATCGTTTCCGGCTAAGGTGGTTTTGAATAACTGTGACTCGTCCACCACCAGCACTTTTTGGTCCTTTTTTTCAGACTGGGAAATGGTGATTATAAACGCCATAAACCCGGTAATCAAAAGCGGGGCCAGAAGGGTCATAATAATAAAAGTACGGTTGTACAGTTTTGATTTAATTTCCCGGCCGATGATCAGTAATATCTTATTCATGTGCTTACGTGTATGGCTGTTTATTCGGTGTAATTGCTTTTGGTGCCTAAAATCCCGTTCTCCTCGTTGACCTTCATGATAAAAATATCGTTCATGCTTGGAATGATCTCCTGAAAAGAAAGGATCTCACTTGTTGGTAACACCACTTCCAAAAGATGGTTGGGTTTAAAATTATTCATGAGCTTCAGTGTAAACGTAAACACATCGTCTTCCTGATGTTTTTCAATGAGTTCAGCTCCTGTCCACAGGGCGTGTGTAAAACCCATGGCGCTACCCCTAAAGCTGATCTTGTACGTGTTCGACCGGTAGGTTTTACGGATCTGCTTCACGGAACCATCCAGAATTTTTTCAGATTTATTTAGCAAGGCAATGTGATCACACATTTCTTCCACACTGCCCATGTTATGGGTTGAGAAAATTACTGTGGCGCCTTTGTTTCGCAATTCAAGAATTTCATTCCGAATCATTTGGGCATTGATGGGATCAAAACCACTGAAGGGTTCATCGAGTATCAAAAGATCCGGTTCGTGGATAACGGTTACAATAAACTGCACTTTTTGCTGCATGCCTTTGCTGAGCTCTTCTATCTTTTTTTTCATCCAGCCCTGCATCTCAAACTTTTCGAACCACAGGGCCATGCGTTTTTTAGCTTCGGGTCGGCTCAGGCCTTTTAATCTGGCCAGGTAAAGCACCTGTTCAGCCACACTCATCTTTTTGTACAGCCCTCTTTCTTCAGGCAAATAGCCTATGCGTTCGATGTGTTTTTCCTGCAGCTTTTCACCCATAAACAACACCTCCCCACTATCGGGCCCTGTAATTTGATTGATGATGCGAATAAGGGACGTTTTTCCTGCCCCATTGGGTCCCAACAATCCAAAAACGGATTTATTTGCCACCTCAATGGACACGTTGTTTAAAGCCAGATGGTTGCTGTAGCGTTTAGTAACTCCTTTTACCTGTAAGATGGATGACATAAGTGAAAATCAAATCTCAGCAAAAATAGACAAAGTACGCTAAGGGCAGGAATTATTACACGAGTGGTTTAATCAGCATCCGAAACGCCCCCGCTCACTATGAACTTCATGACCTCAGAAGCCGTTTTTTGCAGGGGTTTTACCTGTTCCTTCGGCACAATGATCAGGCGCCCCATTAAGGAATAAGAATAGGGCAAATACACGGCTACCTTATCCAGTATGCCAAAATCCTTGAGGTCTTCCTGGGTGATAAAACCCATTTCTTCGATGTTGGCATTGGGACTGGTCATAACCAGAACAGGTTTATTAAAGCGTTTTTTGCTCCCCACAAAGGCGGATGTAAAATCCTTTATTGGGGAGTAAATGTGTTTTATCAAGGGGATCTGCTCCAACCTTTCTTCTAAAAGAGAAAACAATTTATTGAATAGATAAGAGGAGGCCAGAACGCCAAGAATGGTAACAAAAACAATGGTTCCCGCCAAACCCATCACGGTGTTCAAAATGGTATTGCTGCTGAAACCAAAGGCCGAGAACAAACCTGCAAAATAATCGTAGAGCTTAAGAAAAATGATGAGGGTAATCACCAAAGGCACAAAAAACAAAAGGCCTTGCAGAAAATACGAGAGGAATTTTTTCATGTGATTGAGCAAATAAGCATTTTGAGTTTACAAGTGGTTGACTTTGCTATTCAATTTGGTGTAAATTTATCAAACTATGAGGGTACTTCCTTGTATTCTTACATTATTCTTTTTGAGCCACTCCCAAAAAGGAGAGGCAAACAAACCGTTCCTTACTCCCGGCTCTATACACACTGATCAGCCCCAGATAAACCTCCAACACAAGAGCGACAGCATTGATCAGGTAAAAAAAACGGCGTTTTACCGACAAACCTGCCTGTCCTTCAATATACTCAGCGCCCTTAGCAGGGAATTTGGTTTTCTTTTTGAAAGTGGTCAAGTGTGGGAAAACATCACCCTAATCATCCCCTTTGGTTTTGGTTTTGGAGATCCGCCAACGGAGAATAAAGCGCATTCTGAATGGAATCAAGGCGACTACCTGGCTGATCCCATAAAAAAGCAAGTGGACCTGGGCCTCGGACTCAACTATTATTTTAATGACAAATTGCAAAACCAACCCTTTGTGGGCCTTTGTTTCAGGGCCATGAGGTATGATTGTAAGGAGACATGGACCTACCCCAGCGGAGTCTACTATGAACCCAACATTTCTGTTTACGATCAAACCAGCTTATACCGTTATACCGCAACGGCAAATGCGGGGTTTACTTTTCCGTTGCGTTCCCATTTCAGAATCACCTTAATGGCCATGGTCGGCTCGCGATATGACGCGATCCCTGAAAGAATTAAAGATCCAAAAACGAATGAGGAGGTGCCAAATTTTGACAACCCCTGGTATCCGTATTTCAGCGTTTATTATTGTTTAGGATTTGTGTTTTAATAATGAACAAACTAAAATACATAGTGCATGTGTTCCTTCTTTGGGCATTTTCCTTTCACGCCCAGGACACTCTTTTTCTTAAAACACAAAAAAAAATCCTTGGCAAGGTGCACATAATAAGTTTCGATACGGTTTACTACACCCTGCAGGACGATAACAGTAAAATGGAACAAAAGTTGCTGACGAACGATTTGGAAAAACTCATCTTTTCGAACGGAAAACAAAACCACTTTAATTCCTTCGATTACCGGACACCTGCTGAAGAACAAAGCCCGAGACAGGAACCAGAAAAGGTGATCTTCCGAAACGCTTTATCGCTTAACCTGATTCCCTTGATGAATGGCGACCTTGCCCTGCAGTACCAAAGAAACTTTATTAAACAGGGGTTTTCACTGGTCATGCCTGTCTCCTTTATGTTCACCGACTATCCATTGCTTACGCGTGAAACCCAAAATGAAATTCAAATTGACAAAAAAAATTACGACCTTGGCATAGGCATCTACCTCAACCAAAAAGATAAAACAGACTTTTTTTACATAGGCCCTGTTTTTCGATTTCAGGAATACAATTGCCGAAGCACTTATACCGTTTTGGATTACTATGGATACCCCTACCAATATGTTCAAAAAGCGGTATTTAACCGATACATTGGAGCCATTACAACGGGTTATTTTATTGGTGCTGCTAACAGATGGAGTTGCAATTTATTCTTCTCTCTAGGGTATCGGTACGACAAATTTCAAAACAATTTATACCTTCCCTTTACAGAAACGCTTGTTACCACACTGCCTTATCCAGGCGCTACTTATTTTTGGGTAGGCATAAACCTGGGCTATAACTTTTAAAAACCATGTATAATTTGCACTATTAGAATAAAAACAAACCTTAACACAACAGCAATTTACTTTTGCATTTTTCGTTTAACAGCCTGCAAACCACAATTTGCCATGAAACACATCCTAAACCCTCTCCTACTCTGCCTGCTCTTGTTGATGTTGTGCCATTGCGCCCTTGAAAAAAGGCACTACCGCCATGGGTACTATGTAAAAAAACCGTTTCACAGCAGTTCTCCTGAAGATAAACGTTCTGAGTACCGGCCCTGCGAAAAAAAGACATTTGGCACCAACAAAACCAATACAAAAACAGTTCAGATTCCTTTCGTGGCTGAAACTCCAGTTTCATGGGCTTCAACTGAAACAAAAATTCTACTCACTAAAAAACAAACCGACGGCGAACTTTGTGACAGCCTTTTTTTAAAGGATGGCGCGGTGATTGAAGTTAAAATAAAGGAAATTGGCACAAAAGACATACGGTATAAATTGTGTGACTTTCAGGATGGCCCTGATTATTTGGTGGAAAAATTCAGGGTGGCTTCTGTTCGTTACTCGAATGGTATGCTTGAACGGTTCAATGAGCCTCCACCACCTGTAGTTTCAAAAAAACCAACACCAGGAAACTCGTCCATCCCCAAAGGCGAAGAAAAAAACAGCAACGCCGCCAATGCGCTAACCTGGGGTATACTGGGCATTTATCCTCTTTGGATCTTCGGAAGTATAATTGGTTTGATTTTTGGACTAATCGCGATGAATCAGATCAAAATGAATCCAGGGAGATACAACAATGAAACCGCAGCCAAAGTAGGGCTTGGATTGAGTATTGGAGCACTGGTTTTATGGTTTTTCCTTATTTTCATCGCCCTGATGATTTGATGATGGAAAGAACTAATCTCTTAAAAAGAACTCTCACTGATTGAGAATAAAGTAATACAGATCCTCGTCGGTATTATTTTTGCGTTTGCTACTCAGATACCCTTTGTTTCCTTCCTTAAGAACAAACACCCCAAAATCATCAAAACGGCTATTGAAGGGGTCTCCGCAATTTTTAGCCGGCTCTAAAAATGTTTCACTTGCACTTGAATAGTCTGCAGTGAACACATCCAGGCCCCCAAAACCCGGCCTTTGATCGCTTGAAAAATACAGAACCGTATCAGCGAAAATAAAAGGGAACACTTCGTTGCCGTTGGTGTTGATGTTTGGACCTAAATTTACGGGCGCAGCCCAGGCCGAATTTTTTCGCGTACACACAAAAAGGTCCATACCGCCCGCTGAACCCTTGCGGTCGCTTGAAAAATACAAACGTTTGCCATCCTCACTCAGGCTGGGGTGCATGGAATTGTATTCAGGCAGGTTGTGCTCAAATTCTACTATTTCAGGAAAAGGGGTGTTTAAAGTAGATAGATTCAAAACAAAGATCTGGTGTTTATAAAACGGAGTTTTGCTTTTAATGCCCATATCCCTGTTTGATAGTGCTTTGCTGAAATACATCCATTTCCCATCCTTTGAAAAACTTACCTGACCGCGAACCTCAAGTTGTTGCATCTTCTCGAACAGAAGCGAAGGCAGAAAATTCAGACTGTCCTTGGGAATAAACACTTTTATGGATTCAGTGGCCTGTTTGTCCTGAGCCTTATAATCCAAACGCCCCGTTCTGGTGTTGAGCACAAAAAAAAGTTTATCCCTGAAAAGAACAGGACAGGCCTCCGACATGGTGGTATTGACATTTATGAGTTCAAACACCTTCACCGAAGCCGTGTCTGACAGGGCAAAAGCCGGTTGCAGGTAGGTTTTGCCCCAGGCCGCTACAGTGGCGTTGCGGCTTTTACTTAAATACAGGAATATCTTTTTTGCTTCAGGCACCCGGTTGTTGGCTAGCAAACATTTGGCATAATCCAAATAGTCTGCCTCGGTCACCTCAGCGTTTTCAGCCACCACAGGCCAGTGATCGATGGCATTGTAAGGATCGTTCAGTTTATCGTAACAGCGTGCAGCCTGGCGCGAAGCATAATAATCTTTTGGGAATTCCTGGAGGTACTTCACGTAATCCAGAACGGCAAAAGCATACTCTTTTCTGATGTAATGTTTATCGGCCTTCAACAAGGTTTTGTTCAGTGCCTCCTGAGCCCATACACCGGCAAAGGCAAACAATAAAACACCTGTTAAAAAGGACCTTGGCAAAAACATGCTCTTTTTTTGAAACGCTAATTTACTGCTTTCAATTTATTGCCTGTTCACAATAAGTTGCCGGTACACATGCTGACCTTTTTGTTCAAGTTGTAAAACATAAATCCCTTCCTCGAGGTCGGAAATGGAAAGCTGGTCACTTACCGTCTCTTGCTTTACTAATTCACCGGCAATAGAATAGAGTTTCACCAAAACAGATTCTGTATTTCTGAAATACAGCATTTCTTTCGCGGGATTTGGGTACATAAGCCAGGGCTCACCCTCTTCAAAACTTGTTACACCCACTGGCAAATTCACCACAAGCACTTTAGAAACCGAATCTTTTTTACAATTGTCTTCCGCCACCTGACTCACCGTGTATTGACCTGAAGCCGAATACGTGTGCGATGGTGTTGCACCCGAGGCAAAACTGCCATCACCAAAATACCAGAGGGTGCTTAAATTGGGGGAAAAGGATTGAAATTGAAAGGAAGGGCTACCAGTACTGGTGTAAGTGAAATCCGCCCAGGGCAAATGCACCCCGAGGTTCCATACGTGCAGACTGTCGCGTACCACCTGGTGGGCGATGTTTTGAAGCAGACTTGCTGTATTGGAATTTACGGTGCTGATAAAGGTGTTGCCAAGTACCGATCTTTGAAAAAGGGCTTCGTAAAACACTGCGGCGCTTAAATACGAACCTTCCAGGGAAGGATGGGATTGGTCGGCCTGATACAATTCCAGGTTGGGATTTTGAAGGATGGATTCGCGAAACGCTTCTCCCGCAGGAGCCACAAGTCCTGAAGTCAAATTGGCAAAAAGGATGTAGGATTGTTTTAAGCGGTTTTGCATGCCGGTATAGGTGCAAACGGGCGGATAGGCCGCGCAGTTGGACGCATCCCCAAATTTTCGTCCCCAGGTTTCAAAAAAAACGGTTTTGCTGCAGGCGTAATTGTCCCTGATTACACTGTCTAATTTTAGGGCATAAGGCAGGGTTTGCGCGTTCACCTGTGCGGGAGAAAAAGAAGGTTCCTGGCTCTGGGCCTGCAGGACCACAAAATCCCAGTCTTTAGAATAAATTTTTGTCAGGCAGTTGGCATCGTTGAAATGGTTATTAAAAGTGTATCCACCCGGGGCGTAACTATCAACAACCAGGGTATCTCCATTCGCGAGAGCCAGTTGCTCTACCAATTGTGGCAAATTATTAAAATAGGTGTAACTGTTGCCAATAAACAAAACGCTCCGTTTTTTAGACTGGGCCTGGGTTTGTGTGAAACTTGCAATCAGCAAAAAGAAAAGAAGGAAATTTTTCATGCCACAAAAATAGAGAAACTATTAACGTTTATCCCTCTGCTACACTCAATAAAAAAGCCGGTTCAATCACCGGCTTCCATATTGGTTATGATTTACAGTATTAAGCAAACTTTTTCTCAAAGGCCTGCATCACCTCCACCAGAGCCTTTACACTTTCAAGGGGCAGGGCATTGTAAAGGGAAGCGCGGTAGCCGCCCACATCGCGATGCCCTCGGATGCCGGAAATGTTGGCCTCTTTCCAGAGTTTATCAAACTCAGGTTCTAATTCAGGCTTATTCAGTAAAAAACACAGGTTCATTTTGCTGCGGTCTTCTTTTGCAGTGGTGCCAACAAACAAAGAATTGCGATCGATCTCATTGTAAAGAGCATCCGCCTTTTGCTGGTTTACTTTTTCAATCCAGGCTATACCGCCATTCTTTTTTAACCACTGCAAAGTCAGCAAGGTCACATAAATTGGAAATACCGGAGGGGTGTTGTACATGCTGCCGCCTTTGATGTGCACCTGGTAATCCAACATGGACAACATTTTGCGTCCGGTTTTTCCCAACGCGTCTTTTTTAACCATCACCATGGTGCTTCCGGCAGGCCCCATGTTTTTTTGAGCACCGGCATAGATCAATGCAAAATCTTTTGCATTCACTTTGCGGCTGAAAATATCTGAACTCATATCACAAACCAGAGGTACAGGCGATTTTGGAAAAGCCTGCATCTGTGTTCCATAAATGGTGTTATTGCTGGTGATGTGCAGGTAATCCGCATCCTTTGGGATCTCGTAGTCCTTTGGAATGTAATTGAACTTTTTATCGTCAGAAGAAGCAATGACCTTGGTGTTGCCAATCAGTTGGGCTTCTTTGATGGCTTTGCTGGCCCATACGCCGGTGTTCACGTAAGCAGCGTAGCCACTTTCGCGCAATAAATTGTAAGGCACCATAGCAAATTGCAAACTGGCCCCCCCTCCTAAATACATCACTTCGTACTCATCACCCACTTCAAACAACTCCTTCACAATGGAACGGGCCTCGTCCATCACCTTCTCGTAATTTTTGCTGCGGTGAGAAATCTCAAGGAGCGATAAATTCAAATTGTCAAAATTGATGCAGGCTTCAGAGGCTTGTTTCAGAACCTCAGCGGGTAAAATGCCTGGGCCGGCAGAGAAGTTATGGACTTTTGTCATGGTTAAATTTTAGAGTTTAAATGTACAAATGTTTAAAGTTTCAGCAACTTTATTTCCCCGTTTTTTAGGCTAAACAAAAAGTAAGGGGCCTCCAGTGCCTCCTCATGTTCTATGGTTTCAAGCAAAAGCTGCCCCCTGGAATTAAGCAGTTTTTTGCCTTCAGGGGTTTCAATTAAAAAGTACCGGCCATGCAGTCTTTGGATTTTAAAGGGGCTGTTAAATAAGCTGCGTCCAAACACGTCTATCCCTTCAAACAGGTCTCCCTTTTTAACCAAGGCCACACTGTCTGCAAAATCTTCAGCCCAGGTGTACTGATAGGGAATCGCTGTTTGCAATTTACGGTCGACAAAGCCATACTTTTTTTTCTTTTTTACTCTTAATAAACCTTCATTGAAAAACCCGCAATCCTCGTACACCCCGTAATTAACACGCAAGGCCCCGTTCGCGTCCATCAGGGCCAAACTTTTGTTTTTCACCAAACGAAACCAGTCCTTTTGCACGTAATATTCTGGAGGGTTTTCCTTTGCATAATCAAATTCCAGTGCGCTGAGAAAACAGCCTTCGGCACTGTAAAAACCGTAATGTTTGTCTTTTACCAGGATGTAAACCCCATTCCCGGCCTCAAGCACCTGATCGTAATTGGTTTCGAGTACGATACGCCCACTTCGGTGTAGCAAACCAAAGCCGCTGGGTTTACGCACCACAGCGATCCCATTTTCATTAAAGGCCGATATCCAGTCGAATTCTGCTTTGTGAACATAGCCACTGAGGCTAACAAAGCCATACTTTTCAGCTTCCCGATAAGGAGCAAACCCCTTGCTGAAATTTCCCAGGTAATCGTATCTGGCCTCCACCCTGTTTTGCCCGAAGCGGTCGAGGGCACCGTACCTGCCTTTTACTTTGAGCACGTAAAGGCCATCCGACAATTCATTGATCTCCTCGTAATCCGGTGAAATCACCTGACCCTGGCGGTTAATGAACTTCCAGCGGCCATTGCGTTTTACGGGCGCTACCCCTGCATCAAATCCATACGCGTCTTCATAACTCTGATTAAACACGTTTTCATTCAGTTTGTTAATGAACCAAACCGAATCGTTACGGTTTACCAAGGCCAGCTCTTCTTTAAAAACACTAACAGCATCGTACTGGGCAGGTATGCTTACCGTCCCGTTTGTATCGATGTAACCGTACATGTCATCGCGGTAAAAGGCCAAAAAACGTTTGCTGCTCATTTGCAATTCCTTCAGAATGGTATTCCTCAATGGAAACTCAGGGTACATGGCCAAAAACCGAATGAGTTCTTCATCAGAATACGAACGCACGCTCAGGGAGAACAACAACTTCCATGCTTCATTCGCCTGGCTTGCCATTGGATAGCTGTGAACAAAAAACACCAATCCTTGCACATCGTTGTTTTTACGGTAAATGCCATACAGGTTTTCCAGAGCGGTATTTCGCATGCGGTTATGAGGGTGATCGTTCAAAAAGCGTTTATAATCCTCAGCACGTTTTGTTGAGCACATTTCTTCATAAATCTGCCGTTGTTGCAACTGTGTGGCTTCCCCATAAAATTGGCTTTGGGGATGCGTTTTAAGAAACTGTAAGGTTTTAAGGCTGTGATTAAGACTTGCCATCGTGTTAAATTCCAGCTCGTCGCGTTTGTATAATGCTTCCGATTTCAAATCAGGGTCTGCGAGGATAATTTGTCCCAAAAATTTATCCCAACCATGCGTGTTACCTGATGCAAGCGCAATGGCATAGCAGGATTGAACACAAGAAGCTATTTGATTTTGGAGACTGGCACCATCCATCGTAAACCCTGAAACTGCAATGCTTTGGGGTGTTTTTTGAAACAACAAACTGGCCACCTGAGCGTATTTGTAGGCGCTGTCGGATTGGGAAAAAGGATTGTCGTGCCGCCCGTAAATGAGCGAAAGCCCATAGGCCGCCGGGGAATTTGTTTCTTTAGAAATGGACTTATAAAAAAGGTGTTTCGCTTTAAAATAATCAAAGATACTCAGAGCCTCATAGGCCTGTTTTACCGTTTTGTTGACCTGAGCCCTCAGGATGAAGCCCAGAAACACAAATACAACAAACAAAATGCTTCTCATCACAAAGCAAATATCTTAATTTTCGGTGGGAGCTGTAAATTGGGTCTTTTATTACCTGTATATTCGCCCCATGTTTAGTACCGGGCGTTTGATTTTTGCCATCGCATTCCTTCTTGTATTTATACTAGTTTTGATTTGGAGTTACCGAAAAGATGGTGCCGTAAACCGCATCCATTTTAAACAACCTTACAAGATCCTTCTGGCTTTGCTGGGGTTTTTCCTCCTGTTGTTCCTTTTGGTCAAAATAAAGCAGTATTTGTAATTCGTCGGGTTTTTTCCTATCTTCGTCAGGCATTTTGCTTATGTGGTCAGGATTTAGATACCGGTTTTTCAGTCTTTTGTTTGTTTTTGCAGGATTCGGGCTGTTTTCTGCCACTTTGGTCTTAGAAGGCAAATACCAAAATAAGAACATTTTGGTGCACAACAGCCTGGTAAAAAGCGGCGTAGGTTACTGCGCCAAGGAAATTAAGGTGAATGGCCAAATCACCAGCGACGAAACCAATTCGGCGGCATTTGAGATCGACCTCAGCGCCATGAACCTTAAACTCGGTGAGAAAGTGATCATCGAGATCATTCACGATAAAGATTGCCGCCCTAAAATCCTGAATCCCGAAGATCTTTTCCCAAAACCAACCTACGAGTTGCTGGTCATGAACCTCAGTATTGATGGGGTGTTGACTTGGACAACAAAAAACGAAAGCGGCTCACTGCCCTTTGTGATTGAACAATTTAAATGGAACAAATGGGTTCCCGTTGGTGAAGTCATTGGTGCAGGAACCCCCGGCAAAAACACCTACTCCTTTAAAGTGGCCATGCACAGTGGAGAAAATAAATTCAGGCTCAGACAAAAAGGCTATAACGCAAGCGTTAAGGTGTCGAAGGATGCTGTGGTAGTAGCTAATATTAAAGCTCCCGTTTATGTTCTGAAAAAGGAAAGCGTGGAGTTTAACTCGGAAACAGCTTATGAAGTCTACGACATTTATGGCGTTAACCTCATGAAAGGTTTTAGCAATACCGTGAACATTAATGACCTAAAGTCGGGCGAATATTACCTCAGTTACGACAACACAACGGTGACCTTTAAAAAATAGGCTTCAGCAAGGCTTTCATTTCATTCAGAATCATGGCTGTTGCACCCCATACCTGTTTATCTTCTAATAGAAAATAAGGGGCAATCACCGAATAGTCTTTCAGTTTTACACTCCCCTGATTAAGGTTATTGTCATCCAGCAAGTCCTTTAATTTAATTGAATATACCGCGCTCACCTCGCTGGCCTGAGGGGTAAACCATGGTGAGTTGGTGTTGAGAAAAGACACGTAAGGTTGAACCAGAAAACCACTAACCGGAATGTACAAGGGACTCAGTTTGCCCAGCAATTGCATTTCTCCTTCTACCCCAATTTCTTCACAACATTCACGTATGGCGGTTTGCTCAAGATCCGGGTCTGTTTTTTCCTGTTTTCCACCCGGAAGACTGATTTGTCCACTGTGAACGCCTTCGTATTCCATTCTTTGGATCAAAGGAAAAAACAATTCATCAACTGCGTTTTTATAAAGCAATACCATCACCGCACTGGGTTTGTATTCACCGGGTTTCAGCTGAGCCGGATCAACAAGTGTTCGATTCACAGGAGCAAGGCGGCTTTGCGCGCTGGCGCCGGGTAAAGGACCAGTGAGCCTGTTTTTGAGATTATTTAAGAGCAGTGCGGTCAATCCTAAGGGTTTAGGGCTATAAATTACTTAAATTTGCAGGAATACTATGAGCGAATTTAAGTTAAATACAATTGAAGAGGCATTGGAGGACATCCGCAAAGGCAAGGTAATTATTGTGGTTGACGATGAGGACAGGGAGAACGAAGGGGATTTTATTACCGCTGCCCGAAATGCAAGTCCGGAGGTGATCAATTTTATGGCCACCCATGGGCGAGGATTGATTTGCGCCCCATTAACAGAAGAACGGGCCCATGAGTTGAAACTCGACATGATGGTGCCGGCCAATACCTCGTTGCACGAAACCCCGTTCACTGTTTCCGTTGACCTTTTGGGTTTTGGTTGCACCACGGGCATTTCAGCCTCTGACCGTTCTAAAACAGTACGTGCCCTTATTGACAAAACCATAAAACCCTCCGACTTCGGTCGTCCGGGCCACATCTTTCCGCTTAAATCTAAACCGGGTGGTGTATTAAGAAGAACAGGCCACACCGAAGCCACGGTTGATCTTTCCGTGCTGGCTGGATTTGAACCTTGTGGTGTTTTGGTGGAGATCTTGAATGAAGATGGCACCATGGCGCGATTGCCGGAGCTGATGAAGATTGCTGAGAAATTTGCCCTTAAAATTATCAGTATAGAGGACCTAATCGCTTACCGCCTTGAAAAGGAAAGCATTGTTCAGCGACAGGTGGAAGTGAACCTGCCAACCAACTGGGGCGATTTTAAACTGATTGATTACCTCGTAGAAACCAACGGGCAGGAGCATTTGGCGCTGGTGAAGGGAGAATGGAATAAAAACGAACCGGTGTTGGTGCGCATGCACTCCTCTTGTGTTACCGGCGATATTTTTGGGAGCTGCCGTTGCGATTGTGGGGAACAATTGCACCGCTCCATGGAAATGATTGAGAAAGCCGGAAAGGGTGTGATTGTCTACCTGAATCAAGAAGGTAGAGGCATTGGTTTGTTGAATAAACTAAAGGCTTACAAATTGCAGGAGGATGGCCTGGATACGGTTGAAGCCAATGTGGAGCTGGGTTTTAAAGCCGATGAGCGGGATTATGGTGTGGGTGCTCAGATTTTGAGAGACCTGGGCATTCGCAAGATCAGGCTGATGACCAACAACCCTAAAAAACGCGCCGGGTTGATTGGATACGGGCTTGAGATCGTTGAAAACGTTTCAATAAGCATTGTGTCAAACCCTCACAATGAAAAATACCTTCAAACCAAGAAGGATAAAATGGGGCATTCCATTTAACTCCAAGCATTTGTAACAAATATCACCGTTTGGACTTGAACTTTTCCGTTTATTCACCGTATAAATGTTGCAACACACTTAAGTTCAAATTGAATTCTACCATTAAATTTCATTCTTTCAGTTCCTTACTGTTCTTGGGCCTGCTGCTGATTCCCTGGTTTGCTATCTCTCAAACCCTGGTCAACTATAGCTCCCTAAGAAATACAGGCATTACTTATAATTCAATTTCTGGAAGTGGCAATACGTTTTCCAGTTGGCGTAATGTAGGAGCCAATTCACAAGATGATAACCGTTCGGTTTTTACAAGTATTGGTTTTGATTTCTGGTACCTGGGTGTTCGTTACACTCAGTTTTCAGCCTCCACAAATGGTTTTATTGATTTCTCCTCCTCAACGGATGATGGTGGTCCTCAGGCTGATGATTTCGGGTACAGCAACGCAGCATTTACAACAGCAAACATTAACAATTCCACCCGACCAGCAATTGCGCCCTTTTACGATGATTTGACTACACAAGGCGGAGTTGACCCTATTGGCACCAGCATTAAATACCTTGTAAGCGGAACCACACCAAACAGAACCCTTACTATTGAATGGATCAACATGGCGGTATTTGGGAATGTATCGCCCAGTTTAAATTTTCAGGTTCAGCTATTGGAAAGCAGTGGCATCATAATGGTGAATTACGGCCCAATGACTGCAGGTAATCATACCTTCTCTTTCAGCATGGGCCTTAACGGCATTACCATTAGCAACACGCCAACGGCCGCGCAATTAAAAATGCTTCAAACAGTAAATGGCACCACCTTTAACAATACGGTTCAAAACAACCTTTCAACAATGCCCACGGCCAATTCGCAATACGTGTTTACGCCTGTATCTCCTACCCCTGTTTCGGGCACCCTTACTTTTTCTGGGGTGTCACAAACGGGCATGAGCTTGAACTGGAGCAACTGGGCAGCCAATGAACTGGGCTACGTCATTTACAATTCGACTGACGGCGTGAATTATTCTTTTGTAACACAAACTGGTGCCAACGCCATCAGCTCTGCAATTACTGGGTTAAGTCCTTCTACAAGCTATTTCTGGAGGGTTTTTGCGGTAACCGAAGGCGCCTTAAGTACGGCCCTAACCGGAACTCAGGCCACATTAGGAGCTGGCAACAAAACATCCCTGAACAGTGGAAACTGGAACACTGCCAATACCTGGACGCCAAATGGTGTGCCAACAGCGGGCGACAATGTCACCATTGCCAACGGTCATTTGGTTCTCATCAATACAAATGCCGTGTGCAACATCCTAACCGTTGGGGCAGGAACCGGGTCGACTTTGCAATTTTCTGGAGCAGCAAGAAACATGACCGTCAATAATAATCTTGTGCTGAACGCCGGAGCTGTTTTTAATATTAACACAACATCAAACAACACCCATCAATTAACTGTTGAGGGCAATATCAGCAACAACGGGAGTTTAAGTTTTTCGGTTGATGCAAACAGTTTGTGTAACCTCACTTTATCAAGCTTCACAACACAGGCGCTGACTGGTAATGGGATAAACCGCTTTAATCTAATCACCCAAAATACAGGATCCTCAAGGGCGCATTTGTTTGATGTGAGTTGTTCAACCTTTTCTGCTGCGACTAATTTTCTGACCCTCAACAACGGCACATTTAAACTTAGCACAACAAACCCTGTTAACATCACTCCGTTTTCGGGCACAACCACAATCAGCACTGTTTGCGGCCTTTGGCTGAACTCCGCGAATGCAGTTATTTCAACCGGTGCCGGAATTAGCCTGGCCGGAGCACTCACAGTTTCCGGCGGTACGCTTAACATTGGTAACGCAAGCAATGAAGACCTGTTTTCGGATGGTGGAGACCTGAACCTTTCGGGTGGTGCTATTAATGTTAGTGGAAAATATTATTCAAGCGGCATTAACAACATCTCTAACTTTAACATCAGTGGAGGTACACTTACCGTTCCTACCTCGGGCTCAAGCAGTACAACAGATGCTCCTTTTCAGGTTACAGGTGTTGGTTCTGAGTTTGACATGACCGGTGGTGCAATCGTTATTCAAAGAGAAGGTGGCACGGGCGCTCAGAATCTTGGGTTCGTTAATACAGGTGCAAGCAGCGGTGTAGTGAGTGGAGGGACTTTACAGATCGGCAATGCCGCAACACCAGCCGGACAATCCATCAGCATTAACTCAAGCTCACAAATCGGGAACCTGTCTGTAAACAGTACAAATGCCACGGCTGTTATCAACACCAATTCACTTCAGGTGATAAACGATGTTTCCATTTTATCAGGAACCTTAAATGACAGTGGATTTGCTATTGGATTGGGTGGTAACTGGACGAATGGCGGAGGAAATTACAGCAACGGGAGCGGAACGGTACTTTTTAATTCTACGTCTTCAGCACAAACCATCTTTAAAACAGGGGGTGAAACCTTTAACAACCTGGTGTTCTCAGGCTCAGGCTTAAAAACATTTAATAGTCCGGTAAGCGCCAAAGGGTTCACTCTGTCTACAGGCGCTTCGGTGGATGTTAGCGCGACCAACCATCAGCTGAATGTGAGTGGCAATTTTATCAATAGTGGCAATTTTATTTCAAGAAACGGAACGGTTCTTTTGAATGGTTCCACACTTCAAATCATAGGCGGTAGCAGTACCAGCGACTTTTATAATCTCAGCCTTAACAACACTTCAGGTGTGAACCTGAGTACATCCGAAAACCTGATTAACGTATTAAGTATTTCTAACGGCACATTAAATACCAATGGTCAAAACTTTACTATGGTATCAACAAACACCAACACCGCGAGGGTGGGTCAAATTACAGGGAATGGAAATATCTCGGGTAATGTAACTGTTCAGCGGCACCTTCCCGGAGGAAGCACAGGTTGGGCTTTTTTAGGTTCGCCCATTTCCTCAGCGCTTACCTTGCAGGACTGGGACGATGATATTTTTATCTCTTGTTCCACTTGCCCGGATGGCAGCGCAGGCGGCTTCCTTTCGGTATATACCTATAACGAGGCTGCTACAGGACTTGTTGATGATGCAGCATCCTATATTCCTTTGAATGGCATTACCGACCCCATCAGCTTTGGTAAAGGGTATTGGGTTTATCTTGGGAACGGGCAGTTTACAACAAGCGACATCACCCTTGATGTTACAGGCACACTCAGAACTATAAATCAAACCATCCCTCTCAGTTACAACAATTACGGTTCGCCCGCCGATGACGGCTGGAACCTCATCCATAACCCCTACCCTTCACCTATCAGTTGGACCGCGCTTAGAGGCGCAACAGCTAATCTCGACAATGCCATTTATGTTTACAATGCTGATCTGAATTCAGGTCTAGGGGGCTACGCAACTTTTGTAAATGGCATTAGCCTACCTGCCCTTGGTTCAGGAGGTATAGGAGATGAAATTCCGATGGGCCAAGGCTTTTATGTTCATTCCACAGGCGCTACTGCCATTAATGCCACTGAGGCTATTAAGGTCAATTCCAATCCTGTCTTTTTAAAAACGAACTCCCAAAGCAGTCCGAATTTAAACCCAGCCCCTTTGTTACGTTTAAAATTAAAAGACACTTTAGCACGTGACGAATGCGCGGTATATATTGAAACCAATGCCAGCACTGGCTTTGACAACACCTACGATGCATTCAAACTGGCAGGTACCGATCCTACCGCGCCTTCCATAGCTCTGGAAAAAGACACGGTTCTTTTTGCGATTAATGGTATCCCACCAGTGAATGGCACTTTCAGCACGGCGCTTAAGGTCACGGCAGGAACCTCTGGCCAATACAGCATTTCAGCCTCTGATTTCGGTGGATTTCCACAAGGCACCTGTCTTCGGCTGTATGATAAATACAACGCAAGCACTCACGATTTGCGAAGTGGAGATTATGCGTTTTGGCTTTACGACACCACTTCATCATCGCGTTTTATTTTGAGTATTGATTTGTATGCACTGAGTGTAAACACCATTGTAACAGCTCCATCCTGTGGTTCCGTGAATGGAGGACTCATCATTGCCCAAGGCAATTCACCTGGCCCATGGAATTACATCTGGAAAAATGCAAATGGTCAGGTCCTACAAAATCATGCCAGCCAAAACACATCGGATAGTTTAAAAACATTAAGCGGCGGAATCTACTTTCTTGAGATGAATACCATTGGTTATTGTGATTCCTATAAGGGCAACTTCTCTTTGCCTGCTATACACATTCCTCAGGCTGATTTTACTTGCCCGGATAGCATTGCACTTGATGGTAATGCTCAGGTGCTATTCAATAACAGTTCACTCAACAGCTCTGTAAATTTCTGGGATTTTGGCGACGGCAATACGAGCAGTGCACTGTCTCCAACGCACACCTACACCCTTCCGGGAAGCTATCAGGTGAGCCTTATCACTGAAAGCAGCACCCAATGCATTGACACAAATATTAAACAAATTTTGGTTTACTCAAGATTAACCGGCGAAGAAGAATTGAAAAAAGAAAATGCCGTGGTGGTGTATACCCTTGGACAAAAAGAATTTAAACTCGTATTGCCAGATCACATCAAGGGTCAAATGGCTTTTGAAATTTGCGACGGGTTTGGAAAAGTGGTCTGGCAACAAAATTTCACTTCGTCTCAAACGGAGCATCGCATTCAACTTCACTCGTTGTCAAACGGAGTGTACTATTTGAAGGCGACTTCAGGAACATTTCAAACTGTTCAGAAACTTCTGGTTTACTGAGTGTAAACTACTCCCCAAGCGTATCCATGGCTTCCTTTTTTGAAGCCACTACTTTAAATAAGGTGTGCAATTTGGTAATAAGGATTAGTTCGTTAATCTTTTTATTCATGTTAAAAAGCACGGCTTCACCACCGCCAACACGAGCTTTGGTAAGCAGTTGAATCAGCGTGTTTAATCCACTGCTGTTCATATAGATCAGGCTTTCGAGATCAATGCCCCATTTGTTGCAGCCTGAAGCGGCCAGTTCACCGGCTTTCTCAATCAATTCATTGGCCTGGCTTTTGTCTACCAGATTTCCACTTAAGGCGATGATGGCTTTGTTGCCTTGCTGATCAATTGTAAATTCAAATACCATGGTTTACTTTTTATAGTTTTGACAGGAGCCTGTTTCGCTCAGGCGTTTGCATTTGGCGAAAAAATTCAAGGAGTGGTGCATGACCCTGAAATTCAGCATCTCCTCGGTTGAGCGTTGAATTTGCATAATTCGGGGGTCACAAAACTCAAATACTTTCTCACAGTCCGTACAAATCAAATGATCGTGTTGTTTGTATTTGTAAGCCTTCTCAAATTGGGCAAGGTTTTTGCCAAACTGGTGTTTTATGACCAATCCTGCAGCTTGCAGAATCTCAATGTTGTTATATAAGGTTGCCCGGCTCACCCTGTATTTTTTATTTTTCATCATCAGGTACAGCTGCTCAATGTCGAAATGTCCTTCATGAGAATAAATCTCATTTAGTATGGCAAAGCGCTCTGAGGTCTTTCTGTGCCTGTTGGCTTCGAGGTATTCTGTTAAAATCTTAGTAACTGCTTCTTTTATCTCCTGGCTCATATCAGCGATTCTAAATTAAGTAAATTTTCATCTTTGTGCAAATTCAGTGCGCACAGCCTTTGTAACAATTGTTTACCTTTGTTCTCTATGTCGTTTGGTATTTGTTTGTATTCCTGCATTCCGGCTAAAAAAGAAGCCTCCCACAGCAGTGAAATGGTGACTCAGTTGTTGTTTGGAGAACGTTATAAAGTGCTGAAACAAGAAGGAGACTGGCTTCAGATTCTTACAAGCGCCGACAATTACACCTGTTATATTCATCAGAAACAGCACCAAACCCTTTCTGAAAAAGAACATGCTGAACTTGAAAAACAACAAAAAGTCTGTGTTAAGGATGTTGTTCAAACCGTTTTCAGCGTGACTGAAAACGCCCATTTTCCGGTTACCATAGGCTCACAGTTGCCCCATTTTAAAAAAGGCGGGTTTTCCATTGGTAACAGGGCCTACCACTACGATGGCAGTATTGCCTACTCAAACGATAAAAAAACAGCTAAAGAGGTCCTTGATACCGCTTACTTATTCCTTCATGCGCCTTACCTTTGGGGTGGACGAAGCCCTTTTGGCATTGATTGCAGCGGGTTTACCCAACTGGTGTTTAAATTGAACGGATACAGTTTGCCCCGCGATGCCTATCAACAGGTAGAACTTGGAAAACCATTGGGTTTTGTAGAGGAAGCTGAAGCCGGTGACCTGGCTTTTTTTGACAACGAGGAAGGAAAGATCGTGCACGTGGGGATCTTACTCAGCAACAAAGAAATCATTCATGCCAGCGGCTCGGTAAGAATTGATTCATTCGACCATTATGGCATTTTTAATCAGCAACAGAACCGCGGTTACACCCACACACTGAGGGTCATTAAACGGCTGCTCTGAGTCCATTTCCCTACCCTTCCTGAAGGTTATGGCCCTCCTTTTGTGAATAATTTTCAATTCGCCTGGCCGCAGGTCCTGTACTTCTTAGTATCTTTAAATCTACACTGCACATTCTGCCTTGAGGACAACTAAAGTAAATATCCGATTTCAGAGGGCTTTTTTGCTCGCTGTTGTATTGCTGGTCTTTTGTTTTCATCCTTACCATTTTATTTCTCAAACCGCATCACCCAAATCCTTTCTTGATAAAAAAGCCACCAAAACCCTCGTGGATACGCTGGCCTTCCAATTAAGAAAATATTACGTGTTTAAAGAAGCTGCAAACCGAATGGGGGCTTACATTCAAAAACGGTATAAAGAAGGCGCATATAACAACATTTCTGACCCACACATTCTGGCAGGGCAACTGACCAAGGACGTGAGTTCAATCCATCTTGACGAACACTTTCATGTGGAATACAATCCTGAAGTTGCTAAAGAACTGGCGGGTGAAATAGAAGATGTTCCTAAATACGTTGAAGGCAAACTCAATAAAGAGAGAGAAAAGAATTTTGGGTTTAAAAAGGTGGAAATCCTGAATGGCAACATTGGTTATCTGGAGATCAGTTCCTTTTCACGCCTGAATCCCTATTCCAAACAAGCCGCCGACGCAGCCCTTCAGGTGCTCTCCAACACCTCGGCGCTGATTATCGACCTTCGTTATGGGGTTGGTGGTTCTCTGGACATGGTGACCTATCTGATGAGCCGTTTTTTTAAGGAGAGAACGCTTATCATGGATATTTACCTGAGAAGCGAAAAAGACACTTTGCATTATTACACCACACCCGATTCCATACCGGGCAGGTTGAGCGAGATTCCAGTTTATATATTAACCAGCTACAAAACCTTTTCTGCCGCTGAAGCCTTAACCTATGGTTTGCAGTCGCAAAGCAGGGCCACCATAGTGGGTGAAGTCACCCGTGGAGGCGCTCATACGGTGAAGTACAGAAATTTAAGCAGTGGGTTTATTGGCGACATTCCGTTTGGTGTTGCCCGGAACCCAATCACCCAAACCAATTGGGAAAAAATAGGCATTACACCCGATGTGATGGTGAATGAAAACAAAGCCCTTGAAACAGCCGAGATCCAAATCTTCGAAAAAGCAAAACTTAAGTCACAAAGCGAAGAGGAGACAAGGCGATTGCAATGGGAATTTGATCTGATTCAATCTAACAATCATCCCTTTGAAATGGATAGTCTCGCTTTCAGGAAACATTGTGGAGACTATGGTCCTTATTCTATTTATTATTCCAAAGGAAATTTGTGTTACCAGAAAGTGGGTAAGGCTGTATTTACCTTGCTTCCTTTAAATGAAACCACCATGAAGGTAAAAGGGAACGACAGCTTTAGAATTGAATTTGTGATGAACCAATCAGGTGTATGCGTTTCTATCATTACACATTATGATGACGGACGCAAGGAAGTTGCCTTGCGCAGTATGTAACTTTGAGTTGAGCTCAGAATTTAAAGTCTTAAGCTTTTTTTAGAATTTTAGAGAATAAATTGCATTACCTTTACCTCGGATTTTGAAAACCATTAAACACATACTCGGTATTTCACAGCTGTTTGTCTTTTTAGCTTTTGTGGCTATTGGGGGCTTACAGGGTATTTTACAATCCGAAAAAAACGTTGCACCCGATCATGTTCACGTTAATGTTCAGCACAAACAGAACACCTGTCTTGAGCAGGGTATATTTGAGATTGATGTTGAAAAAGAGACAGATGGTGGAAAATTTCTCAAAAACGCCGCCTGTTTGTATTCCACTCAGGCCTCTATCTTCCTTAGCAACCCTCCGGCCCGCAAGGAAATAAACCAATTTCCTCAACCCCTACTTCACTCCCGGCCCATTTTCCTGGAGTTACACAATTTCCGTATTTGATGTATTACTAAGGCCTGGGTTCCATTTTTGAGAACTCTGAGCTTTTGCGTTTTTGTTTTTAAACACAAACAGTACATCATTTACATTTATGGAAAAAACACCAATTGAATTTAACGAAACTCAAACCCTCGAGAAACTCAGACACTACCTGCCTTCTCAGGCTCCATTAAAAGACTTTATTCACCACAATACCTTACATGCCTTTCAAGACGAAAATTTTGACAAGGCCTTAAACGATGCGTCCACCCTGTTTGGGTACCGGGTCAGCTTATCCTTGCACGAGTACAGGCAACTGTTTAAGAACGGCAAGATCAGCGAGAAGCTACTCGAGCGTGTACTCCACGAAAACAAAGGCGAAAAAGCCCAGGAATGGAAAAGAAAACTCCTACACGGTACTTTTGCTTCACACCATAATGTAAGAATTGGCGAACTGAGAAAAAGTTGGAAAGCAGTATACAATTACGACCTTGAACTGGATGTACAACCCTTGCTTTTTAGGTTACTCTGCAGTTTTCTTGATCAAGGGGTCTCCATCTGGAATTACCCGGTACCACACAAAAGTTTTTTGGATTCGATAAGGGAATTGCAGAAAAATTCCTTCGGGGGTTTATTCAGCAGCAAACGCTGTGCTCAGTTGTTACTTGACAAAAACACAAACATCGAACAGTTGTTGCACCTTCTCGTAGGCGATGCCTCCTTGTACGAGCATTACCTGTTCGATCAACAATTCGCGCATCCCGGATGGTCAGGCATGGCTTCTGTTCTTGAAACACAACCCGAGTCCCTGCTTGATAAACGAAATATTCATCTGAAAGAGCTTATTGTTATTGAGTTGCTTCTGGAGATTGAGGCCCTCGATAAAAAATTCGACCAAAACTGGGCTCCACTGGCAACACGCTTGCAAGCGTTTCCAAAACCTCTTTTTTCAAAAGTGGAAATGAGTGAGTTTATGGAACTTCATCTCCTTTGGCAAAAGGCCTTTGAATGGTCGTACTACGATGAGGTACTGGCTGGATTACAATTGGAGGCCAAAAAAACCATTCAAAAAACAGAAACCAGTTTTCAGGCGATGTTTTGTATTGACGACAGGGAATGTTCTGTCAGGCGCTATGTGGAACGGTTTGATCCGAACTGTAAAACCTATGGCACACCCGGTTTTTTCGGTGTAGATTTTTATTATCAGCCGGAACATGGAAAATTTTATACAAAACTTTGTCCCGCACCGCAACAACCCAAACACCTCATAAAAGAGGTCGGGCGCCGGAGCAAAAGAAAACACGAAGCGCATTTTACCAAACACAGTCACAACCTTTTTGCAGGCTGGCTCATTACCCAAACATTAGGATTTTGGTCGGCCATCAAATTATTTCTGAACGTGTTCCGCCCCTCCATCAGTCCTGCCAGTACCTCCTCGTTCAGACACATGGATAAATTTGCGAATCTCACTTACCAAAATTACAATCCAGCATACGTTCAGGATGGTTTGCAAATCGGTTTCAGCGTAGATGAAATGGCAACACGGGTTGAAAATTTGCTGCGAAGCATTGGTTTGATTGAAAATTTTGCAAAAATCATTTACGTGGTTGGGCATGGGGCGAGTAGTGCCAATAACACCCACTATGCAGGATACGATTGCGGCGCCTGTTCCGGCCGTCCGGGTTCAGTGAATGCAAGGGTGTTCTGCCACATGGCCAATCATCCAAAAGTGCGTTTAAAGTTGGAAGAAAAGGGCATTGTTCTCCCTAAGGACACCCATTTTTTTGGTGCCTTGCACGATACCACCCGGGATGAGATCGAGTTTTTTGATGAGGCCAGTTTGCCCTGGTTAAGCATTGATGAACATTTAAAACACCAATTCACGTTTAAAAAGGCATTGGTGCATAATGCCAGAGAAAGGGCCCGACGCTTTGAAAGCATCAATCCCAAATCCTCCCTCCGACGCATCAATAACAAAATTCACCTGCGCTCTGTTTCCCTGTTCGAACCCCGACCCGAACTCAATCATGCTACAAACAGTTTGTGCATCGTGGGCCGAAGAAGTTTAAGCAAACACCTTTTCCTCGACCGCAGAGCCTTTTTAAACTCTCACGATTACCGACAGGACCCTGATGGTGATCACTTGCTGAACATTCTTAAAGCAGTGGCTCCTGTTTGCGGGGGCATCAATTTGGAATATTATTTTTCAAGAGTGGACAACCAAAAACTGGGCGCTGGTTCAAAATTACCGCACAACGTTATGGGGCTGATTGGAGTTGCCAATGGCATCGACGGTGACCTCAGAACCGGCTTGCCTTTACAGATGATTGAATTGCACGACCCCATCCGTTTATTGGTGGTGGTGGAGCATTATCCGGAGGTGGTGCTAAAAGTCATCAAACAAGACACATCCACCTACGAATGGTTCAAAAACGAGTGGATCCATCTGGCCGTATTAAATCCTGAGTCCGGTGAACTAAGCGTTCTTAAACAGGAACGTTTTGTTGCTTACACGCCCATGGCCAAAACTCTGCCTGAAGGCGGGGAATTGAAAGACCTCGTTTCTTCGAGCCGTGAAAATATACATGTACATCATTTGAACTGATTTTATGGAACGTTTTATTCCCCTCTTTGTACTTTTACCACTTTTTGGTTTCGTAATCAGTGCCCTGCTTCCTCACAAAAAAGAAAGGGTACTCTCAGGCTTTGTATTTTTCAACATTGGCCTTCAACTTCTCGGTTTGCTGGTGTTTATTCCCAACTGGATACTTCAGGACCATCAATTCCTGACTACTCCTGATGTTTTGGTGTATTCAAACTCCGATTACGCCTTCTATTTAAGTTTCACCTTTGATAAGGTAACGGCCATCTATAGCGTCACCGGGGCTTTTCTGGCTTTTCTGGTGAGTACCTACAGCCGCGTGTACCTTCACCGGGAAAAAGGCTACAAACGTTTTTTTGTGAGTCTGCTGTTCTTTTTTCTTGGGTACAACATGGCCGTGTTCTCCGGCAATTTCGAAACCCTTTTTATTGGCTGGGAGATTTTAGGCATTTCTTCTTTTCTTCTGATTGCGTTTTACCGCAACCGTTACCTTCCCGTTAAAAATGCTTTAAAGGTATTCACCATTTACAGGATTGGGGATGTTGGTTTGTTACTGGCCATGTGGATGAGCCATCATTTATTTCATCACAACATTCGCTTTTCAGAATTGGCCAACGATGTGCTGGTGGTCACTCACCTTCAAAACCAAAGTTTAACCGGTATTTTTATTTCAGCCGCCATTCTGATTACTGCTGCCACCAAATCGGCCCAATTGCCTTTTTCTTCCTGGTTGCCTCGTGCCATGGAAGGCCCTACCCCATCCAGTGCCATTTTCTATGGCTCCCTCTCTGTGCATTTGGGCGCCTTCCTCCTGCTCCGCACCTTTCCGTTTTGGGAACATCAGATGAGCATACGAATCGCCATCATTGTTATAGGGCTTGGTACCAGTTTTGTAAGTTCAATGATTGCCAGGGTGCAATCCTCAATTAAAAGCCAGATTGCCTATGCCTCTTCGGCTCAGATTGGTTTGATATTTGTTGAAATTGCCCTGGGTTTTGATGTTTTGGCGCTTATTCATTTTGCAGGCAACGCTTTTCTCAGAACCTATCAATTGTTGGTTTCCCCTTCAGTAGTGAGTTACCTTATCCGCGAGCAATTTTATTCTTTCAAAAAAAGACCCGATACCATTGAGGACTCCCTTCCTAAAAAGATAGCGAATACGTTTTATTTGCTGAGCCTTAAAGAGTGGAACCTTGATGCGGTGGTTGCCAAATTTTTCTGGAATCCTTTGAAAACCATCGGAAAAAAAATCCCCATTCATAAGAACAAAACCTTTCTCTATATTCTCATCCCCTCTTTTATCATCGGTATTTTTCTTTTTATGAAAGAAGACCTGCTTCCTGTTTACATTTTTCATAAAGTGCCACTCCTGTTCAGCGGCATAGCCCTAACGCTGGTGTTGCGCTCTTTTGTGGAAAGAAAAGATGTGTTCCTGAGTTGGTCGCTGATCATTGCCAATCATTTTCTAATTGCCCTGGCTTTGTCGTTTAACGAGCATTACAGCATGCGTGAAAACCTGATCTATTTATCCGGAATTTTTGTGGCCGGTGCTGTGGGCTACGTTCTGCTTTATTTGCTTAAAAAGAAAGAATCCAACTTTGACCTCGTTCAATTTCAGGGACACGCTTATGAACATCCCCGTTTGGCATTGCTCTTTTTGTTGACTGCGCTTGGGCTCGCGGGATTTCCCATCAGCCCCACATTCATTGGAGAAGACCTGATCTTCAGACACATTCATCAGAACCAGCTGCTCCTGGCTTTTTTTGTAGCCCTGAGTTTTATTTTAAATGGGCTATCCCTACTTAGGATATACGCGAGACTGTTCCTGGGACCTCACCAAAAACCGTATCACGAAATCCCCTATAAGTCTTCTTAAACATGTTTTGCAGAAATACCATATTCCGTCCTTTTTCCTGTGCGCTAAGTTTGCTCACGGTCATGGCGTTTATCTGCTTGGTTTGCGGGACAAGCGAAATTGGTTTACCAAACAAGTCCAAGCCCGTTTACAAGGTAAAACAGGAGACCCCTGTGAACTCTCTCTGTTTTGAGCAAGAAGAAGAAGGGGATGAAGTAAAATTTGATCTTCCGGTACATGAGCATGCATACATTTACTTGAGCAGTCCCGAAGATTTGGCTTCCGATCTCCAACAACTCAACCAGAGGCGCTCGCTCTTTAACCAGACAGTTAATAAACATCCTCACTATATTTTATACAGATCATTGATTATTTAGACTTGATTAAACATCAGCAAACCAATTGTTTAATTAAAAAATCTAAATACCATGTTAACAACAAAAAATAATCTCAAAACCCCTGCCGACGGACTGGCAGGATTCAAACAAAACTTTTCAAAAGACGCACTCTCGGGTCTTCTGGTCTTCCTGCTTGCGCTGCCTTTGAGTCTTGGCATTGCCAAAGCATCTGACTTTCCCGCCATTTTTGGCCTCATCACCGCCATTGTGGGGGGGGTTGTGGTGAGTTTTTTCTCTGGCTCTTTGCTCACCATTAAGGGGCCTGCAGCCGGATTGATCGTCATTGCCAGTGGTGCTGTGGCTGCTTTTGGTGGAGGCGAAACCGGTTGGCACCTTGCTTTGGGTGCAATCGTAGTGGCGGGTTTAGTACAGGTGCTTTTTGGTGTATTTAAGTTGGGCCGGTTGGCTGATTTTTTCCCTCAAGCCGCCATACACGGTATGCTCGCAGCTATTGGCATTATCATTATCTCTAAACAGGCACACACCATGCTGGGCATTGACCCTTCTCATATTAAAGGAAAAGAACCGCTTGAACTCCTGGCCATGATACCGGATAGCATCATGCATGAAAATGCTCATCTTGCAGAGATAGGTTTTGCCTGTTTAGGATTAATGGCTTTGTTCAGCCTCATCAAACACAAAAAAATTAAAAAGATCCCTGCTCCACTTGTGGTCTTGTTGGTGGCCATTCCTCTTGGTCAGATCCTCCACGTGAAAACGGAAGGTGCCATTTCCAATTTTGCTTTGGTTAAGATTGGGAATGTTGCCGACATGTTTCAAAAGGGATTTATTAACGTCAATTTTTCAGGTCTGTTCAATCAAACCGGGGTGTTTATTGAATACGTTATTTTATTCGCTTTAATCGGAAGTCTGGAATCTCTTCTTACAGCAAAAGCTATTGACACTTTAGATCCGTACAAACGTAAATCGAACTTCAATAAGGACTTGATGGCCGTGGGTATAGGCAATAGTCTGGCCGGTATTCTGGGAGGTCTACCAATGATCAGCGAGGTGGCCAGAAGCTCAGCCAATGTGGCCAATGGTGCACGAACCCGCTGGGCCAATTTTTTTCATGGTGTGTTTTTATTGGTTGCTGTATTTTTTGCTGTTGGTGTTATTGAAATGATTCCTAATGCAGCACTAGCGGCGATGTTGATCTTTGTTGGGTTTCGCCTCGCGCATCCAAGGGAGTTTGCTCACGTTTGGCAGATTGGCAAGGGCCAGTTTATCATTTACGTTAGCACTATAATTGTAACCTTGGCTACTGACCTATTGATTGGTGTTGGTACCGGAATTATTTTGGAAATTATCATCAACCTTATCCTGGGGGCTCCTTTAAAAGATTTTTTCAAATCCAACTTTAATCTTCACAAAAGCAGCGAGGATGGTTATGTTCTAAACGTTGAATCAGCCCTGATGTTCACCAATATTTTGGGTTTCAAAAAACTTCTCTCGCAGGTGCCTTCTGGAAAAAATGTGATCATCAACATGAGTGGGGCCACCTTGGTGGATCATACCGCTTTGTTAACACTAAAAAGCATGGTTGACGATTACAATGAACAAGGTGGAAAGATCTGGGTCAGAGGATTTGACAACCACAAAACACTTGGATACACTCCAAATTCTGTAAAAAAACTAAATCTGGAATAGATGAACAATATTGCTAAACTGTAAGCAGACCATTCATGGTTTATGGTTTATCAGTGCTGGTTTGTCTTACGGTTTAGCAAACAAATTTCTTAATTTTATCACTTACCATGAAAAAAACACTCATTTTAATATGGCTGCTGCTCACGTTTAACACGAACAGAGCACAACAAAACGATAGTCTTGCTCCATTGCACGACAAGGTGCCAGTTGAAAAATCGGCGCTTAAGTTTAATCTCAACTCCTCTGGAACGCACTATTTTCAAGTCACCTTTTTGAATCAGGCCTGGCTCCGATACAACCAGTCGAACCCCGGCACAACGGTTTTCTCAAAACCGGCTCCTGAGACCTTTGATATTGGACTGAGAAGAACGCGCATACAACTTTTTGGTCAGATTAATGATCGCACATTTATTTATTTCCAATTCGGGATGAATAATTTCAACAACACCGCTGGATACAACACGTCTTCCTCAGGCAATAGAAAAGTAGCGGCTTTTTTTCACGACGCCATTTGTGAGTACAAAGTCAGTAAAGGGAATCAACTCAAACTGGGTGCAGGTTTAACTGTTTTAAACGGCCTTTCCCGATTTTCTCAACCTTCAATAGGAAGCATCATGACTTTGGATGTGCCCGTGTTTTTACAATATTCGGTTGATCAGATCGATCAGTTCGACAGGCGACTTGCCGTTTATGCCAGGGGTTTGCTGGGCAATCTGGATTACCGCGTTTATGTTTCCGATCCATTTCCAGTGAACTCAAACGGCTCAGCCCCTCCGGCACTTGGCCCAAACGCTAATTTTGTAAATCCTGCCCTCATGGCCAATGGCAGTGGTCCGGGCGTGAACAAACAATTTGGCGGTTACTTTAGCTGGAATTTTTTTGATGCAGAACCCAACACCACACCCTACATGACCGGCACTTACCTCGGAACTAAAAAGGTTTGGAACATTGGTTTAGGGGGCGTGTACCAGAAAAATGCGACCTGGAATTTATCGGCCAATGACCTTGGCGTATTTAGCGATACCACCTACAATGCCATGATGCACCTGGGAATAGAAAGTTTTTTAGATATGCCGCTTAACAAGGAAAAAGGAACTGCAGTAAATGCCTTCGCCGGATTTTATCTGACCGACTATGGACACAACTACCTGCGTTACAATGGCGCCATGAATCCTGGCACCGGCTCAACGGCAACCAACCTTCTGCAGGCCGGAGCATACGGAAATGCATTTCCCATGTTTGGTAGCGGACAAGTGGTTTATACACAATTCGGCTACCTTCTGCCCAAAAACTTACTTGGAGAAAGGCACGGACAGTTGATGCCCTATGCAAGTGCACAACACGCTCAGTTCAACGCGCTACAATCTCAGAGCATGCTAATCTATGATATTGGTATGAATTGGTTAATAAAAGGGCATCAGTCGAAACTTTCACTTGATTACCAGAACCGTCCTACGTATTACTTAGATCCGACCAATGCCGTGAAAAAGGGTTCACGAAAGAGTTGTGTAATCCTTCAGTACCAAATCTTCATTTAAAAAAACAACACGCGGGGAATCGACAAAATTGGTTAAATGCAATTCATGGATTTTGAGTTGCGGTCAATTTATATAACTTTGCCCCGCGTGTTTGCCAGTTTAAGATACTTTTTTGTGGTCATATTCCTTGTAGGGATGGTGTTTACAGTACTTAACTACATCCCTATCCTTGAGGAAGAAACGCCCGGCCATTTGATTGAATTGTGTAAAAAACAACAACAAAAGGAAGGTTCCGACACTTCTAACGACAGCGATAGCGACGATAATACAGAGACCGAGATAAACGATTACACCCTTTTTTCCGTTTCAAAACTTTCCTCAAGTGGGCAAAAAATTGCCGATAAAGGCTGTAATTACCGCCTCCCCTATTACAATTCCATTACACCACCACCAAAACTATAGGTTTCTTTGAAGCTTATTATTTTGTGTGATTATTTACGTGTGATTGAATTAAATGAAATTTAAAACCCTTGTTCCTGATTTAAAAGCCGGCCTTGTAGTTTTCCTGGTCGCATTGCCCCTATGCCTTGGCATCGCCCTGGCTCAAAACGTCCCTCTTTTTTCCGGAATTATTGCCGGCATCGTTGGGGGCATTGTGGTGGCTTCCATCAGCGGTTCCCGTTTATCAGTAAGTGGCCCTGCAGCCGGACTCACCAGCATTGTCCTTACTTCATTGATGACCCTGGGTTCGTTTGAAACGTTTTTACTTGCGCTGTGTATAGCAGGAGTTATTCAGATTTTATTGGGTGTTTTAAAAGCTGGTATTGTTGGGTATTATTTCCCAACCGCAGTCATCAAAGGCATGCTGGCTGCCATCGGCATCATTTTAATTTTAAAACAGATCCCTCATTTGTTCGGCTACGACAAGGACACTGAAGGCGATGAGTCTTTTGTACAGAGTGACGGGCAGAACAGCTTTACCGAATTGGTGCAAATGCTTCAGGACATCAGTCCGGGTGCTACCATTACCGGAATTGTTTGTTTGGCGCTTATGTTTTTATGGCAAAGCCCAGCTTTCAAACGCCATAAAATTACCGGACAAATTCCGGGCGCCTTGATGGTGGTGATTGTAGGAATACTGCTTAATGTCAGCTTAGTCGGCATCAATCCCAACTGGGCCATACAAGCCGAGCATTTGGTGAATTTGCCGGACTTTAGCTCCGTATCCGATTTTTTTGCTTCGTTCACCCAACCCAATTTTGCGGCTTTCAACAATCCAAAAGTTTATGAAATTGCTTTCATCATTGCCATTGTGGCAAGCCTCGAAACCCTGCTCTCGATAGAGGCTGTGGATAAAATTGATCCTGACAATCAAATTTCACCAACCAACAGAGAGTTGGTAGCACAGGGTACCGGCAATTTGCTTTGCGGTCTTATTGGAGGTGTTCCTATTACATCAGTCATTGTACGAAGTTCAGTGAACGTAAGCGCCGGGGCAAAAACCCAATTGTCGTCAATTGTACACGGTTTGTTGTTTTTTGTGGCCATCTTCCTGATTCCAGGATTGCTAGAAATGATTCCGCTTTCGGCTTTGGCTGCCATACTCATTGTTACTGGTGCTAACCTTGCAAAACCCGCCTTGTTTAAAAACACCTTCAAACAAGGCCTCGATCAGTTTTTGCCATTTTTACTTACCATCATTGTGATGTTGCTCACCGATTTGCTCAAAGGCGTTTCGGCCGGCATTGTGATTTCGGTATTTTTTATTCTTAAACAGAATTACAAATCCCCATTCAAACTGATTAAGGAAGACATCAATGGGCAAACCAACGTGTTTATGAAATTGTCGCAAAACGTCACGTTTATCAATAAGGGCAAGTTTATTGATGTTTTTAAAGGCGTTCCGGAGAATTCGGTAGTATACATTGACGGGGGCAGAAGTGTTTTTATAGACAAGGATGTACTTGAAATCATCAGTTCCTTTAAAAAATCAGCCCACCTTAAAAACATTAAAGTTCATCTCGAAGAAATTCCGGAGGTGGACATTTACGATAGTCATTAAAAAAAACAGCATGAGAGATTCTTACGAACGTTTGATCATTGGCAATAAAAAATTTGCCATGGAAAAAAAATTTGACGACCCGGAGTATTTTAAAAAACTTTCCCTGGGTCAGAAACCCGATTATTTATGGATAGGTTGCAGCGACAGCCGGGTACCTGCCAACGAAGTCACCAACACCTCTAGCGGAGAAATGTTTGTTCACCGCAACATTGCCAACGTGGTGGTTCACACCGACCTGAACATAATGAGCGTTGTTGAATACGCGGTGAATGTGCTCCAGGTAAAACACATCATCGTTTGCGGGCATTACGGCTGCGGTGGGGTAAGAGCCGCCATGAGCCACAAGTCCTTTGGTTTGGTTGACAAATGGTTGAGACACATCAAGGACGTGTATTTTAAACACCACAAAGAACTGGATGCCATTGACGACCTGGATAAACGCGCTGACCGGTTAACGGAACTGAACGCCATTGAACAAGTGCGCAACCTTGCTAAAACCAAGATCATTCAAAAGGCCTGGCACGAGGGCAGAAAAATTGAGATTCACGGTTGGGTGTACGGCTTAAACAGTGGTTTAGTTACCGAACTCAACGTTGAACACGACGCCAAGGAAGACATAGAAGACATCTACCGATACGAGTTTGATTGAGTGCATATTAAATTGCATCTCCACAGCATTAGAAACCAAATCTTTCCTAGATTTGGTTTTTTTTATGAAAACGATACTCATCACAGGAAGCAGCAGCGGCATAGGCCTTGGCATTGCAAGAGAATTTGCAAAAACAAAACAATACAATTTGGTGCTGAATGGTTTAGAGGCGAATGGCCCGGAAATTGCCGAGGCATTAGGAAAAGAGTTTGGTATAAAAACCCTGTTCTCTGCAGCCAACATGTTGAAACCGGCCGAATTGCGCGATATGGTAAAAACCGCCATCAACACCTTTGGTTCCGTTGATGTTTTGGTAAACAACGCCGGCATTCAACACGTGTCGCCCATTGAAGAATTTCCTGAAGAAAAGTGGGACGCCATCATCGGCATCAATTTAACATCGGCTTTTCACCTGAGTAAAGCGGTGTGGCCGGGCATGAAAGCCAAAAAATTCGGACGCATCATCAACATTGCTTCGGCTCATGGCCTGGTGGCCTCAGAATTTAAAAGTGCTTATGTGGCCAGCAAACACGGCATTGTTGGACTAACCAAAACCCTGGCCCTTGAAGGCGCACCCTTGGGCATTACCTGCAATGCCATTTGTCCCGGTTATGTAAAAACTCCTTTGGTAGAAAAACAAATTGCCGATCAGGCCAAAGCTCATAATTTAAGCGAGAGTGAGGTCATTAATAAGGTGATGCTCTACAAACAAGCGGTAAAAGAGTTTGTGAGTGTGGAGTCTTTGGGTCAACTCGCACTATTTCTTGCTTCTGAGCAGGCCAACACGCTTACCGGCACGTCTATTCCTGTGGACGGGGGCTGGAACGCGCAGTAAGTTGCCATCTCTGATACTTTCGACCAATTTGTTGAAGAGTATTTGGTCAATTTTCAAAACTACTTTTTTTATTTGGGCGCTTTAACGGGCCACTCCTCACCTTCGCGTAGCCGCTTCGGCGAAGCAAGGCCAGGCTCCGCTATCGCTTCGGTTTTTTGCCTCGAGGCTCCTGCCGTCGCCCGAGTCAAAAGAACCAAGCCTTTCGTGTCCCTAGCGCAGCATCAAAATTTTGAAATCAAAATAATTGCATATCCATTGGCTTCCTATATTTGGATCGTTCTACCAATACCTAAATGCCTTTAACGGTTTTGTTTAATTTTAAGCGGCCTAGCAAAACAACCCTTCCTCCAATTAATTAACATCCTTTTAATTAAGTGTAAATCCCCAGAATTTAAAGTTTCTAACTTTGCATTCCTTACCATGAAACTCCTCTTCCATTACATAAAACAACACAAACCTTTGCTTGCACTGGCATTGGTGCTGGCAGCCATCAACCAAAGCTTTGCCTTGTGCGATTCCATCATCACCGGGCAGCTCATCAACCGCTTTGGGGCAGCCCACAACGAGACCAACAGCAACTATTACTGGTTTCCGGGGGCCGACTTTAATGCCTTCGCTAAAATGGTGTCGGCGTTTTTATTGCTCTCCATTGGGGCCGCTTTGCTTTCGCGCATTGCTAAAAACTTCCAGGATTATTTTACCAACATCATCATACAGCGCACCGGGGCGCAGATGTATAGCGACGGCATTAAAAAAGCCCTCTCCTTGCCCTACAAGGATTTTGAAGACCAACGCAGCGGAGAAACCCTGGGCAAATTGCAAAAAGTAAAATCGGATACGGAAAAGTTCATCAACCTGGTCATCGGTTTGATTTTTCAATCCATTGTTGGCATTGTGTTTGTTTTTATATACGCCATCAACATCCATTGGTTGTTGGGTCCTTTGTTTCTGGCAACCGTTCCTGTGATCTCCACGGTGAGTTCCTTCCTCGGTAAAAAAATCAAAAAAATCTCCAAAGAAATTATGGGCGAAACCACCGCCCTGGCCGG
>Ga0154020_10000251_pt1 | contig 64169 bp, 49 predicted proteins | sample Klosneuvirus_201_FD_109709 | JGI IMG/M metagenome (GOLD analysis project Ga0154020, IMG submission 109709) | Active sludge microbial communities from wastewater, Klosterneuburg, Austria - Klosneuvirus_20160825_MG | ecosystem: Engineered > WWTP > Aerobic digester > Activated sludge | place...
ACTAGTTGCCCTCTCCATGCTCAGCAAAGAAAGGCGGGCGTTCCCAGGCGATTGCGTGCAACTCCTGCTCACCATAGCGCAGCACTGCTTCCTCCAGGGTGGTGGGATACGCAAAGCCGTGGCGCGCGGCCAGCAGCGGCCCGTGCTTGCGGATCACGCCTGCCAGCGCCATGTGCGCCATGACCAGGCTCTCGGCGTTTAGCCCGTGCAGGTCGAGCGCGGCTTCAAGCTCGTCACGGCGCGCGTCGCCGAGATAAGCGTTGAGCACCTTGACGCCACGGTCGCGCGGACGACCATATCCTGTCATCAAGATCTCGGTGACCAAGCCCAACTCCACGTTCAAGCCGGTGAAGGAAACCAGTAACTCGTTCCGGCCGATGACGGTGGGCAGCAGCGCGATGCAGCGCCAGAACTCCTCGATCTGAGCAAGCAGGTCGGCGGCGATCTTGGCCGTGTCCGGCGCGGGTGTGGGAGACGCGTCCAGCCGCAGCAACCCGTCACGGTCGAGGAGCACCTTGACTTTGGCCGGGTCGAGCACAGGCGCCTCCTCGTGCAGCCAGATGTCGATGCGCAGCCCGGCGTCGGTCAGCGCGTTGATCATCCGGCCATCGAAGAGCAACTTGTAGAGCACCAGCGGACGCAGCACTTCCAGCCAGGCACGGGCATCGCTGTGGAATGCACCGGCCTCGCGCAGCAGCAGATGCAGGTCGATGTCAGAATAGCGGTCGGCGCTGCCGCGGCCAAAGCTGCCTTCGAGCCACGCCGCCAGCACGCGCGCATCATTTTCCAGCTTTGCCTGTAGGTCAGCGAGAAAGTCATGTTGCATTTGCATACGATTTCTCCAGCACTTCCACCACGTGCATCACGGTGGCGTTGAGATGGGCGCGCTTGACGCCGTAGACCATCTGCATGTAACAGCCGGTGTTGGCGGTGACGATGATGCCGGCGTGCATGGCGCGCACGTCGGCCAGCTTGGCGTCGAGCACCTGGTTCGCCATCGCCGGCTGCACCAGGTTATAGATGCCGGCGCTGCCGCAGCACATGTCGGGCTGCGCCAGCTCAACCAGCTCGATGCCCGGAATCGATTTGAGCAGAGAGCGAGGCTGCTTGCTGATCTTCTGGCCGTGGCGCAGGTGACACGAATCGACATAGGTGACGCGCGCCTGCACGTGGCCGGTGGGCGGCTTGTGTAGATGATCGGCCAGAAACTCGCTGATGTCCTGCACCTTGGCGACAAAGGCGCGGGCGCGTTCGGCATAGATGGGGTCATCGGCTAGCAGATGGTCGTAGCCTTTGAGCGAGGCGCCGCAGCCGCCGGCGTTGTTGACGATCGCCACAAAATCGCCGCCGCTAAAGGCGTCGATATTCTGGCGCGCGAGGGCGTGCGCCTGCGCCGTGTCGCCGCTGTGCAGCGCGGCCGCGTTGCAGCAGGTCTGCCCCGGCGCGAAGTGGACTTCATAGCCGTTGCGTTGCAGCACGCGCACCGTCGCACGGTTGACGCCAGCCAGAAACGCATCCTGCACACAGCCGGTGAAGAAAGCGACCTGCCCGCGCTTGGGACCGAGCGCCGGCGCCGGCCGCGACTCGTCGAGATAGCGCAGATCGACCGGCGGCGCCATGCCTTCCATCGTCGTCAGTGCAGGCGGCAGCTTGGGCAGCACGCGTCGCGCCAGCGCGGTCAAGCCAAGCTGCTGATAGAGCTTCACCGCGCGCGCCAGCAGTCGCAGCCGGCCGCGATGCGGCATCAACTCGCGCAGCCCAAAGCGTTGGACGGCTAAAGAGATGCGAGATGCGAGGGGCGGATTCAAAAATTGTGAATAGTGGATGGTGAAGGGTGAATTATGAAGTGTGAAGGGCGCCAATCTCCCCTCTCCTTGTCTCCTTGTCTCCTTGTCTCCCCCTCTCCCTCCCTCTGCGCCTCTGCGTCGAAAACTTGGCTGTTCCTGCGCCAGCGCGGCTTTGGCAGTCTCCAGCAGCAGCCCGTACTGCACGCCGGAGGGGCAGGCCGTTTCGCAGGCGCGGCAGCCCAAACAGAGGTCAATATGCTCCTGAAATGCGCCGGCCAGCCCGATGCGCCCATCGGCGGCCGCGCGCATCAGTGAGATGCGCCCGCGCGGGCTGTCCATCTCCAACTGGTTGACGGTATAGGTCGGACAGGCGGACAGACAGAGGCCGCAGTGGATGCACTGATCCAGTTTGCGGCGGAAATCAGGTTGATTGAGCAGATCGATGTGGGACATACATGGGATCCATTTCCAAATCTGCCACCGCGTAGAGGCTTTTACGTTGCGTCGTCAGCGATGCTTCCTGCTGTCCGCCGCATCTGCTTAATTTGTAACCGCAGATCTTGCTCGCGCTCGCTCGCGGCGCGCCGTCCCTCATCCAGGGCGAAATCCAGACGAGATCGATAGTGAGCATCGTAGGTGGTTTCCGGCGCCGGACCCAGAAAGTAGTTGAGCGCCGCCGCCATGCCGGCGCCAATCGCAGCGCCGATCAACAAATAGGTTCCTCGTGACATTGGATCATCCTTTCTCACGTGTTGCGATGCGTTACGCTTGGATCGCGGACGTCCCCCGTCCACATCCATTGGAGAAAATTATACCCGGCGCCTGACGATGCCGGAAAAGCAAACAGGTGGCACGGCGCCACCTGTTTGCTCAGTCAGTTGATAATTGCTCGCAGCGGAGAAGCTGCAGATATTGGCTAATTGACAGGGGCCGTCGAGCTATCGACCACCTGGATTTCCTGGGTGCGGCCGGCTGACCCGGCGAAGCTTTGCGTTTTCGGCATTAGCAGCGCCATACCCGCATAGACCAGCGCGCCAAATCCCATCGTGCCGAGGGTGAAGGCCACCCAGATCAGGCGGATCAGGTTGGCGTCGATGCCAAATTTCTCGCCCATACCACCGCACACGCCTGCCACCATGCGATTGGTGCGGCTGCGCTGCAATGGCATACCCGACTGCATGCGGCTGAAACTGGCCTTCCACTCGTCGCTGGTCGGCGTCGCGCCGGTGACGCTCTCTTTGACCTTGCGGGCCGCGTCGGCCACTTCCTGGTCAAGATTGCGCTGGCTATTCGCCCGCAGCAACAGATAGCCTGCCCCGATCAGCACCGCCGGCCAGAACAGCACGGCGACGATCGTCCAGAACGCGCCCCACAAACCGGGCAGAATCCCTAAGTTGGCCAGCAGCCAGAGCGCTCCCAGTCCCATCAGGATGCCTGCCGCCCAGGTGACGCCCTTCTGGCTCAATTCTAAAGCAGGCGGGCGCAATTGACCCACCTGGTTGTTGCCCGTGGGCAGGAAGATCGCCAGCAAGATATAAGCCAGGAAGCCACCGCCCCAGGTGGCAAAAGTCGCCACCACCCACAGCACGCGCACCAGCACCGGGTCCCAGCCAAAATATTCGGCAATCCCACCACAGACGCCGCCAATTACTTTGTCGGTCGGGTGGCGATACAGCATTCGCTTGGTGTTCATCGTCTTTCGTTCCGCTCCATTGGTTGGCGAGGGTTCATTCGCTTCCATCCATTCCGGCAGCACGCCTGGTGCGCGCTCGGTATTTTGCTCCGTATTTTTATCCATCATGTCGCTATTCATCGTTTCACCTTCTTCTCTCTTCTCTTGCTTGCGCACCGTCACCGTGTGGCGTTTTTGACTGTGTCTAATGCGCTGTTGTCGATCAATACGCAGTATCGCGCAGAAGGTTGCAAGGTTCCCGTCAAATTTGTGACAAATTGCTGACCTATAGGTACAATCGACAGCCATGGCCACCGAAACCGCGCAAGCTTCAGCTATGAACCGCCCGTTGAGCGCCGCTACGCATCACCGACCCTGGCCGCGACCTGCGTCGCCCTGGGTGATGGCGCAGGAGTGGTGCAACCTGCTCTTTGCGCACTGGCCGTTGCCGGCCGCAGCACTCCAGGCATTGTTGCCGCCTGCGCTCACGCTGGACACGTTTGAGGGACAGGCATGGCTGGGCATTGTGCCTTTTCAGATGCGCGGCGTGCGCCCGCGGCTGACGCCCTCTGTTCCGTGGCTCTCAGCCTTTCCCGAGCTCAATGTACGCACCTATGTCCGTCTGCGCGACCGCGGGCTCGAGAAGAGCGGCGTCTATTTCTTCAGCCTGGACGCCGCCAATCCTGTCGCGGTGCGCATTGCCCGCCGCACCTTTCACTTGCCCTACTTCGATGCCGCGATGCGCGCCCACTACGATGGCCGCACGGTGCATTACGCCAGCCGACGCACCCATCGAGGCGCGCCGGCGGCTGATCTGGTGGCCGGTTACCGACCGACCGGCCCCCGCTATCGCACACAGTCCGGCGATCTCGACCATTGGCTGACTGAGCGTTACTGTCTCTACACGGTCGATCAGAAGGGGCATCCTTTGATCGGCGAGATCCATCACGCGCCGTGGCCGCTGCAACCGGCAACCGCCGAATTTCTCGTCAACACGATGGCCGGCGCCGCCGCGATCCGCCTGCCCGACGCGGCGCCGCTGCTCCACTTTGCGCGCCGGCTGGAGGTGATCGTCTGGCCGCTGCGTCTGGTCGAGCCGTGACGGATTCTTTATGCACAGCCCAGACGCCGATCCAGAGAGGAACATGAGCGGAGACCCTGACAGCCGCGTTGCGCCCCTTACCCCTCGCCCCTCCTCCATCCGGCTTGGCTTCCCCGTCAAGGTGATCGGCGAGCCGCTGCGTTCGCACGACAGCCGCCGCTGGCAAAATGAACCGCACCTCAGCGTCAGCCTCGCCTATCTGCGCGATATTTTCGAGTACCTGCACCGCAAACAGATTCGCGTTTACCGCCTTGCCGGGCAGCTTGCGCCCTATCTGACCCATCCGGGCTTGCCGGCGTTTCATCGCCAGATCGAGGAATGCGCCACCGACCTTGCGATCACCGGTGATCTGATCCGCGCCTACGGGCTGCGCGTGACGATGCATCCTGCACATTACGTGCAACTGAACGCACCGGATGATTGGCTTGTCCAGCGTGCGCGCGTGGAATTGGCCGCGTCCGCCACGCTGATGGATGCGATGGGGCTTGATGCTGATGCTGTGATCGTGGTGCATGTCGGGGGCGTTTACGGCGATCCGCTGGCAGGGCGTGAACGCTTTGCTGTGCACTTCCTGGCCTTGCCCGAAGCCGTGCGCCGCCGCTTAGTGCTCGAACATGACGACCGGCGTTACTCGTTCGAGGATGTGTTGTGGATTCACCGTCGCACCGGAATTCCGCTGGTGCTCGATACGCTGCATCTGCGCTGCCTGAACCCCGCTGGCCGCCCGCTGGAGGACGCGCTGCCCGCGGCGTTGGCGACGTGGCCGGGGGATCGCCGCCCCAAGCTCCACTTCAGCAGCCCGCGCACCACGCTGCGCACGATCCGCACCCCGCTGGGTGAACGGCTGCAGGCGCCGCTGCCCAATCAGCACAGCGACTTTCTCGACCCCTTTACGTTCATCGACCTCGTCCACATCGCACAGCGTCTGCGCGTCCGCCCCTTCGATGTGATGCTGGAAGCGAAGGCGAAGGATCTGGCGTTGCTGCGTCTGCGTGAGCAGATTGCCCAATTTGCACCAGGATTGGCGGGGGTGGTGGGGTAAGCGATGGTTTTCCATCACCTAATCTCCAATCTCTAATCTCAGTACGAGATTAGAGATTGGAGATTAGAGATTGCACTTACCCCACACCCTGCGCTTCATGCACAACGCCGAGCGCATAATCCAGAATCTCCAGTGCATCGTCGATCTGCGTCTCGCTCACGGTCAGCGCAGGCGAGATGCGAATAACGTTGCCGTAGAGACCGCCTTTGCCAATGAGCAGCCCCCGCTCGCGCGTCTCCTCGAAGAGTTGCGCCACAGCTTTGGGCGCCGGCTCTTTCCTCTGGCGATCAGTGACCATCTCGATGCCTTGCATCAGCCCCTTGCCGCGCACGTCACCGATCAGCGGATACTTCTCGCCCAGCCGGTCAAGCCCGCCACGCAGCCGCGCGCCCAGCACGGCAAAGCGATCCGGCCCGCCCGCTTCCTCCATTGCCTCAAGCGTGCCGAGCGCCGCCGCGGTCGAAACCGGATTGCCGCCAAAGGTGCTGATGGTCAAGCCCTGGCCCACCATGGCTTGGGCGACTGCGGGCGTGGTGACGGTGTTGCCCATCGGCAGCCCGTTGGCGATGCCTTTGGCCATCGTCATGATCTCCGGCTCGACGCCCCAGTGCGAGATGCCGAACCAGTGCGCGCCCGTGCGGCCAAAGCCGGTCTGCACTTCGTCGCAGATAAAGACGCCGCCGTAGTGGCGTGCAATCTCGACTGCGATCTGGAAATACTCGTCGGGCGGGGTAATGAAGCCGCCGACGCCCTGGATCGGCTCCGCCATGAACGCGGCGATCCGGCCTGAAGTCGTCGTGCGGATCACATCCTCGATGTCCTGGGCACAGGCGACGTCGCACGCAGGGTAAGTCAGCTTGAGCGGGCAACGGTAGCAGTAGGGATTGAGCGCGTGCTTAACGTCCGGGCTGAAGCTCTTGCCTACTTTCCAGGTCGAGTGTGCGGTGATGCTCATCGTCAGCGAGGTGCGGCCGCTGTAGGCATGGCGCAGCGCCACGATCTCGCGGGCGTCGGTGTAGGTCTGCGCGGCGACGATGGCGGTCTCGTTCGCCTCGCTGCCGGAATTGGTGAAGTAGGACATCTGCAGCCGCCCCGGTGTGATCGTGGCCAGCTTTTCAGCAAGATTCACATGATTTTCGTTGGGGTAGAGCGTGGACGAATGGATCAGCTTAGCTGCCTGCTCGCGCACGCGCTCGACCACGTGCGGGTTATTGTGCCCCACGCTGGTCGTAAGAATGCCGCCAAAGAAGTCGAGATACTGCTTGCCATCGGTATCCCACACATAGAGGCCGTCACCGTGTGCGAGGGGCAGCGGCTCGGTGTAATACAGAATATGGTTCGGCCATAAATACGCGCGCTGTTTTTCTAAAATCGTCTGCGTGTCCATAAATCTCTCCATGAAATGTGAAGACAAGAAGACAAGGAGACTTCACGATTCATAATTGAGAAGTCTCCTTGTCTCCCCTTCTCCCCTTCTCCTCACGCCATTCACCACCGCCACGATCTCCGCCATGATCGCCAACGCGATCTCTTCCGGTCGCTGCGCGCCGATAGGAAGACCGATCGGTGCGTGGATGCGGGCGAGCTTGGCCTCGTCCACGCCCAGCGCCTGGAGCACAGCCACACGTTTGGCGTGCGTCTTGCGCGATCCCAACGCGCCGATGTAACGCGCTGGACTATGCAGGGCCGCGACCAGTGCGGGATTGTCGATCTTTTCGTCATGCGTCAGCACGACCACGCACGCGCTTTCGTCGAGTTGGGCCGCGGCGAGTACGTCGGCCGGCCAGCCGGTGATCAGTTCGTCGGCGTGCGCAAAGCGCGCCGGCGTGGCAAAAGCGGTGCGTGGGTCAAGCACGATCGTGCGAAAACCCAGCGGTCGGGCATAAGTTGCCAGCGCCACCGCAATGTGAACGGCGCCCACCATCCACAGACGCGGCTGCGGCGGCTGCACATCGATGAAAATATCGATCGGCCCCGCCGCAGTTTCCACGGTCAACCGTTCGGATTGCAGGCTGGCCAAGCAAATGGGCGCGCGTGCTCGCACGGCTTCATCCAGCCCAGCGTCACCCAGCGCGCCGGCAGTTGCGCCGTCGGCAAAGAGCAGAAGCTTGGCGCCAACCGCAGGCCCGGTCAGCACGGTCGCCATTGCGGCCAGCCTGCCTGTCCGAACCGCTTCTTCAAATTGTGCAAAGAGTGACACAGTGGCTATCCCGTTATTTTTATCTGCAAAGAGAACAATCCACTAGATCGGCTCTACAAACACTTCGATGACGCCGCCGCACGCCAGACCCACGCTCTGCGCCAGCTCGTCGGCGATCCCGTAGGTGAGCAGCTTCGGGCGCCCCGTCGCCAGCATCGCCAGCGCCTCCTGCACCACCGCGCCTTCGACGCAGCCGCCGCTCACCGAGCCGGCCATCTCACCCGCAGAGGAGACTGCCATTTTCGAGCCAAGCGGCAACGGCGCAGAGCCATACAGACGGACAACAGTCGCCAACGCCACGCGCTTGTGTTCGCTGCGCCAGCGGTCAATGATGGGAAGCAGTTCGCGCATTCACCTTTCCTCTCTCTATCTCCTCTATCGCGCCACTCGACCCCACGCCTGCACTGCACGCAGCGCATTGAGCGTCACCACGCCCTTCCATTCACGCTCCGCCTGGCGCCAGGTCCCGGCGTCGAGCGCCTCCCACGACCATGATGGCTGCCAGGCGCCGTCGGCCCCTTGACTTTCCAGCAGATAATCCAAATTGGCCTGGATCGCTTCAGGAAAAACTGTAGCATAGGGCGCTTCCGGCGCGGGCGCCACTTCCAGCGGCCGCAACCCATACTCGCCCCAACGTGCGGGATCCGTGACCACAGAGGCGGCTACATCGTGCAGCAAGCGCGGCTGAAGATGTGCGACCAGCGCCTCCGGCAGGTGCGGCGTCTCCGCCAGGCGCAGTACGCAGAGCAGGTCGTTGCCGGCGAGCGGTTCGCTGTGCTGCGCGATCTGGTGCACGAGGGATTCGGTGACAGCGCGCAACCAGGGAATGCGTTCCGGGCCGGCAAATCGCCACAGGGCGCCGAACAGTTCGGCGCGCGGATTGAGCCAGAAGCGACTGAAGCGTTCCTCCAAGCCATCGGCCATCCACCAGAATGCACGCGGCGCGCTTTCCGCCTCCGGTGGGATGATATACCAGCGCTGCGTCGCCGAGTCATAGGAGGCAAGCAGATAGGCAAGTGCGCCTTGCACCAGCGGATGGCTGGCGGGCGCGCTCACTTCCTGCATAATCTGGAGCGCGACGCTGGTCGCCAGCGCCGAAGAGGCAGGCGTGCGCACGTCCGGCTCCAGGGCGCGCCCAAAGCCGCCGTCATCATTCTTGAACGCGGACAATGCCGCCAGCACCTCCCCGGCGGAGCCGTGCTCTAAATGGAAGCGATAGCGCGCGGCCTCGAGCGGTCGCGCCTCGTGCAGCAGATAGTCATGCGCGGCTTGCCATTGGTGCGGGCTGAGTTTTTTCATGAGCGTCGGTCCTAAATAGGCAAAGCGCGGCATGAAGGCGCCGTCACGTGCGACCTTTTCCAGGAACATCGTCTGCGGCCTGACCATGAGACGATAGCTGCCGTACAAAGGGCGGTAGACGACCAGCGCCTCGTCACTTTCGCTGTGCCGCGCCACCCCCAGAACTTCATATTCGCGACCTTTGAAATGTCGGTAGCGGCCAGGCGTCGTCTTCATCCAGTTCCTTCGGAAATCCCTGTAGACTTCATTGTGAAAAGGGCGATTAGCCGCAAAGAACGCAAAGAACCCAGAGAAAGTAAAGTCAGTAGTTCACGATTTGGTCTCACACGAAGGCGCAAAGTCACAAAGTTGAAGAGGGCGCTCTTTGTGTTCTTGGTGACTTTATGGCTCTGCGTGAGACTTAGGCTGTATTGTACTCAAATATCCCTCAAAACGCTCACAAGCTGTTCGAGGCTTGCCAGATTGTGCACGGGCAGGAAGTCGTCGAGGTGCGGCAGCGCCGCCTGCATCCCGCGCACGGACGGTTGATAGTCCGGCGCACCCAACAGCGGGTTGAGCCAAATCAGCCGGTGAGTGTGACGTTGCAGCCGCGCCATTTCGCGCGCCAATAGCGCGGCGTCGCCCCGTTCCCAGCCGTCGCTCACCAGCAGCACGACCGCACTCTGGCGCAACACGCGCGGCGCCCAGCGCTGGTTGAAGCAGTGCAGCGCCGCGCCGATGCGCGTGCCGCCGCCCCAGTCGGTGACGCTTGCGACGGCCTTGTCGAGCGCCGCGTCGACTGTGCGGTCGCGCAACTGCCGGGTGATGCGCGACAGGCGCGTGCTGAAGACAAACACCTCGACGCGCCGCGGCTGCCGGCTCATCGCATAGAGAAACTGGAGCAACACACGGCTGTAGCGTTGCATCGATCCGCTTACGTCACACAGCACGACGAGCGGCCGCGGCTTGTCCTTGGGCTGCCGGCGTGCGAGGGTCAGCGCCTCACCGCCGCGCCGCAGACTATTGTGCAGCGTGCGGCGCAGATCGACCAGGCGACCGGCGTCATGGCTGATAAAGCGGCGACTGCGGCGCAGGGACATTTGCCAGCGCATGCGAGCCATCAAACGACCCATGGCGGCGCGTTCATCGTTGTCGAGTGCGGCGAAATCTTTGTGACGCAGCACTTCGGTCGCGCTGTAAGTGGCTGTGCGGTCGACGCGGGTTTCGTCTGACGCCGGAGCATTGAGGAAGCGCTGGTCTCCCAAGCCGACCGGTTCTTGCAGAGAACGCAGCCGCGTCGATGGACGCAGGGGCAAGGCGACGCCTCGCTCACGCGCCCGCCAGAAGCGATCAAAGAGTTCGTCGAACAGGGCGCGCTGCTCCCGCCTGCTCACGAGAATTGCCTGCGCGCACCAACGAAACTCTTCCCGAACGCCGATGTCAACGAAGGCCAATGCCTGCGCCAGTTCGACGGCGTGCGCGGGCGTTACGGGCAGGCCGGCACTGCGCAGCAGCCGGCAAAAGACCACGCACTGGCGCAGCAACGCGCCGTCAGACTCGCTCATACCAACGCCTGTCTATGTCGTGCAAACCATGCCTACGGCGCAGCCGCGGGCGTCACACCTGCACGGAAAAACCAATCCGTCTCGCGCACGTAATCTTCCTCCGTGGCGTCATCGGGCAGGAGCACCGCGCCGTCGGTGATGTAGGCCGCAGCGTCAGCCCAGCGCGCAAAGCAGCGCCGCTCGCCCGCCGTCCCTTCAACAGACGCTGCAACGCCGGGCGCCTGCGTGCCGGGCGGATGACCAAAGATATGGCGCGCGCCGCTCTTATCCTCCACGACATCAAAGCACCAGACGGCCTGCTGCGCGGCCAGATCGATATCCAGCACGGCCTGGCGCACGGACGGCGCAAAGTCCTGTGCTGCACCGTTCACTTCGACGACGATGGGAAAGTAGTGTTCCGTCTCCCCCTCCTGCACACCCACTGTCGTGGCGTGGTAGCGGCCGTCTTGCGTGTGCACTGTCTGCTCCAGGCCACTGCCGGCGATGACAACTCGCACTGTGGTCCCGTCAGGCGCGGGATCGCCCTCCTCTGTGATCCGCCCGGAAATCTCGCCAAGCACCACCTGTTTCTCCGCTGCCTCCTCAACCGCCAACGGTGCTACGGTCAGCTCGACCGTTACCGCCAGGTCTGGCTGTTGCGGCTGGATGTAGCGCCGCCAGTCACCGACGGTCAGTTGGAAACCGAGATAGTGCAGCTCGTCGCCGCACGCCATGGCCAGCATCGGCGCCGTAAAGCTGCCGTCACGAATCCTGACGGCGTGAATGGGTGAGCTATCGTAGATGAAGGTGGCAAAGGCGCCGTCGCCGCCTCTCTCCCCGGCGACTTCCACCGCGCCTGTCACCGCGCCCACTTCCTGCAGCGTGCAATCGACAGCTGCGGATGCGCTTCCTTCCTCCGCAGCCGGCGCACGCTGGATCGGCGCGCAGCCAACGATCCAGGCCGCTGTGAAACAACACAGGATGCTCAACATGAATTGCTTCATCTCCCACCTCCGCATCGTCATCTGCACCAAACCCAAGTGTATCCACAGATGATGCAGATGGCACAGATTTTGAAGAGAGCTACAGGCGATGACTGATTGCAAGCCAGCACGTGCAGCTTTTTCATCTGTGAAATCTGTGCCAGTTACTATACAGTTTGAGATGTATCATACCTGTTTTGACAAGATTTGCCAGCCTCGGCCAAAAGGAAGTAGACCTGTCTCGCGAGGGTGTAATTCAACTTGGGGGCGCGCATTACGTCCCCGGCACTGTGCACGAACATTTTGGCCGTACTGTCTGCTGCTGCACAGTGCCGGGGACGTTGTTTGCCCCAAACGTGAAGTAGACTCGTCTCGCGAATTGGGTATTGATATAGGCAGAGAGGTTGCGCGATAATGGAATCGCCTAAGCGAACCTCTACGGTTTTGGGCAATTCTATACTCGGCCTCCGATGCACCTGCATCCACAGCCTACCTTTGCGCTGGCCTGCATCGCCAGCGCTTTGGGGAGATCGTGAAGAATGCCCGAGCTCGGACTGCCTCTTCAAATACTCTTTCCCGTCTCTGCGTTCATTTCGATGGCTGCTGGGTTGCGCCTGATGGCGAGCCCCCGAACGGCGAAAGCTGGCTGGAGCGGAATCCTGCTGGGAGTGCTTGCCGTGAATCTGGCGAGCTATGCCTGGCTGTTGGTGGCGGCGACCCTCCCCTCAGCCATGCTTTGGCTCCGCATCAGCACCCTCGCAAGTTTAGCGCTGGCCGCCTATTGGCTGCTTTTCGTGCTGGTCTACACCGGATGCTTGCCCTGGCTGCGGCTGCGCTGGGTGATCCTCATCTGCGTCATGGCTGGGCTGACAGTAGGCCTGGTGCTGTTCCAGGACGGCCCAGACCCGTCTTTTTACGGACAGCATACGTCAACCAGCAGCGCGCTGATGAGCTTGGCGCGAGATTTTGGCATGGCCGGCAAGCTTTTTGTCATTTTTGTATTTGGCGCCGGGTTGCTTTCTGCGACTTTATTGCTGCGCTTGTTGTTTAACACGTATGCCTATTATCGCAAACCGGTCCTCGGCGCAACTGTCATGACCGTGATGAACGTCGCCGCAGGAATTGCCGATGTTGCGGGTTTCACTCCTTTTTCACCGGTGACGAATCTACAGATGAGTCTGGCGATCGGTGGCCTGGCCGCCAGTGGGTTAGTGTTGAGGTCGCGCGCCGGGCTTGTCTGGCCCGCGGTGCGCGCATCCACCTTCGCCTCTGCCCAGGCCGCCCTGTTTGCGCTTGACGAGCAGGATCGTGTGCTTGACTTGAATCCGGCCGCCAGACGACTCGTCGGCCTACCCGAAAGCGGCCTGGCGGGAAGTGATGTGGTGGGCGGGTCGCTAGTCGACTACTGGCCGCAAGGTGCAGATATTCTGAACGGTGAGCAGACCGGCGATGCGGTGGAAACAGAACGCAGATGGCAAGTCGACGGGATTGAACAATCCTTCACCGTCAAAATCACGCCACTTTGCAATGTTGTCCAGAAACGCATCGGTCGCGTGGTGGCCGTCTGTCCTATATCTGGCCGGGAAGATGTGGAACAGGCCTTGCGGAGACATCTCCACGAATTGGAGCGCACCAATCATCTGGTGACGATCCTTTCCGCGGTGGCGGCGCGTTTGGCGGATACGTCAGATCCGCAACAGGTGCTGGAGACGCTTGGCGCTGAAATGGGGCGGATTGGTTTGAACTGTGCGGTGGTCACGATTGATGCCTCCGGTCAAGAGGCAAAGATCATATATTTGCCCTATGCCCCTCGCACACTCGCAATGCTCAAGCGGCTCACCGGGGTTGGCGTCAACAACTACATCATCCCGAGGCGGTATTGGCCTGGTGATAGAATTTTACACGAGAAAGTTCCCATCTGGTATCACAACCCGAAACAGATTTTGCGCAAGATGTTTCCCCAGATACCAGACATCGTCATCGACCGCATCTTTCCAATTCTGCGCATCAATCCTGCCGGACAGATCTGCATTCTGCCGTTGATCAGGAGTCAGCGCGTGATTGGCGCCATGCCTGTGTGGGGCGCTGACCTACAGCCGGCGGATGGACAAATTCTGGCGGCCTTTGCCAGCCAGGTGTCCAGCATCCTGAAGAATGCGCTGGCCTATGAACATGAAATTCACCGTGCGAACGAGCTGGCTCATGCCAACGCGTTAATCGTAGCGCTCTCCAAAGTGGCAGCCCGGTTGGATACAAGTTCAAATTTCGATGAGATTGTCGACACGTTCGGTCAGGAGCTCAAGAAAATGGGTCTGGACTGTATGGTCGGCGCCCTCACGGACAACAAACAGGCGCTGTCAATCCGTTATGTGTCGGTCAAGCAAGAAGTCATCCATTGGGCCGAGAAAATGACCGGCCATGCCCTGAGCGATCTGGTAATTCCACGTCATCTTTGGCCCACCGAGGTCGTGATTGCAGAAAGAACCGCCTATTGGGACCCCAACTTGATGAGGGGGACGCTCAATATGTTCCCGATTCTTCCCAAACATCTGCACGGGGCAGCTTTGAAAATGGCGGGCATCCATCTGGACGATCCGCTGTGCTATCTTCCCTTGGCAACCGAGGACGAGGTCATTGGGGTAATGGCTGTATGGGGGACAAATCTCAAACCAAGCGACACGCCCGCATTGACCGTGTTTGCCAGTCAACTGGCGACGGCGATTGTGAATGCGCAGTTATACCAACGGGAAGCCAGACGGGGCAGAGAACTGGGGTTGTTGTTGGATGCTTCCCAAGCCACCGCTGCGACCTCTAACCTCGATCAAGCGTTGCTGACATTGGCAACTCAACTGGCGGCGTTTAGCGGGTTCGAGTCCTGTTATATCTCGGAGTGGGACAAAGCAGCGAACAGCATCTGGGCGCGCGTGGACCATTCCCGGGTAAGGTGGAAGCAAGAAAAGCGAGCTTTCTATCGGTTGCGCGACTACCCACGCACCGAGGAAGTCCTACGCACGGGCATCCCGCTTATTCTGCAAGGTGATTTTGAGGCGGAAGAGAAGCGCTGGATGGCGGAGCTGGGCAGGACGGGCGTCATTATTCTGCCGCTGCAGGTGCAGGGTAAGAGCATTGCCCTGGTGGAAGTAGCGACCACCAAGCGGGAGCATCTGTTTGATTCACATGATCTACAGCAATGTATCGCTATTTTGGCGGGCGCCGCCGCCTGGATCAGCGACCCAATCGCCTCCCATAACCCCGCGGATTTGTTCCGATTGGAAGATGAATTAAAACAAGCAACGGGCGCTGAGGTCTGTTCTATTTCGGAATGGGACGAAAAGGCAGGGGTCGTGTTGACCCTCGCCGTAGCGGCGGACATCATCTGGAAGCGCGGCCAGGGTCTTTCCTATACACCGGACCAGGATACCATCTGGAGCCTGGTGCTCAACCAGGCGGAAAATACTGCGTTTGTGCGCTCCACCCAGACAAAGAAGGTAACAGTTGGCGCCGATGCCACGACGGCGATGTTTGCAGAATCTGTGATTGCTTTTCCATTGAAAGTAGGCGCCGAGCGCATCGGTCTCGTCGAACTCCATGACTACAACCATAAGATGCAATTGACGCCGGATCAGATCGCATTCTTGCGCACCGTTGCTGACAAAGCCAGTTATTCGATTCAAAATGCACGATTACTTCAGGAAACCGAGGAAAGACTCGGCGAAAAAACCGCGCTGCTCCGCGAAAAAGAAACGCTGCTGAAGGAAGTTCACCATCGCGTCAAAAACAACCTCCAGGTAATCGCCAGTATGCTAAATCTGCAGGCATTGCAAGCTGGCGACGCACACACCGTGGAGGCGCTGCGCGAGAGCCAAAATCGCGTGCGCACGATGTCCCTGATCCATGAAAAGCTCTATCAGTCCATGGATCTGTCTCAGATCGATTTCGCAGCTTATTTACGCAGCTTGGCTACTTCGCTGGCGCAATCCTATCGGGAGATGTCAAAGCAAGTGATGATCCAGGTTGACGTTCAGGAACTCAGTCTGGATATCGAGACGGCCATTCCTTGCGGGTTGATTGTCAATGAATTAGTTTCCAACGCGTTTAAGCACGCCTTCCCCAACCAGCGTCCAGGTCAAATCCGCATCGCTGCTGCTGTGCATAATTGCACTCGAGTGCAGCTACAGATCAGCGACGATGGCGTCGGGTTGCCGGCCAACTTCGATTTTTACAATTCGCCGTCACTCGGTTTGCAGTTGGTCAATGGCCTGGTGAATCAGATCGACGGTTTGATCCACATAGAGACTAAAGGGATCGCCCATTTCACGATCGAGTTTGCCGCGCCGAGCACAAACCACGAGCACAAACTGTCTGGTGATGGGAGGGCAACACCATGCTGAGCACCGCGAGACTCATGGCCAGACTCATGCGACCAAGCCTGCGTATGCGTTTGATGATCCCACTCGTCTCGATCCTGGTGATGGTGATGCTTCTGATCGGCGCCAGCGTGCTGATACTTGTGACGCGACTCGAGACCGAAGCATGGCACAAACGCCAGGGCGAGGTCGCGCGCATGGCCGCTTATGCCGTGTCAGAACCGATCAGACACGCAATTGAAACAATGGTGTATCTGGCTCTCATCGACGTCGAACAGTTGCGCACAAATCCCATGCTCATCCAGCAAGTGATTGCGCCAGATAGGGAATTGTTGGAAGTGGTTCGCCTCGACGCACAGGGGCGCATACTGGCGAATGGGGGCAGCGACGAGAGCTTGCTCGCCAGCCAATTTGCGATCACTTTGTCACAGTGGTTCCAGCAGGCATCGGCAGGAAAATATTATTTTGGAGATGTTCAGATTTCCGCAGACAGGAAGTCCTATCTGATCCTGGCGCGGCCCATCTCGGACGGAGGGGTGATAGCCGCGCGCCTGAGAATAGATGTGCTGTGGAAAGTGGTGGATGACACCCGTTTTAGCGACCGTGGACAGGTCTACGTCGTCGATCGAGACGGCCGGCTCATTGTGCATACAGATCGTGCAGTCATGGCCGCCAATCAAACTATCGCCGGCCTGCCGCAAGCTGCCGGCTTACTCCAACACCCTGACGAACTGCGCTTTGCCGAATACGTTGGCTTCGAAGGGGTGCAGGTGGTCGGCGTGAGCACGCAGATCGAGGCGACAGACTGGATTCTGATCGCTGAACTCCCTTCTGAAGAGGCCTATTCGACCAGTTGGCTCACGGCGAGAATGCTGGTTGGCTTTAGCATACTCTATCTGCTGTTAACGATTTTGGTGGTGCAACGCTTCGTTGCGCATTCGGTGCTCAAACCGCTTGAACAAATCAAAGACGGATTGGATCGGGTCATCGGGGGGGACCTCGACTATCGGCTCGGCCTTTCCCGCCGCGACGAGATGGGAATCGTCGCGGCGGGATTTGACCAGATGGTTGAGAGCCTGCATGAACGTGGACAACAACTGGCAGAGAAAATTGCCGAACAGACGCAAACCGCCGCATCACTGCGCCAGAGTGAGGCGCGCTATCGCGCCATTGTTGAGGATCAAACGGAGTTGATTTGTCGCTTCCAGCGCGATGGCACGCTGCTCTTTGTCAACGAAGCCTACTGCCGCTATTTCGACAAGCAGTGCGAAGATCTGATCGGACACACCTTCATCCCTTTGATCCCCGACGAAGATCACAAATTTGTGGAAGCACAATTTGCTTCGCTCTGCCTGGAAAAGCCGATGGTAAGCTATCAACACCGCGTATTAACGAATGATGGCGACATTTGCTGGATGGAGTGGACTGACCGCGCTATCTTTAATGCACAAAATGAATTGTTCGAGTTTCAGTCTGTCGGGCGCGATATCACGTCAAGAAGGGTGGCGGAAGAAGAGATCAAGCAGTTAAATGCCGATTTAGAGCGGCGTGTGGCAGAGCGCACGCACCAACTGGCGTCTGTCAATGCGTCGCTGCGCGCGGAAATCACAGTACGCCAGGCGGCGCAGGCTTCCCTCCATGCAAGTGAGGAGCGCCTGCGCCTGGCGTTGCAAGCCGCGCGCGCCGGCGCCTGGGAGTGGAACATCCGCACCGATCAGGCTTCCTGGTCGGAAGAAAACTACCGCTTGCTGGGTCTGGTTCCCGATCTGGATGAGGCAAGTTACAATAACTGGCTACACTGTATCGTGGCGGAAGACCGCCCAATAGCGCACGACGCAGTCGCCCAAGCCATTACGGCTCGCTCCAGCCTGGATATTTCGTTCCGCGTGCGGTTGCCCGATGGCCGTATGCGCTGGATCAACCATGTCGGCAATATCACGCTCGACGCGGCCGGACAGCCCATCGGCATGTATGGCATCCAGATGGACATTACAGAACGCACGCAAGCCGAGGCACAGGTCCGAGCTTCCTTGCAGGAAAAAGAAACCCTGTTGAAGGAGATTCACCATCGTGTGAAGAATAATCTGCAAATCATCTCCAGCTTGCTCAGTCTGCAAGCGGATTCGATCAGCGATCCCTATGCCTGGGCGCAGTTTCGGGACAGCCAGAGTCGCGTGCGCTCCATGGCGTTGATTCACGAACGTCTCTATCGCTCCGGTGACTTGGCGCGCATCGATTTCGCAACTTATTTGCACGACCTGGTTGATGTGCTGCTGCGCACGTACAGCCACAACGCCGAGGGCGTTACACTTCAAATGAAGATAGAATCTGTGCTGCTGGATATTGACCAGGCCACTCCTTGTGGTCTGATCGTCAACGAGTTGGTCTCCAACGCGCTCAAACATGCTTTTCCCAGCGGAGGCGGCGGCAAGATCGGCGTCGAGATCGGCAGGGATGAGGCAACCGCAGCCTATCAACTGGTGGTGTGGGATGATGGCGTCGGCATTCCGCCCGAAGTTGATATTGAGCATACCACATCGCTAGGCTTGCAATTGGTCAGCAGCTTGGCGCGGCAACTTGGTGGTGTCATCACAGTTCACACGGCGCCGGGTCCAGGAACAAGGGTCGTCGTTTATTTTTCCGAACCGAATGATTCCAAAGGAGCATAACCTATGTCGAGCACATCGCAAGAGACTACGCTTTCCCCCGACGCGCCGGATGAGAATTCTCGCTTCGTTCGGAATGCCGACCCTGAAACAGCCGAACGCCGGCGCGCCAAGATCTTGCTCGTCGAAGATGAAGCCATCGTGGCGCTGGATATCAAGACGCGGCTGCTGCATCTCGGCCACGAAGTGGTCGGCGTCACCAGTTCCGGCGAGGACGCGATCAAGGCTGTGGAGGCTACACGCCCCGACCTGGTGCTGATGGACATTCGGCTGCGCGGCAAGCTGGATGGCATCGAAGCCGCCCAACAACTCCGCGCACGGTTTGACGTAGCGGTGATTTACCTCACGGCGTATGGAGATGATGCGACGCTGCAGCGCGCCAAACTGACAGAACCCTATGGGTTTCTCATCAAACCCTTTGAAGAACGCGAATTGCACAGCACCATTGAAATGGCGTTTTACAAAAGCATGATGGAGAAGCGCGTCCAGCAACAAACAAGGCGCCTGCAGCGCACCATTTCGACCTTTCCTGAAGGCGTCGTTCTGCTGGACGCCGACAACCGCATTGTGATGGCGAACCCCAAAGCGCAAGCCTATCTACTGATGTTGAGCGGGGCGGCAATGGGCGATCCAGTTGAGCGGTTGGGGGAGTTGTCCATCGCCGCCTTCGTGGAAGCGCGCGATACTGGCGGATGGCAAGATATCCTCAGCCTCGATTCACCCCAACGCACGTTTGAAGCGATTGCGACATCGTTGAATACAGAACTTGACCCGCTGCCGGTGGCTGTAGATGAGGCCCCATCCGGCTGGATGCTCGTGATCCGGGACGTCACTGCGGAGCGCCAGAGCGCGGAGCGCATTCGCTTGCATGAGCGCCTGGCCGCGGTGGGCCAATTGGCCGCCGGCATCGCCCATGATTTCAACAATATCATGTCCAGCATCATCGTCTTTACCGACCTATTGTACATGACCGAATCGAACATCTCGCAGAAGAGTCGCGCACACCTGGACACCGTTGCTCGTCAGGCAAGACATGCGAGCGATTTAGTCAAACAACTCCTGGGTTTCAGCCGTGCTTCTATTACAGAGGCGCAGATTATCAAACTTACGCCTTTGCTCAAAGAGCAGGTCAGGATGTTCGAGCGTCTGCTGCCCGAGCATATCCAACTCAAACTGGTCTATCAGGAAGGCGACTACCTGGTAAACGGCGATCCATCTCAGCTCCTGCAAGCGCTGATGAACTTGTATCTGAATGCACGGGACGCCATGCCGGATGGCGGCGAGTTGTCTATCGAAATGACCAATTGCGCCGAGGCCGATCTTCCACAAAAGGATCACAAACAACATCAACAATGGACAGTCATCCGGGTGAGTGACACCGGAACCGGCATTCAGCCAGATGCCCTGTCGCATCTATTCGAACCTTTCTTTACGACAAAAGCATCCGGCAAAGGCGCAGGGTTGGGGTTGACTCAGGTCTACAACATCGTGCGACAACATGAAGGGTGTGTGTCTGCCGAAAGCTCCGTGGGGAAGGGGACGACGTTTTCCATTTTTCTTCCCGTGGTGAATTCTACGCCGGATTCAGCGTTAGATCCTGTGGCAGCGCAGGAGGAGTGCGCTGAGATTCCAGCCAGCCTGCGGGCTCCTGGTAATTTCCAATCCATTCTGGTCGTCGAGGACAATGCGATCGTCAGGCAGGCGGCGTCTGATTTGCTGGAGGCGCTGAACTATCGAGTGGTGGCTGCCTCAAATGGGCGTGAAGCATTGGCGTTGCTGGAATCAAGCGCCGCCGATGTGGACTTGATCTTGAGCGACCTGGTCATGCCGGAGATGGGAGGCATCGAGCTGTGCACCGAACTCCGCAAGCGGAGCGTGAGCGCAAAGATTATCGTCATGTCGGGGTATTTCTCCGAACGAGATAGCCTGCGCCTCAAATCGCTTGCCATCACCAATTACATCCATAAACCGCTGACCGCCAATTGCCTCCTCAAGGCCATTGAGACAGCCTTGTCAAGCCATGATGCTTGATGCACAACTTTCCACGTCACGCGACGCTCATTCCTTCTGACCGGCGAGCGGAATAAGCGTCTCCGGCTCCTCCGCGGGGACGCTCAACACACGCTCGCGCGTCACCATCACCTGACCTGTACGACCGCCCGGCGCGCGGCTTACCCAACGACGCTCCGTCACGATCACATCCACCCTGCGCTCGCCCCGCACGCTGGAATGATAGGCCGCGAGTTGCGCCGCCGCCTCCAGATCGCGCGCATCCGGCGGATGAGACGGGGAGCGCACGATGACATGCGCGCCGGGCGTCCCGCGCACGTGCAGCCACGCATCGTCCGGGCGCGCCAGCTTGAAAGTGACCTGCTCGTTCTGGCGCGCGTTGCGCCCCACCACAATTTCAGCGCCATGTTGGGTGCGAAAACGCAATGGGCCGCCTGCGGGCGCGGTCGGGCGTTGTGCACGGGAAGCCGCAGCGCGCCCAAAGCCTGCGCGCTGAAGCTCATCGACGACCGCCGCGAGTTCAGGTTGATTGGCGGCGCGCTCGCCATCCAGCGTCAGTTGATCGAGCAGCGCACGGTCGGCAAGCAGCTCGGCGCGCCGCCGCGGAATGGCGAGCGCCGCACGCTCCAACTTCGCCGCACGCTTGAACATACGTTGCGCCTGCTCGATCGGTGTATACAGTGCGTCAAGTTCGATGTGCAGCGGCTCGGCGCCTGTATCCACTTCCAAGACCGTCTGCCCCGACTGCACCTGGCTGCTCAACGCCAGCAACCAGTTTGCTTGCGTGCGCAGCACATCCGCTGCACCGGGCGCCGGCTCGTCGCCGGCCAGCGCGGCCAGGCGCCGGGTGACTTGACCCTGGGCGCGCTTCACCTGCGCCTGCACCTGGGCGCGTTGCGCGGCATAGGCATCCACCGCACGCGTAACATTGCTTTCGGCAAAGTAGCGCGCCAACGCCGCGCTCATCGACGGCTGCGCGCTGAAGCGCCCGCGGAAATGGACCGGATAAGCGGCAAACCCGACCAATGTAGCGTCCTCTTCGATCAGGCCGGGCTGCCACGCGCCGGTCTGCACCGGCGCCCACAGTTCCTGCAACGCCTGCGCCACCGCAAGCACGCTGGCTGGATTGCCCTCTGCGGTGTTGCTCTCTGCGGTGTCGCCGCCTGCCTCTGGCTCGCCTTGCACGCGCCAGGCAATCTCGCGCGCCGCGGTGGGGCTGAGGCCGGCGATGCCTGCCACCAACGTCTTCCACAACGGCCCCGGCTGTGCGACAATCTGCGCAAGCCGCGCGTAGTAATCGTCCGCGCCGTTGTCGAACGGGGACAGCTTGTCCGGCGCGCTGGGTGCGCGATATTGCTGTCCGGGCAGCAGCGCGCGGCCTTCCCCCGTCGCCGGCAGACGATGGAGACAATCCAGGATTCTGCCGGTGGGGTTGAGCAAGATCGCATTGGGCTGGCGGCCGATCAATTCGATGACGAGCATCGTTGCCCCCACTTCGGCATGTTCGAGCTGAAAACGCAGGACGCGCTCGGTCGGGTCGGGCTGTTCGATGGCCGCGATCAGCGCGCCGCGCGCATATTTGCGCAGCAACAGAAGCAGCGGCGTCTCGCCATCGACGCCGCGCCGCAGTTTGTGCGAAACTAGCTGGACGCGCGCCGCGCTCGGCGCCAACGCCAGCAGCAGTTGATGGCGCGTGCCGGGCGTGTAGACCTCGCAGCCAAGCGCGTGTTCGTCCACGCGCAGCACTTGTTGAATGCGTCCGGGGCAGATAGTCGTGTTGAGTTCGGCCGTGATGCAGGCCAGCGTCAGCGCGTCGAAGTGCATAGTCGCTTACTCCACCGGCCGCGGGTCGAGTTCCTGCTGCCGCCACGCGCGCGCCATGATCGGTTCGCGGTGCTCCATCGTGCCGTCCGTAGCAAAGTAGACGCCGATGCTGTCGAGCCAATCGCGCTTGACGCGCATGGCCGCGTACGCCGCCTCCAGTGCTTGCGCCGGGAAGTCCGCCGGATAGCTGTTCTCGAAGAAGCAGAGGTCGCGCGGGATGCGCGGCTTGAGCGGCGGATAATGTGCAGGGTCGATGACGCCAATGCACAGGCCGTAGATCGGCAGCACGCCGGGCGGAAGGCTCAGTTCTTGTGCGATGACATCCACATTGTTCTGGACCGCGCCGATATAGCAGGCGCCGTAGCCAAGCGACTCCGCGGCCACCACCATGTTTTGGGCGACCATCGTGGCGTCGGTGGCGCCGTAGAGCAAAGCGATGCGCTCGCGCATGCCCCATTCCAGGCCCCGATATTCGATCAGCCGGCGCAGCCGATGCACATCCAGACAGACGACGAAGAATTCGGCAGCGTCGCGAATATGCTGCTGATCGGCGCAAAGGGTCGCCAGCCGGTCGCGCAGCGTCGCGTCGGTGATGCACACGCACGCATACATGTGCCCCTGGGCATCGGTCGGCGCGCGGCGTCCCGCCTCGACAATCAGGTCGAGATCGCCGCGCGCCAGCGGGTCGGGCAGAAAGAAACGCACCGAACGATGACGCCCAAACACCTCCAGCGCCGGTGGAAAATCAACGGGAATCGGGTGACTCATGGCATATTCTCCTGCAGGCCGCCAGTTTTCGAAATCAGCATTTGAACCATTGCTGCAATCTTACTGGGAAAATTGTTGATTCAATGTAATAAAAATGGTTGACAATAAGGGTCTCAATGAATATGATAGGGAAGATTCGGAATTCGACCTAATCAGCGCACTCACTTCGCAAGGCAAACCAGGGTTCTGGGAGGATTCTGGGGTTTTGACAAGACTTGTCGGAACACGCCAACGCGGTGGGAAATGTCATCTTCGGCGAAGCGAACAGATGAATGAAATGATGCGCTGTGGGGCGAATCGGTTAGAATGAGTTGGTGCGGGTCGGTGGCGGAATGGCAGACGCAGCGGACTTAAAATCCGCCGAGGCAACTCTTGTGGGTTCGAATCCCACCCGACCTACCTGGGGGAGGGCCTGATGAAGAAGCAAAGAGGATACTATGCAGCACCCCAAGCAACACCTGGACGAGACGCAGGCCGGCTCGTCCACTCTCCGTAGTTTGGCCCAGTGGCCGAGTTTGGCGCATCAACTGCGCACCAGCGTGCGGCTGGCGGCAGTCACGGTGGCCATCGCGGCGGGCATCTGGCTGATGCAGCCGGTGCACGCTCAGGACGCTGTGCATGTTGTGGCTGGCGGCGAGAATCTTTCCACCATCGCCAAAGGCTACGGCATGACCCTGCAGGAGCTTGCCGCCTACAACGGCATTGTCAACCCCAACCTGGTTTTTGTCGGACAGCAGATTCAGATTCCAACCAGCGGCTATGCCCCACAGACATTGGCGCCTGCCGACAGCTTCACGTTGCCTGGCGATGAGGGCTATCACGTCGTGGCGCGCGGCGACACCTTGTCGGAGGTTGCCAAAGCCTACGGCATGACCACCGGCGATCTGATGCGGCTCAACGGCATCAGCAACGCCAACATGATCTGGCTTGGGCAGCAACTGCGAGTGACCGCGCGCGTCGACGCGGTGGCGGCGAGCACGGCCAACGCGCCGCAACCCACCGTCGCCGACGAGATTTACGTGGTGCAGGCCGGCGATACGCTGGCGGAAATCGCTGCCCGCTACCAGACCACGGTGCAGGGTTTGTTGGCTGCCAACGGGCTGCCCAATCCCAACTTTGTCTGGGTGGGGCAGCAGTTACGCGTGCGGGCGAACACGCAGCCGGAGACGACGCTCAGCCTGGTGGCCGCGCCAGCGGACGGCCAACGCTGGGTCGAGGTCGATCTGACCAACCAGACCTTGACCGCGTGGCAGGGGGATGTGCCGGTCATGTTCACTGCCATCAGCAGCGGGCGCGCCAACACGCCCACGGTGACGGGGCGCTTCACGATCGGCAACAAATACAAAGCGCAACGCATGACCGGCCCCGGCTACGACTTGCCGAATGTGCCCTGGGTCATGTATTTCCACCAAGGCTATGCGATCCACGGCGCCTATTGGCACAACAACTTCGGCGCACCCATGAGTCACGGCTGCGTCAACATGCGGTCGAACGAAGCCGAGATGCTCTACAATTGGGCGGCGGCAGGCACAGAAGTCTACGTGCATTACTGAGTTTTCTGCCCCTGCCCAACAAGGTTTATCGAATTTTTGTAACTGTTCAGCCTGGTTTTCATAGGCCACGGATTTGACGGAAAAAGCCGGATAATTTTCGGAGTGCATCCGTGAGCATCCGCCTCATCCGTTGCATCCGTGGTCGATTTTTCCCAGCGCTGTAAAATTACGGGTTTTTGACGTGACGGCGGCTGCGAACAGGAGTGCGCGGCAGGCAAAGACGCCGGTCGGCGCTCTCCAGCGCAGCCGTTGTTTGCGTCGGCGGGTTGCTCAGATCAGTCGTTGAGGCTGGTTGGCGCATCAACGCCGCAGACAGTAAAATGGGCGACCATGCAGACATATTCGCATTTGCTGATCACAGCGGTGGCGGGCGCCGGTCTTGCCAAACGCGGCATGGCCGTCAACACAAAGGCATTCCTGCTCGGTGCAGTGCTGCCCGACGTGGCGTTGATGGTGTTGACGATTGGGTTTGTCGGCTACTATCGCATCCTGGCGCCGGATGCTTACCCAACCGGTGCATTGTTTGGCGAGGTCTACGACGACTTCTTCTTTCACAACCCGGTGTGGGTGATCAGCCACAACTTTTTTCATGCTCCGCTGATCCTGGCGACCTTGATGGGCATCGGGTATTGGGCGGCGCGGCAGGGGAAGCGCTGGGGCGCCGGGTTGTTCTGGCTGGCGGCGGCGTGTGGGCTGCACACCGTGCTCGATATTTTCACGCATCATCATGACGGCCCGCTGTTGTGGTTTCCCTTCGACTGGCAGACGCGCTATGCCGCGCCGATCAGTTACTGGGATGTGCGCTATGGCGCAGGAATTTTCGCACCGATCGAGCACGTGCTTGACTTGGTCATGATAGTTTACCTGGTGTGGAGTTGGAGCCGGCGACGTCGAACACGGACGGCCGATCCATCCCCATCCCAATCGTCAATAGCTTCGTCACAGCGCAAGGAGGAAGACTTTGTTCATCTATGTAAATAAGCACGATCTTGCCGGCAAGATCGTGCTCGGCATCCTTGCCCTGACTTTGGGCGTGACCTCGCTCTTGACTGGGGGCAGAGTGGCTTATGCAGACGACCAGGCGCCATCTACGGCGCCGCTGGGAGGGAGCGAAGTAAGTGCGTCAGCGCTGCCGCTTTTTCCCATCACGGCTACATTGCCGCGTCCGCTGGAAAAGCCACCGCTGCCGTTTGCCGCCCCTCAAGTTGGCCCGCTGATCAAGCGAACGCCGATGGATGATATCGAGCATCGCACCACAGCCTTTTTGCCGACGCGTCGGCAACTCGCCAAATTAACGCCGCTCGACATCCCCGCAGAAGATCGCTGGATTCGCGTCGACCTCAGCGAGCAGTTGGTCATTGTGTATGAACAGGGGCGCGCCATTCGCGGCTTTGTAATTTCTTCGGGTTTACCCCGCACGCCCACCGTGCTGGGCAAATACCGCATCGGCGCCAAAGTGCGCGCACAGACGATGACGGGAGGCAGCGGCGCGGGCTTCTATAATTTACCCAATGTACAATGGGTGCAATATTTTTATGCAGATTACAGCTTTCACGGCACCTACTGGCACAGTGATTTTGGTCGCCCCAAGAGCCATGGCTGTATCAATATGACCAACGCCGACGCCAAATGGCTGTTCGATTGGGCCGGGCCCAAGTGGGATGGAAAGACGACCTGGTTTAGGAGTTCAAAGGAAAACTTGGGGACGCTGGTCATTGTGCATGAGTGATGAGCGTTCCGCATTCCATGAGAACGGAATGCGGAAGGTATGGTGAGCGAGAAGAGGCTGGCTGGGTTCAACCGCTTGTTGTTGCCGTAGCTCTGTCAGCCGAGCTGTTGCAACGCGATGACAAACGCATTGGCAGCGGTGCGCAGCACTACCATGTCTTCCTCGTCATAGCCGGGTGTGTTGGGCGGGGACTCAATATACAATGCGCCGAGTGGACTGTCCCCCAGGGTGATAGGCGCCATCAGCGCCCTCCCCGTTTCATTGTAGTAGAGATCTTCGGGTGAATCGACCTGTTGGGCTGGATCGAAAAACAAGGGTTGCCCGGCGTCAACCGCCCACATCCAGAGCCGGTGAAGTCGGGCAAAGAGCGCCGACGGTTCATCAGTCGCAAGGATGCCGATGCCGATCAGGTTTTGATAATCGCGCGCGGCGGGTGTTTCTAACAGAAGCTGCAGCAACTGAGGCGTGACAAGCTGACGGTTGAATGCCAGGAGAACACTGGTGGCGCCCATGAGTTCGGCGATGCCTTCGATGATGTTCGTCAAAAGCTCAGAAAATGAAGCTGGGCTTGCAATAGAACGTGAAAATAATTGCAACCCAGCTAATTGCTCCGCACGCGCATAGAGATCCCCCTGAATCTGGGCGCCGATAATCGCGCGTGCTGTGATGACGGAAAATTCTATGAGCTCCAACCGTAGTTCAAGATCGGCAAAGTGATCGGCGCGCATTCGTCCAAGAATCAATGCGCCAATTGCGATACTTTGCTTACGTAATGGTAAGATAATCAGCGAGCCACTGCGTGGCATCCAGGCAAATTCGTCGGGAGCCGGCCGGCCGGTGGCGGCAATATCGTCGATCAGCAGGTAGTCCGGCTCCTCAGGATCGAGCCGGCGCACCAGAGCGTGCGCCAATTCGCCCCACAGCGGCAATGGACACTGCTTTTTCAGGTAACGGCGTGCATCGACGACGCCGCGCAAGTCCTGGTAGAAATAAGGGCCGAGTTCAGATTCGCCAAGCACAAGCGCGGCAAAGGTCAACTGATTGCGTTGCCAAACCTCGTCCATCAATTGTGTAATGAGCGCCGGCAACGCCAAAGGCGATGCAAACAACGATGCGCAGTTTTGTAGAAATAAAACCCGATCGAGCTGGCGTTGCAGATCGCGCACGAGCGTCAACGCGGCTACATTATCCACCACATCGGCGCGCTCTTGCAACGGCTTACTGCCAGATTCAACCGGCGGAACCTTTTCAGTTGACTGCGTGTGGCCGGATGATGCCGCGGCGTTCAGTGATGACTCAAGTTGCGCCAATCTCTCCGAAATCAATCCAGCCAATGATGCAAGACCGGAAGTAGCCAATGATAACCTCCGTGGCGCGGTTTCAATAAAGACCTATTCATGGTATTACATCTTACCAAACCTGTAAACTACCTGCCAGGAATCGTATGTCATTCGATGGATTGTTAGATTTACCAAAGCTGAGTGGTTCACAGCCCCTGAAAATTTTGTTGGTCGATGACGAACCTGCGACGCTCCAGTTAGTGCGCCGCCTGTTGCAAGCCGACGGCCACGACATCTATGAGGCAATCGATGGCGAGCAGGCCATCCAGACGTTCGACGCCATTCGCCCCGATCTGGTGCTGCTGGATGTCGTGATCCCAAAAAAGGATGGGCTGGAGGTGCTGGTCGAGTTGCGTCAGCGCGATAAGATGGCGGGCATCATCATGGTGAGCGCGCTGACTTCCGAGCAGTTGGCTGTCAAATCAATGTTGGGTGGCGCTGACGATTACGTCAATAAACCGTTTCGGCTCAAGGCGATCCGGTTAAGTATCCGACAGGTCATGGACAAGGTGCGCTTGCGCCGGCGCAATGAGAGCCTGCAAGCCCAACTGATCGACGCCAATCAACGGCTGCGCCAGTACATGGCAAAGCCGCTGATCGAGACGTTGCTCAACAGCCCGCTCCCTCCGCAACTGGGCGGCGTGCGTGAAACCGTGACCGTGCTTTTCCTCGATTTCGCCGACTTTACGCCCTTTTCCGAAAACTTGCCGCCTGACGATGTAGTGCAGATTCTCAACGAATACTTCGCCTACCTGCCCAATATCGTCATCGAGCATGGCGGTTTCATGGACAAGATCATGGGCGACGGCTTCATGGCGCTTTTCAACGCTCCTTCCACCTACGTCGATCATGCGTCACGCGCCGTGCGCAGCGCCATCGCCATGCGGCGTGAAATGATCAAGCGCAACCAGAGTCGTTCCCATCGGTTGGCGGTCCGCATTGGAATTCATACCGGCGAAGCGGTGGTCGGCAATATCGGCGCGTCTGCGTTTATGAATTACACGGCGATCGGCGACACGGTGAATCTGGCGAAACGGCTGGAAGAGTCGTGCGACCCGCATCAGATTCTGACGACCGCCGACACCTGCCTCCGCCTGGAAAAGGCAGGCGCCGAGTTTGCGCAGATTGGCTTTATCTCGCTTGGATTGCGTCAGTTCAAGGGACGCCGCAACAGCGTCGAGGTCTTCTCGATCGAGGATCAAATGGCGGATCTGGCCTGACGCCTGCTCCAAGCTTTCCGCGCCCTGCGTCTCGTTTATCTCAAAAAATCAGCCACCGCCTGCTGCACACGCGGGTCATAGACCATGAGCGCGTGCGCAGGATTGACAATGCGCAGCGATTGGCCGATCGGCAGCAGGGAACTGTCGGGCGGGATCACCGTGAGGTCAAGTGGCGTCCAGATGGAAAGGAAGGGGAGCGCCTCCAGTTCTGCAATGTGCGCATTGATCGCCTGCATAAAAGGGCTCTCTGTATGCATTTGCTGCAGCGCGGGCTGCCAGGTAAACTTCGCACCCATCACCCCACGATGTGGCGTCGAGATCGTGACAAAGCGGCGCACGCGCCCCTTGCGCACCAACCAATGCAGCAACACGCGTCCGATCAGCCCGCCCATGCTGAACCCCACGTAATCGAAAACCGTCTCAGCGCCGATGCGCGCATCGATCTCGGCCAGGGCCTGCGTTGCCAGCGTCTCCAGCGGCACCGAGCCGTCGCTGGGCTGCGGCGATACAATTTGGGCGTCGAACCCTGCCTTGTGCAGATAGGATTGCAGCGCCTTCATTTTGCTGGCAATATCCAGCCAGCCTGGAACAAGGATAACTGGGATCACGGTTGAATTCATTGGTTGCCTGCTAACGAGCGATGAATGGGAACCAGAGCTTGGGAGAGGCAATCGTGAAATTGGCAATCAGATTTCGATTGCTTGTCGCTGTAAAAACATAGGTGGTCTCAATCGAAATGATGTTTTCTCCTTCTGCCCAGTTGATAAAAGTATAACCGGGGAGGGGGGCGGCTGTCACAGTAATCGTGGCGCCGCTAGTAATAACGCCGCCGCCCGTGACGACGCCACTCCTGGCCGGCGCCGTGTTGACGGCGATCGCCATGCGATCGCCCAAAGCCATCTCAACGGCTTTGAGCATATCCAACCGGCCATAGCCGTAAACCGGATTGGGGCTTTGCGCTACGCCGGTGCACCCTGCGTCGATCACAGGCGTGGCGCTGTTGAGGAGAATCTGCTCGGTTTCGTCGATTTTGCCGATCAACTGCGGATCCAGCGACCACAGCAGCGCCACCGCGCCCGCCACGTGGGGCGACGCCATGCTGGTGCCGCTCAACAGGCTGTTCACCGCCGGTTGGCCGCCGCTCCAGCCCAGCGAGCGCACGCTCACGCCCGGCGCGCTCAGATCGGGTTTCAGCCGCCCACTGCCGTCGGCGGTCACCGGGCCGCGGCTGCTAAAGCTGGCGATGACCCCGTTGCTGGCGTAAGCGCCCACGCTGGTGACCGCGTCGTGCATCCCAATCGGCGCATTGATGGTGGAGCACCCGGAGCCGCCGTTCCCCGCCGACGCCACGACAAAGATGCCTGCGGCCCGCATCGTCTCCACGACTTGGCGCAGACTGGCGGCGTCGCACCCCTCTGAGGGCGGACAGCCCCAGGAGTTGTTGATGACGTGCGGCGCCAGTTCGGGCTTGCCGTCCGTCAGCGGATCGCCGCCCTGGGGATAGGGCGCCAGAAAAAATTCAAAGCAGCTTGTATAGCTTGCCGGCGTGCCAAAGCCGTCGAGCATGTTGCGACACGCGATCCAGGTGGCGTCCGGCGCCATGCCGATCACCGTGTCGCCCATGACGGTGGCGTCGCCAGCCACGGTGCCCAGCGTGTGCGTGCCGTGATAGAAGGTGGTGTCGTCGTCGCAGGGAATCTGCGCGTCGCCTGGACATTCGCTGTCGGCAATCGGATCGCGCCCCCAGGCGTCAAACCAGTTGTAGGCGTGCGTCACGGTCATGGTGGCCGAGTCCCAGCCGCGATAGGCGGGCTTCAACGCCGGATGCTCCCAGATCACGCCTGTATCCTGCCCCGCGACGATGATATGCTGGCCGCGAAAGCCCAACGCCCACACATCGTCGGCATTGGTGTAGGTCAGCCCCCACGGCAATGTGGCGGCGGGGGCAAGCCGCGGCAACATGGCAAGCGTCTGCCAGGTGGGTCGATGCGTGGCCGCGACCTCGATGCCGGCCACTTTGGGGTTGCGCACCAGCCGGTTGACGCCGGGTTGCTGCGCCAGCGCCTGTGCCAGCGTCAGGTCGCCGCGCACTTCAAGCATGTTGACAAGGTAGTGCGCGCGATAGGGGATGCCCCGCTCTTTCAGCCAGGCGCGCAGCGGCGCCTGGGTCTGCCGCGCCTGGGCGCTGAGAGCGGTATAGATCGCCGCACGTCTGGCCGCTGCATCCTCGGCCGCGGTGGCCGTCGCCTGCACCGTCGTCGCCTGTACTGCGACCGCTGGGTCAAGCTGGTCGTCCAGAATCACAAGAAACGAGACATCGGAGGGCGCGGCCATCAGCTCCGCGGCCAAAGCCTGTGCAAGCCTGGTCTGGCCGTTCGCCTGATCGGGCGTAGATGGCTCCACCGTCTGGGCGAGGAGTTCATGTGGCGCGCCGAGCAGAAACGCCACGATGCCTGTCGCCACGATCAAGCGGCGTATAGTGAGTGTAATGCGCATAATGTTCTTATCACTCCGAAATGAGAGCCATGTTGCTGACTGACGGCACATGAATCTCGCAATAATGAAAGGCAGTTTGCCTATCGTTGGGCATTCCAGCTCAAAGCATATCATAGATTCAAGGAGATAAAATGATGAGCAAATTAACCGCAGGCGAAATGGCGCCCGAGTTCACCGCCGTCACCGACAACGGCGAGACCGTCTCATTGAACAATTATCGCGGCAAGCGCGTCGTCCTTTACTTTTACCCGAAGGATGATACGCCTGGCTGCACCACGCAAGCGTGTGGCTTTCGCGACAACTATCCGGTGATCGAGGAGAAGAACGCGGTCGTGCTCGGCGTCAGCCCGGACAGCGCCAAGTCGCACCAAAAGTTCAAAACCAAATTCGACTTACCTTTCACTCTGCTGGTGGACGAAGACCACACCATCGCCGAAGCGTACGGCGTGTGGGTGGAAAAAAGCATGTACGGCAAGCAATACATGGGCATCGAACGCAGCCATTTCGTCATCGACGAAGCAGGCCGCATTGTCGACGCTCAGGTGAAGGTCAAGCCGGAAGTGAGCGTCGAAACGGCGCTGGCCGCCCTCGGCTAATGGGCCGCCTGGCGCGATGTCGTTATTCTTCCGGTAGGTCGGGCTAATAGCCCGACGTGTCTTTTCAACGTGCACATTACGTACCAGCGTGACTTGCACACAAGGGAGGCGCGCATGATCGATCCTGGTTTGTCTGGCAAGACTGCGCTCGTCACCGGCGCCAATCACGGCATCGGCGCGGCCATCGCGCAAGCATTGGCCGCGCAAGGCGTCCGCATCTTTCTGACCTATTACCAAGAGCCGGTTACTTACACAGCGGAAGAATTGAGCCGCGCGCGGGCGGCAAGCGTCGGCGGTGATGCGCTCTATCGGGCGCTGCAGCAACAGCCGGCCGCGGTCGTGGTGGGTGCTATCCGCGCCGCTGGCGGCGCGGCGACGGCGTGGTCGGCCGACCTGGGTGACGCTGCCATGATCCCGCAGTTGTTTGATCGCTGTGAAGCCGCGTGCGGGGCAGTCGATATTCTGATCGCCAACCACACCTTCTGCGTCCTCGAAACCTTTGACCCGGAACTCGTCAGCAATACAGAGGGCGGCGTTTTTCTGCCCAGCGCCGCCGTCATTGATCGCCATTTTGCCGTCAACAGCCGCGCGGTTGCGTTGCTCATGCACGAGTACACCCAGCGCTATCTACGCCACGGTGCACAATGGGGTCGCATCATCAACATCAGCACCGACGCCGCGCACGCGCACCCCGCCAATATCAGCTATGCGGCGAGCAAGCACGCCATCGAGTCGTACAGTCGTTCGGCGGCCGCGGAGTTGGGCAAATATGGCATTACTGTCAACGTCGTCGCGCCCGGCCCGATCCAGACGGGCTACATCACCCCGGAAAGTGAGGCGAGGATCAATGCCGACACGCCGCTTGGCCGGCTCGGCGCGCCGGCAGAGGTGGCGGATGTGGTGGTCTTTCTGGCATCCGACCAGGCGCGCTGGCTGACGGGGCAGTTGCTTTACGTGGGCGGTGGGTGGCGAATGCCGCAGTAAGACGAAATCCTTCAAGCTCGCCCATAGCCTGAATCCTGTATACTTTTGTCACACAAGGGGGATGACGCTTGCCACGCGTGCCCAACCATAGGGCTTGCCTTTAACCTTCTGCCCGTTCCACAGCCTGACGTAGCCGCACAGGCGATCCTCCAGCATTGGGCAAAGCGGTGTATACTGGCTCTGCACAAGCAAGCAGCTCAGCGCAGGAGGTTCGCAGGGTGATGCCATGGATTGGCTCGCCGCGTTTGGGTTTGTCGAGGTTGCGCTAGGCAGCTCGCCTTTACGCTAGGCTGAACTATCGAAAATGACGATCAACCCTGAAAACGCCTTTGCATTAAAGGCTATTTCAAAATAGCGCCAACCCTATGAGGTGACTTTATGCCTGTTTTGCCGCCCACGATCGCCGAACGCCCTTTGCCCCGCCTGCGCGCCGTGCGGCAGGTGTTCCCCCGCCCGCGTCTCGCCGATGTCTATGCCCATGCCTACGCGGAAGCCACCGCTCGCCTGCGCGAACTGAACGCACGTCCCGGTGCGCGCGTCGCCATCGGCGCGGGCAGCCGTGGGATTCGCGATGTCGCCCCGGTGGTCAAGGCCACGGTCGCCGCGTGTCGCGATGCCGGGTTTGCGCCCTTTGTCACACCGGCGATGGGCAGCCACGGCGGCGGCGCCGCCGTGGGGCAGCGCGACGTGCTGACGCATCTGGGCGTCACCGAGGCCAGCGTCGGCGCACCGATTGTCTCCGCCACCCATGTGACGCAGATTGGCCGGACAAGTTGGGGGATGCCGGTCTACTTTGACACGGCGGCGCTGGAGGCGGATTTTATCGTGCCGGTCAACCGCGTCAAGCCGCACACGGATTTTGCCGGCACGCACGAGAGCGGCCTGTGCAAGATGCTGGTCATCGGCTTTGCCAACCACGAAGGCTGTACGCGCGTCCATCTGGAGGGTTTTGCGCGCTTTCATGCAGTCGTGCCTGAAACCGCGGCGGTGATCCTGGACAAAGCGCCCATTGCCTTTGGCATGGCGATTGTGGAAAACGCTTACGACGAGACTTACCTGGTCGAAGCGATCGGTCGCGCGCAAATTTTGACGCGTGAGGCCGAACTGTTGCGCATCGCCTACGCCAACATGCCGCGCCTCCTGTTCGACCACATCGATGTACTGATCGTCGATGAAATTGGCAAGAACATCAGCGGCGCGGGCATGGATCCCAACATTGTGGGGCGGACGGCCAAAGGCATCCTGCCGGGTTACACCGGCCCGTCGATCGCGCGCATCGTGGTGGCCGGGCTGACGGAGGCTGGCGGCGGCAACGCCATCGGCATTGGCCAGGCCGACTTCACGACGCAGCAGGTGGTCGATCACTTCAACGCCGAGGCGACCTACGCCAATGCCATCGCTTCCGGCACGCCGGAAAGTGGCCGCCTGCCGGTCGTGCTGCCGACGCACGATGACGCAGTGCGCGCCGCGCTGCTGACCACCGGCAGGGAGGATTGGGAGAGTGCGGCCATGGTGCGCATCAACGACACGCTACACCTCGACGCCATCTGGGTTTCCGATGCACTGGCCGAGGCAGTCGAGGCGCACCCCGACTTACATTGGGTCTAGTACACATGGGCTAAAATACCTCATTGGTTGCCTGGTAGGGGCGCACCCCCCCGTGTGCGCCCGGAAGCCGGACAGGCACGGAGGATCATCCGGTCGGTGCAATTTTGAGAGCCGCGACCTCGCCGCCCGTCATCTGCACGAGTTCGCCCGGCGTCAGACGGAAGACGGCATTGGGGTGGCCGGCCGCCGCCCAGATTTCGGCATAGCCCAAGAGATCTTCGTCGATGAAGGTGCGCAGCGGATGGACATGGCCGACGGGCGGGACGCCGCCGATCACAAAGCCGGTCTGTGACCGCACAAACTCGGCGTCAGGGCGCGCCACTTTTTCACCAACCAGCGCGGTCAACTGCTTCTCGTCGACGCGGTTGCTGCCCGATGCGATGATCAGGAGCGCCTGCCCGCTGCGCTTGCCCGCAAAGATCAGCGACTTGGCGATCTGCCCGATCGTACAGCCGGCCGCCGCGGCCGCTTCCGCCGCGGTGCGCGTCGAGTCGGGCAATTCGACGACCTGATTGGTGAATCCCTGCGCGTGCAGGGCATCTTGTACTTTCTGGGCGGAAGGTTTCATGGCTGTCATTGCCCTGAACTCTAGATCAGCGCTCTACGGCATAGCCCAGTTGCTTGAGCAGATTCTGCCGTTTGCGCCAGCGTTCCCATACTTTGACCCACAATTCCAGATAGACTTTTGTGCCCACCAGGTTTTCGATTTCCGGCCGCGCGGTCTGACCGATGCGCTTAATCATGCTGCCACCGCTGCCCAGCACAATCGGCTTCTGCGACTCGCGCTCGATGTAGAGAATGGCGGAGATGTAAGTGAGTTGCTCGCTGCGCTCGATAAATTCGTCGACTTCGACGGCCAGGCTGTGTGGAATTTCGTCCTGCAGCAGGTAAAGCGCCTTCTCCCGAATGATTTCCGCCGTCATGTAGCGCAGATCGACATCGGTAATCTGATCCTCTGGATAGTAGCGCGGCCCCAGCGGCAACAGACTGCGCACCAACGCCAGCAACTCTTCCGCGCCTCTGCCTGTCGTCGCGCTGAAGAGCGCCGTGCTCACCGCCGGGCGCGCGTCAGGTCGCGTCCCCACCAACCAGCCGAGCAGCGCCTCATATTCGCGCACACGCACTGCGGTTGCTTCGCTGTCACCGCCCCAGCGATCGGCCTGGTTGAAGCCCAGGATCAGCGGCGGCAGCTTGACGCGCTTGCGCCGGCGCGTGGTCAACTGCTGCAACAGGTCGGCGATGGCCTGATCCTCCTCCGTGGGCGGCGTGTTGACGTCCACCAGCCACAGCACCACGTCGGCGTCGGCGATGGTGTCGGCCGCGACCTGCACCATGTATTCGCCCAACTTGTGCAGCGGACGGTGGATGCCCGGCGTGTCGAGGAAGAGCAACTGCGCGTCCGATAAGGTCAGGATGCCGAGCATCTGGTCGCGCGTCGTCTGCGGCTTGGGGCTGGTGATCGCGATCTTTTGGCCGAGGACGCGATTGAGCAGCGTCGATTTGCCGACATTGGGGCGGCCGATCACGGCGACAAAGCCGCTGCGATGGTCGGGCGGCAATTCCGGCTCCGGCTGCACCGTCAGATCTTTCAGGTCTTCCAAGAGAGTTCCTTTGTCTACTGACTTTGCAACGACATGATCAGCCCAATCGCGCCAAAGATGACGCACAGCATCAGCGTCAGCACCACCAGGACGGGGATCAGGACGACCCAGATCGCACGCCCGCTGCTCAGTTGATGTTCGGTTTTGGTGGCAAAGTAGAGCAGCACCAATGAGTAGATCGAGATGAAGGGCGTGATGCAGCCGGCAAGCGGCACGATGTTCAGCAGCGCCGTCAAGATGCCCAGCGGCGCTGAAAAAGCGGCGTTGAGATAGGCATAGCGTCCAAAGTCTCCGACGCCGCCCAACACTTTGGCGATCAAGTAGTAGATGCCGACGCCGATCAGAAAGAAGAGTGGCACAGTCACAATGTTGATCAGACCCGCAAAACCGGCCATGCCCAACATGCCGCCCCCCATCAAGAGACGCATCAATTGCTCCGCCTGTGCGGTTTCGGCCGGCGGCAGATTCATCTGCTGCATCATATTAGGCATCCATGCACTCATAGCGCCGGCAAAAAGCAGGCTGCTGAGCACGCTGACCACCGCAGCCACCACGCCGTAGATCGCCATGTAGACGATCGCGGTCGTGATGTTGGCGTCGGGTCTGTGACGCAGCTCTTCGTAGGTCGCTTCATTCGGGTTGGTGGTGGCTTTGAGCCACGTCTGCCACATGTCAGAAAGATTCATGATTTCCTCCTCAAAAATCTAGAATAAGGGACTTCCTTCTTTCCTCGCGTTCCTGAGCCTCGCTGGCAAAAGGAGTCAGCGCAGCGGCGGCGCAGGCTTGGGTAGATTGAGCTGGATCACGCCAGTCGCTTCGTGCGGCTCCTGCTGACGCCAGCCAAAGTGTGCGCTCATATAGCGCAGGTAGGGGTCAGGATTGAGCGCCTGTTCGATCATGTAGGTCGAGCCGGTGAGAATAATCACCTCGCCGTTGCGTTGCAGCGAGCGCGCGGTGCGCAGCGCCTGTTGCGGCTCGAACGCGACCAGCACCGGGATGTCGCCAACGATGCCCTTGACCTCCTCGCGCACGCGCGCCGGATCCTGCCCCTTGAACGAGGCGCTGGTAACGATGATCGTCTGCGCGATGTCGGCCAGGGCGCGAAAAACTTTGGTGGAGATGCGCTGCCCAGAGATGCCAACGACCAGAATTTTGCCACGCTCGTCGAATTGTCTGCGAATCTCGCCCGACAGCGCCTCGATCTTTTCGGCGTTGTGGGCGATGTCGGCGTACACATTTTCTTCCACTTTCCAGAAGCGCCCCAATAGCCGCGCATTGGCAAAGGCGCGCAGCACCGCGCCCTCGTCGATCGCCGGCGCCAGATGGCGAATCACCGCCAGCGCCAGCGCCGCGTTGCGCTTTTGGTAATCGGCGTGCAGCAGAGAGTCGGGCGTGGGGTTGAGTGTATGCCGCGCCAGTTGGACTTCGAGTTCCGCAATGGCAGCCGCATCCACCGGATAGAGCGGCGCGCCCGTCGCGGCGCAGACCTGACCCACGATCTCCAGTGTAGTGGGGTCGGCGTCCGTCGTGAAAAAGGGCACGCCAGGCCGCGCAATGCCGGCCTTGTCGAGCGCGCGCTGCCAGAGTTCGTCGCCGAGCATGTGGGCGTGGTCGCTGCCCACGTTGGTTAGCGCCGTGGCCGCGACGTCGAGCGCGCGCGTCTGGTCGTAGCGCCCGCCGACGCCGGTCTCCAGCGCGGCCCAGTCGACGCCGTGCTGCTCGAACAGGCTCAGCGCAATGAGGATCGACGCTTCGTGAAACGTGTGGATATTTGCCGGCTGGTCGGTTGCCAACTGTACGCAATGCGGCCGGACGCGATTTTCCCAGGCGGCCATAATGTCGTCTTGACTCACAAACTCGCCGTCGATGCTGAAGCGCTCACGGTAGTCGAAGAGATGGGGACTCATAAAGGACGCGGCCTTGCCGATGCTCGAGAACCCCATCTCCAGAAACCGGCAGGTCGAACCCTTGCCGCCGGTGCCCGCGATGTGAATCAACCGCGTGGGGTGGCCGTTGGGCCAGAGCGTCGCAATCGACCGGCGCAGCAGTTCATGGCGCGCCAATTTCGCAATCGACCACTCGGCGTGATAGATCTGGTCGACGGTGTTGTAGTAGGGAAAATTGTATGTAGGCACAAGCTGGCGTCTTAAAAAGCTGAAATATGAAGGGTGAATTGTGCGTTGTGAATTGTGAGGTGCAGGCGCTCGCAGGCATGACTTCACAATTCACCATTCAGTATTCACCCTTCATCATTTATTTATCTTCAAAAGGAACCGGCGCCGCCGTGGCGTTGATGCGCTCAATCTCGGCGGCCACCAGCGCACACACATCTTCGACCACGGCATCGACCGCAAACTCGAACATCTCGCCGTTGCGGCGCAGCTTGCCTTCGACGATGCCATTTTTCAGCCCTTTGGCGCCTACGGTGAGGCGGATCGGGATGCCCAGCAGGTCGGCGTCATTGAACTTGACGCCGGCGCGCTCTTCGCGATCGTCGTAAAGCACTTCGACGCCAGCCTTGAGCAGCGTGGCATAGAGCTGTTCGGCCGCAGCGGTCACTTCGGGCGTTTTCTCCGTCGCCAGGCTGACGAGCAGCACCTGATAGGGCGCCACGGTGATCGGCCATTTGATGCCGGCGTCGTCATGCAGCATCTCGATGATCACCGCCATCAGCCGCCCCGACCCGATGCCGTACGAACCCATCACAATGGGTTTCTCGTCACCCTTCTCATCCAGATAGGTGGCGCCCATCGCCTTGGAATATTTGGTGCCCAGCTTGAAGATGTTGCCGACTTCGACCCCGCGCGCGTTGTAGAGCGCCTCGCCGCACTGCGGGCAAGCGTGGCCGTCGCTCGCCGCCACCAGATCGACCACCAAGTCGGCGGTGTAGTCGCGGCCATAGTTCGTATTGCGCGCATGATACCCCGCGCGATTGGCGCCCGCCACCAGATTCGGGGTGCGCGCCACCAGGTCATCGACCAGCAACAACACCTGCTCGCGCCGGATGCCGATCGGCGAACCATAGCCCGGTTCGGCGCCGACAGCCTGAATCTCCGGCGTCGTCGCCGGGCGCAGCCGCCGCGCCTTGATGACGTTGGTCAACTTGGTCTCGTTGAGCTCCATATCGCCGCGCACGACGCAGAAGACGAACTGTTCTTTCACCGCGCCGTCGGGTTGGTCGATGTCGGCCACCATGAAGACGGCCTTGGCGGTCTCACTTTCGGCGATGTTCAGAAAACTTGCCAGCGCCTCGATCGTGGTGACGTTGGGTGTGGCGACTTCTTCCAGCGGCGCCGGCGCAGTCGCGGGCGGCGCCGGCTTGCGGAAGGTCGCCACCTGCCGGTTGGCGCTGTAGCCACACGCGTCGCACAGCACCAGTGTGTCTTCACCGATGTCAGTCAGCGCCATAAATTCGTGCGCCATGCGTCCGCCCATCATGCCGGTGTCGCTCTTGACCGCCACCACGTCGATGCCGCTGCGGCGGAAAATATTGAAATAGGCCTGGTAGAAATGCGGGTAATAGGCGTCGATGCCCGCCTCGTCGCGGTCGAAGGTGTAGGCGTCCTTCATCGTGAACTCGCGCACGCGCAGCAGGCCGGCGCGCGGGCGCGGCTCGTCGCGGAACTTGGTCTGGATCTGGTAAAGCATGGTCGGGAGCTGACGGTAGCTCTTGATGTACTTCTTCGCCAGATCCGCCATGATCTCCTCGTGCGTCATGGCGAGCACCATGTCGCGGTCGTTGCGATCCTTGAAGCGCGCCATATCGCTGCCGATCTGATACCAGCGCCCGGTCTTCTGCCACAGTTCCGCCGGGTGCACCACCGGCAGCGTCACCTCTTGGCCGCCGATGGCGTCCATCTCTTCGCGAAAAATATCCTCGATCTTGTGCTTGGTGCGCAACGCCATCGGCAGGAAGTCGAAGATGCCCGCGGCGATCTGGTGGATCAGACCGGCGCGCAACATAAGCTGATGGCTGACAATGTCGGCGTCAGCCGGCGCCTCGCGGAATGTCTGGAAAAATAACTTCGATACTCGCATGAACAAGACTCCGAATCATTGATTTACAGGCTGGCAAGCAGATGCTCCACCCGCGCTTTGATCTCTTCGTAGGGAACAACGCCGACGATGCGATCTACTTCCTCGCCGTCGTGCAAGAAGAGCAGGGTCGGCAGCCCCATAATTTGGAAGCGCTGCGGCGTCTCCGGGTTTTCGTCGGCGTCGAGCGCGGCCACCAGGACGTGCTCGGCATAGTCCTTGGCCAGGAAGCCAACGTACGCCGACATCATCTGGCACGGCTGGCACCATTCGGCCCAGAAGTCGACCACCACCAAACGTGGCGTCTGCACTGTCGCGGCAAAGCCGGCGTCGGTGACATCCACAATGGGCGAGGGGACAACAGGCGCTGTGCTCGGCGGTACAGTAATTTGACCGCCGAATCGTTTCTTCAGTTTATCAAACACATCCCCATCTCCACGGACTGAGGCGGCGAACCATCATCGCGCTGCATGGCCGTCGCGCTGTCAAGCACGTAGGTCATATTCGTTTGAGCTATACTGAATCGTAGAAATTGCCCTTCTGTGCGCATCTCTGCATCTCCGCGCCTCTGTGTCAAGAGCAGTTTCCAGCGTAATTTCACTCATCTTTGCGACGCGGGCGCCGGCCCAGTTGCGCGGCCACAACTTCCCCGGCGCGGCGGGCCGCGTTCTGCGTGGCGCTGCCGAGCCGTTGCGCGCCGCCGACGAACAAGCGGCCAAAATCCACCATCACGTTGCCGAGCCAGCCCACCAGCTTACGTTCGTCCACGCCGGTCACCGCGCGTATACTGTCTCCCCAATCGCCCACCGCCTCTGGCCCGACGCGAAAATATGCGTCGGCGCGGCGACCGATAATGTAAGTCATCAAAATATTGGCGCCGGCGGAGATGGCGATCCCAACAAAGGGAATGGCTTTGATGAGTGCACGGCCCGCGAAACGTTCGGCAGTTCTTTCCGCCAGCTTGCGGCTGGCCTGGTTGATCAGCCGTTCCGCGCCCATGTTGAGACCTGTCACCACCAGCAACGCGTTGCGCGCTTCTGATGGGGTGAGTGTGCGGCCACGTGCGGCCGCGATTTCGAGCACCAGCTCGGATTGCAGGCGCAGGGTCACGCCGACATCCGTCACTACGCCGACTGTGAAGGCGGCGACGCTGCCGAAGCCAGGAATCAACGCAGCCGCCGAAGTGGCGGCGCCGACGCCGCCGGTCTGTTGCGCCTTTTGCCGGATCAGGTGCTCGACCAGGGCATCATCGTGCAGACGGCGTTGTGTGCTGATCTCAGCGACGCGCTGCGCCGCGGCATAGGCGTCAGCGTCGTTCACTGTGCGCAACGTGCGATCGACAATCGATTCCAGCATGTTGGCGTCCTCGTGGGACAGTGGATGTTCGGTCACGGACTCCCCCGTTATGCTTCGACCACAGCTTCGAGCGATGCACAAAGCGTGTAGTCGTGGGTGATCTCGGCAACACCGGCCAGGGTGGCATGGGCGCCGCAATATTTATGTACGCTCAACTCGACCGCGCGCGCCACCTTGTGTGGGTCAAGCTGCGCGCCGACGATCACGTACCGGATGTGGATACGTGTCCACGGTTTGGGCCATTCTTCTCCGCGTTCGCCGCTGATTTCGACCTGCAGGTCTTCGAGCGGCTGGCGTTGCTTGCCGAGAATATCGACTATATCAATCGCTGTACAGCCGCCCAGTCCCAACAGCAACATCTGCATCGGGCTGACGCCTGGGCCATCGCCAGGACTCATGACGACGCTACGACCGTTATTGCCGACGCCCAGAAAACTTTTGTCTTCTATCCATTTGACTCGCGTCGTTGTCATCTCTGTCATCTCGATTTTGTTGGTCTGATAGGTCGTTCTTTGACGTGCGCGCTGATCAGATTGCGCCTTGTGCAGAACTCAATGGTAACATCGCCAGAATTAAGCTGTCTATTACTTATGTCTGCCCATCACCATCTGAGTATATGCTTGCAAGATGCAGATGTCAAAGCAGGTGTGATATAATGACATCCGCCGCATTCTGTATATGTTCCGCAAATCACAATCGAACGCGACAAAAAAGGAGCGACCATGTCTTCGACCTATCCTTGGCTTTCCAGCTATGAGCAGGGAGTGCCGGCGACGGTGGATATCCCCGCAATTACGTTGCAACAATTTCTGGCAGACGCCGCACGTCAATACCCCAGCAAGACAGCGATCCGCATGGTGTTGCGCTATCTGCCGCTGGGTTTGGCAGTGCAAGCAAAGTTGAGCTATCGCGAATTGGATGAATTGAGCGACCGTTTTGCCGCCGCGCTTGCTGCGCAAGGCATCAAAAAGGGGTCGCGCGTCGCCATTATGTTGCCCAACTGTCCCCAGCAGGCCGTTTTCTACTTTGGCGTTCTCAAAGCCGGCGGCGTCGTCGTCAACACGAACCCGACCTATCCTCCGCACGAACTTGAACCGCTGATGAGCAGCAGTGGCGCTGAGGCGATTATTACCCTGTCCGGTCTCTACGACCGCGTCAAACAGATTCAGCCGAACACGAATCTCAAGACGATCATTTTGACCGACATGTCCGACCATGTAACGGGGCTTTTCCGCAACACGGTCAACAAGCAGCTTGCCGCCAAGGGTTTATACAAGAAGATGTCGGGCGGGCCAGGGGTGTTTTATTACAAAGAGCTGGTCGGTCGCCATCCGGCCAAGCCGCCGGCGGTGCAATTTGACCCGGCAACCGACACCGCCGTTTTCCAATTCACGGGTGGGACGACCGGGCTGCCCAAAGCCGCCGAGTTGACGCACCACAACCTGGTTGCCAACACCACGCAGATGAACGCCTGGTTCACCGGCGTTTCCCCAGGCAATGAGAAAGTGCTGTTGGCGCTGCCTGCGTTTCACGTCTACGGCATGACGGTGGGGATGCTCTTTTGCATCGCCATCTGCAGCGAGTTGGTGGTAGTCCCCGACCCACGCGACACCAACCATATTCTGGAAATTCTTGCCAAAGAGCACATCACACTTTACCCTGGCGTGCCGACGATGTATATCGCGATCATCAATCACCCCCGCGTGACAGAGTACAACCTGCGCTCGATCAAGGCATGTCTCAGCGGCGGCTCCGCGCTGCCGGTGGAAGTGGCGCAAAAATTCGACGAGATCACGGGCGGCAACCTGGTGGAAGGCTTCGGCATGTCCGAGTCGTCCCCGGTGGCGACCGCCAATCCCATTGCAGGGCGCGTCAAGTTTGGTTCGATCGGCATTCCAATTCCCAGCACCGAAGTTTCGATTGTTTCCCTTGAGCCGGACGAGAGCGGTAACTACAAAGTTCTCGGCGCCGGTGAGGAAGGCGAGTTGGTTGTGCGTGGGCCGCAGGTGATGAAAGGCTACTACAACAACGCTGAAGAAACCGCCAAAACCATCGATGCTGATGGGTGGCTGCACACCGGCGACATCGCCAGGATGGACGAGGACGGCTACTTCTACATTGTCGACCGCAAGAAGGACCTGATCATCGCCAGCGGCTTCAACATTGTCCCGCGCGAGGTGGAAGAGGTGCTCTTTATGCATCCCAAGGTAATGGAAGCCGCGGTGGCCGGCATCCCGGATGCCAAGCGTGGCGAAACCGTCAAGGCGTTTGTGGTGTTGAAGCCGGACCAGAGTGTGACGGTCGAAGAGATCCGCGACTTCTGCAAGGAGAACCTTGCTCCTTACAAAGTGCCCACCTTTGTTGAATTCCGCACCGAACTGCCGAAGACCCAGGTTGGCAAGGTGTTGCGTCGTCAACTGGTCGAAGAGGAAAAGGCAAAGATCGCGGCCGGCGGCAATCCCTAACAGGCGCGTGCGTTAGATTTTTTGTAGCAGTACGCGCTGCACATAACACTGCTAAGGATTAGAGAAACCGGGGAGACTTCGCGATGGTGCATCGTCCATTGTGAAGTCTCCCCGGCGCGTCTTGCCCGCCGGTCACCGCGACTTTTTCCCCCCGCATTGACAAAACATGTCGCGGTTTGATTGCCATCTGCTGAGATTGGAGAATTCCCCTCAGACTATCCACGACCCCAAACAAGCATTCCGGATGGCGGTCATTACTCTTTCACTGTTTGATCAATTCTGCCAGCCGCGCCTTTGCCGCGGCCGGATCCGCCTTGCCCTTGGTGGCGCGCATCACCTGTCCCATGAAGAAGCCGAAGAGCTTTTCCTCCCCATCCCGATAGCGCATCAGCTCGGCGGCATTGGCCGCGAAGATTTCGGCGATCGCGTCGTCGATCACGCTGGCGTCAGAGACCATCGCCAGCCCTTCGCGCGCGACGATGGCTTGCGGCGCGTCGCCAGTGGCGTACATGGTTTCGAGCACTTTTTTGCCGGTGTTGGGGGTGATTACCTTGTCGTCGATCAACTTGAGCAGCGCGGCAAAATGCGCCGGCTGAATTTTGCTCGCCGCGATCTGACGTAGATCCTGACCTTCGCCGTCGGCGTAAAGCAGGCGGAAGAGTTCGCCGGTCATCCACGTGGCGAGACGCTGCGCCTTGCCGTCCTCTTCGCCATAAGCAGCCACGGCCTCCTCGAAGAAGCGCGCCACCTGCATTTCGCTGGTCAGGACGTTCGCCTCAATACGTCGCACGCCCCAGCGCTGTTCGTAGCGGTTGCGTTTGGCCGCGGGCAATTCGGGCAGGGCGGCGGCCAGACGGGTCACTTCCTCCCGGCTGACGCGCAGAGGCGGCAAATCTGGCTCCGGGAAGTAGCGGTAATCATGGGCGTCTTCCTTGCTGCGCTGGAGCACGGTGCGCTGTTTGTCTTCATCCCAGCCCATGTTCACCTGCACGACGTCGTCGCCGGCCTCGATCACACTGACCTGACGCTCCAGTTCGTAGGCGATGGAGCTGCGCACCGCGCGGAAGCTGTTGAGGTTCTTGACTTCGACTTTCGTGCCGAATTCGCCGCGTGCTTTCTGCGCTAACGTGCGCACACTGATATTGGGCTCGCAGCGCAGCGCGCCCTTTTCCATGTCGCCGCTGTTGACGCCCAGCGCGCGCAGCGTGGCGCGCAGCCGGGTCAGATAGGCGTAGGCCTCCTCCGGGCTATGGATGTCGGCCTCGGTGACGATCTCCATGAGCGGCACGCCGGCGCGATTGAGGTCGATCAAGGAGTAGCCACCCTCATGCACGGAGCGGCCGGTGTCTTCCTCCAGATGGACGCGCCGGATGCGCACGCGCTTGGTTGCGCCATCTTCCAGGTCGATTTCCAACTCGCCATCTTCACAAAGGGGCAACTCGTATTGGCTGACCTGGTATCCTTTGGGCAAATCTGGATAAGTGTAATTTTTGCGCGCAAAGACCGCACTTTCATTGATGCGGCAATTGAGCGCAAGTCCCGTGCGGATCGTCGCCTCCACCGCCGCCCGGTTGATCGCGGGCAGCGCGCCGGGCAACGCCAGGCAGGTCGGGCACGTGCGCGTATTGGGCGGCGCCCCCTGGTAATCGGTGGCGCAGCGGCAAAACATTTTCGACTGTGTCAGCACCTGCGCGTGCACTTCCATGCCGACGACCAATTCATAAGACGCTACATCTTTAGCGGCAACGGTAAGCGTTGACATGCATTACACCTTATCGAATCTTCCGATTGTTTTCATTTGCGAACCTTGCAAGCGATGATACCATAGCGACAAGTCGAATTGAAACGGAGAGCTTTCATGGGCGTCTTTTCAGCGGGTAGGCTCTCCTATAGGCGATTATCCATTCGTCTAACCGACCGGAACAGAAGCCACGGAAAGATCGTTGACAACGGGTATGAAGTGGACACGCCTTATCCTGATCCCGCTATTCGTGGCGGGCTGCGGCGGCGCCGACGCGCCGACGCCAACGCCGACATCCACACCGGCCGTACAGGCCGCACCGACGTTCACGCCGACGGCCGCCGCCGCTGAAGCGGTGGCCTCTGCGCCTACCGAGGCGGCCGTGGCTGGTGCGCCGGGTGCAGCGCTGGTCTTGCCCACATTGACGCCAACGCCCAATTCGCTGGCGGACGCGCCGGGAGGCAGCCGCCAGGACGATCCTGGCAGCGAGGCGCCGGCCCCATCCGCCGCCGCCGTCGTCGCTGCGCCTGCGTCTTCTAACTCACTTGACGCCGGACGACGGCTGCAGCGCTATGGGGATTACGCCGCGGCGCGCACTGCACTGAATCAGGTGGTGACTGACGCGGCCGCCTCGCCCGCACGCCAGGCTGAGGCGCTCTACGACCTGGGGCGCGCTTACCTTGGCGAAGATCTCTACAGCGAGGCGCTTGCCACCTTCGACCGGCTTGACGCTTTGCTCGCCAGCGCCGGCGGCGACCCCGGTCAGTTTGGCCAAAAAGAACATTTTTTGCGCGGCGAGGCGCTGTTGGGCATGGGGCGCTATGCCGAAGCGGTGAATGATTATCGGCAATTTCTCGAAGCCTACCCGTGGATGAGCGAGTCGGTCCAGCCGCGCATTGCACGCGCCTATCTGGCGAGCAACGACGTTGACGGCGCAGCGACTGCACTGCGTCGCGCCGTCGACGCCGCTGAAGATCGAGTCGCCAAAGTGGGTAAGCTAGAGAATCTGGCCCAGGTCTATCTCGACGGGGGGAGGTTTGCGGATGCCGCGGCCGTCTATGATGAAATTCTCGCGGTCGCGGAGAATGCGGGGTACCGCACCCAAATCCTCTATAAAGCCGGCCAGGCGCTGGCCGCGGGTGGCGATGCGCCGGGCGCGATCGAGCGCTGGCGCGCGGCCACGGCCGAATCACCCGAAAATTACAACGCCTATCTGGCGTTGGTGGAGCTGGTCAACCGGGATGTCGAGTTCGACCTCTACCAGCGCGGCTATATCGACCTGGTGGCGGAGGCGCACCAGCCTGCCATCAATGCCTATCAAGCCTATCTCGACAGCGTCGACCCGACCGATGCGCGCGCGGGCAATGCGTTGCACGGGCTGGGCCAGTCCTATCTCGGCGCCGGCAGTTACGCTGATGCGCTCACCGTGTTTGACCGGGTGATCGCCGAGTATCCGTCCTGTGATTGTTTTGGTCAGGCATGGCTGGACAAGGGGACGGCGCAAGCCAGCCTGGGCGATAGCGCCGGTGCGCGGCGCACCTATCGTACCTTTGCGCGCGACTTTGCCGCAGATGCATTGGCGCCGGAAGCGCTGTGGCAAAGTGGCCGGCGCGCACTGGCCGAGGGCAATCAGATTGAAGCTGCCGTCGATTTTCTGACGCTGGCTGACAGCTTTCCCGCCAGCGAGCGCGCGCCGCAGGCGCTCTATACACTCGGCGTCGGCGCGTTCGACGTCAAACTCTACGACCAGGCCGCGAACGCGCTGGCGCGGCTGCAAACAAGCTATCCCGACTATCGCTGGGACGCGGTCGGTTACTGGCTGGGGCGCAGCCAGGCTGTCGCCGGCCAAAACGAGGCCGCGCGCGCGACGTGGCAGGCGCTCGTGAACCAGGCGCCGGACATCTATTACGGCATTCTGGCGAGCTACGCCCTGGCGGATATCGCCATGACCGACGCCGCCATGCTGGCGCGCATCGGCGCCGTGGCCGGGCCTGCGAGCCGTCTCGGCGGCGACGACGGCAGCCAGGCCTTTGCCGAGCAATGGCTGGCCGGCTGGCTGGAGCTTCCGGTCGACCAGGTCGCGCTCTTATCGCCAGAGATCGCCGAAGATGCGAACCTGGCAAAAGGGCGGCTGCTGTTGGAGCTTGACCAACGTGGGGACGCACTGGCGGCATTGGAGCGCGTCTATCAAACCAACCAAGATAATGCCGCCGCGCTTTATCCGCTGAGCCTGGAATTTGCCCGCCTGGGCGCTTACCGGCTCAGCATTCTCAGCGCGGCGCGGCTGATGCAATTCAGCCCGGCGGGGTTGGTCGAGAGTGCACCTGCGTTTATCCAGCGCCTCTCTTTCCCCCAACCCTTTGCCGACCTGATCGAGCGTGAGGCAACCGCCAATAGCTTCGACCCGCTGATCTATTTCAGCCTGATCCGCCAGGAGAGCCTTTTCGAGGAGGGCGCGCGCTCCACCGCCGCGGCGCAGGGATTGGCGCAGATCATTCCTGACACGGGCCAGTGGGTTGCTCAGCAGCTTGGGCACCCTGAATACACCAACGACATCATCTATCGCCCGGTGATCAATTTGCGTTTTGGCGCCTATTATCTGGATTGGGTGCGTGATTATCTGGACGGCAACCTGTTGTCGGCGCTGGTGGGTTATAACGCCGGCCCCGGCAACTCCGAGAACTGGCGCGAGCAAGCCGGCGCCGACGACGCGCTGTTTGTCGAGAAGCTCACCTTTTCTGAGCCGCGCGCCTACGTATACTATATCCTCAGCAACCTCTACCATTACACGCGACTCTACGCCTCATAACGCCGGCCTTGATGTCGAGAAAGCCGACCCCGCACACTGCCCTTCGCAATCTGTTGGAGGGCGGTTTGCTATCAGAACGCTGATTCGCCCCTCGCCCCTCGCAGCTCCTCTACTTTTTGCCGATCGCCACCGTCACCAACTTGCCATCCAGATCGAAGGTCGCCTGCGGCAGGTTTTCCGGCACGACGTCGCCCTGGCCGGGATGCAACTGCACCAGGTCTACGCTCAGCGTCTCGTCACGCACATACGCGCCGAAGTGCGCCAGCACCTCATGCATCAGCTCGGAGTCGGCGAGATAGGTGACGATGCGGTCGCTGATCTCCAGCCCGGCATCCTTGCGCAGTTGCTGAATGCGGCGCACCAGCTCGCGCGCATAGCCTTCCTGCACCAGCGCCTGGTCCAGCTCCGTCGTGACCGCCACCAGATAGCCCGCCTCCTGCGCCACGCTGAAGCCGGCGCGCGGGGTCACGCGCATCTCGACATCTTCCGGCGCGACGACGTAGGATTCGCCTTCCGCCTCGATGTCCACACTTTCACCGGCTTGCAAACGCGCCGCAAGGTCAGCCTGATCCAGTGTGCTCATGGCCTGGCGGATCTTCGGATAGCCCTTGCCATATTTCTGGCCGAGTTGCTTCGGGTACGGGAAGACTGTCACGTCCACCAGGTCGCCGCTGGCATGGGTGAAACTCATCTCTTTGACGTTGAGTTCGTCGAGCAAGAGTTGCTGCATACGCCGCAGCGCGGCTTCCTCGTCGCCGGTGCGCGTGCGCACCACGACCTGCGCCAGTGGCTGCCGCACCTTGAGATTGGCATTCTGCCGCGCGGCGTGCCCCAGGCTGGTCACGCGTTGCACCATTGCCATGTCCGCGCTCAACTGCTCGTCGATCAACGCTTGCGCCACCTGCGGCCAGCGCGCCAAGTGGACAGAATCGGGAGATTCAGAGAATGAGCGATTGGGAGATTGGAGATTGGAGATTGGAGATTTATGCTCCCTGTCTCCCCCTCTCCCTGTCTCCCCCTCTCCTTGTCTCCTTGTCTCCTTGTCTCCTTGTCCCGCCAGATTGACCACCAGATTCTGATACAGTTCCTCCGCCACAAAGGGCGTGGCCGGCGCCAGCAATTTCGCCACCGTCACCAGCACGTCGTAGAGCGTCTGCAGTGCGGCTGGGTCGCCGTCCCAGAAGCGGCGACGGCTCAGGCGCACATACCAGTTGCTCAGGCTCTCGACAAAGTCGGCGACGGGCCGCGTCGCACCCAGCACATCGTAGCTCTCGTAGGCGGAAGTCACGTCGCGCACGAGGCGGTTCAGCTCGGAGAGCACCCAGCGGTCAAGGAGATTGGGAGGCTGGGAGATTGGGAGATTAGGGGAATTTTCCCAATCGCTCAATCGCTCAATCTCGTAATCACTTAGGTTTGTATAGGTCACAAAGAACGAATAGGTGTTCCATAATGTATTCAGGAACCTCCGCACCGTCTCGCCCACGAGATTGACCGAGAAGCGGCGGCTGTTGCCGGGTGGGCTGGCGGTGTACATATACCAGCGCGTGGCGTCGGCGCCGTGTGTATTGAAGACTTCCCACGGGTTGACGACATTGCCCTTGCTCTTGCTCATCTTGCTGCCATCTTCAGCCAGGATGTGGCCCAGGCAGATGACGTTCTTGTACGCGGGCCGGTCGAAGAGCAGCGTGCTCACCGCGTGCAGCGTGTAGAACCAGCCGCGCGTCTGGTCGATCGCTTCGCAGATATAGTCGGCCTGCGCTTGCCGCGCCCAGACTTCGTGATTCTCGAAGGGATAATGCCACTGCGCCACGGGCATGGAGCCGGAGTCAAACCAGACGTCGGCTACCTCCTTGATACGGCGCATTGTCCCACCGTCGGGCGCGGGCCAGGTCAAGTCATCGACATAGGGCCGGTGCAGGTCGACATCGTTCAGTTTGCGGCCAACCTTTTCCTCCAGTTCGGCGATGGAGCCAATGCACTCCATGTAGCTGCTGCCCGGCGCATCGCTGCGCCAGATCGGGATCGGGGTGGCCCAATAACGTTCACGGCCCAGCGCCCAGTCGACATTGTTCTCCAGCCAGTTGCCGAAACGCCCGTCCTTGATGTGCTCCGGGTACCAGTTGATCTCCTGGTTGAGCGCCACCAGCCGGTCACGATAGGCGCTGGTGCGGACGTACCAGGTCTCGCGCGCGGTGTAGAGCAGCGGCGAGTCGCAGCGCCAGCAGAAGGGGTAGGTGTGTTCATACGTGCCCGCCTTATAGAGCAGAGCGCGGCTCGCCAGCTCCTCCTGGATGGCCGGGTCGGCCTCCTTGACAAAGATGCCCGCCCACGGCGTCACTTCGGGCTTGAAGGCGCCGGCGGCGTCGATGGTCAGGATCACCGGCAGGTTGTACTTCTTGCCGATCTCCATGTCGTCGGCGCCAAAGGCCGGCGCGATGTGGACGATGCCGGTTCCATCTTCCGTGCTGACAAAGTCGCCGGTGACGACGTAGGCGTACTCCTGCTCCACCGGGTAGAAAGTATAGAGCGGCTCGTAGTAGACGCCGGCCAGATCGCGACCCTTCATCTGCTCCAGCACTGCGTAGCCAGGCCGCAGCACGCGCTCGGCCAGCTCCGCGGCCAGCGTCAGCACGTCACCGCTTGCGTCGCGCACGCGCACGTAGTCGATGTCCGCGCCGACCGCCAGCGCCACATTGCCCGGCAGCGTCCACGGCGTCGTCGTCCAGGCGAGCAGATACTCTTCCTCGCCCCCCGCCCCTCGCCCCTCGCCGGGTTTCACGCGAAATTTGACATAGACGCTAGGATCGATCGTGCCTTCCTTATAACCCAGCGACAGCTCATGGCTACTCAGCGGCGTGCCGCAGCGCGGGCAGTAGGGCACGATCTTGTAGCCCTGAAAGAGCAGGTCTTTCTCCCAGAACCGCTTGAGGATCCACCACAACGACTCGATGTATTCGTTGCGGAAAGTGACGTAGGCCGTGCTGAGATCGACCCAGTAGCCCATGCGCTCGGTAACTTCTTCCCACTCCGCGATGTATTCCATCGTCGAGTCGCGGCAGAGTTCATTGAAGTTGGCGATGCCGTACGCCTCGATCTGCTGCTTGCCGGTGAGGCCGAGCTTCTTCTCCACCTCAATCTCGACGGGCAGGCCGTGCGTGTCCCAGCCGCCGCGGCGCTGGACATAGTAGCCCTGCATTGTCTTGTAGCGTGGGAAGATGTCCTTGAACGCGCGCGCCAGCACGTGATGGATGCCAGGCCGGCCGTTGGCCGTGGGCGGCCCTTCGTGAAAGACATACTCCGGCCCGCCCGCGCGCTCGCTCATGCTGCGCTGGAAAACGTTGCGCTGGCGCCAGAGCTGTAGGATCTTCTCCTCCATCTCCGGGTAATTGACGCTTGGTTTGACTTCGTTGAACTGTGGATTGGTCATCATGACACCTATAGGAAATCAAAAAAGTGATTGTTTATCACCATCATCTACGGTATAATTCTGGCGCGTGCTTTCTCGTTCAAGGAAATTCATTATGCAAATTTCGCTCACTTTACCCTCCAACGGGCTGACGGTTGAACAAGCCAGAGACATCCTTGGCGAGGCCATTCAAGATGAGACAGCCCAGGCACAGGTGCGGATGGCCTACTTTGCCGGGCTTTGTCGTGAGCTTGAAGTAACACACCAAATGACCTCCGCCGAGTTCATTGAGCGTTTTGAGGCTGGCGAACTAGGCGATGACCAACACCTCTTCGACTGATACGCCGCCAAGCAAGGGCTGGATTACTGGTCACAGCGCTATCAGCTCCTCAGCAAGGTTATGCTTTGACGCCACGCAGCTATTTTCTCGAACTTCAACAACTGGCGCTGGCGCCGGCCTTTGTCGCTACTTGCGACTTGACCTATCAGGAGATTAATGCGACTCGCTGCTACGTGAGCGGCTTGCTCCTCTTGAAAAATGGGTGCCGACTCTTTATCGCAGAATACGTCATTGTGACAGATGCTGTCGAACGCCCGAAGTACCGCTATCACCTTCAAGGCGCCGACGGTGCCTTGATAGCTCGCTGGGACAACGCACCACATCCAGCGCACAAGCACGAGGCCGACGGCACTGTCGTCGCTTGCACAGCCATAGAACTGGCCGGTGTGTTGGCAGCCATTCCCGGTCACATGTAGCTGCCGTAGTCGCTTACGCCAGCGCGATATAGATCCGCTTGTTGATCGCCCCTTTGCTCTTATAATCCACCACCTTGATCGCCCCGACTTCCTGCGTGTTGGCGACATGCGTGCCGCCATCCGCCTGCAGGTCCAGCCCTACGATCTCCACCGTGCGCACCTCCTCGATGCCCTGCGGCAGTAGATTGATCTTGGTGCGAATCAGGTCCGGTATCTGGAAGGCTTTCTCACGCGGCAGAATCTGCGTGCGCACCAGGTGCGCCGCCGCGACTTCGACATTACACCTAGCCTCAATCTCCTGGATCAGCGCCTTGCTGAGGTTGGCGAACTCGAAATCCATGCGCCCTTCGCCCGGCTCCATATTGCCGCCCGTCACCTGTGCGCCGTAGTCGCGCCAGACCACGCCGCAGAGGATGTGCATGGCCGTGTGCGTGCGCATCAGTTGGTAGCGACGCGTCCAGTCGACCGTCCCCTGCACCGCGTCGCCGGGCGCAAGCAACGGCAGCCCGCCCTCGGTCGCCAGCCAGTGCCAGAGTGCGTCGCCTTCTTTCTTTACCTTGGTGACGGCCAGCCGTTGGCCGCCAAGCTCCAGCCAGCCCACATCATTGGGTTGGCCGCCGCCGCCGGGATAGAAGGCCGTCCTGTCCAGGGCGACCCGGTCGGCTTCGACGGCAGCCACAACGGCGGCAAATTCCTGTGTGTAGGCATCTTTGTAGTAGAGCAGGCAAGTCATGGTAAGCTCCAAATTAGTTTGCTTTGTGAATGGTAAGTTGTGCATCGTGAATTGGTGAAGTCGAGCGGCCACTTCGCAATTCACTATTCAGACTCCACCATTCATCGTGCAAACCTCCAAACAAAAAGCCCATCCCCCAAACAGGGACGGGCTAGATAGTCCGCGATACCACCCTGGTTCCTGACCGTTATAGGTCAGGCGCCTCGCTGCAAAGCCACAGAAAACGTCCTGCGAATTCGCCGTGGCGATATCGGGCCACGTGACCGGCGGCGCCTACTGGTTCGTTCGTTCGGGCCGCTGCTCCAGAGGGATTTTCGCTGTCGAAGGGTTCGCCCGGCTTCCACCCTCCCGGACTCGCTGCAGAACGTTTCGATGGCTACTCGTCTCCATCAACGCATTGATTTCAATGGTGGGCAGTGTAACACTTCTCCGCGTACGCTGTCAAACATTTTTTCGTGCGCTTGCTGTCTTATCTGGGAATTTCGGGTACTATGATGGCGTGAGGAAAATAGGGCGTGGATCCACCCAGCTCAAAGCGTAGAACGTTAGCAGAAAATTAGCGTGATCCGTCAGATCAGCATCCTATTGATGTTTATGTCCCAGCTAAATCGTCATTGTTAGATGTTAAATTCGAGGCGCTCTATGGATCAACTTCGTGTGGGGATCGTCGGCTGCGGCGAGGTCGTGCAAATTATTCACCTGCCCAGCCTCTATCGTCTGGCGGACAAGTTTCGCGTGACGGCGCTCTGCGACGCCAGCCAGGTGGTGTTGGACGCCGTGGGCGCACAGTGGAATGTGTCCAGGCGTTACTTGCGCTATGAGGATCTGGTCAATGACTCTGAGGTGGATATCGTGCTGGTGGCAAATCCGCACGTCTATCACGCGCCGGTGACGCTGGCTGCGATTGCGACGGGCAAACATGTGCTGGTGGAAAAACCGGCCGCCATGAACCTGGCCGAATGTGACGCGGTGCAGGCGGCGCAGGAGCAGGCTGGCGTCACTGTCCAGGTTGCCTATATGCGGCGTTATGCCCCGGCGTTTGAGCAGGCGTGTGTGATTGTGAGCAAGATGCGAGCAGAGGGCGACGTGCGGCTGGCGCGCGTCCACGACGTGATCGGTCACAACGCTCAGATCATCACACCCACGTCGCGCGTCGTGCGCGGTCAGGATATTCCCCAGGCAATGTTGGCGGCAGGCAAGCGGTCAGAAGCCGAAGCCATTGCCCGGGCGATCGGCCCCGTCCCCAAAGAAGTCCAGAACGCGTATATGCTGATGCTGGGGCTTAGCTCGCACGACCTTTCGGCCATGCGTGAGATGCTGGGGATGCCGCAGCGCGTGCTTCACGCCACACAGCGCGGCGGTCTGTATCTGACGGCAACCTTTGACTATGGCGAGTTTGTCTGCCAGTTTGACACGGGTGTGGATACCTTGCCCCGCTTTGACGCCAATTTGGAAGTGTTTGGCGAGAAGAAATACGTGCGCGTGCAGTACGACACGCCTTACGTGCTCAACCTGCCGATTCGCCTGTACGTCGGTGAAGCGCACGGCGAGCATGGCCTGGTGGAGCAGATGCTGCACCCAAGTTGGGGCGATGCGTTTGTCAATGAGTGGTTAGCGCTGCATACCAATATCACGGAGCAGCGTGCACCCAAGACATCGATTGCCGATTATCGTCAGGATCTCGTATTGTTTCAGGCGATGGCAAAATTAATGGCTTAAAAAAATCAGGTGCAGTGGAAAGCTGGGAGATCTGCCGCGTAGAACGCAAGGGTCAACTTTCTTTCTTGTGGCCCGCCTGTAACAAGCCTGCCAATAAAGGATTCTGGCGCATCGGGAGCGCACGCATCCAGCGCGCCAGCAATAGCGCATGTTCGGCATTGTCGCCCTCGCCGCAGAGGGCAAACCACAGCGCCTGCGTGCGAAGTGCGGTGGCCATGTGGTCGAGCAGTTGATTGCGCTGTGGCAAGGCGTCAAGCTCGCGCAGAATATACGCGATCAAGGCATGGACGCGTGCCACGCCAGCATCATTTTGCTGGGACTCGAGCATTGACCAGACGTTGGCGGCCCATCCCACCCAGCCGCGCAGGGCGGGGTGACGCACCATTGCATCAGCGGCATTGGTCAAAGCGGCCATATCCGGCTGTTCCAGCCCGGTGGCGGATGCCGTCGTGAAGAAGTGCGCATAGACATCTGGCAAGTGTGGTGCGGCAAACTGCCAGCAGAGATCGTTGTAGAGCACGTATTCGCCAGGAAGTTCCGCAGGTTCAGCTTGACGCCAATGCGCGGCCAGCGCTTGCTGCACCAGCCAGCGCCCCACGTCGAGCGGCGCCTCGAGCATGATCATGCGGCGTTCCTGCCCCTCGCCGATCATGACTAGCTCGCCCACGCGCCGCGCCGGGGGAAGTTGGCTTGCCTCCATGCTTTCGACGCCAGAACATTCGAGAATGCCGTGATGCAGCGCCAACGTAAATCCCAACAGTGCGCCGTCCACATCCGTGGGATGGGTCGGCATTCTGACGAGCCAGAGTGTGAAGTAGCCGCCTGTGTCCGTCGCACTGACTAAGGCGCGCCATGCGTCCGCAACAGGTGGTTGATAACGTCGTCCGGTGAACTGCAACTTGCGTACGGCGCGCTGCACTTGCTCGACCAGCGGCGGCGCCAACGTGAAGGAAAGCGTGTGGAGTGCGCGCACCGCCTGCTCATGCGCCGCGGCCAGCTCCACCAGGCGATCCAACGCGCTGCGGGCGACTTGCGCGCGCTGATCCTGTGCGATCAGACGCAGCAGTTCCATCTGATCGTCCGGGGCCAGCCGGCTCATCAACCCCAGCACCATAAAGGCGACATCGACGCCGTGATCCTGCATTTGTGTGACATATTCGAGAAAGACGTGACGATGATTGCGTCCTTCCTCGACTGCTTCCAGCAGGCTCTGCATGGCGATATCGTCATTGCCGGAAAGATCGCTCGTCAGCGCATGAGGGACGACTTCCCCCAAATAACGTTCGAGGAGCAAGAGGGCGCTCATGCGTGCCACCGGCGTATTTTGGCGGTTTGCAGCCAGCTCGCGCAACATGGGTGTGATCATCTCTGGCGGCAGCAAGGTGCTCAGATGTCCCAGCCCACCACGCAACTGGCTGTTCGCATCACCCAGATGTCTTTGGATCGCAACCGCCAGCCGCTCGGGAGGAAAGCGGCTGGCCAATTCGCGCGTTGCCGCAATCAGTTCAGCCTCGGTGGTTGTCTGACCAAGCGCATCAATCGCCTCTTCGAGCTGACGGCGTTCTTGGAAGCCGGAAATAATTTGCGGGTCACTCATCGTTAAGCCTCATGCTTGTCGCCATTTGGAGTAGATGGACATGCAGGACACACCCCCTACTTTTCTTCCCATTTGTGCTGCATTCGATGGTACAATAAAACAAAACAATTCCACCAATCAACGGAAAGGACAAAATATCATGGCAAAATCCAAATCTACCAGCAGCAAGGAATCGAAAATGCCCACATTACGTTTACCGCTGGCGCTGCAATTGTACACACTGCGCAGCCTGCCCATGAATGCTGACGAGTTACTTGGCGCCGTGGCCGCGGCAGGGTACAGCGGCGTGGAGCTGGCCGGCAATCTGGGACAGAGCGCCGAAGGGTTGCGCGAGCTACTCGACAAGCATGGTCTTAAAGCCGTCTCCGCACACGTGCAGATTCAGGCCATGGAAAGCGACCTGCCCGCGGTCATAAGCTTCCAGAAAACCATCGGCAATGATACCTTGGTTGTGCCGTGGCTGCCGGAGTCAGATCGCTCGCCGACAGCGGCCGGCTGGGCTGCCCTGGGGCAACGTCTCGATCGGCTGGGCCGGCGTTTGCGCATGGCGAATATGCGTCTGCTCTATCACAACCATGACTTCGAAATGGTCGTGATCGACGGTAAACCTGCGATCAGTTGGCTGTTGGAGGCCGCCAAGCCGGAGAATGTCGGCTTCGAGCCGGATCTGGCGTGGATTGTGTTTGGCGGACAGGATGCCGTAGGATTGCTCCAGCAATACAGCGGCCGTGTGCCACGCGTCCATGCGAAGGATCTGGGAGACAACGCAGCCGAACACGGGCTTGCCGACGTAGGAAGCGGTCGCCTCGACTGGGATGCCATCCTGCCGGCGGCCGAAGCGGCGCAGGCGGAATGGTTGGTTGTGGAACATGACTTCCCCACCGACCCGCTGGCCAGCATCCAACGGAGCCAGACGTTCCTGGCAGAAAAACTCAAGGCGTAACCCAGCGTGCGGGCGTCCCGTCCGCCCCGCAAGCGTAACCAGCCAACCGGGAGCGCAGATGTCTGCGCTCCCGGTTGGGTTTTCCCCCTGTGAAAAGGAGCAGCATGGCGCATACCGCGATGTTTACCGGACTTGTCTTCGACCCAGAAGGCCACGTGGCCGAAGTCACCTGGGTGGGCGAAAATGCCTGTTACGTAGTGTATGAAGATGACTTCAAACGGCATATCGACGCAGAAATGGTTGACCGCCAAGTGTTGCGCTTTATGCGCCAACAGGTGGAGGGAAGCCGTGACCTGGCGGTCGGCGCGATGTTGGACATGATGGGGCGCGACGACCTTTTCACGAAGGCTGCGGTCGAATCGACGATCGACCGCATGGAGGATGCCGTCGGCCAACCCATCCCGGAAGATGCGCGCCAGTGGCTGGGCATGTTGGGTTTCAAAATTGTCATCGACGACCAGGGCGCCGTCGTCGATATCCAAATGCCGGCAGGCGGCATCGACGAGGGAGATGGCGACTGAGGAGCTGCACAATCATGTTGATGGTGTGACGCTTCGCAGCTTTACTGTCAAAAGATTTGGTCGAGCGTGAGCAGCGCCAGCGCAACGTTGGCCGCCCAGGGGAGCACCTTGAACTCGCCGGCAAGGAGTGCAGCTTCCACCTCGCTGCGGCTCAGCAACAGCAACGCCTGCTCCTCAAGGTCGTCGGCATCGATCTGCTGCTGCCAGCGTGCGCCGGTCGCCAGGAAAAAATGCGCGGCGCCGGCGCCCCGGTTGCCATCGACGGCATAGCTGCCGAGCGTGCGCCACGTCTCCGCACGATAGCCGGTTTCCTCCAGCAGTTCACGCTGGGCCGCGTCCAACGGATCTTCGCCGGCTTCGATATAGCCGCCTGTCACGCTCAGGCTTAGCCCTGACACCGCATATTTGGGCTGGCGAAAACAGAGAAAACGTTCCTCCGCGGTGACAGCGACCACGTTGATGAAATCCGGCGTAATGACCCAGCCCCAATCTTCGACGATGCGCCCGTCAGGAAAGGCGACTGTGTGGCTTTCCACTACCAGGAAGCGGCCATCCCCAACGGTTAACAGCGGCCGGCGGCTGAGGGTGCGCAGCGTTTCCATTATTGCATCAACATCTGTTCGAGCGTATCGGCGACCTGCGCGTAAGTTGGCGATTCGCCGCGGTTGAGGCGGATCTGGCTGGCCACGCGGCGCACCAGGCCGGGATTGACTTCAGCCAGCGCGTTGCTCATCGCATACCACAGGCCGCACAGATCGGGCGTCTCATGTGTGGCCGCGCGCACGGCAATTTCGGCCGGCGTCGTGGCGCTGAGCGACGGATTGCCCGCGTTGAGACCCAACTCGCGCCAGGCATTGACCCAGTAATACGAGAGCATCGGGTTGATCAGCCCGCGCATCCGGCTCCACAGCGGGTCGTCCTCCTGCACCAGGAAAAAGAAGGCCAGATAGTAGGGGCGCGAATGGGCGTAATCGCGATGAATCTGCGAAAGCTCCCCCGCGCGCACCGAAGCATAGGAAGCCATGTACCAGCGCAGATCCTCGAGGACGGCGCCCGGCTCGCCGGCTTCGACGGCATCCCATTGCAGGCGACACGCCATCAAATAGCTGCGCGCCGACGCGGCAAAATCCTGCGAACGTTGCAGCATGGCGGTTTTGGACAGCGAGCGCGCCTTCTCGAAGCCGCGAGGCATGCTGTCGGGAAGCTGAACATTTTCGATGTCATAGATGATTGGCTGCAGAGCGGGCTCGTCGGCAAAGGGGATGGAGCTGTGGCCGGGCAGCATGTAGCGCCCTTCGATTTGGATGACAAGGCCACGCTGCTCCAGATCTTCCAGCAAGCTGTCGATATATTCGGTATGCTCGCCGTCGTTGAGGAGAATGATCGCCAGTTCGGTCTTGTCGATCTCAAGGCCGGCATTGACCACGGCATAGACAAAGCCGGATTCGGCGCGCTGCACAAAAGCGGCTTCGCTGTCGATCTCAGCGTCCAGCCACACCGGCACATGCACGGAGGCCACCTGCTCGTGATAGTCGAAGGCGCGTTGGCGAAAGCCCATCTGCCAGATCTGACGCAGCGTCGTTTTGCTGCGAATCAAGCCTTGCGCTTCATAACGATCACACAACTCGTCGAGCAATTCGTCTGTGGTGCGTTCGCCGGAGCGTTCGCTCAATTCGCGATAGATGTCGCGCAACACATCGCGCCGCGTGGCAAAATCAACCGAAGTCATCTTGAGGCGCGTGAAGATTTGATTGTACTGTTGGCGCAGCGAAAGCTTGACCGGCGCCTCTGCCGCCGCCACTCCTGCAATGCCGGTGCCGGCGGTAAGTTGTTGGCTATTGCCAAGACCACCGGCGCGCCAGGGGCGATCCTCCCATTCCGGCGTTGGATCGAATTCACTCGGCGCCACATAGAGCTGATGATCCTTGATAAACAGCGTCAGGATGTCGGTGTTCTGCTCCAGCCACGTCTTGAACTGAGTATGCCCAATCGACGCTTCGCTAAATGTACTGTCGAGCAACAGCATCGTCTGCTTGAGTTTGGCGGCCAGCACGGGCAGTTCGCTGCGTTGGGCGTGGACGCGCAGCGCCTTGAGCAGCAATTGCCGCGCCGATTCAAGCTCCGAGGCGGATGGCTCGATCAGCCGATCTTCATCGGCAAGTTCGCCCAAAGCCACTTCCAGGTAGATAAACTCATCGCAGGCGCGCACAAGGAGCGGATGCGTCACCTCGCGCGGGCCAATGCCGAGCGTGTACTTGCCATACTCGCGCAACTTTGTCACCAAAGGGCCAAAATCACTGTCGCCTGAAATGATAATGAAGGTGTCGATGTGCGTGCGTTGAATTGCCACTTCGAGCGCGTCGAGCGCCATCCGGATATCGGCGCGATTCTTGCCGGCGCGGATGCTGAAAATCTGGATCAGGTCGACGGCATGGTTCATCAAATCTTCACGGTAGCGGGAAAATCGGCTCCAATCGCCGTATGCCCGCAAGATAGCAATCGCGCCGCGGTTTTCGAGGTATTCCATCAAAGGCGTGAGTTCAAAATCGAGAAACTCCTGTTCGGCCCAAAGCGCGATATTTTCAAAATCCATAAAAACTGCCAGTTGGTTACTCATTAAGAGTCTCCTCCAAATTGACAACCAGGTGGATAAGATAACAAAATCGGGGCGAGGAACGCTGTGTTACACAGGCATTTTAGAAATATTCTACCACACCCCACGCCGAACCCGTCGAGTTGCGCCCTCGTCGCAATCGCCCGCCTCATCCTCACGCCTCACGCCTTGCGCATTTACGCTTTCCTCATATTCATACAAATCGCTAATGAAAACGCAATGACATGCTGACATGGATTCGGTACACTGTAGTCATCAATTGAATAGAGCAAGCAGCAGCAAAAAGAGCTTGTTCTAAAGAGCAAATTAACCCGAAACTACTGGGAGGCATAAAGTATTATGGGTAAAATTATTGGAATTGACCTGGGAACGACCAATAGCGTGGTTGCTGTGATGGAAGGCGGCAATCCCACCGTGATCGCCAACGCCGAAGGCAATCGTACAACGCCCTCTGTGGTGGCGTTTAACAAGAATGGCGAGCGCCTCGTCGGCATTACGGCCAAACGTCAGGCAGTCGTCAACCCGGAAAATACGGTCTATTCGGTCAAGCGCTTGATGGGACGCCGTTCCGACGATGCCGAGACGCAGAAGGCGCGCAAGATGGTTTCTTATACCATTGCCGATGGGCCAAACGGCGACGCGCGCGTCAGCATCCCGATTAAGAGCAAGGTCTACACCCCGCAGGAAATCAGCGCGATGGTGCTGGGCAAGCTCAAGCGCGATGCCGAAAATTACCTGGGCGAGGAAGTCAAACAGGCGGTGATCACAGTGCCCGCTTACTTCAACGACAGCCAACGCCAGGCCACCAAAGACGCCGGTCAGATTGCCGGTCTGGAAGTGCTGCGCATTATCAACGAGCCGACGGCCGCGGCTGTGGCATATGGCCTGGACAAGAAAAACGACGAGACCATTTTGGTCTTTGACCTGGGCGGTGGCACTTTTGATGTGTCGGTGCTCGAAGTGGGCGACGGCGTGATCGAAGTCAAATCCACCAACGGCGACACCTTGTTAGGTGGCGACGACTGGGACGAGCGCATCGTGCACTGGCTGAACGACGAGTTCCGCAAGGAGCAAGGCGTCGATCTCAGCGGCGACCGCCAGGCGCTGCAACGTCTACGCGAGGCCGCGGAGAAGGCCAAGATCGAGCTTTCGACCGTCACACAGACTGAGATTAACCTGCCCTTTATCACCGCGGACAGCACAGGCCCGAAACATCTGGTCGTGACGCTCAGCCGCAGCAAGTTCGAGCAGTTGACGGCCGACCTGTTGGAGCGCTGCAAGCAGCCTTTCTTTAATGCGTTGAAGGATGCAGGTCTGAACGCCAAGAGTCTGGACGAAGTCGTGCTGGTCGGTGGTTCGACCCGCATGCCGATGGTGCAGGAGTTGGTGCGCCAGTTGACCGGCAAAGAGCCGCACAAGGGCGTCAACCCGGATGAAGTGGTGGCGATCGGTGCGGCGGTGCAGGCCGGCGTGTTGGGCGGTGAGGTCAGCGACCTGCTGCTGCTCGATGTGACGCCGCTGAGCCTGGGTCTGGAAACGCTGGGCAGCGTGATGACAGTGCTCATCCCGCGCAACACCACGATCCCGACCAAAAAGACGGAGATCTTCAGCACCGCGGCCGACAGCCAGACCGCAGTCGACATCCACATTTTGCAGGGTGAGCGACCGATGGCGAGCGGCAACAAGACCCTGGGCAACTTCCGCCTGGATGGGCTGCCGCCGGCGCCGCGTGGCGTGCCGCAGATCGAAGTCACCTTTGACATCGACGCCAATGGCATTCTGCACGTGATGGCGAAGGACAAGGCGACGGGCAAGGAGCAAAGCGTCAAGATCACGGCATCGACCAACCTGGCGAACGATGAGGTCGAACGCCTGGTGCGCGAGGCTAAGCAGCACGAAGACGAGGACAAGCGCCAGAAGGAACTGGCCGAGGCGCGCAACGCCGCCGACAACCTGGTCTACGTGACGGAGAAATCGTTGCGCGACCTGGGCGACAAGGTGCCCACCAATGACCGGGCAACAGTCGAAAACCTGGCGGAAGAGTTGAAGCAGGCGAAAGACAGCGGCGATCTCGCCCGCATCCGCAGCCTGACCGAACGCCTCCAACAGGCCACCAACGCGCTCGCTCAGCAGATGTACGCCCAACCGGGCGCTGACGGCGCCAACGGCGCTGGCCCAGCTGATGGACAGCCGGGCGGACAACCGGGCGGGCCAGCCACCGGCAGCAGCGACGACGATGTGGTCGAAGGCGAATACCGCACCGTCTAAACGCCGGCAGCCAACAGGTTCCTACAACACGGAACACCGTAAGTCGAATCTGGAAAAAAACGGGCGGGGTCAAGACCTCGCCCGTTTTCTTGGAAGCCAGCCCGCCGAAGGGAAAAATAGAGAATGACCTATTCATACGATCCGTTTGGGGCGTCGCGGCCACGGGGCAGACAGTCGGGCAACGTAGTGATCACGCCTGCTGAATTTCAAAAGATGCAGCAGATCGTCCAGGAGCTGGGCGCACGTTTGGAGCAGGAGCTTGCAAAAAACAAAGAACTGCAAGCTGGACTCGATCGACAGACGAAAGAACTGCACCATACGCGCCAGGAAGTGGAAATTAAGGATGAGGCGCTGCGCAGGCAGAGCGAGCATCAAAAGCAACTGGAGACCGAAATTGTCTTCGTGCGCGCGGCGCTGGCCGAAGCACAAGAAAGACTTGCCGCCGATCCCGAGGGAGCGACGTGGCAGGAGCGTTACGCACGCTTGCAGGCAGAGATGGACAACCTGCGCAAACGCTGGGAACAGCGGTCGATCGACGAAACCGCGGAGAACCGGCGGCGCGTGCTGGCCGATATGCTGCCGCTTGCCGATCACCTTGACCTGGCGTTGCAACATCAACCCCAGTCAGATAATGTGCAGGTGCGCAACTTTGTCGGCAACATCGACGCCACCCGTCGCGCTTTCCTGGAAACATTGCGGCGCTACGGGGTTGAGCGCATCGAGCCGACCCATCAACTTTTCGACCCGACGCGCCACGAAGCGATCGGTCAGACGCCATCGGCGGATGTGCCTGCTGACCACGTTGCGCTGGTGACGCAGGCAGGCTATGCGGAGGG
>Ga0154020_10000252_pt1 | contig 64140 bp, 49 predicted proteins | sample Klosneuvirus_201_FD_109709 | JGI IMG/M metagenome (GOLD analysis project Ga0154020, IMG submission 109709) | Active sludge microbial communities from wastewater, Klosterneuburg, Austria - Klosneuvirus_20160825_MG | ecosystem: Engineered > WWTP > Aerobic digester > Activated sludge | place...
TAGGACGAGCGGATTGTCGGTGACCGCACCGAGCTCTCGCGAGACTGCCTGCTTTACATAATCCAGACAGTCGCGGGCGGCACCGAGCACCTGGGGCATGCACCGCAGCGAGTACGGGTCCTGCACACGCGGGTCATTCTCCGTGTGCGACGGGATGATCTGACTGCCCGTGAGCAGATCGCGCAGCTCCGCAGCAACTGCAACCTGCCCGGGCTGACGCCGGACCTCGTGCACCCGGGCGTCAAGGTACGAATCCGTGCCCCGGCAGGCGTCCACGGACATGGCCGAAGCGACCATTGCCGCCTTGAGCAGTCGGTCCGCGTCGGCGCACAGCAGCGCGCCGCGGGACGCCATGAGGTGCGTGCCGTTGATGATCGCCAGGCCTTCCTTTGCTTCGAGCGGCAGTGGGGTGAGGCCCGCGGCACGGAGCGCCTCCGCGCCCGAGACCTCGGGACCATCGCCAACGCGGGCCCGGCCCTCGCCGGTGAGCACAAGTCCCAGCGCCGCGAGCGGGGCAAGGTCGCCCGAGGCACCGACCGACCCCGTGGAGGGCACCCTGGGCGTGACGCCCGCGTTAAGGAGTGCCAGAACCCCCTGGACGACGACAGGCCGCACCCCGGAGCAGCCGCGAGCCAGAGACGCGGCGAGGAGCACCATCATGCCCCTGACCACGTCGTGAGGCAGGGGGGTTCCGACACCGGCGGAGTGGGAGCGCAACAGGTTTTGCTGGAGCGTGCGAAGGTCGTCATCGCCGATACGTCGGCGCGACAGGGACCCGAACCCGGTGTTGATGCCATAGTGAGGCAGGCCGTCGGCCATGGCGGCTTCGATGACGCGCCGGGCGCGGGTCATGGCGGCAACGGCGGCTGGGGCGAGGAGCAGAGGACGGCCATTCCGAGCGACCTGCAAGAGGTCCTGGATCGAGAGTGCCGAGCCATCGAGAGTGAGGGGGTGCGTCATGCGGGGTGATTGAAGCCCGCCCGAACGGGGCCGGAGTGGCCCGGAAGGGCCGGACTGGGAGAGCAACTGCCCAACCCGAACAACGTCCTATAAGATAGGTTATGTAAATCTTGTTCGATCGGGCGTGTCCTGAAGCGCCGCCGGGCCCCGGAACCGCTCTGCGGCGACGGCTGTGCGTCAGACGCCCAGCAGCAGCCGCTGCGGGTCTTCCAGGCATCGCTTGACGTGCACGAGGAACTGCACGGCTTCCGCGCCGTCGACGATCCGGTGATCGTACGAAAGGGCGAGGTACATCATGGGGCGGATGGCGACCTGGCCGCTGCCCGCGGGGAACTCGACGGGTCGGTTCTTGATGGCGTGCATCCCGAGGATGGCGGACTGGGGCGGGTTGAGGATGGGCGTGCTCATGAGGGAGCCAAAGACCCCGCCGTTGGTGATCGTGAACGTGCCGCCCTGCATGTCTTCGAGGGAGAGCTTGCCGTCGCGGCCCCGTGTAGCGAGGTCCTTGAGCGTGGACTCGATGCCGGCGAAGGAGAGCGAGGCGCAATCCCGCATCACGGGGACGACAAGGCCCCTTGGAGTGCTGACGGCGACCGCGATGTCGGCGGTGTCGTGGCGCTCGATGGCGGGGTGCCCGTCGTCGTCCACGATGGACGCGTTGACCAGTGGGAACGCCCGCAGCGCGGAGACGCAGGCCTTGACGAAGAACGACATGAACCCCAGCCCGATGCCGTGCTTCTTCTCGAAGTCTTCCTTGTAGGCCTTGCGGAGTTCCATGACCGCGGTCATGTCGCACTCGTTGAAGGTGGTGAGCATCGCGGCGGTGTGCTGCGCCTGGACGAGCCTCTGCGCGATCCGCTGACGGAGCGGGGTCATGCGCTCGCGGGTCGCGCGGGCGGCGGGCTTGGCGCTGCCATTGGGGGTGGCGGTGCCGGCAGAACTGAACGCGAGGACGTCCTGCTCGCGGACTCGCCCCCCCGCTCCCGTGCCCTGTATGCGGGACAGGTCAACGCCCTTTTCTTCCGCGACCTTGCGGGCCAGGGGTGTAGCGCGGACTTCCTCGGCGGGGGCCTTCGCCGGAGTGGCCTGCGGCTTGGCCTCTGCCACCTGCACCTTTGCGGGCTGGGCGGCGGTGGTCTGAGCCGCCGCCGCGGGAGCCGACGCGGGAGCCTGGGCTTTGTCGTCGATCGACGCGAGGGACTGGCCCACGTTCACGGTGTCGCCCTGCCTGACCTTCAGGCCCCGGAGCACCCCCGCCGCGGGCGCGGGGATGGCCAGGTTCACCTTGTCCGTCTCGACTTCGACGATCTCCTCGTCGCGCCGGACGTAATCGCCCTCGTTCTTCAGCCAGCGCGAGATCACGCCGCTGGTCACACTCTCTCCGGCCTGAGGCATCACAATGTCGACCGCCATGCGTCATGCTCCGAGGGTTATCGCTTGCCCGCCTTGGTCGCGGCCTTGGGGGGTTGTGCGGGCTTTGGGTCCGCGTGGTGCCCGTTGCGGGCGGCGCCGGCGGCTTTCGCGCCGGGGAGGGCCCCCACCGCCCGGGTGAGGAGCCTTTCCTGGTGGTCCTTGTGCTGATGCTCGGACGCGCCGGCGGGCGACGCCGAGGCGTCCCGACCGATGAAGGCGAGCTCCACGCCGAGCTCAGCGCGGAAGACGTCGGCCATGTGCAGGAACGCGCCCGCGTTGCGGGGCTCTTCCTGGGCCCAGACACGCTCCGCGCTCGCGGGGTAGCGGCTGTTGATCGAGCGGGCCATTTCGGTGTGGAACGGGTAGAGCTGCTCCACGCGGATGATTGCGATGTCTTTGCGGCCCGCCTCGCGCCGGCGCTCGGCCAGCTCGTGGTAGAACTTGCCCGAGCAGAAGATCACGCGCGACACGCCCGTGGGGCTCACGCTGTCGTCGATCAGGTGGCGGAACTCGCCCGTGCTGAGCTCATCGATCGTGCAGCCCTCGAAGCGCAGGTACTTCTTGGGGGTCATCACCACCAGGGGCTTGCGGAAGGTCCGGAGCATCTGGCGGCGGAGCATGTGGAAGACCTGCGCGCCGGTGGTCGGGTAGACCACCTCCATGTTCTCGTCCGCGCAGAGCGCCAGGAAGCGCTCGAGCCTGGCCGAGGAGTGCTCCGGGCCCTGGCCCTCATAGCCGTGCGGGAGCAGCAGGACCAGCCCGGCCCATCGCGTCCACTTCACCTCGGAGGAGGCGATGTACTGGTCGATGATGACCTGCGCGGTGTTGCAGAAGTCGCCGAACTGCGCCTCCCACATGACCAGAGTCCTGGGCGAGCCCCGGCTGTAGCCGTAGTCAAACCCGAGGACGCTGTACTCCGAAAGCGGGCTGTCCCAGATGTTCAGCAGTGCCTTCTGCCCGGGCCGGATGTGGTTCAGCGGGGTGTACTTCTCGCCGGAGCGCTCGTCGCGGAAGACGGCGTGGCGCTGCGTGAACGTGCCGCGGCGGGCGTCTTGCCCGCTGACGCGAGCGCCGACACCCTCCAGCAGCAGCGTGCCGATGGCGATCTGCTCCGCGTCCGCGTGGCTCAGGTTCCGGGTCTGGGGGAGTGCCGCGCGGGACGCGAGCAGCCCCTTCAGCTTCGGGTGCGGGCTGAAGGTCTCGGGCACGCGGCCCAGGGCGGCGCACACGTCCGCGATGACCTTTGCATCCACGGCGGTCCGCGGAGACTGGAACGAGTATTCCCCCTTGAACCCGGACCACAGGCCATTGCCCGGGGGGGGCACGGGGTTCACCGGCGCCGACTGAGCCGCCTGCTGCCCCTGCTCCATCTCGGCGGTGTAGCGGTCGCTGATCTCCTGAGCACGGGCTGCGGTGATGCGGCCCGAGGCGAGCAGCCGCTGGCGGTAGGACTCCGCGGGGCCGGGGTGCGGGCGCACGAAGGTGTACAGCCCGGGCTGCGTGTAGGCGGGCTCGTCCTGCTCGTTGTGCCCGTAGCGGCGGTAGCACACGAGATCGACGAAGACCTCTTGGCGGAACTCGTGCCTGTACTCGGCGGTGATGATGGCCGCCAGCGCGCACGCCTCCGGGTCGTCGCCGTTCACGTGCAGCACCGGGGCGTTGATGATCTTGGCCACGTCGGTGCAGTAGCCGGTGGAGCGGGAGTCGTCGGGGTCGGTGGTGAATCCCACGAGATTGTTGATGACGATGTGGATCGACCCGCCGCAGGTGTAGCCCTCGAGCCGGCTCATGTTCAGGCATTCGGCAACGACTCCCTGGCCGGGGAGCGCCGCGTCGCCGTGCATCAGCACGGAGATGACGCGCCGACGATCGGAATCGCCCAGCAGGTCCTGCTTGGCGCGGGTTCGGCCCATGACCACGCCGTTGACGGATTCCAGGTGGCTCGGGTTGTTGAGCAGGGAGAGGTGCACGCTGCCCCCGCCAGGCAGGGCCTGATCGCCCGAGTAGCCCCGGTGGTACTTGACATCACCACCCGCGGAGTCCTCGCCGTCCGCCCAGGAGTCCTCGAACTCAGTGAAGAGCTTGGGGAGGTCCTTTCCGATCCAGTTTCGGAGGACCGAGAGGCGTCCGCGATGGGGCATGCCGATGATGATCTCTTCGGTGCCGAGCTCGCCCGCGCGTTGCGTCAGCCACTTGACGAGCGGGATGAGCGACTCGCCTCCCTCGAGGCTGAAGCGCTTCTTGCCCTGGTATCGCTTGCCCAGGAACCGGTCAAAGACCTCAGCGGAGGTGATCTGGTCGAGGATGGTCTCTGACTGCTGGTTCGTGAAGGAGGGCCTGCCCCCCCCACTCTCGAAGCGGGCCCGGAACCACTCGCGCTGAGCCGCATCTGGGATGTGGGCAAACTCCACGCCGATCGGGCCGCAGTAGCACGCCCGGAGGTGGTCCACCAGGGCACGGAGCGAGACGGCGGAAGAAAGTCCGGCACCCGAGCCGTCAACCGTGGAATCCAGGTCCGCGTCGCTCACGCCGTGCGTGCGGGGCAGGAGCTCGGCGGGGATGCCGGGCTCGCGGCCGAACGGGTCGGTCTTCGCCGCCAAGTGCCCCCGGGAGCGGAATGCGGCGATGAGGGCGTCCGCGGCCTGCTGCAGCGGAGCCGGTGCTCCGCCTCGCGCGCCGCCCAGGGCCAGATCAAAGCCGGCGAAGAACGCGGCGACGTCAGGCGGCACTGAGGCCGGGTCGGCCTTGAAGGCGCGGTACTGATCGTCCAGATAGTCGGGCTGCCACGCGTTCACCGAGGCGGGAACGCCGCGGATGCCGGTGGGTTGCGTCGGGTTCGAGGGCGGGGTCATGGCTGGTCCTGTGCGCGGCGGAGCGGACCGAACAGAATCCGTTATCGGTCCGTACGCCGGGAGGTAATCCTAGGCGACTCTATCGGCCTTTCGGGGGGCCGGGGTGGGCCGTGGCCGGCGAACGCGGCGGGAATTCGCAGGTCGAACTATCTGCCGATGCGGCCGACGGTTATGCCTGTCGCGGTGGTGCGAACGGGAGGACCGTCGCCCTGCGAAAAGGCGATCTGGAGGTCTGCGAGGCTCTCGTCGGTCTTGTCGCCGGCGGGGTCATCGAGCAGGCTCAGGCGGATGAAGTAGGTCGGCCCGGCGGGCATTTTCTTGGCAAGCCCGGCGACGACGTCCGGCGGGAGCCTCCACTCCCGGATGACCTTGCCATTCTTCGCCACGAGCTTCAGATCGAGGGTGCCCTCGGCGTAGATGGAGTTCTCCGCGTGGTTGCGAGCGAACATGAGCAGCGTCAGGATCATGGTGTCCCGATAGCCGTTGCTGTCGGAGTCTTCCATGAAGCCGACGAAGGGCAGCAGGTCGGTGGGCTGCGTCCCCGCGGGCGGGGGGGGCGTGGCCTTGTGCTTCTGAGGACCCGCGCAGCCGGCGATCGCCAGCGTGAGGACAAGTGGCGTGAGGTGGAGCGGTCTCATCGGCGCGGGTCCGTTCGGTCGGGGCCGGTCTTCTGCGTGGCGGGGGCCGGGGGGGAAGCCGCGGGACCGGAGTCGCTCTGGGACTCAGGCCGGGAGCGCGGGGGTTGGAGCGGCTCGGAGGCGGGCGACACGACGGCGGGGCTGGTGATGCCGTTGCGGCGGTTGGTCTCCTCGATCTCCAAGCGGATGCGCGCGAGGTAGTCCTCAACGCGGGTGGGGTCCTCGAGGCGGTCGACCGTTTGCTCGGTCACGTCGCGGATCAGCCCCTCTGGGCTCGCGGCACCGCCGGGAATGACCCGCGGCGTGAGGATGACGAGCAACTCGGTCTTGTTGATCTCGTTCTTCTTTGTGCGGAATGGGAGGCCGATGATCGGGATGTCACCAAGGATCGGCACCTTGCTGTTGCGTTCCTCGTCGCTGGTCTGGATCAGCCCGCCGATCACAACGCTCTGGCCGTCCTTCACGGTGACCACCGTGTCCACGGTGCGCTTGGAGATAATGGGAGCGGTCTGGTCGCGGTTGATCTGCGTCGTTCGGCTGGTGAGCGAGGAAATCTCCGGGGAGACTTCCATCCGCACATAGCCATCGGCGCTGATGGAGGGCCTGACCTTCAGGATGATGCCGGCGGGAATGCGCTGGACCTCCGAGATGACCGAGGTGCCGTTGACCCCGCCAAACTGGCTGCGGCCCGCGACGCCGATCTCGTCCACGACGCTGATGGTCGCTTCCTTGTTGTTGTCCGCGAGGACCTGCGGGTTGCTCAGCACCTCCAGCTTGCCCTGCGCCTCCAGGGCACGGATCAGCAGGCCGAAGTCCGACGACGAGACAGAGAGATTGGGCACTCCCAGGGCGGTGGCGACGCCGACGCCGGCGGCGGTGGAACCCACGCGGTAGGCCTCTCCGCCAAAGGGCCCGACGTTGACGTCCATGCCCCACTGGTCGGAGGCGTCGATGGTGACCTCCGCGAGCAGAACCTGGATCATGACCTGTGGGGGCGAGGCGTCGAGCTCTTCGACGATCCTGAGCACGGACTCCATGTACTTGGGCGAGGTGGAGATGACGAGCTTGTTGCTCGAAAGGTCCCCCACCACGGTCACTTCCTCTTCCAGCTTCTGGAGGAGCGAGCCAGCCCGCTCGGCGCCGAGCGTAAGGCGAGCCTTGTCGGCCTCACCCTGGAAGTACGCCTTGAGCGTCGTCTCGATCTCTCCCGCCTTGGCGTTGCGGAGGTGGTACACACGCCGCTCACGCTCGTTGGCCGGGATGGAGTCAAGCTCTGTCACGACCTTGCGGACGAGGTCGAGATAGTCCGGAGTGCCGGACACGATCAGCGTGTTCGTGCGGGAGTCCACGGCGATCGCGAGCTGCTGGCGCTCGTCGGGCACGGGGGTCACGGCATCGGTCGGGGGCTGGTTGTCGCCCTCGGCCTGCGAGCGGGCCGGGACCAGCACGAGCGCGTCGCCCTGCTGGCGGAGGTTGAAGACGTCCCGCAGCAGGTCCCGCATGCGGGTCGCGTCCGCGTTCAGCAGGCGGAACTTCTCGATCTTCCGCTGCCCGGCGCTGGACTGCTCGATGTCCTCGATCATCTCTGTGATGAGGCCCGCGAGCGACTCGGGGGCCGTGATCCAGACCGCGTTGGTGCGGGCGTCGGCGGTGAGGGTCACCTGGTCGCGCAGCGCGCCGTCGATCTCCGCCTCGGTCGCGGGCTGGCCCCAGTTCTTCAGGTCGCCCCGCATGTTGTCGCGGAGGAACTGCATGCGGGTTGCCTGGCGGGCCGCGATGCCCCGGCTGCCCCCGACGGGTCGCCCCGCGAGGACGTTCTCGACCAGCCTCACTACCTCGCCCGCGTTCGCGCTGCGGAGCTCGATGGACTTGATCTGCTGGCGCTGGGTCACCTCGGCGGAGTCCACCTTGCGGGCGAGCGCGCGGATTTCGACGAGGTCCGCCTCGGTGCCCGTGACGATGAGCGCGTTCAGCCGCTCGTTGGCCACCACCCGGACCGCGTTCTGGCCCCGGCGCTGGTTCTCACGCTCGACGTACGCCTGCTCGATGGACTGGGCCGCCTCCGTGGCCCGCGCCCGCGTGAACTGGATGATGTCGCTGCGGCTGCCGGCCTCCAGCCTCGCCACGTCCTCGGTGAGGGCGGACACGAGCTCCCGCACGACCTGCAGGTTCTCCTGGCTGCACGCGACGATGAGGAGGTTGCTGGATGGCTCCGCCTCGATCGTGAACGCATCCATGGGGTTGCGGACCGAGCCCGACTGGGCCGCGGCCTGGAGTCGCTCACGCATCAGTCGCTCGATGCGGGGCGCGAGCTGACGCACATCCGCGCCCTCGACGGGCAGCACGTGGATGCCTACGGAGTAGGCGGTGCGCTCGCCGTCGAGGGTCTTCAGCAGGCCCTCGACGATGGCGAAGCTCTTCTGGCTCGATGAGACGATCAGCGCGTTCGTGCGGATGTCGGTGCTGATGATGAGCGCGTCTTCCGGACGGTCGCTCCCGGCCTGGCGGCGCTGGGCGAAGATGTCGCGGAGCACCGCGGTCACGCGGTCCGCCGCGGCGAACCGCAGCGGGAAAATCCGGACCTGGTTGGCGGCGGAGGCGGCCTCGACATCAAGCTGTTCGACCATGGCCTTCACGACCGCGAGGTTGGCCGGGCTGCCGATGACGATAAGCGCGTTCAGGTTTTCGTCGGAGGAGATCACGAGGCCGGTGACCGGCGCGAAGAGGTCCGACTCGATGATGCCCGCGGAGACCGGCTCTTCCGGCCCGCCCTTCTCGATGCCCGGGCGCAGCGTCGCCTGGGGCTCTGGCGCGCTGATCGACCGGCCCTGGTTCACCATCCGCAGCCGCCCGAACTGCCTTTGGAGGCCCATGGCCTCCGGGGTCACGGCGGTGCCCCGGACGAGCACTTCCTGGAGACGCCGGGCCATGCCCGCCGCATCCGCGAACTTCATCGGGATAATCAGAGGTTCCACCCACTTGCTGGCGGCGTCGCTGTCGAGCTCTTTGGTCAGCACCTCCACCAGCGCCAGCGCCTCCTCGCGCCCGGCGGCGATCATCGTGTTCGTGCGCTCGTCCACGGTGATGGCCACGTCCCCCGCGAGGGCCTGGCCGGTCGCGGTCGGGGGCAGGCCACGCCGCTGGGTGCCGGGAAGGCGACGCAGGGCCTCGCCCTGCTGGAAGAGGGTGTCGATGACGGCTTTTACGCGACCCGCGGATGCGTTCTCCAGCGGGAAGATCCGCATGACCACCGAGTCGCCAATCGGGAGCGTGTCAAGGAGCTTCACGATCTCGCGGATGGCGTCGATGTTCCCCTGCGACGAAGCGATGATGAGGGTGTTGGTCTGGTCGTCGCCGATGAGACGTATGGGTCGCGTGAGATCGACCGCGTCGCGGGGCTGTTCGATGCCGTTCTTCACCAGTTGCAGCCGGCGCACCTGCTCCGCGAGCGGGCCCGCGGGACCAGAGGTGGTGACGGCGGAGGTCGGGTCCGTCGGCCGCAGCATGCTGGTGAGCGTGGCGGCGACCGTGCGGGCGGAGGCGGTGCGGAGCGGCACCACCGCGAGCTTCTGCTCGGCTTCCACGGGGGTGGCGTCCAGGGACTTCACCAGTGATTCCACGATGCGCCCGTCGCCGGGCGCCGCGACGATGGCGAGCGCACGGCGGGTGCCCATGACGCTGATCTGCACGGGCTCGCTCACGATCCCGGGCCGGTCCGCCGGCTGGGGGCGCGTCAGGCCCATCTCGTCGAGCATCCGCCGGATTGTCGCGGGGTCGTTGTTCACGATGTCCACGATCGTGACGTTCTGGCTCATCATCGCCGGGCCGGGCTCCTGCCCGGTCGCGGGGGCGTCGAGCTCCGCGATGACGGCCTTGATCTCTTCCAGCAGACGGGCGCTGCACGCGATGACCAGCGCGTTGTTCGTGCGGTCGACTTCGACCGCGAGTGTTTCGCCCTGGGCGCGGGCCGTCTCCGTGAAGGTGGAGAGCAACGTCTGGCGCAGGCGGCCCGCGGAGATGGTCCGGAGCCTCACGACGTGGGGCTGCACGCGCCCGACCTCGCCCTGCTGCTCCAGCGTCTCGGCCAGGGCCTTGATCTGCGCGAACTTGGCGTCGTCGGCCCGGACGATGAGCGCACCGCTGGTGTCGTCACCCACGATCATGACGCTGCGGGGCCCGTTGGGGCGTTCGAGCTTGTTCAGGTACATCTCGCGGATCGTGGTGGCCACCACCGAGGGCTTGCCGTTGGTCAGGGCGATGATGCGGGGCTGGGGCATGTCGCCGAATCCGGAGACATCGAGCTGCTTGATGATGTCGCGGATGCGGTCCAGCTCGCGCCTCCCGGCAAAGACGATCAGCGAGTTCGTCTGGGTCTCGGCCGAGACGCTGGGCACTCCCTCCGCATCGACGAGCACCGTGGTCTCCGGGCGCTCGCCGGGGCGTGCGGCCTGGTTCCCACGCGCGTTGCGGGCCTGAGACTGGCGGAGCTGCTCCTCCAGCGGCGCACGGAGCCCGTCGTTGAGTGCACGAGCGACGCTGACGGCGTCCGCGTGCTCGAGCGCGATGACGGCGAGCTGCCTCGTGGTGTCGTACTCCGGCGTATCGAGCTTCGTCAGCAGGGCGCGGATGCCCTCCCACATCGGCTTGTCCGCGCGGATCACCAGCGAGTTTGAGAGCTTGTCGGGCAGGATGGTGACGTTGCGGGCCGCGGGGCTGGTTGCCTCGGTCGCGTAGCGGCCATAGAAGACCTTGAGAGCCTCCGCAGCCTGCGTGGCGCTCGCGTACTCCAGCTTGACGAACTCGGTGGTGCGTTCCTCCAGCGGGGCCTGGTCCAGTTCGCGGACGATCTTTTCGATCTCTTCCATCTGGTCGGCTGGCGCGTACACCGTGAGCGTGTTGTCCTGCCTGGAGTAGTCGATGCCGGCCTCGGGCTCGGTGGGGTTTCGGGGTCTGGCGCGGAGCATCTGCTCGACCGTGTACGACACCTCGCTCGCCTCCGCCGCGACGAGCCGGAACCGGCGGAACACCAGCCCGCTGCGCACCGGCTCCTGGTCGATTTTCTTGATCTGCTCCATCGCGATGGCGATGGCTTCCTTGCTGCCCGTGAGCAGGAGCGAGTTTGACCGGACGACGGGCGTCACGGTCACCTTCACGTTGGGTGGGAGCGCGGTGCGGAGTGCCGTTGCCACTTCCTGCGCGCGGGCGGTGGTCAGGCCCACGGTCTCGATATTCGCCTCTTCGGCGCGGGGGGCCGCGTCGAGCTGAGCGAGGACCGACGACACTTCTGGGAAGACCTCCTGCGGGGCGGAGATGATGACGGAGTTGGTCGCGGGCTGGGGCGTGATGATGACGCGCTCGTCGCCGCGCGTGTCCCGCGCGAACATGGCGCGCAGCGAGTTCGCCACGTCGTTGGCGACGCCGTTCTTCAGGACGATGACCTCGATGCGGCGGTCCTTCCCGCCGTCGGGCTGGTCGATCTGCCCGATGAGCTCGCGGATGGTGGCCATGTCGTCCTCGCCCGCGGAGAGCAGGATGACGTTGCCGTCGGCGGAGCCCATGACGCTGACACCCGGGGCGTCCACACCCTGGGCGCGGGCGCGGTCGGCGAAGAACTGGCGGAGTGTGTTGGCGGCACGGTCCGCGCGGGCGTGGCTGAGCGTGATGGACGCGACCTGATTGCCCGGCCCGCCGTCCGGCCCGCCCTTGTCGAGCTGCTGGATTGATCGCACCGCCTCTTCGACGCGCTCGCCCTTGCCCACAAGGATGAGCGAGCGGTTGCCCCGGTCGATCTCGACCGTGACGGCGTCGGGATCGGGCCCGCGCCACGCGCGCCAGCCCGGGGTCACGAAGGCCTGGCGGAGCACGGTCTGGAGGGACCGCAGGTCGGCGGACTGCACCTTGACGCTGCGGATCACGAGCGCGGACTTGTCGGTCGCGGGCTGGTCGAGCGTCCGGATGACGCTCTCGGCGTTGGCCAACGCCTCTCCCTGGCCGATAAGCAGCATGCTGTTGGTCCGCTCGTTGGCCTCGACGTAGACCTTCTGGTTCTCGTCATCGCGCGGGGCGCCCCACCACACATTCACGGACTCCCAGCGGAGCTCGTCCAGCACGTTGCGGACGGTCTGGAAGACCTCTGTCACGCGGGCGTGCTTCAGGGGCACCACCTTGAACTGCATGTCGCGCGCGGGCGCGGGTGTGTCAAAGGTCTTGACGAGCTCCTGCACCTGCGCGAAGTCCTCTTCACCCGCCGCGACCAGGAGCGTGCTGGTGCGCTTGTCCCCCACCACCGCGACGCGGGACGCGGTGCGGGCGCCGGGCCGGGCGGAGATCGCGGCCCGATCGGAGAAAAACTTCTGCAGCGACTGCGCGACCGCCGAAGCGTCCGCACGCTCGAGCTTGATGGACCTGACCGGGGCCGTCCCGGTCTCGGCCTGGTCCACCTGCGCCACCACGCCCCTCACCTGCTCGAGGTCTTCCTTCGAGGCACGCACGATGAGCAGGTTGGAGCCGTCCTGCGCGGAGACCCGCACGCGGTCCTTCTTCGCGGGATCTCGCCCGATCACGATCTCGTCCACGATCTGGCGCACCGTAGAGGGCGCGGCGTTGCGCAGCGTGATCATGGCGATCTCATCGCCCCCGGATTCCAGCGAGACGTCCGCCTCCGCGAGCAGTCGCACCACGTCCGCGTGCTGGGGCTGGCTGGCGGTCACAAGCAGCGTGTTCGTGCGGTCGTCCGCGATGAACCTCGCCTGCGGAAGGTCATTCCCGCCCGCGCCCTGGCGCTGCGCATCAAAGAGCATCTGCAGCGTGCGGCTGACCTCCGCGGCCTTGGCGTGCTTCAGCTCATACCGGTTGATCGCGAGCCGGTTCGTCACCGGGCTCTGGTCCACGGTCTCGATCAGCCTGTCGATGACCGGGAGCGAGTCACCCGGCGCCGCGACAATGACGGACGCGCCAGCGGGGTCCATGATGACGCGGATCTGAGACGGGTCGATCCGGCCGCTGACCGCCCCGTTGGGCCCCTGGACCTCGATCTCCCACGCGCGGACACGCCGCGCCTGCTGGCCAGCCGGGGAAGCGGTGAAGAGGTCGCGCAACGCCGCCATGGCGCGGGGCGCCGTGGTGTTGACGAGCGGGTAGACCTTCACGGCCATCTTGGCGGTTGAGCCGAGTTGCGTGAGCGACCCGATGAGCTCGCCCACGACCGCAAAGTCCGCGTCGTTGGCCAGCACCACGAGCGCGGAGCCCGTGGGGTCCGGGGTGATGGACACCGGGCCTGTGAGGCCGCCCGGATTCGTCGCGGAAGCGCGGCCGATCTGGCCGACGGTCTGATTCACGATCTGCGCGAGGGTCGCGGAGTCGATCGCGGGCGGGATAGTGACGAGCCGAACACCGGTTGGCTCGGGCGGCATCTGGCTCTGGAGCTGCAGGGCGAGGGCGGCAAGGCGATCAGCCGTGCGTGGCGAACCCACGATGAGCAGCGAGTTGGTCGCCTTGTCGACGGCGATGGTCACCGTCGGCTCTGGCTCGCCTGCCTTGGGCTCGGGTGCCCGGCTTTCCGGCTGAGCCGCCGGAGCGGGCTGAGCCGCCGCCTCGGGCTCGGTCATGGCCATCGCGGCAGCCGCAACGACCGTGTGGGGCGTCCAGCGGGCCGGGGGCACCCAGGTGCGTGGCTTTTCGGTCTCCGCCGGAGCGTTCTGCCTTGTCCGCCGGAGCAGTTCCTCCGCCGAGATCACCTCCACCTTTACGCCCCGCTGCTGCTCAAGCACGCGGCGGAGCGTCTGGGCCATGAGTTCGGCGTCTGCGCGGCTGCGGTCGAGCGGGACGCTCCGCATCTGGCGGGACGACGCGAGCGCCGCCGCATCCAGCGACTTGATGAGCGACTCCGCCGTCTCGAGCTGCGCGTCCGTGCCACGCAGGATCAGCGAGTTGCTGGAACTATCCACGCGCATGACCGGGGGCGGCTCGGGGGACTGCGTGTCCTTGAAGACCGCGTCCAGGTTCGCCGCGAGCTGCGCCGCGTCCGCGTTCACGAGGGTCACCACGCGGATAGCGCGGCGGGTGCCCGCGTTCTCGCCAGGGTCCATGTCCAGCGAGGCGATCATCTCCTCCGCGAGGTCCATGAGCGAGCGGGGCCCGCTGACGACCAGCGCGTTGAGCCTCGTCTCCGCGATCACGCGGACCTTCAGGGGCTCGGGGTTCCCTCCCAGGCGAGAGATCACCTGGGCCCGCATCCAGTCCGGCATGCGGTCGAGCGAAGACTCGCGGGCGAGCACGCTCTCCAAGACCGGGGCGAGCGTCTCCGCCCGCCCGTGCTTCAGCGGGATCGTGCGGACTCCCATGCCCTCGCGGTCCACGGATTGATCGAGGTTCTCGATGAGCTTCGCGGCGCGGTCGAGCTGCTCGGCCGTGCCGACGATGACCACGGTGTTGCTCGCGGGCTCCGGGGTGATGGTCGCGGGATTTGTGCCGGGCTTGTCCTGCGCCGGGAGCGTGCCCCGCAGCGCCCCCGCGATGCTCGCCGCCTCTCCCTTGCTCAGCCGGAAGACACGTACCTCCAGCGTGCTGGAGCCGCTCTGCTGGTCCAGGGCGCGGACGATGCCGTCCGCGACTGACATGATCTCCCGCGGCGCGGAGACCACCAGCGTGTTGCTCCCGGTGTCGCTGGTCACTTCCACCTGCGTCGCGCTCTCGGGCAGCGGCGCCCCGCTGGGGTCGCGCAGCTCCCGGGCCCGCTGGCTCAGCACACGCTGGACCAGCGGCATCAGGCGGTCCGCCCTCGCGGCCGTCAGGGCAAAGAGCTTCATCTCCGTCGGCGCGGCCTGGGGCAGCCCGTCCAGACGCTTCAGCACGTCCTCCACGCCATCAAAGATGTCGCTGGGCCCGCTGACGACCAGCGTGCGGCTCACGGGCTCCGTCGAGACCGTGATCGGCGCGTTGCTCGCCTTGCTCGCGAGCGAGCCCCCGGACACAAGCTGCCGGATCGTGGTCGCGACGGACGCGAGATCGGCCCGCTCCACCTTGTACGTCCGCAGCGAGAGATTGTCCGCGAGTTTCTGCTGGTCCAGGCTCTTCACGAGCTGCTCGAACCCCGCCATGCGCTTCGCCGGCGCGTCGACGATCAGGGAGTTGGTCGCGCGGTCGGCCCGCACCACCACCTCGCGGGGCTGCTTCAGGTCCGGGCGGGGCTGGCGCGTCCGCGGATCGATCGGCATCGGCGGCTCGGGGTACATCTGGTCGATGGTCTGGGCCAGTTCCTCCGCCCGCGCCACCTTCAGCGGATAGATGCGGATCTCCCGCCCTTCCGCGTCCATCTGCTGCGTCTCGTTCAGCCCCTGGATGATCGTCTCGATCTCCGGCAGCGTGTCCGGGTGCGCAGAGACGATGAGCGTGTTCGTGGCGGGGTCGGAGTCCACCCACACCGGCTGGCGGGTGCGCTGCTCCGCGGGCCTCGCGTCGAAACTCCGCTGGATGACCTGCGCCACGTTCGCCGCGTCCGTGGACTTGAGCCTGAACAGCTTCAGCGGGGGACGCTCGGCGCCCTGGCGTGTGTCAAGGTCGCGCACGAGCGCCTCGAGCACCGCGAGTTGCTCGGGCCTCGCGCCGATGATCAGCGTGTTGGTCTGCTCGATGGCCTCGAACGCCGGCTCGGGTCCGCTGGGGCCGCGGAGCGTCTGGCTGGACTTCACGAGGTCCGTCAGCGTCGCGACCACATCGCTCGCCTTGGCCTGACGCAGTTCCACCATCCGCAGTTGGCGCAGCGTCGGATCGTCGGCGTCGAGCTCTGCCACGAGATCGCCCAGGAGCGCCACCTGCGCGGGCGTCCCCCGCACCAGCAGCACCTTGGCCTCATCGATCGCTTCCAGGACCGGCTCGGTGTACGCGGAGCCGTCCGTGGGCGTGAGCATGGGCCGCGCGAGACGGGAGAGCCGCGCCGCGAGCACGCTGGCCGCGGTCTTCTTCACGTCGAACCGGCGGACTTCCTGCACCACCGAAGCGGCTTCCACCTGCGTCAGCACCTGCGTGAAGGCGGCGAGCGCAGCGCGAGAGCCCAGCAGCGTCGCCGTGCCGGACTCGGCCTCGAACGTGATGCTCACAGGGTCTGTCGCGGCCTTGCCGCTCTGGGCGTAGAGGTCCTGCGCTTTTTTGAGCGCCGTCTCGGCCCCGTCTCGCCCGAGCCTCACAATCTTGACGTCCCGCTCCTGCGCATCCTGCGTGTCCAGGCCGGCGATCATCTGCTGGTACGCCTCCACGTCCGAGGACGGGCCGACGAGGATCACGCTCTTGCCATCCGGCCCGGCGCTGATGCGCATGGACTGCATCTGCCTGGGCGTGAGCAGCCTGGTCGCGATGGACTCGATGACGCTGGCGGGCAGGTGGCGGAGGCGCACGGAAACAGCACGCCGCTCGGGCCTCACGCTCGCGGGCTCGCCCGGGGCGCCGCCGTCGGTGCGGGACGCGGCGGGGTCCATCTCCGCGAGAACCGCCGCCGCCTGGGCGATCTTGTCCGGCGGCCCCACCACCGTCACTTTCAGCACCTCGGGCAGGGCCAGCACCACGGGCCGGGCTTTGGGGTCCTCCTTGGAGAAGAGTGTTGTGAGGCGTGCCGCGGCGGCGTCCGCGGTGATGGTCGCCAGCGCAAAGGTCGCGAGTTGGCCCTCGCCCGCCTCCGTCGCGGGCACATCGAGCAGGCTCAGGACCTCTTCGACCGTGCGGATGCGTGCATCGGGCCCCACCGCGATGATGGAGTTGGTGCGCGGGTCGGCGACGAGGTTCAGCCCCGCGACCTGCGTGTCCTGCACGGTGCGCTGGCTGCCGTCCTTGTCGACGATGACGGTCTTCTGGCGCTCGCCCACGAGCCCCTTGAGGCTGTTGAGGATGGTTTCTGCCTGGCCGTACTTCAGCGGGAAGAGCTTGAATGAAGCGTCCGCGGGCTTTCGGGCGTCGATGGACTGCACGATCTCGCGGATGCGCTTCACCTGCGCCGCTGTGTCCACCACGATCAGCATGTTCTGCGTGGGGATGGGGAGCACCCCGCCGAAGGAACCCACGAGCTGCTTCACCTGCTCGGCCACCTGCTCCACGCGGGCGTTGTCCAGGGGGATGCTGACGGTGACGATCTGATCCGGCGACAGTCGCGCGAGCGACGCCGCGTCCGCGGGCACCGCGATCGGCTTCTTGGAGGCATCCTGCAACGTCGCGAGGTAGAGGTACTGCTCCTGCTTGCGAAGATGGACGCCAAACCGCGCGAGGTTGAGGTTCAGGATGCTCAGCGCATCCGCAAAGGAGTACCGCGACGAACTGACGAACGTGACGGTGCCCTGAGGAATCGCCGCTTCGAAGATGATCGGCACGCCGCCCTCGCGCGCGAAGACGTCCAGCACCTGGTCGACGGGCGCGTCCTTGAAGTTGAAGCCGATGTCGTCGCTGGGCTGGGCCGGTGCGACCGAGGGCACGGGCTCGGTCACGACGGGCGTGACGACCGCGGGGGCGGGAGCTGCCTCCTGGGCCCAGACGGACACCGGCAGGCCGACCACCGCGACCATCGCGGCTACCGCCACGCGCTTACTTCTCTGCTTGGACATCGGAATCCTCCGTGACAACCGAGGCGGACCTGACCCCATGGGGGAGGCAGTCTGACCGCCGGCACCAACGGAAGTCCCGTTGGTACCAGAGTCTACCTATCCCTTGGGCTTGCGTGCGGCGAGGGTGCTCCCAACCGACACGTCGAACCGTTCGCCCGCGATCTCCACAACCGCAAGCTCCCCCGAGCCGTCGATCAGCACCGCGTCCAGCACCTGCCCGCCCCGGAGCACCGTCAGACGGTCGCCCGTGCGCAGGTTCACGAAGAGTGCACTCAGGCCTCCACGCCCGGACGCCACGCCCGCCAGGCGCCAGTCCTCATACGGCGCAAACGCCCGAGGACCCGGGGCCGGCGCGGAGGTCTCTCCCGACGGGGCGGCGGCGATGGTCACCGCCGGAGCGCCATCCCCCGGTCGCCCGGTCGGCGCCCGGAACAGGTTTCGCGATGCGATCGCCCGCCACGTGGATTCGTGCTCCGTACTCGCCGGGGTGAGCTGAGGGGCGCCCTGGTCGGCCTTTGGGGCAAGCGTCGGGGCGTAGAGCGTGGCGACGTCCACGCGCAGATCGAACTGGTTCCGTTCCTTCCCGATCGGCCGGAGCGAGAAGGCGTCGATGCGGTGGACCCAGGGCTGGTCCTGCAGCATTCCGATCGCGGCGACCGCCTGCTCCAGTGTCCCAGTGCCGCGGATTGACCCCCGAAGCACCTGGAAGTCCGGCTGACGACGCAATGCTCGCTTGAGATCGGTTGACACCCCCTTGGCGTCCAAGACCGGGCTCATGACCTCCATCGGCTGCCCGTGCTCGACGATCACCTTGTCCAGCCCCGCTGTGCTGCCCACGCGCGTCAGCCCGTCGCGGAATCGGGCGCTCACGACGTCCAGCTCGCTCCCCAGCAGCCCCGCGGCGGCGGCGCTGCGGCGGCGGGCCACGTCCCGCTCCTCGCCGAGCTGTGTCTTCAGGTTTGCGATCGCGCTGCGGGCTGTCTGGATGTCCGCCTCGATCAGCCTCCGGGGCCCGAGGTACGCCTTCTGGATTCCCCACCACGCGCCGACCGCGACCAGCGCCGCGATCACGAGCCTCACCCAGGGCTTGGTCAGGAGAGCATTCATCGGCTCTCTCCCTTCGGGTCCGGCGTGGGCGGGGCGTCTTCGCCCGCCGAGCGCCCGGCCGGCGTCGGCATCGTCGTGGTGAGGCGGAAGGCGAACTTGTCCGGGGTGTCCGCTCCGCGGCTCTCCACGGTGTATACCTCGCCCCGCAGCACGCGATCACGCAGGTCCGAGGACACCTCCCGATCCTTCACCTTGCCGGAGAAATCAAAGATCGCGATCACGGGCCTCTTCCACTGGCCGTCGGGGTAGCCCTTCTTGGGCGAGTACTCGGCCTTGGCGTTCGCCCGGCCCGAAAGGTCGTCCAGCACCGCTGAACCCGGCGTAGGCCAGACCCGGCTCAGGCCATCGAGGTGGGCCACCCAGTCCACACGCGAGGCCCGCCACGCTTCCAGGTGGCTGGTGCGGGCGTGCTCGACGAGGAACCCCGCGTACTCGGTCTCCAGCGCCGCGCGTTCGGACTGGGCGAGCGTGAGGCTTCGCCCAAGCCCGCTCAGGCTTTGATCGGCGACGACGTAGAGCAGGCTGCCAAGGACGATGAGGCCCAGCGAGCCGATCAGCACCGCCTTGCGCGCCACCGCCGCCCGATCCGGAGCCCTGCGCGGGTGCAGGAAGTCCAGGGAAGGTCTCTCCGCGGCCTCCTCGAACAGCAGCCCCAGCAGTGCGACCAGCGCCCCCTGGTGCTTCTCGGGCACGCCGTCGGGAAGGCCCTGACCCTGAAGCCCACGCACAGTGTCCGGCATGCAGGAGAGGCCCTGAGCGCACTGCTCGGCGAGCGCGCGAGTCTCCGGCCCTTCGCCCAGGACCGCCACCGTGTCAAGCTCGACGTTGCGTGCCCCAACGTGGCTCATCCATGTGCGACGGGCCTCCATCGCCACCCGAGATGTCCAACCTTCCGGCTGGTCAAACGAGTCCCGATCAAGATCGATCGCGCGCGAGGCGCCGAGCCCCCCGGATTCGATGACGAGAAACTCCACACCCCCGGGCGTGGTCCGGATGCCGAGCACCGGGCCCCCGCGACGGTCGTGCAGGTCTGAGAGCAGCACAGACGCGCCCACGCTGCCGACCGTCAGCCTTGATGGCTTGATCCCCGCCGAGATCGAAACGTCATTCCACCAGGCGAGTCGCTCCGCCGGCATCGCCGCGGCGAGAACCGCCCCATTCGAACCGCTGGGCGGGACAAAGTCGATCAGGGTGCCCTCAAGGGGCAGTGCCAGTTGTCGGATCATCTGCAGCCGCACGATGCCCGCCAAGTCGTGGGCCGACACCGTGCCCTCGGGCGTCGTGGGAACCTGCAGGTGCTTCAGGACACACTCGTGCCTGGGAACGACCAGCACCACCCGCCCGCGAGACGCCCCCAGCGTCCGAACCTCGCCAGCGAGCCAGGTACCGAGCGCCGCGGCATCGGTCTGACGCAGGTTCGCCGGCCTCGCCGCCACGTGCCAACCCCGCACACGGACGCCCCCGGATGACACCTCACCGGTGAGCATCGCCGCGCCCCAGCGGTCCACCTCGATCGCCGTTATGACTCTGGACTTTGCCATCAGCGTCCGCTCGTTCCCCATCTCCCCGATCTTCGATCCTGCAACGGCTTGGCACCGTCCCGGCGAGGTGCCTCGGGGGCAGCGTCGGCCGCGGGAGCCCGAGCCCCACTGACGTCCGCCGGACGGCTGGATGTCCCCCCCGGTGCAGGAAGACTCCCCAGAGAACGGGGAGCACCAAGCGATGTCGGCATATCAAATACTCCCGGGGGCACATTTTGTTTCCGCGGGTTCACCGGGGCTGAGGCAGGCTCCCCCCCCGAGGCAGGGGTGGCGGGAACATCTGCCTCCGGCCCGCCCTCGGGCTGTGGCCCCCAGGCCGCCGCCGCAAGAAAGGTCACGTCTCGAAGGTACGCAACGCGGACCTGAGGCGAGCTCGCGTCGACCACCGCCTCCCAGAGCAGCCGAGCCCGTGGCGTCCAATCCCCGGCGCTGACCGCGCCGTCCCGGGTCGACGGCCCGATCTCAGCCGCGAGCCGGACCCGCCACACCAGGCTCCGGGTCGTGAGCCAATCCGCGGCCTGAGCAAACTGCTCCGGCGTGAGCACACCCTCCCCGACCGGCCAAGCCAAGCTGCGACGCCGATCGGCGCTGAGGCTCGTGCGGACCTCTGCCAGTCGCTGCGCCGCTTCAACACTGATCCCGGGGACGCACGCCAGGACCTCCGGCGGCGCAAGGTTGACGTCCACGCGGCCGGGAAGGAACTGATCGTCCGACGCGGTGAAGAGGTCCAGCACCTCGCCCCAATCGTCCGGCCCGGCACCCGCCTCGATCATCGCCCGGACCATGGCCCCCGCCGACGCCGCCTCGGACTTCAGCGCCGACTCAGCCGCCTTCTGCGCGCTCGCGGAGAGGCGCGACGCGAGCTCGCCCGCGATCTCCTTGCTCCAGCCGACCCCGCGGTGCACGCGGAACTGCCCGGCGTGCTCTCCGGAGGCTGTCCCGCGTCCGAGGCCTCCCTGCACGTTCGGGTCGTAGGCGTGCGTGGTGATCCACACGCCGAAGCCCGAGGGCGATTCGGGTGCCTCCGGGTCAGGTTCTTCCGCCGCCGGTCGGGAGCCGTAGTACTCCGCGATCGTCATGACTCCGGGGCGAACAAGCTCTTCGGGGGCTTGAACACCCCTGCCCCGTGCCGCGACGATCCGGGCGGCGAGGTCCTCGGAGCCACCGGGGAGCTTGGCGAGCATGCCAGCGTCCGCGCGATTGACATCGAGCCGGCACATCTCGCTGGTGGTCGCGCCCGGCCCGCCGCCGATCAGCCTCACGACGCCCTTGTGCGTGCCGTCGTCGAACAACACCCACTCACGCGTCAGGGTCGGCGACTCTGCCTCGAGCATCGCGGCCCGCTGGGCCTCCAACTCGTGCAGCACACCCTGGAGCCCGGACCAGGCGAGCGCCCGCAGGTGCTCCCGCTCCATGGTGACGCGCGCCGTCTCCAGCCGTGCCTCCACACGCACCGCCATCGCGCTGCATACCACGACGGAAACGGCGATCACGACGAGCGTGATGATCAGCACCGTGCCGCGCGTCCGGACGCTCGCGTTCACGCGCCCTCCTTCCATGCGCTCACCGGCCCATCCGGGATCGTGATGATCCGCGTGCGGTCCGCTGGACGGCTTGGGCCTTCATCAACCCCGACGAGGTCGATGTCATCCGGCGGCGTTGCCGGCGCAGCCGCAGTGCCGGTTCCGAACCACACGGAGACTTCCACCGCCAGGGGCAGCGCCCTGACGCTCCCGGAATCGAACGAGTCCCGCCACTCCGTGCCGTCGTGATACCGGAACCTCACCAGCTCCAGCCCCGTCGCGAGAACCTCCGCCGCCGCGCCCTGCCCGGGGATGGTCCGTCCGGTAAGCTCCCCGGCTGGGGCACGGAAGATGAACTCGCTGCCCGTCGCCTCGGTCGCGAGCCTCCCCGGGTCCAGCCCCACGCCCCGAGACCGGACCGTGAGGTTCGATGCGTCCCCCCGTAGCCCCGAGGCTCCGGACCCGTCCGCCGCAAACGTCGTCGCGAGGTCCCGCTCCAATCGCGACCACATCGCCGCGAGTCCGTCCCCCCGCGTCCCGACCGTTTCAAGTTGCTCGCGACGCTGGAGGAGCGTCCACAGGAATCCAAAGACCGCGGTGGAGAGCGCCACGATCAGCACGATCGCCAGCAGGGTTTCAAAGAGTGTGAACGCCCGCCTCCTCATGGAGCCGCCTCCCCGGAGACCGTCCCCGCCATGCCGCTCAGGGGGTCGTCCTGGGTCTGCTGGGGCTGGCGCCGGGCGAGCCGCACAAGTTGGCGAAGAGTGAACGCGGACGTGGGGTGCTCGGTGTCTCCGCCGGGGGCGAGCATCGCCGTGACGCTCACGTTCGTGAGTTCAGGGAAGGGCGAAGTCTCGGTCTGGATATCGAGCACCCAGTCGGAGACGTCGGCCACCCCGCCGTCATCCGACTCGGGCCTCACGGGCCCGGAGAGGGTTTCGGGCGTGGCGAGCCCGGCCTCGAGCCTGGCCATCGCGGAGCGGGCGAGGTCCGCCGCGATTCGGCGCTGCTCCAGCTTGTACGAGTTCTCGATGAGCTGATCGACGACGCCGAGGGTCGCCATCGCCGCTGAGACAAAGAGCACGAGCGCGAGCAGCACCTCAAGGAGGACACCCCCCCGCTGGCTACTCGCGGTCCTGGGGCGACTCGGCATCCGGATCCTCCGGAGCAAGCGGGCCAAACTCATCACGCTCGGACACCGCACCGGGCGTGTCATCGACAGCGCCCTCTTCCAAGACCGGGGGCGCATCGCGGAAGGTGATCTTTGAGGTCAACTGGCTGAGTTCACCCACCTTGGTCCGTTCCTGCACACCCACAAACATCCGCTGGCCGGAGACCGCAGACCCATCAGGCAGGAACAGGGCAAGCCGGACGGCGGGCGCGGTTCCCTCTTCCGAAGTGTCCATGGAAACGTCCCTCGCCGGCAATGGGTCCCTGACAGGTCCGGATCGCGTCTCGGCATTCGCCGGGCGGGGGTCCTGATCCGACACCACGATCGAGGGCCGGAGCGTGGTCACACGCACTTCCCAGGGGCGAGAGTCGCCCCGCACCGCCGGGGCCTGGCTCAGGGCACCCGATTCATCGCGAAACTGGCCCCCGAGCGCACGAACGTAGATCGCGGTCCCCTCGGGCTTGGAGACCGCCACAAGTTCAAGAGGCTCGGCCCGCTGCGTGGCATGGGCGGCGGCGATGGAGGTTGCCGCAGAAAGCTCGTCGCACGCGGCGTCGATGGTCACTCGGTCCGAGAGCCCGACCAGAGAGGGCGTGATGAGCGCGCCGATGAGCAGCAGCAACGCGAGGCTGATCAGCACCTCGACGAGCGTGAATGCCCTAGCGACCCCCACCCGCATGACTCAGCCTCCGGTTCCCTTGGACGAGCCGCCGCTGGGCGTCGTCGTGCCTTCCGCGTCCTTGTCCCACGAGACGATGTCGTCGTCGGTGCCCTCGACCCCGTCACGACCGATGGACCACAGGTCATACTCGGCCTCGTCGCCGTGCTCGGACTGCTGGCGATACCCCCAATCATGCCCGAATCGGTCCTTGGGCATGGGCTTCTCCATCTTGGAGGTCCATTTCTTCAGTTGTTCCTCGTCCTGCATGGCGTCCTTGCTCCAGAGCACCGCCAGGCCTTCCTCGTCGGTCGGATACCGCCCGTGGTCGAACCGGAACATCTTCATCGCCTGACGCAGCGTGTTCATGTCGACCTTGCACAGGTCGTTTTCGGCCTGGTCCTTGCGGCCCATCAGGTTGTACGCGACCAGGCCGCCCAGCGCCAGAATGATCGCGATTACGATCAGGACCTCGAACAGCGTAAACGCCCGGGCCAGACGCCCGCGCCGTGTGCGTTGTGCCATCGCATGCCTCCGCATCAGGAAACCTCCCACACGCCCATTGTACGCCCCGCCGACCCGGACGTTGCTCACCCCGGAACGGAAATCCGGGTCACGCGCCCGCGTTCAGCCTCAGCATCGGGAGAATGAGCGCCACGGCCACCACCCCGATCACGCCGGCAATGGCCAGCAGCATCATCGGCTCGATGAGCCGGATCGCGACGGTGAGAACCCGGTCGAGCCGGTTTTCCAACGCCGCCCCTACCTTGGGGAGGACCGACTCCAAATTGTTCGCCGCTTCACCCACACCGATCATCTCCAGCACGTCGTCATCGAAGAGCCCGCTGTCTGTCAGCGGCCCTGAGAGCGCACGCCCGGCTCGAACCTCCTCGATGGCCCGGTCGATCGCCCTCGCCATCAGCACATTGCCCGCACCATCCCGCGCGATCGTGAGCGCCGCCACCATTGGCACACCGTTCCCCAGCATCGCTCCCAGCAAGTGGCAAAACCGTGACGCGGCGTATCCCCGTACCACGGGCCCGATCACCGGGAGCCTTGTCTTGGCCCGCTCCCACCGCTCCCGAACGTCCGGCCTCTTCAGCAGCGTCCACACCCCGAAACCGGCTCCCACCAGCAGCCCCGCCGTGAGCAGCCCGTGGGCGGTGATCGCGTCGCTCGCCGCGAAGACGACCTTTGTCACGGTGGGCAGCCCGCCCTTCACCCTGTCGAACATCGGTCGGTACATCGGGACCAGGAACCCGAAGATTCCGACCATCGCTAGGATGCTGAACAGGAGCAGCAGCATCGGGTAGATGAGGTTTGAGATCAGTTTGGCCCGCAGTTCCGCCTGCTTGAGCTGCAACTCCGCCAAACGCAGCAGCACCTGCTCCAGGAACCCGCCACGCTCGCCCGCTCGCACCATGGCCACCTGCACCGGCTCAAACTGCTCGCCCTTGATCTCCATGGCCGACGCCAGGTCCGAGCCCTTCTCCACCTGCTCGGCGAGCCCCCGAAACGCCTCCGCCAGCCGCACCCTGCCCTTTCGGTTTCCCAGCAGACGCAGCGCCCGCAGCAGGGGCACGCCCGCGTGGAGCATGTCGGCCACCTGCCCGTAGGCCTCTCCGAGTTCGCGCGCGCCCATGCGCCGTGCAAACAGCCCTCCGCGAGCCGCCTCCTGCGTCACGCTCACGGGTGTCAGCCGTCGGTTTTCGAGCTCCGTGAGCACCGCCTGCTCGCTGGCGCCCGCGAGCGAGCCCGAGACGCGCGTGCCGCCCGGGTCCAGCGCTGTATACCGAAAGAGCGCCACCGGAAGCCTCCGCTACTTCCCGTCCTCGGCAGGCGCGGGGGCTGGCTCGGGCTTCGCCTCGCTGCCCTTCTTGGCAAGCTCCCGGTCGATGACCGTCAGAAGCACCGCGTCCGTGGGCTGGATGCGGGGCTCGAACCTCTCGATCACGTTGCCGCTCCTGTCCACGAGGAACTTCGTGAAGTTCCACTTCGGATCCCCGCCCAGGGGCGCGGGCAATGCCGCGATCTGCTTGTACAGCGGGGTCTGCTCGGCTCCGGCCACCACGCTCACCTTCCCGAACATGGGGAAGGTCACCTTGTACTTCCCATAGCAGACCTCCTTGATCTGCTCCGAGGTGCCCGGCTCCTGACCCAGGAAGTCATTGGCGGGGAACGCCAGAATTTCAAAGCCCTGGTCCTGCTTCTTCTTGTAGAGCGCTTCGAGGCCGACGTACTGGTGCGTGTATCCGCAGTTGCTCGCGACGTTCACGATCAGGCAGACCCTCCCCTTGAAGGTCGCGAGGTCGACATCCTTGCCGTCGATATCCTTCACGACGCCGGAGAGCACCATGGGGCTCGGCGGAGCCTTGGGAGCGACCGCAGGGGCTGGCGGGGCCGGGGGGACGACGGCGGGCGGAGGCTCCGCCACCTTGGGTGCCTCTTTGGCCGGAGCTGCCTCCTGAGCCAGGGCCGGGCAGACTGTCGCGAGCAAAGCAACGACGAACAGGGCGTGCCGCGTCATGGGTGCCTCCAGTTTCGAGCCAAACTCTCGGCCCGGGCGGACGATCCTAGGTAAGGCAGCCGCCGGGGCCGCCACGGGCACGGAGAATACACTCCCCCGTGTTCGTGCTCACCAGATGCGTCCGTTTCGCCGTCGGTGCCGTGCCCCCGGGCCCGGACTCACGCAACGGCTACGCCGGGCGTCCGGCGATGGCCGGTCTCGGTGCGCACTACGAGCTCTCGGTGCGGTGCCGGGGCGACCTTGACCCAATCCTCGGGTACATGATCGACATCCAGGAGGTCGATCGCGCCGTGCGCGCCGCGGTGATCCCTCGGGTCCGCGCCGCATTCGACGAATACCCCGCCAGCGACCCCGGCGCGGTGCTCACGCAGACCATGCCCCATCTCGCGGCGGAACTGCGGGGCCTGCTCGACTCGGTCACATGGCGACTCTCGCCCTACTACTCCGTGGAGGTCCGCATGGGCGCCCTCGAGTCCGTCCTCGTTCGCCAGCGGTTCGACTTCGCCGCCGCGCACAGGCTGAACGTCGAATCGCTGAGCCCGGAAGAGAACCTCCGGCTGTTCGGCAAGTGCAACTACCCGGGCGGCCATGGGCACAACTACCAGGTCGAGCCCTGCATCGCCGCCCCCCTCGGTGCCCACGGAGCCTCCATCTCCCTCGCAGCGCTGGAGTCGCTCGTGCACGACGTGGTCATCGAGCGGTTCGACCACCGCAACCTGAACCAGGACGTGGAAGAGTTCCGCCCGCCCCTGGGCGTAAACCCCTCGGTGGAGAACATCGCCCGCGTCTGCTTCGGGCTGCTCGCTCCGCAGGTCGCCCGGGCGTTCCCGGGCGCGGAGCTCCGCAGCGTCACCGTCTGGGAATCTGACCGCACGAGCAGCACATACCCAGCCTGAGGGCCCGCCACCCCCCGTTCCCTCCGTTCCCTCCGTTCCCCGCTCCGTAGGATCGCCCCATGGGTCTTGGTTCGCTCCTCACCTCCTCCGGCGCACTCACCGACGCGCAGCTCACAGAAGCTTCGTCGGAGCAGCATCGAACGGGCGAGCGGCTGGACCGTGTGCTCCTCCGCATGGGCCTGGCCAGCCGGGCACAGGTCGTCGAGGCACTCGGCGCGCAGTTCCAGATGGAGGTCGTGGACCTGGGCACGCTGACGGTGGACCCAGCGACGCTTACGGCTCTCCCGTCCAAGCTCATTTTCAGGCACCGGTGCATCCCGGTCAGGAAGGAAGGCGACACCCTCACCGTCGCCATCGCCGACCCGTACGAGCTGACAATGGTCGACGAGCTGAGGCTGCACACGGGCGGCCCGATCGAGCTTGTCCTCGCGGATGAAGAAGAACTGACCAAGTTCCTCCGCGCCCACTTCGGCGTGGGCGGCGACACCCTCGACGCGCTCGCCGGGCAGGACGGGCCCGCCATCGACGCGCCCCAGGCCGACGAGGCCGACCAGGCCCAGGAAGCCTCCGTCATCAAACTCGTCAGCGACCTCCTCGCGGAGGCCATCGCCGAGCGCGCCACCGACGTGCACATCGAGCCCTACGAGCATGACCTGGTTGTGCGATACCGCATCGACGGCGTTCTGCACCGCGCGAACGTGCCCCCCACCATCACCCGCTTCGCCGCCGCCATCGTCAGCCGCCTGAAGATCATGGCGAACCTGAACATCGCCGAGAAGCGCCGCCCCCAGGACGGTCGCATCACGTACAAGTTCCGCCCGCAGGGGGGCGGGGCCGCACAGGAGTTTGACCTGCGCCTCTCGATCATCCCCATGCTGTTTGGCGAGGGTGTGGTGCTCCGCGTGCTCTCCAAGGCCGCCGTCCTCATGTCCCTCACAGACCTCGGCATGCCCGGCCCGGTGCTCGGCACGTGGCAAAAACTCATCCAACGCCCGCACGGCATCCTGCTCGTGACCGGCCCAACCGGCTCGGGCAAGTCCACCACGCTCTACGCCTCGCTCAACACCATCGTCAGCGACGAGATCAAGGTCATCACCGTCGAGGACCCCGTCGAGTACCACGTCTCTGGCGTCAACCAGATCCAGGTCAACACCAAGGTCGGGCTGGACTTCGCCTCCGGACTCCGCTCCATCCTCCGCCACGATCCGGACGCGGTCATGATCGGCGAGATCCGCGACAAGGAGACCGCCGAGGTCGCGGTCCAGGCCTCGCTCACCGGCCACCTCGTCTTCTCAACCCTGCACACCAACGACGCCGCCGGGTCCGTCACGCGGCTGCTCGACATGGGCGTGGAGCCCTTCCTTGTCGCCTCCTCCCTTGAGGGCGTGCTCGCGCAGCGCCTCGTGAGGCGCATCTGCTCGGAGTGCGCCGAGCTCTACGAGCCGGACCCGGAGGACCTGCCCGCGGGGTTCTCGCTCCAGGCCGGCGAGAGGCTCAGGCGTGGCCGGGGCTGCCGCGCGTGCAGGAACACAGGCCTGCGGGGCCGCGTCGGCGTCTACGAGCTCCTCCGGATCAACGACCACCTCCGCCACATGATGGCTGACCGCGCCACCAGCCCGGAGATCGCCTCCCGCGCCAGGGCCGACGGCGACCTGTGGACACTTCTCGAAGACGGGTTCTCCAAGGTTCGGCTTGGCTCCACCACGCTCGCAGAGGTGCTCTCCTCGCTCAGCGAATAGCCGCGTGCCCCTCCCCGCCACCCCAGAGCGAATTCTCCTGATCCGCCCCTCCGCGATGGGCGACGTCGCACGCACCGTCCCGCTGCTGGTGGCCCTGCGCGGGGCCTTCCCCCGCGCCGCGATCGACTGGCTCGTGCAGGACACCTTTGCGGACATCGTGAGCGCTCACCCGGCGCTGTCCAGCGCCCTCCCGTTCCCCAGGCGAGAGTTCTCTCGCTGGTTCCGGACCGGGCGATGGGCCACTCTCGCGGCGTATCTCCGCCGCTTCTCCCGCGCTCGCTACGACCTGGTCATCGATGCGCAGGGCCTCGCCCGGAGCGCCCTCATCGCGCGGTGCAGCGGGGCACCCGTGCGCATCGGCCACGCGGACGCCAGAGAACTCGGGTGGCTCGCGTACACCTCGCGTGTTCCCTCCGACCCCGAAGCGCACACGGTGGAGCGGATGCTCGCGCTCGTGCGCTCGCTGGGCATCCCCGCGACGGCAACTCCGCGCACCCTCCGCCTCTTCACACCCGCCGCCGGCGCGGGCTTCGCGTCGTCCGTCGCTCCGCTCGGGGGCCGGCGGTACGCCGTGCTCGCGCCAACCAGCCGCTGGGTCGCCAAGCAGTGGCCGGACGACCGCTTCGCCTCGCTCGCCCGCACGCTCGCCGCGAGCGGCACGCCGGTTGCCCTGGTGGGCGCCGCCTCAGAGCGAGCACAAGTCCCCGCGTGTGCCGCCCTCGCCCGCGAGAACCCCGGGGTCGTGGATCTCCTGGGTTTGACGTGCGTGGCCCAACTCATGGACGTCATCGAGCACGCCGCGCTGATCGTCGGGAACGATTCCGCCGCCCTGCACATCGCCGTCGGCTTCGGGCGCCCCATCGTCGGGCTCTATGGCCCTACCCGGATCCACCGCGTCGGCCCGTGCGGCCGCGCCGCGGACTCGCTGCAGCACGTCAGGGCAACCGACGCCCTTACGCACAAAGACCCTCGCACGCGTGTGCTCATGGAGCGAATCACGCTCGCGGAAGTTGTAGAGGCCTGCCGCGTGCGGCTGTCCTCGTAGACACGCCGACTGGCCGCGGGGTGCTCCGGCGCTCAGCCGTTCCTCTTCGCGAAGTCGCGCATGAATGACGACAGCGTCTGGCACCCCTCCAGCGACATGGCGTTGTACGTGCTCGCCCGCATGCCGCCCGTGGAACGGTGCCCCTTGAGCTGGTCCATCCGGTTTTTGGAGGCCTCCTTCACGAACAGTTCGTCGAGTTGCTCGCTGGGGCACCGAAACGTGATGTTCATGAGGCTTCGGCTGTCGGCCCGCGCGTGGCCCCTGTAGAACCCGCCCGACTCGTCAACCGCCTTGTAGATGAGCGCCGCCTTCTCCATGTTTCGCTGGTGCATCGCCGCCAGGCCGCCCTGCTTCAAGATCCACTTGAACATCTGCCCGCACAGGTAGATCGCGAACACCGGGGGCGTATTGTGCCGGCTCTCGTCCTTCGCGTGCACCCGGTACTGGAGCATGCCCGGAAGCTCGCGCGGGTTGCGGGCCAGCAGGTCGTCCCTGATGATCACCAGAGTCGTCCCCGCCACTCCGATGTTCTTCTGCGCCCCGGCATAGATCATCCCGAAGTCCGCCACGTTCATCGGACGGCTGTAGATATCGCTGGACATGTCCGCGACCAGGGGCACTCCCGCCGGCACCTTGGGAAGGCGGATCGAGCCGTCCGTCGCGCTCCCACGCCACTGCGTCCCGTAGATGGTGTTGTTCGTGCACATGTGCACGTACGCGGGCGAGGCGGAGTACTTCACCTCCGCGTCCGACGGGCAGAACGCGTGCTTCACCGTCCGCCCGTCCCAGGCCTCGTTGATCGTGCCGTACATCCGGGCCTGCTCGGCGCTCTTCTCCGCCCAATAGCCCGTGGTCAGGTAGTCCGCCGTCTGGTTCTGCGCCAGCAGGTTCGCGGGCACCATGAAGTTCTGGCTCGTCGCCCCACCAGTCAGAAACAGCACCTGATAGCCCGCGGGGATGTTCGCGACCTTGCGGCAGTTCTCCACCGCCTCCGCCAGCACCCTGTCGTACGTCTTCGCGCGGTGGCTGTGCTCCAGAATGCCGATGCCCGTGCCCGAGAGGTCCCACAGGTCCTGCTGGGCCTGGCGCAGCACTTCCTCCGGCAGCACGCTAGGTCCCGCGCAGAAGTTCCACGCGCGGGCTGAGTTTGAGGTCGCGGCTCCAACGCTCTTCGCGGTGTCGATGGCAGCGGTAGTCATGCCCGAATGGTATCCCGCCCGGCCGGCCCGTCCGATCGCGCGTTCGCCCGCTCAGGCGTTCACGCAGTTCTCCGCCCGGCCCGACTGCTTGAACACCCGTACCACACGCACCGCCTCCTCAGCGACGGCGAGCTGCGCCTGATCCGTCGACGCGCCGCAGTGGTGCGACAGGTACACCCCGGACAGCTTCGCCGACTCGTTCCCCCACGGCGCCTGCGCCTCCGCCGGCTGGTTCTCAGCGACGTCCAGCCCCGCGCGCAGCCCCCGCGTCCGCACCGCGTCACGCAGCGCCGACTCGTCCACAATGCCCGCGCGCGACGTGTTGATGAAGTACGCCCCGGGCTTCATCGCGTCGAAGAACGCCTTGCCGAAGAGCTTCTTGGTCGTGTCCGTCAGGGGCAGGTGCACGCTGATGGCGTCGCACCGCGCCGCGAGCGACATGAGCGAGGGCGTGTCCGTCCCGCCCCACCCGCAGTTCAGCGCCGCCGCGTGCTGCTGCGTGATCCCCCGGCTCCACGCGACCACGTGCATCCCGAACGCCGAGGCACGCCGGATCACCTCCTGCCCGATGTTGCCGACGCCGATCACCCCCAGCGTCATCCCCTTCAGACCCCGGGCCTTTCCGAACTCCTTCTTATCCCACCGGCCGTTGCGGGCCGCGTCCCACTGCTCGGGCAGGCGACGGTCGCAGCACAACAGCAGCCCGATCGCCAGTTCCGCGACCGCCACCGCGTTCATCCCCGGCGTGTTGCAGACCTTTACGCCCCGCGACGACGCCGCCCCCACGTCGATGTTGTCCACGCCCGCGCCCGCCCGGATGACCATCTTCAAAGAGGCTGCCTTGCCAAGCACATCCGCAGTCACCTTCGACGACCGGACGATCAGCACCTGTGGGTCGGTCTTGGCCACGGCGTCGGCAAGCCCCAACGCGCCCGCCCCGGGCTGGTTCAGCACCTCGCACCCCGCCGCCGCCAGCCCGTCCAGCCCGGCCTGTTCAAACTTGTCCGCCACGAGCACCTTCACGTGAACCTCCCGGCTGAAAGCCCGTTCAGAGACTGAGGATAGTCCCTGGTTCCAAAAAGGACAGCGGGCCTCCACCCCTGCGGAGGCCCGCTGCGCGAACAGCGAGAGTTGGACTCAGCAGCCCATTATCGAGAGATGACCTCCGGCGCGTCGAAGTCAACGCCCTTCAGGCCCTCGCGGGTCCAGCGGTAGAAGCCGGTCATGCTGTCGGTGCCAACGAAGGTACCGTTGAGCAGCGGGGCTTCCCAGCGCTCGGGCGTATAGGTGAACGTCATGCCGAAGGCGCGGACGGGGTTGAGCGGATCAAACCCGTCGTTGGCGTCGCCAGCGGAGCGCGGCGCGCCCGTGGTCTTGATGCGGACCGAAGAGTCAAAGAAGGAGATGGGAGAGCGGGCCTGGGCATGGGCGTAGAACCACCAACGCTTGCCGAAGTGGCGGGCGTTGGAGTCGTAGATGTGCACCTTGTTGGAGGGGAAGGCAACATCGGTCAGCCGGCGACGGCCGAGCACATTCTGAGCCGCGGGCGAGTAGTAGGTGCGGTGCGTGCCGGCGGAGGTGACCGTGGGGCCGCGATCGGGCGAGTACGCCGCGGGCACCGTCTCGTACGAGGACGAGTAGGGCCATCGGAAGCCGGTCGCCGCGTCGGTCGCGTTGCTCGGAACCGGGTCCAGGGCCTGTGCACCCGCCGTGCCGAAGGCGCCGGGGTTGCTCTGCCAGCGGATGCGGTGGTAGTCCTCAGGGCAGACGACCATGCGCTCGGGCAGACGCTGCGCGAGGTAGTCCTGCAGCACAAGGTGGTTGTACAGCACGTGCGGGATCCAGGCGCCGATGATCGGGAAGTCATCCCGGCCCGTGCGGCGACGCAGAATGTCAATCGCCTGCGCCGCGGCCGCTGCGAGGTCGTCCCCCGAGCTCGCCGCGTAGTTGCGCAGATCCTGGTACTGCAGCGTGGCACCGGCGTTTTCCGGGGTCACCGTGAAGGAGAAGGCACGGTCCTTGAACTCGGACGCGTAGCCCGCCGTCGCCGTCACGAACTGACGCTCGTTCGAGCCGCACAGCGTCAGCCGCGCGGAGCGCCTCGCCTCCGCCAGCGACGGGAGCAGGATGCCGATCAGCAGCGCGATGATCGCGATCACCACCAACAGCTCGATCAGCGTAAAGCCACGAACCGGTCCCCGATGGCGCTTCGTCATGTACGACCTCCGTTCAGAACCCCAGCGAAACACTGTGCCGCGACCGCGGCGGAGAGACCCTTCGAAACCAGAAGTTACCACAGAATCCGAACACTGTCCAACAAATCATCGCAAGCGGTGAGTCGTGGCCAAACAAAAGGGCGCTCAGAACGCCTCACGACCCCCACGTACTACAATAACTTCGGCAGGTACCCGCCGTCAAGCCCAGTCTTGTGGCCCCAAAGCCGCGAACGCCTCCCCCAAACGGGTGTCGCCCCCGAGCCCGAACCATGAATCCCACGCCAACCCGCCGCCGTTACCCGCTCATACTCCTAACCTCCGTGCCCCTGCTCACCGGGATTGGTTTCCTCACGGCTCCGCCCGCGGCGATCATTGGCGGGTCCCCTGTTTCAGACTCGGACCTCTTCCCGGCCCTCTCCGAGGCCGCCGGCGCGCTCGTCATCGAAGAACTGACGCTCCGCAAGGCACTCGAAGCCGAACTGGCCGGGGAGGGCCTGTCGGTTACGTCGGAGCACATTCAGGCCGAGCGGGGCCTTCTGGTCAAAGCCGTCGCGGCGGAGTCCCGCGCCACCGACTCCCAGGCCGAAGAGATGATCGCGTCGATGCGCCGCGCCCGAGGCCTCGGCGAGACCCGCTTCGCGGGCTTGCTCTGGAGAAACGCGGCACTCCGGGCGCTCGTGGCTCACCGGGCCACCCCGACGCCCGAGGACATGGCCCTCGCAACCCAGCTCGAGTTCGGTCCCCGCTTTCGCGCGCGCCTCATTGTCACTCGCTCCGCTGACGACGCCTCGCGCGCCGCGCGCGAAGTCCGCGGCGCGGGCACCGCAGCGCCGGCGCTCTTCGCCGAGCACGCGTTCCTCCGGTCGATCGACCCATCCGGCCCGCGGGGCGGATTGCTGGTCGACGCCAGCCCCGCCGACGGGTCGCTCCCACCACTGGTCCGCACCGCGCTGACGTCGCTGACCCCGGGCACCTGCTCGGACGTTCTGTCGATCGAGGGGGGCTACGCGGTGGTGCTGCTGGAGGCCCGCACGCGCGAGCCACGCGTGCCCGGCGACGCGGAACTCCGCGACCTTGAGAGCAAAGTGCTCATGCGCATCCAGAGGCTGGCCATGGACCGGCTGGCACGCTCGCTGCTGGACCGCACCGAGGTGTCCGTCATGTCCGACCCGCTCCGGTGGTCCTGGGAGAGGCGGCCTCGCTGACCCGGTGGCTCAGACCTCGTACACGATGCACAGGAAAACGTCCGACGGCGCAAAGCGGCGGGACCCGGTCTCCTGCGAAACGCGCTTGTTCTCGCCCTGCGGCATCACGGCCTGCGGGGACATGTTCCCGAACAGATTGACGATCGCCTTGGGCTTGGTCTCGCGGATCCAGGCGTTGACCTCGGCCTCGAGACGGCTCATCTCCCCCTCGATCCCACAGAACAGCTTGATCTGGTGCATGGTGAGAGGAGTATACGGCGTCGCACCGCCGGGGGCCTATCGGGCGAGCTCGATCGCCCGCGTTTCCCGGAGCACCGTGACCTTGATCTCCCCGGGGAACGTCATCTCATCGCTCACACGCTTGGCGATCTGGTGGGCGATCAGGTACGCCTCGTTGTCGTCCACCTTGGCGGCGTCGACCATCACCCGGACCTCTCGCCCGGCCTGAATCGCGTACGCCTCCGTCACGCCCCGGAAGCCCATGGCGATGTCCTGCAGGTCGTTGAGACGCTGCACGTACTTCTCCATGCTCTCCCGGCGCGCACCGGGCCGGGCAGAACTCACCGCGTCCGCCGCCATCACGATCGGCGTGTAGAACGAGGTCGAGGGGATGTCGGCGTGGTGCCCGCCGATGGCATTGAGGACGGGTTCCTTCTCGCCGAACTGGCGGGCGAAGTCCATGCCGATCTTGGGGTGCCCGCCCTCCATCTCGTGGTCCATGGCCTTGCCGATGTCGTGGAGGAACCCGCACCTGCGGGCGATGGTCCCGTCGAGCCCGAGCTGGTCCGCGATGATCTGGCAGAGGTACGCAACCTCCACGCTGTGTCGGAGCACGTTCTGGGCATAGCTGGTGCGGTAGTGCAGTTTGCCCATGGCCTCGACGATCTTGGGGTGCAGGCCCCGGAGGTTGACCTCCAGCACCGCGTCCTTGCCGGCCTTGAGCACCTTCTCGCTCACCTCACCCCGGACCCGCTCGACGACCTCCTCGATGCGTGCGGGGTGCATCCGGCCGTCCGCGATCAGCCGCTCCAGAGACTCGACGGCGACCGCCTGCCTGATCTTGTCGAAGCAGGAGACGACGATGACGCCCGGGGTATCGTCGACGATGATGTCCACACCGGTGGCCTTCTCGATGGCGCGGATATTCCGGCCCTCGCGCCCGATGATCCGCCCCTTCATCTCGTCGTTGGGGATCGCCACGCTCCGCACCGTGCTCTCACTGGTGTGCTCGCTGGCGTACCGCTGGATGGCCATGAGCGTGATTTCCTGCGCGCGCCCCTTGGCCTGGCGCTCCGCTTCCTCGGTAATGTCCCGCGTCAGCTTCGCAGCCTCGTGCCGCACTTCTTCCCCGACCCGTGAGAGCAGCACCTCCTTGGCCTCGTCCCGCGTCATCCCGGAAACCCGCTGCAGCGACTGCTTCTGCTCCTCGATCAGCCGGTCGGCCTCTTCGTCCTTCTGCTTGAGCCTCGACTCGCGCTCGGTGGCCTGCGCCGCCTGGCGGGTCAGGGCCTGCTCCTTCTGGGTCAGGAGCTCTTCCTTGCGGTCGAAGAGGTCCTCACGCTTCCCGAGCCGCTTCTCCGCCTCGCGGTGCTCATCCCAGGCCCGTCCGATCTCCTGGTCGGCCTTGGTCTTGAGGGACAGGGCCTCCTTCTCGGCCTCCAGCCTCACCCGGTCGACCGCGGACTTCGCGTCGATCTCCGCCCGCTCGCGGATGGCCTTGGCCTCTTCATTCGCCTGGCTGATGGTCCGTCCGGCCAGCACGCCGCGGAGGATGTATCCAGCCGCCGCGCCGAGTGCGAGGGCACCCGCCGCGATGCCGGCGGTCAATCCCGTTGAGCTTTCGAGTCCGAGCAGGAACAGATGAGCCGTCATGGCGCGCAACCTCCCGGATGGCGCCGCCAACATCAGAGTCCGCCCGAACGATCCCTCGCCTTGCGCGTCAGCAGTTCATGCCGTCTGTCGGTCACCCACGACGAGGCTCGGACGCGGAAAGCCCCGTGTCCCAGCCCGGCTGCATGTGGCGATCGAGTGTTGGCATGGTGCGGCCTAGTAACCCCCCGTGACGCGTGCTGGTTCCTTCGGGCCCTCACCGGCCCGACCTGTGGCTCAACCCGAGCCACGCGGCGAAGCAAAGTCCATTCCATCAACCTCAACCCCGACATCGATAAGCAAATAACGCGATGACTTCGCGGGGCGTTGGTCGATTCGTGTGGCGATCTCTGATTGTCGGCGGCTTGAAACCGGCGCAGGCCCGGTCCGACCACCGCCCGTATCTTACCCGATCTTCACCCCTTCTGCACCACCCCCCCCCACTCCCCGAGAACCCAATGAACCAACCACGCATGCTCTGGCTCGCCGTCCTCGCCCCGTTCGTAGTGCTTTCGGGGTGCACCCTCCCCCAGCGAGGGACGCCCGTGCTTGTTCGGGGAGAGCCGGCGGAGGGGCCGCTTGCCTTGGACATAGAGAACCTGCACGGCGGGGTGACCGTGGAGGTGGACGCAAGAGCCGCCGGGCCCCGCATTTCGATCGAGAGTCCGGAGGGTGCCGACCTCGGAACCTGGGCGGCCGCCCAGATCGATCCGGGAGAGGTGCACCCGGTGTTGCGAGTCTTGGTGCAGCCCAAGGCGGGCTCGGCAACCCCCCACGCCGACGTACGGATCACGGTCAGGGCGATGTCGGGGGTCCGGGTTCGGACCGCGGGCGGGCCGATCGTCGTGAGCGGAGCGAGCGGGGCTGCGGACGCCCAGAGCGGCGACGACGTCGTGCGTGGTGGGGACGTGCGGGTCGCCTTCGCCCAGCCGATCGACTCGCCGGTGCTGGTCCGGTCTTCGGGGGGCGACGTGTATCTGGACGCGCCTGTCGGCTCGCGCGGGCTCCTGGTGATCAAGAGCCCGGTGCAGCCCTCCTTCGACGGGCAAGGCCAGATTTGTGCGTTCAAGAGCACCTCGGGCGGAGGCTGGTCCTCCGACCTCGGGCCCGGCGGCTTCGAGATCAGGCTTGTCGCGGACAAGGGGTCCGCGAGCGTGCGCCTCAGACGCTGACGGTCGCCGAGCGGGGCTACGCCGCCTTCCGAGCGCCCTGCACGAGCCCGACGAACCGCGTGATCTGCTCGATGATGAACTCGCGGTGCGACGGGTTGAAGGCGAACTCGAACGCGAGGCCCAGGTAGAGATTCTGCTCGCTGTCGATGTGCGTGTGCGCCTGCTTCGCCGTGATGCCCAACGGGATGGGAACGTGGGGCGACAGGTCCAGCCTCATCCACATGAGCTTGCACTTGGCCGCCGCGGCGGCGTCGTTTCTGCCCACAAGCAAGCCCACGCCGCCACCACCGAGGTTGAGCAGCTTTGCATGGAATGAAGGGCCCACCTCGGGCAGAATCTGCTCTTGGGCAGACCCAGCCAGCCTCAGAGGCGACCGCTCCATGCTCAGGATGGCCTCGCGATTGGCCGCCTCTGCCGCCATGACGCTGGAGGGCGTGAGCAGCGGCGCGCACTCCACGCCGGGAAGTCTCAGCTCGGTTGTGCTCACCCTCAGAAACTCTCGGCGGACGCAGCGCTCCACGCGGTCCGGCGGGCCCAGCCTCAGCGTTGGGTTTCTGCCCACCGCGATCGGCCCGGTCCCGACCACTCGCGTGTGAAACACCCAGCGGTTCTGCCCGACCGTCATCACGGCAACCAGGGGCGTGCCGGGCTCCATGCCGAAGGACCGCCCCGCCGCTGCGGGAGTCTCAACCAGGAGCCCATCATCACCGACGTGAAAGAGTCTCACTCGCCACATCAGGTCCGGGGCGTCGTGCGTGCCCTCGGGCCGCGCGATGCTGACCTCAATGCCCCCGCCCCGGGCGGCGATCTGCTCGAGCAGTTCACGCCATCGCTCCGTTCTCGATCGGTTGGCTGGCACGTCTGATCTCCCGGAAGTCGCGCCGGGGCAGCCCGGCGTCGCTGCGGAGTGCATCGGGCGGTGCCCCGGACCGCTTGAGCCATCGGCGCGGCACCACCACCCTACGGGCCGATAAGGGGTCGCCTTAGCGGCGCAGGCGGCGCAGCGCCCGTGCCGCGGCCCGCAATCGAGACAAGGCCTCGCTGCCCGCGGCGCCCGGCGTTCCGAACGCCGCCGCGTCCATGGTCGGTGCGACCTCGCGGAGCAGCGCCCCCACCTCCGGATCGCGGGTGGCGAGATCCCGCGCAAACGCGGTGAGCGGCATCCACTCCGGCTTCGCCTCTCCCCGGCGCGCGAGCGCTCGCAGCAGCAGGCCATAGTCCCGCCTCAGGTCTTCCGGCAGCCCCCACCCCGCGTGAGAACTGGCACTGTGGCGTCGCCGCCTCCGCAGCACTTGCCACACGCCCACAAGCCCCGCGGCACCCACCACCGCGGCGCCCGACCAGAACAGCACCGTCCGAGAGCGGGCCCGTCGCTGTACCCCATCTCCGCGGAGCCACTCCGCGGCCCTCTCCGCAAGGCCTCCCCGCCCGGGCTCGCCCCCCAGCAGGCGGAGTTGCTGCGAGCGGTCAAACCCCACCACGGAGGTGTTCCACGATTCCTCTGCACGATCGAAGAACCGTGACAGCCGCCCCAGCAGCGAGGTCTGCTTCGCCGCGAGCCTCGTGATCTCCGCCGGCGGCGTGGCGTCAAACGTCCGCCACACTCCGGGCGCGATGCACGCCTCCACCCACGCGTGTGCGTGGCTGTCCCGCACGATGTACTGCCCCGCGTCCGCATCAAACTCCGAAAGCAGGTAGCCCGTGATGACCCGCGACTCCACACCGATGCTTCGGCACATCATCGCGAGCGCGGAGGCGAAGTGCTCGCAGTGCCCGGTCCGAGACTCGTCCAGAAAGAAGTCAATCGGCTCCACACCCAACGGGCTCGCCGGGCCCGCCAGCGTGTAGGTGTAGTTCAGCCGCAGGAAGGCCTCCAGCTTCCGTACGGCGAGCGCGTCCTGGTCTCTGGGTCGGAGTGCCGGGTCGGGCTCCATCCCCGCTGCGCTGAGCTGCGCCCACGCGATCTCCCGCGCGGCGCGCACCGCACGCCCCGCCGGCTGCCTTGGCTCAATCACCCCGGACTCGTCCGTGGGCGCCTCCATCGGGGTCGAGAGCACGCGGTAGGTCAGGGTTCCCTCGCCACCCAACCGCTCGGCGGTCCAGTTCGCGTGGTCGACATTCACGTGCAGCGTGCGCTCCAGCGGCCCAAACTCCACCGACACCGGCCTCAGCAGCATGAACAGGGGCACGGTCACCCGCGGCCCTGCGTGCGCCGTGATCTCCTGGAGCACCTCGCGCCCGCCGGGCGCATCGGGCGAGATCCGCACGAACTGCCCCGTATTCAGCGCGACCGCCGTCGCCGAGGCGCTCGCATCACCCTCGGTCCACCTGGAGTCCTCATACCGCGTGAGGACCGCGCCTCGCAGGTGATAGTGCTCGCCCACACCACCCAGCACTCTCCCGACGCGCCCCTGAGTCAGCCGCACATTCATCACCCAGCGCCCCGTCGTCCGGATCGGCCCCGCGCGGCTGAGGTCGATCTCGTCCGCAAAGCCCGTCACACGGGCCGCGCGCTTCACGCCCAGCGACGCGTCCCGGAACCACGCGCCCCGGGGCACCGCCACGAAGATGAGCACCGCCAGGGGCACCACCGCCGCGAGCACCAGCGTCGAAAGCCCCGCGAATGCGCGAGCCGGTGCCCGCGCCCCGGGCCTCCCCACCCTTTCGGCTCCCGCCAGCAACTGGTACATCATCACGCCAGCGGCCAGCAGCGGCGCCGAACCCACCAGCAGCACGCCGACCCCCAGCGACACGTCCGTCAGCGTCGCGCCGATCAGCAGAAACGCCGAGAGCGTCAGGATCTGCCCGTAGTCCCTTACTTGACGGCGCTCCCAGAGTTTCACCGCGATGACCGCGGCGAGAAACTGAGCAAACGCCGACACCGCCGGCGACCCCTGCAGCAGCCGCCCGCCGGCCCCCAGCAGCACGCCCAGCAAAATCAGCGTGCTCGCCCAGCGGGGCAGGCCCCGGGTCGACCCGCCCGCGCTCCACTCCGTGTACCCCCAGCCGATCGCGCACGCACCAGCCAGCACGCTGCCGATCAGAACGTCTCGCTCCGCGATGGCGTACGCCCCCACCGCCGACAGCACGGTGGCAAGCAGCACCCAGCGGAAGGGTGGCAGCACGCCTGGAACGGGAGCCGCGTGGGTCATCCCTCCGCCCCCCGGCCGGCCGCACGCCCCGCACCCCCCGCGCCCGACCTCCCGCGCCAGGCCGACGCCCACCACCCAAAGACCCGCGCCCAAGGCCCCGACGGGGGAGTGTGCCCCGACTCCCGCACCCCATCCGGCCCCGGCACGACACCCAGGTCCTGCAGACTCATCCAGCGCGCGGCTTGCGGTGGCCCGTCCCCGATCGAGATCACCGACTCCCCCGTGTCCGCCCCTTCCGTGTGATCCCCCGGCTCCCACAGCGCGAGCGAATCGAGCAACTGCGTGTGAGAGGCGCGGGGAGGCCCGCCCTCCAGCCCAACCCCGATCCCGCGCTTCAGCGCCGCGAGCCCAAGCCCGGCCGCCGCACTCGCCACCGCTTCCGCCACCGGACCGGGCCCATCCGCCACCAGCCGCAGCCGCAGAGTCCCCGCGGCCGGCACGGACCGCTCCGACACCACTTCTTCGTCCCGCCTCGCCGAGGGCCTCCAGGCGATGCGTCGGGCGCTGTCGCCTGTGGTGTACTCACGCAGCGAGTGAAACTCCTCGCCCTCTCTGGCGTGCAGCCTCGAACTCCGCCCGCGCGCTCCGCCCGCGAGCACCGGGGGCAGGGTGACACTCGCCACGCGGGGCCTGACCAGCACGCTCGCGTCGTGCTCGAAGGTCACGGACTTCTTCATCAGGCCGAACGGGAATGTCGTCCACACGCGGAACCGCTGGAACCCGCACATGCCTCGCGCCGCGCCCTCCGCCTGTGCCACGACCTCCAGCGCCCCCCCGGCGGGCACGTGCGCCACGAACGCCCGCAGGGGCGTCAACCGGCCGCTCTCGACCGCGGCCCTCGCCGAAGCAAGCTCCTCGATGGTCAGGCCCATCAGGGGCATGATCCGCGACCCGTTGGAAACCCGGTATCGAACGAACACGGGCTCCCCCACCTGCGCCACGCGCGGAGCGACCCGCTGTACCCGCACCCGCATCAGCATCCCGCCGCTGATGACCCCGGAGACCGCGAGCGCCGCCGTGCACAGGCCGAAGAGCCAGAAGAGCAGGTTGTTCTGCGCGTTCGCCGCCCCGGCGAAAAGCACGACCGTCGTCGCGACATACGCAACGCCGGGCGCGTGAAAGTGATACCTCCTTGAGACGACCTGAGCGCCGTCGATTCCCTCGGCCCCCCCGAGCGCCGGCACGACGCGAGGTTCGCCCATGTGCCCTCCCGATCTACATGCCGATCGGCTTCAGCTCGGCGAGCGTCGGCAGGTCGTTGATTGACGCGAGCCCGAACTGGTCGAGGAACTGCCTGGACGTGCCGTAGAGCAGCGGACGCCCGAGCTCCTCCGCCCGTCCGGTCACGGTCACAAGGCGGCGGTCGATCAGGCTGCGCAGCACCTCGCCGCAGGAGACGCCGCGGATGGCCTCGAGCTGCGCCCGCGTGATGGGCTGCTTGTACGCGACGATGGCGAGCGTCTCCACCGCCTGACGCGAGAGCTTCGACGCGAGCCGGGCCCGCTGAAACGCCGCGATGTGCGCCGCGTGCGTCGGGAGCGTCATCACCCGCCACCCACCCGCGCGCTTCTCTACGCGGAACGTACGCCCGGTCGCCGCCAGGTCCGCGTTCAGCGTCTCGATCGCCCGCTCCACACGCTCGCACGCCGAGGCCCGTTCCGCCTCCACCACCTTCTTCGCCGTGTCACCCTCGTCCGCGTCCTCCTCGCGCACAAGCCCCGCGGCTTCGGCGAGCCTCAGAGTCGGCGTGGGCCGGTCGGCGCACAGCAGGATCGCCTCCAGCACCGCCGGGAGCGCCCCGTGCGCCTGTACCTCGCTGCCCGCGTCGCGCGTGGCGACCGGTTCCGTTGGCGTCTGCGTGGGGTTGCTCATCTCGCCTCCGTGCCGCTGCGCCCCCGGTCCGGGGTCACGGCGATCGTCCGCAAAACACTACGCGATCAGCGCCGCGAGCAGCTCGCTCACACCCTGGCTCCGAGTGGCCACGGTCTCGTGGATCGGCCGGCGCCCCGCAACGTCGCGCAGGTCCTTCACCAGCTCATTCTCGCCCGGATGGTCCGCCTTGTTGCACACAAAGACATCCGCGATCTCCAGAATTCCCGCCTTGTCCATCTGGATGGCATCCCCCATGCCCGGCGTCAGCACCACCGCGGTGCGGTCCACGAACTGCCGGATCCGCGTCTCGTTCTGCCCGGCACCCACGGTCTCGACGAAGAGCGTGTCGATCCGCTGGGGCCCATCGAACGCGCCGCCGATGAGCTCGATGATCTCGGGCAGCGCGTGATAGTCTTCGCCGCTGATCGCGAACGAGCGGTAGAACACGGACTCGTCGATGGTGTTGAAGTCCACCCGCAGACGGTCGCCCAGCAGCGCCCCGCCCGTGATGGGGCTCATGGGGTCAAACGCGACCACGCCGCAGCGTCCGGAATACCCGGTCTCTCCCGCCGCGGCTCGCCTCGCATACTCGCTGACCATCTGCGCCACCAGCGTGCTTTTGCCCGCTCCCGGAGACCCCGTGACGCCGACGACCCTCGCGGGCCTCTGGCGCCGGGCCTCCGCCCGCACCTTTCCGCCCTCGTGCGCGAGCGACAGGTCGCGCGCGAGTTGGGCCGCGGGAGTCGCCCCCTGCACCACCGCCTGCCTCGCCCGCACGGCACCGTGCACCGCCTCCACGATGTCCAGCAGTCCCACGCCGGTCGTGAAGCACTTCGCGATGCCCGCCTCGATGAGCTTGGGGATGTCCTCCTGAGGCAGGATGCCCCCCATGTACACCGGCAGGTCGGGCCGGCCCAGCGCGCGCAGCTCGCCCACCAGCTTCGGGCCCAGCACCAGGTGCGAGTTGCTCATCATCGACGCGCACACCACGTCGCAGTCTTCGTCCCGCGCGGAGATCGCCAGGCTCCGGGGCGTCTGCCACAGCCCGGAGTAGATCACGTGAACCCCGGAGTCACGCAGCGCCCGCGCGATGACCTTTACGCCACGGTCGTGCCCGTCGAGGCCCATCTTGCCCAGCAGCACGCGCGGTCTGTGCGGTAGGTCCGCACAGCGGTCTCGCTTCTCGAACTCGGTTGTCGCCCCGTGTAGTTGCGTTGCCATCCGCGGGCATTGTACCGGCCCCGGGCGGGCGTCAGAACTGCGTCTCGCCCCCGCCGTCGCCACCCAGACCGCCACGCACGGTTTCCACGGTCTTGTCCACGGCCTTCATGGAGTCGCGGTGCATGAACAGGCGGACCGCCATGGCCCCGCCGTGCGTCGTCCCGGCCAGCGAAATGGGCGGCGCACCCGCCGGAATCGGCAGGTCCGCCTCCTCCAGCATCATCGAGTCCCGGACCGCCTCCATCACCGGCTTCACGCCCAGGTAGAACTCGAACGACCGCTTCTCGGGCAGACCCTCGCGTGCCTTGGACAGCAGCGGGTCGGTCTCCTGTCCCTGCCCGGACTTGGAGACGTTGACCGCCGACCGCACGAGCCGGCTGTTGCGGCTCATCGTGTAGTACACGCCCTTGTCCACCGGGGCCGCCATGTTCGTGACCTGTGTCCCGCCCATGATCATCCCCATGGCAAACGCGAGCTGGCCCTGGGTCTCGTCGGCCTCATCAAACTCAAAGTTCGTCGTCCAGACATCGACCTTCTGCCCGGGCATGTCCTTCAGAGGCTGATCGGCTTCGTAGGTGACTTTGACCTTTGTTCCCGCGACCGTCGCGTCCGCGTGCTCGCCCGTGCGCGACGCCCGCAGGCTCGCCATGGCTCCGGTGGGGTCCGCGCAGCGGGCAAACCCGATCGTGTTCGAGAAGAGCGTTCCGCCGAGCACACCGCCCGCGGACTGGCCCACCGACACAGAGAAGCCGTCGGCCTTCAGCAGGGAGTCGAACATGCCCGTGAGGAACCGCAGGGCGCCGTTGCCGCTCTCGCCCTCCGCGCGGCCTTCGCCTCCCATCTGGTTGAGGATCAGCCTCATCCCGGGCGACGACGCGTCCACCGCGCCCGCGAGATAGAACGACTGCGACGGGAGCTGCGCCATCAGCGACGCGGAGTCGGTCGTCTGGCTCATCAGGATCGCCGCGGTGGAGTTCTCCTTGAACTGCACGCCGGCATCAACCGAAACGCCCCGCTCGTCGATCGTCAGCGCCACGACGCCGAGCTGGCCCTGATTCTCGATCGCCGCCTGCATGCGGTTGTCCCCCGCCTTCGCGTCCGGGGCGTCGACCATGTCCGCCTCGAGGCCGTCCCCGCCGACGCCCACGCCCACCGCGCGGCCTCGCTGTGACGCGGCCTTCCCCGCCGCCGTCGGGTTCGCCAGCACCAGCAGGTCCGCCGAGTCCGCCAGCGGCGCCATCGCGCCCATCAGCGCCACGTGACTCGCCGCGGTGCCCCTGGTCGCCTGAACCGCGGCCACCGGAGCCTCCGTCTTCCCGAATGCGCAGAATCCGTTGCCCAGGTCTCTGGCGAAGAACTCACCATCCGGGCCCGTCACCTTCACAACACCCGCCGCGGGCTCGCCGCCCAGGGCGGTCACAAAGCCGGCAAAGTCCGCGATTGACAGCAGGATCACCGCACCGTCCTGGTTCGCCTCTCCTTCGGCTGTCGCGGGCACGACCATCGCCCCCGACCCCGCGGTGTTGACGCCCTTCGCCTCGGCGTACTTCCGAAACTGCGCCACAGGTCCGGTCCCGAAGGACTTCCACAGCGCTGGCATCTCTTCCGACAGCTTGCTGACCTTCGAGTCCAGCTCGCCCAGGTTCCGAACCACTACCACCATCGCCTGGCCCGTCGGCACCACGTCAAGCACCGCCGGAGGCTCGGCGCTCGTTCGGCCCGCGAGCAGCACAAGGGCCGCCGCGGCGGAAACCAGGACGACGGACGAACGCCGGAGCTTGGACACGAGAAGCATGCAGGTCCTTTCACGCAGTGCGGTCGGCCCGTGAACCCTCCGCGGGCCTCTCGACCGATACATTACCGCAGAGGATATGGTTCGGATGCTCGGCCGGAACATTCCGCGCAGAATCGCACTCTCTAGACTCCAGAACCCCGCTTTCGGCCCGCCCCGCCCCCACCCCGCCCGTGGAGATGCCCATGCGCAAGAGCAAGGTCGCGTTGGCCGTCTGGCTGGCACTCCCCCTGATCGTCCTCGCCGCGCTGATCTGGGCCATCTCTCTCTCTCAGGACTCCCGCGACCACATGCGCGACGAGTACCCCCCCGTTGGGGCCGGCGCCAACGACACCGGCGGCGTGAACGCGATCGGCGAACTCGCCTCCGGCAACAAGGCCAACCACGGCACACCCGAAGGCCGCCCAGAGCCCAGCGAAGTCCCCCCCGCTCCACCGCCCGTGACGCCCGAGCCCACCCCCACCCCTAACGCAACTCCCACCCCCGCCCCTGCGGGCCCTTCCATCCTTGGCGACCTGCGCAGGCTTTCCGTCCCCGGCGACCCGTCCGGCGGCACCAGCGAACTCCTCATCTGGGTTCCCCCGGGCTACGACGACCCGGCCAACGCCACACGGACCTACCCCGTCCTCTACCTCCACGACGGGCAAAACCTCTTCGGCACGCCCTCCGAGGCCCCCGGCGAGTGGCGCGTTGACGAGACCGCGACAGACCTCATCGCCCGGGGCGTGATGACCCCCACCATCATCGTCGGCATCCCGCACCACGGCGTGGCGCGCATCAGCGAGTACCTCCCCATCCCAGCGATCGGCGGCTTCACTCCAAAGGGCGAAACGCACGTCCAGTGGCTCGTCAACGAAGTCGTGCCCCGCGTCTCCGCCGCCTACCGCGTTCGCACCGGGCCAAAGAGCACCGGCGTGGGCGGCTCGTCCCTCGGTGCCGTGATCGCGCTCCACGCCGCCACCACTCACCCGCAGACATTCGGGATCGTGCTGGCTGAGAGTCTGCCCCTCCGAACGGGCGACGGCGACGCGTGGGACGCCTGGATCGTCTCGCGCGAGCACTGGCCCGCCCGCATCTACCTGGGCGTTGGCGAGGCGGAGACCGGCACCGACCCGGCAAACGCGGGCCGCAACCTCGCGTACGTCTCTGCGGTACGAGCCCTGGACCGGCGGCTGAAGGACGCCGGGCTCGGCCCCGCGTCGAAACTGCTCATCGTGGAGCCCGGCGCGGTCCACAACGAGGCCGCCTGGGCCCGCAGGCTGCCCCAGGCCCTGACGTTCCTGTTCCCCCCGCCGGTGGACTCGACCAAGTAGCCCCCGCCCACATGCGTCTGCCCCCCATCAAGGTCTACCGCGCGTTTCGTGAGCTGGACGCGTTCGACGATCGGGCGTGCCGCTCGTATCTCCGTGAAGCCGCGCGCCGGGCTCCCATCGCAAACATCTCCGTCAAGGCCGCCGCGCTAGCCGCTGCGCTGGCCCTCTCGCTCGTCGGGGTTGTCACCGGGGCCAACCTGGCCATGCGGCTGACCCTTGGTCCCCAGGCGTCCGGTTGGATGTTCGCCGCCGCCGGCCTTGCCTGGGGCCTGTGCGTTCTCCCCGGCCCGCTCTTGGGCGCGTTCATCCGTGATCGCTGGCTCCGAGCCCGACTGAAGCTCGTACTGCGGCAGGCAAGCTGCCCCGCCTGCGGGTATTCGCTCCTGGGCCTCGTGCCTCAGCCGGGGCTGGCCCCAGAGGGCGACTTCGTCATCTGCCCCGAATGCGGCGAGCGCAGCGGCCTGGCGTCCCGGGGCCTCACGCGCGCCTCCATCATGGCCCCGGGAGCCAATCCATGAGGCTCCCGCTCTTCCGTCCTTACCGCATGTTCCCGCAGTTCGACCACCTCTCCAACAGCGAGTGTGAGAAGTACGTCCGCGATGCCTACATCAACACGCCCGGCCTGACCGCGAAGATGCCGCTCGTCGCTGCCGTGTTCGCCACCATCGCCTGGTACATCGGCTGGCCCGTGGCCTACGCCACCCTTCCCCTTGCCTCGTACATCCCCATGCCCGCGTCCGCGGAGTGGCGACTGGTCGCCTACATCGTGCTCGGCGTCGTCTTCGTGTTCGTTGCGTACTTCCTCACCCGAGACCTGGGCGTCTACTTTGGCATCCGCCGAGAGCTCAGCCGCTCCAACTGCAAGAAGTGCGGCCAGAGCCTCCAGGGCCTTCGCATCCACTCCGCCGGGGCCGACCCCGACCCTGCCAAGCAGTTCGTCCGCTGCACCGAGTGCGGACGCCGCTGGGTCCTGCTGGACCTTGGCCTCTCCCCCCGCGACCTCATCCCCTTCGAGCAGCGCGCGGTCGATTCCCGCGTCGCCCAGCGCCGGTAGGCCCCCGCTTCTACACTACCCCGCCATGAGTTACACCGTCCTCGCGCGCCGATACCGCTCCCGCCAGTTCGACGAAGTGGTGGGCCAGGAGCCCATCGCTCGGACCCTCCTCAACGCCGTCAAGGCCGGGCGGGTCGCCCACGCCTACCTCTTCTGCGGCACGCGGGGTGTCGGCAAGACCACCGTCGCGCGACTCTTCGCCAAGGCGCTCAACGGCGGGTCGCCCGAGGTCGACGACGCCATCATGCAGGGCCGGGACACCGACACCCTCGAGATCGACGCCGCCTCGAACAACGGCGTGGACAACGTCCGCGACCTCACCGCCAACGCCGGCTACCGGCCGATGCGGGGCAAGTTCAAGATCTACATCATCGACGAGGTGCACATGCTCTCCACCGCCGCGTTCAACGCGCTGCTGAAGACCATGGAAGAGCCGCCGGAGCACGTGAAGTTCATCCTCTGCACCACCGACCCGCAGAAGGTCCCTGCGACCATCCAGTCCCGCTGCCAGCGCTTCGACTTCCGCAACATCCCCACCTCCCTCATCGCCAAGCACCTCGCCGATATCGTGAAGCAGGAAAAGCTCGCCGCGGAGCCCGAGCTCCTCCACCAGATCGCCCGGCTGGGCAACGGCTCCATGCGCGACGCGCTCAGCCTCCTCGACCGCGTCATGGCCACCGGCGAGAAGAAGCTCAGCCTCGAACTGCTCAACTCGCTCCTGGGCCTCCCGGACAGAGAGCTCATCGGCGCGCTCGTCACCGCCTTCGCCGACGGCGAGCCCGGGCCCGCGCTCACCCGCGCCGACGAACTCCTCCAGCGAGGCATCTCCATCGACCAGCTCCTCGACTCGCTCCTGGGCCGGCTCCGCGATGTAATGCTCCTCGCGGCCTGCGGCGGGAAGACCACGCTCGTGGACCTCTCCGACGCCGCCCGCGAGAGCGAGACCGCCCTCGCCTCCCGCTTCGACGCCGCGGGCCTCGTGCACATGATCGCGCTCTGCGAGAACGTGCAGCGCTCCGCGCGGTCCTCCGCCGTACCCCGGGCCCTGCTGGACGCGCTCATCGTGCGGCTGGCCCTCACGGAAAAGCTCGCGGACGTTTCCGCGGTCGTCGCCGGGCGCCCGCTGCCCGCCGCGGGGAGCGCCGGACCAAAAAAACGCTGACGCCGACCGCACCCGCGCCGGTCGGCGCTTCCTCACGCTCGGGCGCCCCGCCCGTGCCGACACCCAGCCCGCACCCGCTCCCCGAGCCCGCCCCCGAGCTCGCCCCGGAGCCGCCCCCGGCCCGGGCCACGGGCCCCGCCTCCGACCCGTGGGCCACCGTCCTGTCCGCCGCCGCGCCGAACCGGCGGCTGCGCGTCATCATCAACGACTGCCGCCTCGTCGAGGTCAAGGACGATCTGGTCGTCCTCAGCGTCAGCGAGGCGCTGCTCGGCACGGCCAGGTCCAACGAGCGCGAGATCTGCGACCTGCTCGCCACCGCATGGGACCGCGCCGTGACACTCGAACTACGGAGCGAGAAGCCCGAGCCGGATGCTGCGCTGGTGGCGCCCGGTCTGGACCAGGAAGCCGCCCGGGCCGCGATCTCCGAGCATCCCCTCGTGAAGCGCACCATCGAACTCTTCGGCGCAAAGCTCGTGGGCGTGCAGCGGAGGAAAAAGGCGTAGCCCGGTGCCCCTCCCTGAGGCCGGGCCAGGGTCGATCGCGACCGGCCACGCGCTCTCCCTGAGGCGGGCACCGAATCTGGGAGAAGCCGACTTGCGCGACGCGGCCCGTGATGGCAACTCCATCAGGCTCCGGTGCGGGCGTATGGACGCGCGTGGCGGACGGCGGAGCGATCGGGGTGGCTCCTGCGGGTTGGTTCCGCCGCAAGGACTGGGGCCGGATTCGGCAGGATCATTTTTCTGTTGTCAGTTTCTTCCACTTCGCGTCGGCCTTGATAGTCAGCTCGGGCTCATTCTTGTTCCAATCGGTGAGGGCGTCGCCGAAGAGACCCTTGTAGAAGAGAAAGACGCGGCCATTGGTGATCTTGAAGCTCTTGGGGTCGATCTCGACCTTGTCGCCCTTGGCCATGGCGGTGGCACACCAGCCGCCGTAGGCAGGGATGTACCTGGCCGGGTCGGCGTTGAAGGCGTCGCGGGCAGCGGCGGAGGCGAAGCGGTACGAAATGCCCTTGAAGGCTGACTCGAACATCTTGTCGCCCGGGACGGCCCTCTGGTCGTCGAGATACGCGACCGGGTCGTAGCCCTGGAGAGCGACCGAGCCGTTCGTGTTGGAGTTCGCCGCTTCCTTGTCGCGCGTCAGCTCCGCCACCCTGGCGGCAAAGGTCGCGAAGCGGAGGCGGTCGCTGTTCTTCTTGCCGACGTATCGGAAGACCTCGCGGCCCTGCGCATCGAGCAGCACGAGGGCCGGGTAGGTCATCACCGCATTGTGGAAGTGATAGTCGCCGGGAATCTTGAACTCTTTGGAGAGTTGGGCGTCATGGTCGCGGTAGATCGGGAGGGCTTCGGCGTCCGGAACCGTCTTGATCCATTCGGCGAAGCCATCGGGGGCGTGGGCGATGACGTAGATGTGCCGAACGCCCGCGAGTATGGGAGCGCTCTCGACATATTCGCGGATTTCGCGGATGCAGAAGGGGCAGTCGGTGGGGAGCAGGAAATGGACTGCAAGGAACTGCCCTCGCGCGGACGCCGAGTTGAACTGCCGCGCGGGATCTCCGACGGTGAAGGGTGTTGGGGTCGCCTTGGGATCGGCCTGCGTGCTCGCGGGCACCTGGGACTGGGCGAGGGCGGGGATCGAGCACGCGAGAACGGAGAGCATGGAGACGGCGAGGATGTGACGCTTCACGGTGTGGTCCTGTTCTGGATCGAGGGGGAGGGGGAGGGGCATTCCACGCGTCAGCCCGTCCTTCGACGAACCACGCTCCTGGAACATGGGATGCTCGCGGCCGGAGAGGGTCACAGTCGGCGGATATCTTCCGTGCGGACACGGAGGATGTTGAGCTGCCCCCATGCCGCGTGCTCGCCGCGCACCTCGACCGGGTCCGCGATGAGCGGGAAGATCGCGGGGTCGATGGGGCCGCCGCCGTGGTCCTGGAGGAGGTAGTACGTCCTGGTTCCGTCGGCGTCGCGGGTGACAAACATCGGGGGGATGCCGCCACGGATGCAGAGCGTGGCGCACTCTTTGTGCGACTTTCCCTCGCCCGGCTTCATGGCACCGAGGAAGCACTTTGAATCGACGATCTCGCCGCGGAGGCTGACCGGTCCGATCGACTCGATGGCGGGTGGAGAGACGGGCGAAGGCGAGTCGGCATCGGCGAGGATCGCCGTATCGGTGGGTTCGAGCTCGAGCATGCGTCGGCCGTCGCGATGCAGGGGCCAGCCAGAGACGGTGGCCGCGCGACCGTTCAGTTCGGCGGTCCGCTGAAGACTCCCGTGCTTGCCCGCCTCGACGAGGAGAACCGCTCGGACCTCGCCGGCGGAATCCTGCGTGAACAGAATCGGGTACGGCTTGGAGACGATTACCCCGTGCAACTTGACGGGCTGGCCCTCGTCCCACACGGCGGGGCCGGGGGAATGCTGCGATCGGGCCCAGAGGAAACTGGCCACGCAGAGGACCCAAAGGCTGAACGGAACAGCCCAGCGGAGGAACTTTCGCTGCTTCGGTGGGACAGGAAGGTACCCCACGTACATCTCGTCTGGTGCATGTGCGGTCGGAGTCTCAGGCATGGATGGTCTCCGCGATCTGAGCGGGTGCGATCGGCGTGCCGGGTGGGAGTGGATTCGGATTCACCTGCACACGGCCGGAGACGATGCGGACCTGGTAGGTGGCGATCTTCTCCTCGAACGGCGGGGGCGAGCGGCCGTCCTGCGGGCGATACTGCCAACCGTGCCAGGGGCAGGTGATGCACCCGTCGATGACCTTGCCCTCGCCGAGGGGGCCGCCCTGGTGGGCGCAGACGTTGGTGACCGCGCTGATCGCCCGGGCGTGCTTGAACACGGCGATTCTCTCACCGCATGGAGTGCAGACAGTCCGGGCCCGGTCCTCGGGGATGTCGTCGGGTGTGCCGACGTCGATCCACTGCTGGTCGGCGGTGGCGAGCGGAGCCGTGCCCGCGTCCTTGCGGACTTCTCGTAGGCCAGCGAGAAGGTGGAGGGAAGTTACCGTCAGCACTCCCCCGAACAGCAAGATCGGCGCAAAGGTCGATCGATCGCTCTGGATCGCACCGAGCGCCACGTGGCCGATCAGAAGTGCGTACGCCACGTACACCAGCATGTGCAGTCGCTTCCAGGTCGCCGCCGACAGATTCTTGAGCCAGAAGTCGTGGCTTGTCGCCGCCATGACGAACATGATGATCAGAGCGCCAAGACCGAGAATCTGGAACGGGAATGCACGCAGCGAGGAGTAGTTGGTGTTGCTCGTGAGCAGCGAGAGGAAAGGGTTGACCACGCCGAAGCCGTGATAGAAGCCCAGGACAAAGGTCGCGTGGACGAGCGCCACAAGAAACGTCATGACACCGAGGTGGCGTCGGTTGTACAGCAGGGGCAGGAACCGGCGGTCGAGTCTGGCCAGGGGCCCGATGCAGAGGATGACATGCAGGAGGATGAGGGCGCAGGAGCCGGTGGCGCGGATGAGCACGATCTCGTCGCTGTACGCGTTCACTCCCGTCCACAGGAGCCTGGTCACCCCGAAGAAGATGCCGATGTACGCCAGGGCAGCACCGGCCATGAGGCCGTCGTACAGGCGCTTGTGCGGGCTCCATTGAACCCATGTGTAGCCAACGCTCACGGGTGACCCTCCCCGGAGTTCGGCATGATCTGCGGCGACCGCGAGTGTCCCTGTGCTCGCAAGGCCAGAGCGGCGATCAGCACGCCCAAGATGACGGGGCTGAGCACGAGCCACGCGATGAGATGGTCCCGACGCTGCGCCCGCGTCATGGCATGTGTTCTCCACGAGGGGCCGACCGGGCGGCGTGCACCCACTTCAGGAGCATGAGCGGCCAGAGCGCGGCCGCGCCGGGAAAGACGAGCACTCGGAACGACCAAGGTGCCCCGATGGCGGCGTGGTCGACCCGGCCGATCCCCGTCGTGACGAAGCACACGCCGAAGACCACGCCGAGCATCGCGTAGGAGGCAAGGGCGAGGAGAATGAAGTCGGCGGTTCCCATGGGTGCTTGGATGCCGCACATCAATGGCGGTTTCAACCCTCGATTCCCGGCCCGGATTCGACAGCGCCGATGCCGAGCATCTTTGCAAAGCTGGCCGCCTGGCCACGCCAACCAAGGCGTGGCGGGTCGGCGGCGTTGTGGTGCAGCACGATGAGCGTGGCGTCGTCGTTGAATGGCAGGTGTTCGGCGTACGCGGACACCCTCTCGCGGAGCGCGCGGGCCGCGTCCTCCAGTTCCGGGGGCAACAAGCCCCGGGCGAGGTCAAGGAGCCCGGACTCGCCGAGTTGGCGGCCCTCACTGTCGGCGGCTTCGATCAAGGCATCGGTATACAAGACGACCAGGTCGCCACGCTCCATGCGGAGTGCGAACTGCTCGTATTCGGTCGGGTCGAGGATGCCCAGCGGGAGATTCGCGATTCCCACCGCGTCGCCGGACTGCCCCGCGGCAAGGGTGCCGGGAGCCCCGGCGTCGAGCAGGTCCCACGCGTTCTGCGCGGCGCGGTAGAGCAAGGGGCGAGGGTGGCCCGCGTTGCAGATGATGAGGTGGTCGGTGGGTGCGAAATAGGTGGCGAACACAGCCGTCGCAAACTTGCCGTCAAGATCGAGCCTTGAGAAGGCCCGATTCAGTTCGAGGGCGAATCGAGACTGATCGGCGGTGTTGATGTGTCGCCGCATGAGCTTGCGGAGGTCGGCGGCCACCTGCGCCACCTGCTCGCCGTGGCCGGAGACATCCGCGAGCACAAAGCGCGTGATGATGCCCGCGGCACAGTTCGAGACGTAGTAAATGTCGCCACCGGAAGCCTCGCCGCGGAACGGCGTGCAGGAAATGCGGACGTCGTTGCCCGGGCTGGAGACCGATTGGTCGAATGCCCGGCTGCCGCCCCAGACTTCCATGCAGGCGATGGCGTGGGGTGAGGGGGAAGCGTGCCGCGTCGGGTCGTCAAGGGTTGGCGTCATGGCGTGGTTCCCCGCCCTTCAGCCGGGCCTCACGAATCGCGCGGAGCAACCCCTCGGGCACCATTCCGGTCGCCGGCTCATCGTTGCTCCGCATCACCGCCTTGCCCAGCGTGACGGTCGCCTTGTACGACTCCAGGTAGTTCACGCACGACGGGCAGACACCCAGGTGACGCTCGAACTCGTGCTTCTGATCGGGCGCAAGCTCGCCGTCGAGGTACGTCATGATGAAGTCCAGCACCTCGCGACAGGTGAGATAAGGCTTCGCTGGGGGATGCTGGGAGTGCTGGGGGCTCGTCATGGGGCCTCGTGGGCTTCAAAGTGGGGTTCGAGCAGGGCTCGCAGGGCCTGGCGGGCTCGGTGAAGTCGGATCTTGACGGCGTTCACGGTGATGTCCAGCACGGCGGCCGTCTCTTCGGTGCTGAGTTCCTCGATGTCACGGAGCAGGAGCACCACTCGGTATTGCTGGGGGAGTTGGTCGATGTTGTCCCGCACCATCTGCCGGACCTCGCCTGCTTCGATGCCGCTCGTGGCGATCGGTTTCCAGGCTGGTGTGCTCTTTATCTGATGACCTGTCTCCTCGAAGCTTGGCAGGAACTCGTCGATGGACCGCTCCGGACCGCCCCGTCGGCGCTGCGAACGGAGCCTCATCAGGCAGGCGTTGACCGTAATGCGGTGGAGCCAGGTCGTGAGCTGGGAGCGGCCATCGAATCGGCCGAGGGACCTAAACGCGCTCAGGAAGGCCTCCTGCACGGCGTCCTGGGCGTCCTCCTCGCGGCCCATCATGCGCCGGGCCACGGCCAGCATGCGCTCTCCCGCAAGACGAACGAGCTCGTCGAAGGCGGCATCATCGCCGGCTCGCAGCCGATCGACGAGGCCGGATTCGCCGGACGCGCATGCCTCGGCGGCACAATCCTTGGTTGCACGAGATGTCTGGGGTGTGCTCAGAGTCACGTCTGGGACTCCTCAAGAAGCCGGTGGATGTACAGGGATGCCCCGACGATGCGATGGCCTGAGGCCCGGAGTCTCAGCAGCGCGGCTCGCCCGCCCTGGTCGACCGACGCCAGGCCCGAGAGGTCCAGCGTGATGCCCCCGGGTGAGTCCTCCCCCTCCACAAACGCGTCGAGTTCACGGACGGCTTCTGAATCGAGCCGACCCTCGACGCGGACGATCGCGTCAGCACCGTGCGGCTGCTCTTTGGTGAGTTTGATCACGTGTCCGGCTCCTTTGCCGCGGGCAGAGAGCAATCGCTGTGCCAGATGGATTCCCCCCGGCCCGCACCGGTGTACACCCGCTGTTTTCAGGCACATGCGCGAGCCTTTTCAGTTGATCGCGCGATGGGCGTGGGCGCGGCCGGTCGCGTCGGGCGCGGCCGGTCGTCGCGTCAGCTCTTGATCCCCAGGCGGTCCATCCTGCTGCGCAGCGTGCTGGGCGGGACGCCCAGTATCTTGGCAGCACCCCTGGGGCCGGCGATCGCGCCGTCGGTCTGCTTCAGGACCGCGAGGATGTGCCGGCGTTCAAGCTCATCGAGTGAGAGAGCCGCCGAGGCGGGCTCTGCGGGACGAGCGTCCATTCGCAGTTCGCTGGCGTCCACGCGAAGCGCGGCGTCCGTGCTGAGGATCACCGCGCGTTCCAGCACGTTGCGCAGTTCCCGGATGTTCCCGGGCCACGCGTAGGCCACCAGCCGCTCCATGGTGGAGGGCTCGACGGCGTCGATGCGCTTCCCGATCGCGCCGGCGAGCTGTGTGAGGAAGAACGAAGTGAGCAGGGGGATATCGGCGCAGCGTTCGCGGAGCGGCGGCACCTGAACCGGAAAGACGCTCAGGCGGTAGAACAGGTCCGCCCGGAATCGCTGGGCGTCGACCTCGGCGCTGAGGATCTTGTTCGTCGCGCAGATCACCCGGACATTGACCTTGATCGTCTCCGAACCGCCGACGCGCTCGAACTCGCTCTCCTGGAGCACCCGCAGGAGTTTGACCTGAACCTCCGGCGCCACCTCGCCGACCTCGTCAAGAAAGATGGTGCCACCGTCGGCGAGTTCGAAGCGGCCGCGACGGCTGGTCACGGCGCCGGTGAACGCGCCCTTCTCGTGACCGAAGAACTCGCTCTCGACCAGCCCGGCGGGGAGCGCGGCACAGTTGACCTTGATGAACGGGGCGTTGCGGCGGGTGCTGCGGTCGTGGATGGCGCGGGCGATGAGCTCCTTCCCGGTTCCCGTCTCTCCCTGGATGAGCACGGTCGAGTCGGTCGGCGCGACACTGTCCAGACTCCTGAGAACCTTCAGCAGCGCGGGGCTCGAGCCCACGATCTCATCGAAGTTGTGCGAAGACCTGATCTCGTCACGGAGGTACCGGTTCTGCGCCCGGAGCCGGGCCTGTTCCTGCTCCATGAGCACGCGATCGGTGATGTCAACGAACATGGTGCGCGTATAGGTGCCGCTGGGGTCGGGCTTGGACCACCACTGGATCCAGATGGGCTTTCCATTGTCGCGCCGGCGGAGCTCCAGCACGACGCCGCTCGTGTCCGTTCCGCGTTCGATGAGCTCAAACGCCTCTCGCAGGCGGCGCTGGGCCTCCGGGGTCTGGGGCACAAAGTCCCTCCCGAACGTCCCCGCTACCTGCTCGGGGGTGATCCCAAGCACTCGCATGGCGGCGCGGTTGGCGCGAATGAACCGCGAGTCGAGGCCCTCGTGCACGTACGCGATGGGAGCCTCGTCGAACAAATCGCGGAATCGCTCCTCGCTCTGCGCAAGGGCCGCCTCCAGCGCCATCCGCCCAAGCTCTCCGGCGGCGCGGGCCGCGAAGATCCGGAACAGCGCGAGGCTGCGCGGCACCGGCGGCATGGGCCTCGTGTCCATCACGAACAGATGGCCCAGAACGCGCCGATCGGGCGTGAGGAGCGGCACGCCGAGGTAGCTCTCCGCGCCAAGTTCCACCAGCGGCAAGTCCTCGGGAAAGCACTGCCGCAGTTTGTCCGGGTAGTGACAGAACGTGCCTCCCAGGACTCCCTGGCACGGCGTGCCCGCGATCGTCCACTCGATGTTTTCGGCGAACTCCTCCCCGTTCCAGAATGCCAGCGACCGGGCCGCCCCGGTCTCCGGCAGAAACTCAGCGATGATCGCGTACTTCACACCCAGCGCCCGGGCTAGGCTCCTTGTCAGCTCCCGGAAGCACTCGGGACCGGAGACACTCGAAATCCCCTGGAGGAGCGCGGCCAGCGTTGAATCCCCAGAGAGGAGCTCCGGGCTCGCCGCCGGGTCGAGCGACGCGGGCACCTCGCCCCCGCGCGCCCCGATGCCGCCACGGTCTGGTCGGAGATTGGATTTTCCGACTTGTTTCATCTGGAGTCACGCCGCTCCCGGCCCCCTGGTTGGATTCTAGTCGGCATCGGCACGCCCCCGTCGTGACCACCTCGCGCTGAAACCCCGGACCGCCGCCGGGCATCACAGGCCGGTCCGCCCCCAGCGATCTTGTCCGCAGGTGGACGGCCCAAGGAACTCACCATGACCGCCGTGACGAAGATGAACAGCACGATGATCCGCGATCTCATGCCCGCCGACCTGCCCACCGTGGTCATGCCGGTGTGCCAGGCCCGGCCCATCCTGAGGGGGCAGACGGCGATCGTCACGGGCGCTTCGTCTGGAATCGGACGCGGGGTCGCCAACGCGCTGTGTGCCGCCGGCGCGAATGTGATCATCAACTACATCGGCTCGGACGCGGAGGCGGAGGAGGTGGTGCACGAGATCACACACTGCGGCTGCTCGCATCGCGGCAAGGCCGTGTGCGCGAAGGCCGATGTCTCCGACGAGGCCCAGGTCCAGGCCATGTTCTCCCGCGCTATCGACGAGTTCGGCACCGTGGACATCCTCATCAACAACGCGGGCCTGCAGCAGGACGCCTCCATCGAACAGATGACGCTGGCCCAGTGGAAGAGGGTGATCGACGTCAACCTGACCGGGCAGTTTCTGTGTGCCCGCGAGGCAGTCCGCGAGTTCAAGCGTCGCGGCGTGAAACCCGACGTCTCCTGCGCCGCCGGCAAGATCATCTGCGTCTCCAGCGTCCATGAGGTGATTCCCTGGGCCGGGCATGTGAACTACGCGGCGAGCAAGGGGGGCGTGATGCTCATGATGAAGAGCATCGCCCAGGAAGTCGCTCCGTGGCGCATCCGTGTGAACAGCATCTGCCCCGGCGCGATCCGCACCCCCATCAATCGCTCGGCGTGGGAATCACCCGATGCGTACAACGACTTGCTGAAGCTGATCCCGTACAAGCGGATCGGCGAGACCGACGACATCGCTCGACTCGCGGTCTGGCTCAGTTCGGACGAGGCGGACTACATCACCGGCGCCAGTCTCTTCGTGGACGGCGGGATGACGCTCTATCCGGGCTTTGAGGCGGGTGGCTGAGCCGCGGACCTCGCCCGCGGAGGCAGATCGAATCTGCGTGGTATTCCTTTGCTGCCAGTTGGCGGGAGCGATGCGACCGCGCCGCCTCGCTCGCCACACACCGTCACGACCAACATCGAAGAAGGGTGCGACTCATGTCTCTCGCTATTGACGACCGCGTAGAGTGGCTCGAAACCGACGGCCTCGGCGGCTTTGCGTCCGGAACGACCTCCGGCGTTCGCACGCGGCGCTATCACGCCATTCTTCTCGCGGCGACCACACCTCCAACGGGCCGGTTCGCGCTCGTCAACGGCCTTGATGTCGTCGTTCGTACACCCGGCGGCGAGTTCCCGCTCTCCTTCCACAGATACACCCCGGACGTCACGACGCCCACAGACTCGGTCGCCATCGAGAGCTTCACAAACGATCCGTGGCCTCGCTGGATCTTCCGCCTGCGTGATGGCACTCGAATCGCCCACGAGCTCTTCGTGACCAAGGAGAGCCCCCGTGCCGTCGCCACGTGGCGATTGCTCACACCGCCGACCGAGGTCACGCTGCGGGTCCGGCCCTTACTCTCTGGCCGAGACTACCACGCCCTGCACCATGAGAATGCCGCGTTTCGCTTCGACGCGGAAGAGACGGGCTCCCAGGTCCGCTGGCAGCCCTACCCCGACGTCCCCGCAACCCTCGCTCAGCACGACGGCCGCTACACGCACGCTCCGGTTTGGTACCGCGGCTTCCAGTACGACGAGGAGCGCGATCGTGGCTTCGAGTTCGCCGAAGACCTCGCCTCACCCGGCATCTTTGAGTTCGACCTCGGCGTGAAGGAAGCTTCGCTCATCCTGTGCGCGGACCTGCCGAACGCTCTGCCCGCCTCTCGTGGCGACTCACCGCCCGCCACACTCTCCAGCCTGCGCGCCCAGGAGTCACTCCGTCGCGCCCAGTTCGCCACGCCGCTGGAGCGTGCCGCCGATGCCTACCTCGTGCGTCGCGGAAGCGGGAGGACCATACTCGCCGGCTATCCGTGGTTTGCCGATTGGGGGCGCGACACCTTCATCAGCATCCGCGGGCTGTGCCTCGCCACCGGACGACTCGACGACGCCCGCGACGTGCTTTTGCAGTGGGCAGGCTCGGTGTGCGTGGGCATGCTCCCCAATCGCTTCGTGGATAGCGGCGACAAGCCCGAGTACAACAGCGTTGATGCCGCGCTGTGGTATGTGATCGCTGTCCATGAACTCTGCGAGGCGAGCAAGAAGGCGAATCGCCCGCTCTCTCCCGAGGACTCCCTGGCGCTCCGCACCGCGGCGGAATCCATCGTCACCCACTACGCCCAGGGAACGGCGTACGGCATCGGAATGGATGCCGACGGTCTGCTCCGCTCCGGAGTTCCCGGCGTGCAACTGACTTGGATGGACTCCAAGATCGGCTCATGGGTCGTGACGCCGCGCCACGGAAAGCCCGTCGAGGTCCAGGCCCTGTGGCTCAACGCTCTCCGCATCGCCGGCGGATTCAACACCCAGTGGCGCGAGGTCTACAAGCGCGGGGTGAGCTCCTTTCGAACGAAGTTCTGGAGCGAGGCCGCCGGTTGCCTCTACGACGTGATCGAAGGCGGCGGCCCCGAAAGCAAGCCCGATGCCTCGATTCGGCCGAACCAGATCCTCGCGATCGGTGGGCTTCCCGTGAATCTCCTTCGTGCCGACAAAGCCCGCGCCGTGGTCGATGCCGTGGAGCGGTCGCTCCTGACGCCGCTCGGATTGCGCTCGCTCGCGCCGGGCTCGCCGGACTATCGACCGCGGTATTCAGGCGATGGCGCGTCCCGTGATGCCGCGTATCACCAGGGCACCGTCTGGCCCTGGCTCATGGGTCCGTTCATAGAAGCCTGGGTTCGCGTTCGAGGCGACACAATCGAGGCCCGTGAAGAGGCCCGCCAACGGTTCTTCCAGCCGATGTTGGACCACCTGAACGAGGCCGGCCTCGGGCACATCTCCGAGATCGCGGATGGCGACCAGCCCCACACGCCGCGGGGTTGTCCGTTCCAGGCCTGGTCCGTTGCAGAGCTTCTCCGCGTGGAGAAGCAAGTCCTGGCCCGCCCGGCCGCCGCGTCTCAACCGATGCCGGTGAGCATCGGACCACTCCGACGGGCCCGCGCCGCGGGCTAGCCGAGCCGGGCGTGGCACGGCTTCGCCGAGTCGTGGCCCGTCGCGCGCCCCCGCGGCACGCCTCTGTGCATTTCTCACCGAGCACTCGCCTCTCATGGTCGACTCACTCCTCAACCACTGGCCCGAGTACCTCATCGAAGCAGGTCTCCTGGGAACATTCATGGTCGCGGCGTGCTTCGCGGTCGTGATCATCGAGCACCCGCGCTCGACCATTGCCCAGCGCATCTCGCACCCACACGTCCGCCGCGTCATCATCGGCGTCCTCATGGGCCTCACCGCGGTCGCGCTGATCTACTCGCCCTTTGGCCAGCGCTCCGGTGCGCACATGAATCCGGCTACCACCCTCACCTTTCTGGTTCTGGGCAGGGTCAAGCCCTGGGATGCGGTGTTCTACATCATCTTCCAGTTCCTCGGAGCCTTGGCAGGTGTCCGCCTGGCCGAACTAATCCTCGGGCGGCACGTGAAGCACGAGGCGGTGAACTACGCCGTGACGGTGCCGGGACGCCGGGGCATTCCCGCGGCGTGGCTCGCCGAGTTCATCATCGCCTTTGGCATGATGTTGACGGTGCTCCATTCGACCAATCACGCGTCCAGCGCGCCGTACACGGGAGTCTTCGCCGGCCTGCTGGTTGCCGTCTACATCGCTGTCGAGGCCCCGCTCTCCGGCATGAGCATGAACCCGGCCCGGACCCTGGGGTCCGCGATCCCGGCTCGTACGTATCGAGGTCTCTGGGTCTACTTCACAGCCCCACCCCTGGCCATGCTCACCGCCGCGGCCGTCTACGCCGCTCTCTTCGGGATTGACACCGTCTACTGCGCCAAACTGAACCACAACCACGACGGGCCCTGCATTTTCAACTGCCGGCTCGATGAGATGCCGGGGCGAGGCGCGACACCTGCCGAGCCCCCGGGCATCCAACACGGTGATCGGTAGCACGCCGAAGTCCGGCCCGCAGTGTTCGCACTCGCACACCGTCACCGTAGTTCGATCGAAAGGCACCCCATGTCCAGCGACATGCGCTACGACATCATCATCGTGGGCACAGGAGCGGGAGGCGGCACTCTCGCCCGCCAACTGGCCCCCAGCGGCAAGCGCATCCTCATCCTTGAACGAGGCGACTTCCTCCCCCGGGAGCGAGAGAACTGGGATACCAAGGCGGTCTTTGAGGACAAGCGCTACCTCGCCAAGGAGACCTGGTACGACAAGGACGACCAGCCCTTCGCTCCGTACACGCACTACTGGGTCGGCGGCAATACCAAGGTCTACGGCGCGGCTCTCCTCCGCATGCGCGAGCATGACTTCGGTGAGGTCCCCCACTACGGCGGCATCTCACCCGCCTGGCCCATCGGCTACAACGACCTCGAGCCGTACTACACGCGGGCAGAAGAGATCTACAGCGTGCACGGCGAGCGCGGGCTGGACCCGCACGATCCCTGGGCGTCTGCCCCGTACGTGCAACCGCCCCTCGCCCCGGAACCCCGCATCAAAGAGCTCTTCGACGACCTCACGGCTCTGGGCCACAGGCCGTTCCCCATCCCCCTGGGCGTGCGGCTTGATCGCAATGACCCCACGGCCGCGCCCTACAAGCCCAGCCACTTCGACGGCTATCCCGATCTCACCGAGGTCAAGTCCGATGCCCATGTGGTGGGAATCAAGCCCGCCCTCGCGCACAGCAACGTCACCCTGCTGACCGGGGCCTTCGTCGAACGTCTGAACACCGACCGGACCGGCGGCGAGGTGAGCGAAGTCGTCGTGCGGCGCGACGGAGAACAACTCGTGTTCCGGGGCGACATCGTGGTGCTGGCGTGCGGAGCGATCAACTCCGCCGCTCTTCTGCTGAGGTCCGCGGACCGGAAGTACCCGACCGGCCTGGCTAACTCCTCCGATCAGGTCGGACGAAACTACATGACGCACCAGAACGGGTGCTTCATCGCCGTGACGCAAACGCCCAACCCCTCACAGTTCCAGAAGCACTTCGGGCTGACCGACTTCTACCGGGGTTCGCATGATTCGGCGCTGCCGCTCGGCCTCATTCAGCTCATGGGCAAGCCGGACCGCGGGACTTTGGAGTGGCTGCGGAGCGTGAGCCCCGACACGCTCCCCGGCGTGTCCATGGAGGACATCCGGACACGCACCATCGACTTCTTCCTCACCGCCGAGGACCTGCCCGATCCGAACAACCGAATCACGCTGCGAGAGGATGGGGCCATCCGCGTGACCTACACGCTCAACAACACCGAGGCGTACGAGCGCCTCGAGGCCACGCTGCGCACCATGCTGACGCGGGCCGAACGCAGGCACGGGCGTTCCGGGCCGGTGTTCTTTGCCTCGCGCCTGGGCGTCTCGGGTGTCAGTCATCAGAACGGCACGCTGCGCTTCGGCCACGACTCGGAGACCAGCGTGCTCGATGTGAACTGCAAGGCGCACGACCTGGACAACCTGTATGTCGTCGATGGCTCGTTCTTCCCTTCTTCGAGCGCGGTCAATCCGTCGTTGACGATCATGGCCAATGCGCTTCGGGTTGGGGACCACATTCTCGATCGATTGGGCGTCGCCGCCGGACGGTTGGCGTCGCCGGAGAGAAGGCTCGCATGAACATTCACAAGCACGTGCCATTCCGTCGGTTGGATCGGGTCGCGTTTGGCGGCATGGCGGTCGCGGGCACGCTCCTCGCGCTGTTGGCAGCGCTGGGTAGTTCCATGGCGATGGGGCTGGAAACCTCCGCCGACCCGCCGGTCGTCGTGTTTGCTCCGGCTGCCCCCGCTCCGGCCGCAGCGGCCGTGCACTCGGTAGTGCGGGTAGGCATGACCGTCGGCGACCTGGACCGCTCGATCGAGTTTTACACGGGCGTGCTGGGCTTCACGAAGCTCTCCGAGACTGAATCCACCGGCGACAACCTGGAACACCTCACCGGCGTGTTCGGCGCCCGCATCCGATCCGCCCGGCTGCGGTTGGGACATGAACAGATCGAACTCACGCAGTACGTCGCCCCCGAAGGCCGTCCGATTCCCGTTGACTCCCGGAGCAACGACGGCTGGTTCCAGCATATCGCCATCGCGGTTAGCGACATCGACCGGGCGTACGCACACCTGCGAGCGCACAAGGTCCGCCACGCGTCCACCGGTCCGCAGACACTCCCTGCGTACCTGCCGAACGCGGCCGGAATCAGCGCGTTCTACTTCAAGGACCCCGACGGGCATGTGCTGGAAGTCATCCACTTCCCACCGGGCAAGGGCGACCCCCGATGGGCCAGCTCCCAGCACTCCGAGACGCTGTTCCTTGGGATCGATCACACTGCGATCACTGTCGCCGACACCGACGCGAGTGTGCGCTTCTACCGCGACGCGCTCGGCCTTCGCGTGGCGGGAGGTAGCGAGAACTATGGCACCGAGCAAGAGCATCTGAACAACGTGTTCGGCGCACGACTGCGGATCACGGCACTCAGGGCTCCCTCGGGTCCGGGCGTGGAACTGCTGGAATATCTCGCTCCATCCAACGGGCGCCCATATCCCGCAGACTCGAAGCCCAACGACCTATGGCACTGGCAGACGTCGGTGGCAACATCATCGCCAGTGGTTCTCGCGGAGGGGCTCCGGCAAGTCCACGCCAAATGGGTCTCCTCCGGAGTCGTCCCGGGTGACACCGGGGGTGCCGAGCTCATGATCCGGGACCCGGATGGCCACGCCGTGCTCATCTCCGGCACTGCACCTGAGGGATCACCATGAACACCAAGGCCACCAAGGCCACCAAGGCCACCA